>APMI01012535.1_pt1 | contig 11095 bp, 10 predicted proteins | sample 667938 | NCBI WGS metagenome assembly APMI01 (sample SAMN01084076, study PRJNA167559) | wastewater metagenome | biome: Wastewater | place: Denmark: Ejby Moelle, Odense | collected 2011-11-28 | reverse complement strand
GAATGCCCTGGCCAGATAAGCGCCGCTCAACCCCTCACCCAGCGGCTCCGGCCCAAGCGCAGTGAACGGCGGCCAAACGGTGACGTCTGCTGTCGGCACCAGATCGACCGATCCGAATCGTCGCGCATCATTGAGCGCCAGTCGTATCCCTGCGTCGGTTTCCAGGATCAGATGATCATGCGGCCCCAGCGATTCCGGCTCGATCCGCCACCTCCCCGACATGCCGAGGTGAAAGATCATCGTGTCCCCGCGATCCGTTTCGATCAGCCCGTATTTCGCGCGTCGCCCGAGGCCGATCACCCGCGCACCCGTCAACCGCTGGCGCAGATCGACCGGAAATGCCCGGCGCAAGTCGGCCCGGCGCGCATCGACCGAGGTCAGTACGCGTCCCTCCAGCACGGGACGCAGGCCACGCACGGTGGTTTCGACTTCGGGAAGCTCGGGCATCCACAACCGCTATGCGGCGTTTGCGGGGGCGGCAACCCCTCGCTAGAGGCGACGCATGAACGACACCGTTTCCTTCGGCTATGAAGACATTGCCGCAACCGAGAAAACCGCCCGCGTCGGCGCCGTGTTCTCGAGCGTCGCCCGCAACTACGACCGCATGAACGATGCCATGTCGGCAGGCATGCACCGGCTGTGGAAGGACAAGTTCGTTCGCCGGGTAAAGCCGCGTGAGGGCGAATACATCCTCGACATGGCCGGAGGCACCGGCGACATCGCCTTCCGCATGGAGAAGTCGGGCGCGCACATCACCATCGCCGACATCAACGCCGACATGCTGGCCGAGGGCGTTGAGCGGGCTGCCGACCGCGGCGTCGATAGCCTGGTCTGGACCGAAGCCAATGCCGAAGCGCTGACGTTCCCCGACAAGAGCTTCGACGCGTACACGATCGCCTTCGGCATCCGGAACGTGACCGACATCCCGGCGGCGCTGAGAGAGGCACACCGCGTGTTGAAGCGTGGCGGGCGGTTCTATTGCCTGGAGTTCTCGACGACGCTGTGGCCGGGCTTCGGGGCGCTTTACGACGCCTATTCGCACAAGGTCGTGCCGAAGATCGGCCAGATGATCGCCGGCGATGCGGAAAGCTATCGCTACCTGATCGAATCGATCCGCCGCTTCCCCGACATGCCGTCGTTCGAACGGATGATCGCCGACGCGGGCTTCGTGCGCACGAAAGCGGAGCCGATCCTGGGCGGTGCGGTCGCCATCCATAGCGGCTGGAAGATTTGACCCGACCCTCGACCCATTTGTGGCGCCTGTTGAAATGGGGTCGCACGCTGGCGCGTCATGGCGCCCTACAGGGCATTGAGCGTGATCCTCTGGCGCCGCGCGAGGTCAAGCGGATCATCCGCATCGCTCGGTTCGGCGCCCGCGTGCCAAAGCAACCCGCCTATGCCGAGGCGTTCCAGGCGTGCGGCCCCGCCGCGATCAAGCTGGGACAGGCACTGGCGACGCGACCCGACCTGATCGGGGAAGCGGCGGCGCATGACTTGTACCGGCTACAGGATCGCCTGCCCGCCCTCCCCTTCACGGTCATCAAGGCGGCGATCGAGCGCGGCCTCGCCAAGCCGATCGACGAAGTCTTCGCGAGCATCGAAGAAGAGCCGGTCGGCGCCGCCTCGATCGCGCAGGTCCACCGTGCCGTCACGACCGAGGGCGTGACCGTTGCCGTCAAGGTCATCCGCCCCGGCGTCGAGCGCGAATTCGGCGAGGCACTCGAAACCTATGAATGGGCGGCGGCACAGCTGGAGGACATTGGCGGCGAATTCGCCCGGCTGCGTCCGCGGCTGACCATCGCGACCTTCCGCCAGTGGACTGCGCGCGAGCTCGATTTGCGGCGCGAAGCGGCTTCGGCGTCGGAACTCGCCGACGGAATGACCGCCGAACCGGGTTTCCGCATTCCCAAAATCGACTGGAAGCGCACGTCGCGAACGGTCCTGACGCTTGAATGGATCGACGGGATCAAGCTGTCGGACCTCGCAGCACTCGATGCTGCCGGGCACGATCGCAAGGCACTGGCGCAAACACTGGTCCGCGGCTTCCTGCGCCAGGCTATCGCAGAAGGATTCTTCCACGCCGACATGCACCAGGGCAATCTGCTGGTGACGGCGAACGGTGGACTGGTCGCGATCGACTTCGGGATCATGGGCCGCATCGACCGGCGCGCGCGACAATGGCTGGCGGAGATACTCTACGGCCTGATCACCGGGAATTACCGCCGCGTCGCCGAGATCCATTTCGAGGCGCAATACGTGCCCGCACACCACAATGTCGCCGAGTTCGCCACCGCGCTCCGCAGTGTGGGTGAGCCGATGCGCGGCCAGCCGGTCAAGGACATGTCGGTCGGCAACATGCTCGACAGCCTGTTCGCGATCACCCGCGATTTCGACATGGTCACGCAACCGCATCTGCTGCTGCTCCAGAAAACCATGGTGATGGTCGAGGGCGTCGCGACTGCGCTCGACCCCGACATCAACATGTGGGAAGTCGCCGAGCCAGTCGTGCGCGACTGGCTGCGCGGCGAACTGGGCCCCGAGGCAAAGCTTGCCGACCGCATCGTCGAGGATGTCCGCACGCTGTCGCGCCTGCCCGACCTGGTCCGCCGCATCGAGGAACGTTTTCCCGCCCCCGGCGGCGCTCCACCTCCCCCGCCGCTCGGCAATGTCCAGCTGGTCACGCGCATGGGTGCAGGATGGTGGCGTTATGTGCTTACCGCGCTGCTGGCCGGTGCGGCTGGCGCGGGCCTGACCCTCTGGCTAGGATAAGGGTCATGCAGGGCAAACGCATCCTCCTGATCGTCGGCGGCGGGATTGCCGCCTACAAGGCGTGCGAACTGGTTCGCCTGAGCCGCAAGGCCGGTATCGGCGTGACCTGCGTCGTGACGGCGGCCGGGCAGCAGTTCGTGACGCCGATGACGCTGGCCGCGCTTTCCGAGAACAAGGTCTACACGACCTTGTGGGACCTGAAGGACGAGGCCGAGATGGGCCATATCCAGCTGAGCCGCGAAGCCGACCTGGTGGTCATCGCGCCCGCGACCGCGGACCTGATGGCGAAAATGACGGCGGGGATCGCCGACGACCTCGCGACCACCTTGCTGCTGGCAACCGACAAGCCGGTACTCGCCGCCCCAGCGATGAACGTGCGCATGTGGGAGCATGCTGCGACACGCCGGAATGTCGCGACGCTGCGTGGCGATGGAGTGACGGTCCTGGAGCCCGATGAAGGACCGATGGCCTGCGGCGAATACGGCCCGGGCCGCCTGCCCGAACCCGAAGCGATATTCGCGGAAATCGAAAAGCTTCTGTCAGCCTGAAATGGCCGCAGCTCCGCACATCGTCATGACGGCCGGGCCGACGCATGAGCCGATCGACCCCGTGCGCTATATCGCCAACCGGTCGTCGGGGAAGCAGGGCTTTGCAATCGCTGCTGCGCTCTCGGCGCTTGGCGCGCGAGTTACGCTAGTTGCGGGTCCAGTGACACTGGACACACCGCCGGGCGTCACGCGCATCGACGTCGAGACCGCACGCGAAATGAATGCCGCGGTAAACACCGCGCTTCCTGCCGATGCCGCGGTGCTGGTCGCGGCCGTAGCGGACTGGCGCGTCGAAGCAGTTGGGCAAAAGATCAAGAAAGGGGCCGGCGGCCCGCCCGTCCTGCATCTCGTCGAGAATCCCGACATCCTGGCCAGTCTCGCCCGCAGCGCAAAGCGCCCGCGCCTGCTGATCGGATTTGCGGCCGAAACCGAACACGTCATTGAACATGCGCAATCCAAGCGTTTTCGAAAGGGATGCGACTGGATCGTCGCGAACGATGTATCCGGGGATGTGATGGGCGGCACGGACAACACGGTTCATCTGGTCACAGCGGATGGCATCGAGAGCTGGGCTCGTATGACGAAGGACGCCGTCGCCGAACGGCTGGCCGTGCGTATCATGGACGCATTGGGCGCATGATGAAGACGCGTATCGCGCTTGGCGCGGCCCTCTTGGTGTCGACAGCGCCCGCATTGGCGCAGCAGGAGGACGAGCAGCTTTGGCTGCAGGTCAACACCAATGTGCCGATCACGGACAAGGTGCGCATCACGCTCGAACAGATCGCGCGATGGAGCGACAGGCAAAAGGGGCTCTACCAGACCGAGTTCGGCGGGCTGATCGGCGTGCGCGTCGCCAAGAACGTCGAACTCGGTTTCGGTTATCGCAAGGTCGGCGCGCATAATGGCAATACGGCCGCGCCCGAAGACCGGCTGCGCCAGCACATCGTCGCGACGTTCGGCCCCGTCACCACGCGGCTTCGCGTCGACGAACGCTTCCATCCGGACGGACCGGAGATAGGTTTCCGCATCCGCCCGCTTATTCGGTACAATTACAAGCTTAAGCCCAACGGGCTTGGCCTGTTCGCCAGTCACGAGAGCTTCTACCTGCCAAACAGCACGCGCTGGGGCCAGCGGGAAGGCTATGAGCGCATGCGCAATATCGTGGGCGTCATGGTGCCGGTCGGCAAGCACGTGATGGCTGACGTCGGTTACCTGAACCAGTTCCGTCCGGCACGCAGCGGCGCGGTTGCGCAGATGGATCATGCACTGAACATACAGTTCACGATCAACCTGCAGGGGCTGGTCGCGCCCGATGTTCACGATTGATATCGGGCGTCGTGACGCGGGCGCCATCCCCCGCTAGGACAGCGCGCATGCCCGATATCTCGATCGCCATTCACCGCCTTCCCCATGGGAACGGCCTTCCCCTTCCCGCCTATGCGACGCACGGCGCCGCCGGCATGGATGTCGTCGCAGCGGAAGAACTAACGCTCGCACCCGGCGCGCGTCATGCGGTCGCAACGGGTTTCGCGATGGCGATTCCCGAGGGGTTCGAGGTCCAGGTACGCCCGCGGTCGGGTCTGGCGCTGAAGCATGGCATCACCTGTCTCAACACGCCCGGAACGATCGACAGCGACTATCGCGGAGAGGTGAAAGTGATTCTCGCCAACCTGGGCAAAGAGCCATTCGCCATCGCACGCGGCGACCGCATCGCGCAGCTGGTCCCGGCCCCTGTGCAGCGTGCGACCTTGAACGAGGTCGAGAGCCTTGATGACACCGCGCGTGGTGCAGGCGGCTTCGGGTCGACAGGCACGCGGTGACGGCGCTTACCGACGCCGAACTTGAGCGTTACGCGCGCCACATCGTGCTGCGCGAGATCGGCGGCAGCGGGCAGATGAAGCTGCGCGGCGCGCGGGTCGCGGTTGTCGGCGCGGGTGGCATCGGGGTGCCGGTGCTACAGTATCTCGCGGCGGCGGGCGTGGGCGGGATCACGATCATCGACGACGATGTGGTGAGCGCGTCGAACCTGCAGCGGCAGGTGCTTTACGGAACCAGTGATACGGGATCGCCCAAGGCACTGCTCGTGACGCGTCGGCTGTTCGAGATCAATCCGTTCGTCGCGGTAACGCCCATCATGCAGCGGATCGATGCGGGCAATGCCGACGCGACGCTGGGCGGGCATGACGTGGTCGTCGACGGGACCGACACCTTTGCGACGCGGCTGGCGGTCGCGGATGCGGCATGGCGACTCCAGATCCCGCTCGTATCGGCGGCGATTGGCCAGTTCCACGCGCAGGTCGGCACATGGCGCGGATGGTTGCCGGACCAGCCCTGCTATCGCTGCTACGTGGGCGACGCGTTCGATGCGGAGGACTGCGACACCTGTGCCGAGGACGGCGTGCTGGGCGCGATGACCGGCATGATCGGCAGCTTCGCCGCACTGGAAGCAATCCGCGCCATCACCGGTTTCGGTGAAGACGCAGGCAGCAAGCTGCACATCGTCGACGGGCTGGCCCCATCGATGCGGACGATCCGGATGCCGAAAGACCCCGGGTGTTCGACCTGCGGGAAGAAAGCCTAAGCCTTCTTCTTCGCAGGCGCCTTTTTCGCCGCAGCCTTTTTCTTCGGTGCCGCTTTCTTCTTGCCCTTCTTGGCAGGTGCAGCCGCCGCCCGCGCGTCGATCAGCTGGGCCGCCTCCTCCAGCGTCAGCGCCTCGGGCTCCACCGATTTCGGCACCGTCGCATTGGTCGTGCCGTCGGTGACATAGGGGCCATAGCGCCCGGCCATCAGCTTGATCTCGGCCTCGGTACGCGGGTGATTGCCCAGCACCTTGAGCGGCGCCTGCGCGCCGCGTGCCGGACGCCCGCCGTTCGCGGCAGCTTCGGCAAGCTTCACCACGGCGGCGTTCATGCCGGTTTCGAAGACCTCCGCGGTCGAAGTCAGCCGCGCATACTTCCCGTCATGCGCGAGATAGGGGCCATAGCGGCCGATGCTCGCAGTGATCGGCTTGCCGCTTTCGGGATGCACGCCGACTTCGCGCGGCAGGCTGAGCAGTTTCAGTGCGAGTTCGAGGTCAAGTTCGCCCGCATCCTTCGGGATCGACGAGCGCTTGGCTTCCTTGCCATCGCCCAGCTGGACGTACGGCCCGAACCGCCCAGACTTCTTCGCGACGTCGAGGCCTGTCGCCGGATCCTTGCCCAGCACCGCATCGCCGCCGCCATTCTCGGCCTCGGCCGACCCGCCCTGCGCGAATTTCCGCGTGTATTTGCAGTCGGGATAGTTGGAGCAGGCGACGAACGCCCCGAACCGGCCGCCGCGCAGCGCCAGCCGTCCGTTGCCGCAATTCGGGCACAGGCGCGGGTCGCTGCCGTCTTCCTTGGGCGGAAACAGGAACGGCGACAGGAACTCGTCGAGCGCGACGGTGACGTCGGACGGCTTGGTCTCCATGACCTCCGCGGTCTTCGGCTTGAAATCGCGCCAGAAGGCTTCGAGTACCGCCTGCCAGTCGGTGCGGCCGCCCGACACGTCGTCGAGGCTGTCCTCGAGGCCCGCGGTGTAGTCATACCCGACATAACGTTCGAAGAAACGTTCCAGGAACGCCGTGACCAGGCGTCCGCTCTCGCTGGGCGAGAAGCGGTTCTTGTCGGTGGTGACGTAGTCGCGGTCCTTCAGGGTCTGGAGGATCGACGCGTAAGTCGACGGGCGCCCGATGCCCAATTCCTCCATCTTCTTGACCAGCGAAGCTTCGGAATAGCGCGGCGGCGGCTGGGTGAAGTGCTGGTCTGCGCGTACGTCCTTCTTGGCGGGAGTGTCGCCCGATTTCAGGCGCGGCAGGCGGCCTTCGTCCTCGCCAGCCGCCTCGTCCTTGCCCTCCTCATAAAGCGCGAGATAGCCGGGGAAGAGCACGACCTGTCCAGTCGCACGCAGGGCATGCTGGCCGGTCGCGTCCTGCATTTCGACCGTGGTACGCTCCAGCCGTGCCGAGGCCATCTGGCTGGCCATCGCGCGCTTGAAGATCAACTCATAGAGGCGAGCATGATCGCCCGACCCGGCACGGTCCTTTGAGAAATCCACAGGCCGGATCGCTTCATGCGCTTCCTGCGCATTCTTGGCCTTGGCGGTGTAGATGCGCGGCTTGTCGGGGACGTAGCCCGCGTCATACCGCTTGGCGATCGCACCCCGTGCAGCGGTGATGGCGCTTTCGTCCATCTGCACACCGTCGGTCCGCATGTATGTGATCGCGCCGTCTTCATAGAGGCCCTGCGCCAGCCGCATCGTGTGGCTCGCCGAGAAACCGAGCTTGCGCGCGGCCTCCTGTTGCAGGGTCGAGGTCGTGAACGGCGGCGGCGGGTTGCGCGTCAGCGGCTTGGTTTCGACGTCGGCAACGCTGAAACGGCCTGCCTCGACCGCGGCCTTGGCGGCCATGGCATCTCCAGCCGCGCCGATGGTCAGCCGGTCGATCTTGTCACCCTTCCAGCGAACCAGACGGGCCTCAAATTCGGTCCCGTCATGTTCCATATCGGCCATAACGGACCAGTATTCCTGCGGGCGGAACAACTCGATCTCACGCTCGCGATCGACGACCAAGCGAAGTGCCACCGACTGCACCCGTCCCGCGGATTTCGCGCCGGGCAGCTTGCGCCAGAGCACCGGCGACAAAGTGAAGCCGACGAGATAATCGAGCGCCCGGCGCGCACGATATGCGTCGATCAGGTCTTCATCGAGTTCGCGCGGCGCCGCCATCGCGGTCGTGACGGCGGCCTTGGTGATCGCATTGAACGTGACCCGCGAGACCTCCTTGGGCAGCGCCTTCTTCTTGGCCAGCACCTCGCGCACGTGCCAGCTGATCGCTTCTCCTTCGCGATCGGGATCGGTTGCGAGGATCAGCCGGTCGGCGTCCTTTGCGGCGTCCGTGATAGCCTTCAGCTGCTTGGATTTGTCGGCGTAGGGCTCCCATTCCATCGCGAAGCCGTCGTCGGGATTTACCGACCCGTCCCTGGGCGGCAGGTCGCGGACATGGCCGTACGATGCCAGGACTTTGAAGTCCTTGCCCAGATATCCTTCGATCGTTTTGGCTTTGGCCGGCGATTCGACAATGACCAGATTTTTCAAGCGATACTCACTTTTACGCTGCCCCTATACGTACGCGCGAGGGTGAACGGTCGGATCGGGCGGCGTCAAGCGGCGCGAAGTTGACACGGTCCTGCGCAACTTTTCCGATCCGGCCGGTCGCCGAAGTTGACACGGTTCCAAACGCGATTTTCGGTTTAAAATCAGTCGATGACGAAAGTGCGCGTGCGGAAAGATCATCCACGCCTACTGGCGCAAATCTGGACTGTAGGACAGGCCTATCCCAGACTGACCCGCCCGCCGGCATGTCTTGAGAGGCGCCCGGCGAGTTCCAGTTCCAGCAACACCGCGGCGACCGTGGCCGCATGTGCGCCCGATTGACGCACGAGTTCGTCGATGGCGACCGGTGTGTGTCCGAGGAGATCGGTGATCTTCTTTCTGGCGATATCGTCCGCATCGATGTCGATCCCAGGCGGCGCGACCTGCCAGCGATCCGAGGGAGAGCGAACCATGTCGCCCAAGGGCCGTATCTGTTCGAGGACGTCCGCAGCATTCTGGATCAGCGTCGCGCCGTCGCGGATCAGCGCGTTGCAACCTTGCGCGCGCGAATCGAGCGGGCTGCCGGGGACCGCCATGACCTCACGCCCCGCCTCGTTCGCGAGCCGCGCGGTGATGAGCGAGCCCGATTTCGGCGCGGCCTCGATCACCACCGTCCCCAGCGCCATCCCCGCGATGATGCGGTTGCGGGAGGGGAAGTGGCGCGCGAGCGGCTCGCGGCCCGGAACCTGTTCGGCAATCAGCACGCCTTCTTCCGCGACGCGATCCTGAAGTGCGGCATTTTCCGGCGGGAACGCGATGTCGATTCCGCTGGCGATGATGCCCGCCGTTGCCACATCGATCGAACCCTGGTGCGCCGCGGTGTCGATGCCGCGGGCGAGCCCGGAAACGACGAGGCAGCCGGCATCGGCCAGGTCGTGCGCAAGACCGCGCGCATAGCGACAGGCGGCGGCACTGGCGTTGCGCGCGCCCACGATGGCCACGGCCGGTAGCGAGAGCAGGTCTAGCTTACCCCGCACGATCAGCGCGGGCGGCGCGGAATCGAGTTCGGCAAGCAGCGGCGGATAATCTCCCTCGCCGACGAACAGGTAACGGGCGCCCAGCCGGTCGACCGCACGCATTTCCGCCTCGACATCGGCCGCAGACGCGATCCGCGGCGCCCGTCCGCCGCCACGTGCCGCAAGGTTCGGAATGGCGTCGAGCGCGGCAGCAGCACTACCGAACCGGGCGATCAACTGAAAATAAGTGACGGGTCCGACGTTCGCCGAACGGATCAGGCGCAGCTTGTCGCGGCGTTCGGCGTCGGGCGTTCTTCCGTGCAGATGTGTTAGCCTTTTTGTCCCACGCGCGGTTCGGTGCCCGCCAGCAACCGTTCGATGTTCGCCCGGTGTTTCCACAGAACGATCAGGGCAAAGGCAATGAACAATGCCGTCACTTCGAATTCACCCCACATCGCCGCCGCAACGGGAGCGGCGATCGCCGCGGTCATGCCGCCGACGGACGAGTAACGAGTGATCGCCAGCACGCCGATCCACACGACCGCAAACACCGCCCCGACCGGCCAGCTGAGCGCGAACGCGATGCCGGCATAGGTCGCGATGCCCTTGCCGCCCTTGAACTTCAGCCAGACCGGATAGCAATGGCCGATGAAGGCGCCGACCGCGCCCAGAACGGCGAGTTCGGGTCCGATCCAGCGGGCAAGCGCCACGGCAACCGCGCCCTTGGCCATGTCGAGCAGCAGCGTCGCCGCCGCGAGCCCCTTCTTGCCGGTCCGCAACACATTGGTTGCGCCGATATTGCCAGATCCGATGGCGCGCAGGTCGCCCCCGCCGGTCACCCAGGTGAGCAACAGGCCGAACGGAATCGCACCGAGCAAATAACCCAGCACAAGTGCAGCCGTTGGTGCGACCCAAACCGCGTCCACTGTCGTCAATCCCCAGCTCTCTACGCAAGTGCTTGTAACATAACGGATCGCTCCGAGTCCGCAACAATTTCATGCTACTGATTCATCACCGTTTTCTCCGGCGCGTCTGGCCGCTAAGGGGGAAATGTGAACGCCGACGCGCCAATTCTTTTCTTCGATTCAGGGGTCGGTGGCCTGTCGGTCGTCGCTCCCGCACGAGCGCTCTTGCCCCAAGCACCGTTCGTGTACACGGCGGACACCGCCGGCTTTCCCTATGGTACCAAGACCGAAGCCGAGATCGCGGCGCGGGTACCCGCCCTGCTCGGGCGACTTGTCGAACGATACCAGCCGCGCCTGGCGGTGATCGCATGCAACACGGCGTCGACGATCGCCCTCGCCGTGGTGCGCGCGGCGCTCGACGTTCCGGTCGTTGGAACCGTGCCTGCGATCAAGTCCGCCGTCGCACTATCGGAAACACGGGTTATCGGAGTTTTGGGAACCGATGCGACGGTGCGGCAACCCTATGTCGACCGCCTGGCCGCCGAATTCGGCGCGGACTGCACGATCGTCCGCCATGGCTCTGCGGCCCTGGTCGCGCTGGCCGAGACGAAGCTGCGTAGCGAAGCCGTGGCGATCGAGGACGTCCGGGCCGCGATTGCCGGTCTGTTCGACGGGCCTGACGGCGGCCGGATCGATACGGTCGTGCTGGCCTGCACGCATTTCCCGCTGCTCGACGCCGAGTTAGCAG
>APMI01015608.1_pt1 | contig 11097 bp, 10 predicted proteins | sample 667938 | NCBI WGS metagenome assembly APMI01 (sample SAMN01084076, study PRJNA167559) | wastewater metagenome | biome: Wastewater | place: Denmark: Ejby Moelle, Odense | collected 2011-11-28 | reverse complement strand
CTTGTCCTCGACCTAGGCCGAGCGCAGGTGCGCGACCTGATCGTCGAGCGGCTCGAGGCCCTGCTCGCGGCATACGACATCGGCTACCTCAAATGGGACCACAACCGCGACCTGCTGGACGCCGCGGGCGCCGACGGACGCCCGGGGGCGCGGGCGGCCACGCTGGGGGCCTACGAGGTGCTCGACCGACTGCGCGACGAACATCCCGACGTCGAGATCGAGTCGTGCGCCTCCGGTGGCGGCCGGGTCGACCTCGGCATCCTCGCCCGGACCGATCGGGTCTGGCCGAGCGACTGCCTGGATCCGGTCGAGCGCCAACACATCCAACGGTGGACCGGGCTGCTGCTGCCGCCCGAACTCGTCGGCGCCCACATCGGGTCGGGCCGATCCCACACCACGGGCCGCCGGCACGGGTTGGGCCTGCGCGCTGCCACCGCACTGTTCGGGCATCTGGGCATCGAGTGGGACCTCACCGCGGCCTCCGCGTCCGAGCTCGACCAGCTCACCCAGGTCGTCGCCGAACACCGGCGGCTGCGTCCGTTGCTGCACTCCGGACGGATCCGTCGGATCGACCATCCCGACCTGAGCGCTCTTGTGCACGGGGTGGTCGCCACGGACGGCTCCGAGGCGCTGTTCGCCTACGTCCAGCTCACCTCGGCTGCCACAGAGGTGTGCGCCCCGGTCCGATTGACCGGCCTGGACCCGGACCGCACCTACCGCGTGCGCCGGGTCAGCCTCGGGGACGACGCGAGCACGCATCACATCGCCGGGCCCGCATGGGTGGACGGCACCGAGCCCGGCCCGATGCTCACCGGGCGAGCGCTGCAGTCGGCCGGTCTGGCCCTACCGATCCTGCGCCCTGAGCACGCGCTGGTCCTCCACCTTCGGCAGGAGTGACGCCATGGCATTCGACCTTCCCGGCGACTGGGTGTGGGACTTCTGGTTGGCCCAGGAGTTCGGGCCGCAGCCCACGTACCACCTGTTCCATCTCGCCGCCCCGAAAACCCTCCCGCCCGACCTGCGTCACGTCCACGCCCGAGTGGCCCATGCGGTCGGCCCGGACCTCGTCCACTGGACACCCGTCGGCGACGCGCTGCGTCCCTCGACCGGACCGGCCTTCGACGACCTCGCGATCTGGACCGGTTCGGTCGTGCGCGACGACGCTGGCACGTGGCTGATGTTCTACAGCGCGATCGGCCGGGCCGACGGGCCGCGCGTACAGCGCATCGGCCTGGCCACCTCCCCGGACCTCTACCACTGGAGCAGGGCGAGCCGGGATCCACTCGTCGTCGCCGACCCGCGGTGGTATGACGGGCAGGCCTGGCGGGACCCGTGGGTGTTCCGCGATCCGGCTGGATCAGGTTGGCACATGTTCGTCACGGCCTCGGCGGCCGACTGCGATCGAGCCCAGGCCGGGGTCGTCGGGCATGCCTGGTCGCCGGATCTGCGGCACTGGGAGGTCGGCCCCCCGGTGACCGCACCCGGCTGCGGATTCAGCGAGCTCGAGGTCCCCCAACTCGTCGACGTCGAGGGCGATCCGGTGCTGTTGGCCAGTTGTCGCGGCCCCGAATTGTCACCGAAGCGGCGGGCCGAGCACGGCGGGGGCGGCACGTGGGCACTGCCCGGGGACTCGCCCGTCGGGCCCTTCGACGCCAACCGGGCCGTACGCCTCACCGACGAATCGCTCTATGTGGGCAAGATGGTCCGACAATCCGGGCCGAAGTGGGCGATCATGGGTTTCGTGAACCACGACCTCGCGGGGAGTTTCGTCGGCGGCATCACCTCGCCCATGCCCCTCGGCCTTCCGCTCGGTCGTGGACCCCTGGTCAGTGCGGACTCGGGGGTCGGGCGCGAAGGAGCATCGGCATGAACCAGCCGACGATCGACGATGTCGCCGCAGCCGCCGGAGTCTCTGCGGCCACCGTCTCGCGAGCCCTGCGAGGGCTGGACAAGGTGCACCCCGACACCCGCGAGCGGGTCCGCAAGGCTGCCGACGATCTCAAGTACATCGCCAGCCCCACGGCATCCGGGCTTGCATCCGGGCGGACCCGGCTGGTCGGGGCCATCACGCCGTTCATGGCGCGGTGGTTCTTCACGAGCACGATCAGCGCCATCGACAAGGCGTTGCGCGACCACCATCATCACCTGCTGCTCATGGACCTCGAGGAGCAGACCTCGCCCGACATGCGTCTGTCCCTCACGCAGAGCATGATGTTCAAGCGAGTCGACGGGCTCATCGTCATCAACGTCGACCTCCAGGCCGATGAGCGCCTGCTCGTCGAACGACTTCGGCTACCGGTGGTGACCATCGGCAACCGGTTCGCCAACGCCCCGTGGATCGGCATCGACGACGAGTCTTCCACGCGCCTGATCGCCGAGCACCTCCTCGACCTCGGCCACACCCGGATCGCCTACATCGGCGCACCGCGCCCGACAACCGCCCACGTCAAGACGCCGACGGACCGGCTCGCCGGCTTCCGCGCGGCGCTCGACGCCCGCGGCGTGGCGATCCGTTCGGACTGGCTGTTCGAGTGCGACTGGTCCGCCCGCGACGCCTACCAGATCGCCGCCCCGCTGCTGCGCGGCGCCGACCGGCCGACCGCGATCCTCGCCGCCTCGGACGAGATGGCCCTCGGCGCGTATGCCGTGGCCCTCGAGCTCGGTCTCGCGATCCCGGCCGACCTGTCCATCGTCGGCATCGACGACATCGACCTGGCCGGTCCGTTCCGGCTGACGACGGTGCGTCAGGACGTCCACGCGCAGGGCACCGCGGCGGCACTGACCCTGCTCGGCGAACTGGGAGTGATCCCACGCAAGGAAGATCACGACCACCTCTTCCCGTGCGAGCTCGTCTTGCGTTCGAGCACGGCGGCACCGAACCGGTAATCGCGCGGTCCCGCGCGGTCCCGCTCGGTCCCGTCGCCGCGGGAACCCGGCCCGGTATCCTCGGCGGCCATGAGATACGGCGTCGTGGTGCCCTACGCGCTCGAACGAGACACCGTCGACATCGCCCGGCTCGCCGAGGGCGCCGGGTGGGATGGCGTGTTCACGTGGGAGAGCGTGTACCACCAGGACGCCTGGGCCACCCTCGCGGCGTCGGCGATGGTCACCGACCGGATCCGCCTCGGGACGTTGCTCACCCCGGCCGCGCGTTACCGGCCGTGGGATCTGGCCAGCCGGGTGGGCTCAGTGGATCGACTCAGCCAGGGGCGGGTCGTCCTCGGGGTCGGCCTCGGGGCGCTCAATGGCAACTGGTTGGCCTTCGAGCCCGACGAGGGCCGCGCGGTGCGAGCCCGACGGCTCGACGAATGCCTCGCGGTGTATGCCGGGTTGCTGGCCGGCCAGCCCTACACCCACGACGGGCCGTACTACCCGGTGGGCGAGGTCACCGAACTCGTGCCGCCGCCGCCGGTACAACGCCCGCACCCGCCGGTGTGGTGCGTCGGGGCCCTGGTCCCCGGACGGTCCACCCAGCCGTCCCTGGAGCGCGCCGCCCGGTGGCAGGGGATCTTCCCGGCCGTGGTGGGCGCGGCGGGCCATTCGGGGATGACCCTCGAGGCGCTCGGCGAGATCGTCGGGCGATTGCAGGCCCTGCGCGCGGATGCAGGGCTGCCGTGGGAGGGCTACGACGTCGTCGTCGAGGGCGACAGCCACGGCGAGTTCGGCGCGGTCCGCTCACCGGTCCGGCCGTGGGCCGACGCCGGGGCCACCTGGTGGGTGGAGAGTTGGTGGGACGTAGAGGACTCGCCGCAGGGGGTGGCCGAGGTGCGCCGTCGGGTCCTGCTCGGCCCACCTCGCTGAGGTCCGGTATGCCGTCGTGCCAGGCTGCACCGGTGGACGCGGGCCCAGTCGGTGGACGCCAGTAGCGTCGGGACATGGACGTCATCCTCATCGCCGGGCTCTGGCTCGACGCGACCGTCTGGGCCGAAACCGCCGACCAGCTGCGCGCCCTGGGTCATCGACCCATCCCCGTCGACCTGCCCGGCGCCGGAGACCACGCAGCCGCGACTTTGCCGGACCAGGTCAATGCCGTGGTGTCGGCGATCGACTCCGCCGACCGGGCGGTCGTCGTGGGCCACTCGGCGGCCGCGACCCTCGCGTGGATCGGTGCCGACCGTCGGCCCCAACAGGTAGCTCGCACAGTGCTCCTCGGCGGGTTCCCGACCGGGGACGGCACGCCATACGCCGCCTTCTTCCCCATCGTCGAGGGACTGATGCCATTCCCCGGCTGGGAGGCGTTCGACGGGGCCGACAGCGCGGACCTCGACGACGCGGCGAAGGGCCGGATCGCGGCAGGAGCGCACCCGGTGCCTGAGGGGGTGGCGACCGGCATCGTGCACCTGCGCGACGAGCGCCGCTTCGACGTGCCGGTCGTCCTCGTGTGTCCGGAGTACTCGCCCGACCAGGCCCGCGGCTGGGTGGCGGCCGGCGAGGTGCCGGAGATCGCCGCCGCCCACGACGTCACCTACCTCGACATCGACTCCGGGCACTGGCCCATGGTGTCGGCGCCGGGCGAGCTCGCCCGGGTCCTCAGCCTCGCGGCGACGGGAGGCTGAATCGATAGCGCGGAGAACACGATTGGGCCCCAGGACACAAGGGCCACCAGTTCGCGGGGCAGGCAGGCGGCACCCGAACGGGTCAGGCGTCGATGCGTCTGGAGGATCTCGACGAGCCGGGGGTGCGCATCCGTTCAGGCGTCGATGCGTTCGCGGTTCAGCTGCGCCGCGGAGTCGATGATGAAGTCCTTGCGCGGGGCGACGTCGTTGCCCATGAGCAGGTCGAAGACCCGCTCGGCCTCGTGCAGCGCCTCCTGCGCCTCGCCCACGGTGACCCGCCGCAGGGTGCGGTGGCGCGGGTCCATCGTCGTGTCGGCCAGTTGGTCGGCGTCCATCTCCCCCAGGCCCTTGTACCGCTGGGGCGGTTCCTTGATCCGCCGGCCCTTGCGCTCCAACGCGGCACGGGTCGAGCGCAACTGTGCCTCGTTGTACGTGTAGACGTACTCGTTCTTCTTCCCCGGGCCGCCGACGACCTCGAGCCGATGCAGCGGCGGCATCGCGGCATACACGCGTCCGGCCTCGACGAGCGGGCGCATGTACTTGAAGAACAGGGTGAGCAGCAGGGTCCGGATGTGCGCACCGTCGACGTCGGCGTCGCTCATGACGATGACCTTGCCGTACCGGGCGGAGGCGAGGTCGAAGGAACGCCCCGACCCGGCACCGATGACCTGGATGATCGCCGCGCACTCGGCGTTCTTGAGCATGTCCGCGACCGAGGCCTTCTGCACGTTGAGGATCTTGCCGCGGATCGGCAGCAACGCCTGGTAGTCGCTCGACCGGGCGAGCTTGGCCGTGCCGAGCGCGCTGTCCCCCTCGACGATGAACAGCTCCGAGCGCTCGACCTCGTGGGTGCGGCAGTCGGCGAGCTTGGCCGGCAGCGACGAGGACTCCAGCGCGGTCTTGCGCCGCTGGGTCTCCTTGTGCAGCCGGGCGCTGATGCGCGACTTCATCTCGGAGACGACCTTGTCCAACAACAGCGCGGCCTGGGCCTTGTCCTCGCGGCGGCCCGACGTGAGTCGCGCGGTCAGCTCCTGCTCGACGACCCGGGCCACCACCCCGCGCACCGCCGCCGTGCCGAGGACTTCCTTGGTCTGCCCTTCGAACTGCGGTTCGGCCAGCCGCACGGTGACCACCGCGGTGAGCCCGGCGAGAATGTCCTCCTTGTCGACCTTGCCGCCGCCGACCTTGAGCCGCCGGGCGTTGAGTTCGAACTGCCGGCGGAGGACCTTGACCAGCGCCTGGTCGAATCCGGCCAGGTGGGTGCCGCCCTTGGGCGTGGCGATGACGTTGACGAACGAGCTGACCTTCGTGTCGTACCCGGTGCCCCAGCGCACCGCGACGTCGACGCCGCACTCGCGCTCGACCTCGGTCGGGGTCATGTGCCCGCGTTCGTCGAGCACCGGCACCGTCTCGGTGAAGCGCCCCGACCCCTGCAGCCGCCACACTCCGGTCAGCGGCGGGTCGGGGGCGAGGAAGTCGACGAACTCCGACAGGCCGCCCTCGTGCCGGAAGACCTGTTCGACCGGCCCCTGTTCGACCGGCCCCGGCTCGATCGGGCCCGGTTCGGCGGGGCCTGCCTCGACGGACCCGCCCGCTCGGTTCGCGCCCGGCGAGGTACCCCGCTCGTCGCGCACGACGAGGGCCAGCCCCGGGACGAGGAAGGCGGTCTGCCGGGCCCGGTCGTACAGCGCCGGCAGGTCGATGGCCGCGTCCTTGAGAAAGATCTGCCGGTCCGGCCAGAAGCGCACCCGCGAACCGGTCGCGCCCCGCGGTGCCTTGCCGAGGACCCGAAGCTCGCTGCCCGTCTCGTATGCCGTGAATGCCGCCGTAGGGCCGTGCGAGCCGTGCGGTCCGATCGGGTCGTCGAAAACCCCGGGCTCGCCGCGCCGGAAGCTCATCGCGTAGGTCTTGCCGCCCCGGTCGACCTCGACGTCCAGCCGGCTGGACAGGGCGTTGACGACCGAGGCCCCGACGCCGTGCAGGCCACCGGAGGCGGCATACGAGCCCCCGCCGAACTTGCCGCCCGCGTGCAGCTTGGTGAAGACGACCTCGACCCCGCTGAGGCCGGTGCGCGGTTCGACGTCGACGGGGATGCCCCGACCGTTGTCGCGGACCTCGATCGAGCCGTCGGCGCCGAGGATGACGTCGATCCGGTCGCCGAAGCCGCCGAGGGCCTCGTCGACACCGTTGTCGATGATCTCCCAGACGCAGTGCATGAGCCCGCGGCGGTCCGTCGTGCCGACGTACATACCCGGCCGTTTGCGCACGGCCTCGAGGCCTTCGAGGACCTGCAGGTGCCTCGCGGTGTAGTCGCCAGCGGCGGCGCGGGCGGGGGAACGGGCGACCAACGGAACGATCCTTTCGGGGCAGCGGCGGGCGTCGGGTCGGTATGCCGCTCGCTTCCGGGGTGAGGGTAGCGAAGGTTCGCGACGGCACTCGCTCGCCTCGCCGGGGTCGCCGGGTGGGACCACGGCGCGGGGTCCACCACGCGGAATACCGGTCGGGAAGGATCCGCCGTGTTTGACTGTTGGCATCGATGCGGGAGATCGTGCAACCCCGGATCCTCGAGATCCGTCGTACGGTTGACCGTTGCACCACTGGAGACGACAGAAAGAGGCGGCTGACGTGAACGCCACCCTGGCCCCCCGCCTGAGCGCCGCAGACCGCTGCGACCGATGCGGCGCCCGGGCCTACATTCGCGCTCGCCTGGCCTCCGGTGGCGAACTGTTCTTCTGCGCCCATCACGGCCGCCAGCACCTTCCCCGACTGCGGGCTGCCGCGACCGAGATCCATGACGAGACCGGGCAGCTCGACGAGGCCGCCGAGGAGCTCGGCCTGCGGTGAGCACCCTGACCGTCGTCACGGGGCTGCTCATGCTCGTCGGATTGGTCGGCATCGTCGTGCCCGTGCTGCCGGGCTTGTTGCTCACCGTGGTGGCCACCGCGATCTGGGCCTACGACCATCCGGCGCCGGGCGCGTGGATCGTGTTCTGGGTGGCCCTGGGGTGGTATGCCGCCGGTGTGGCCCTGCAATATCTGGTGCCGGGCCGGCGGATGAAACGCGCAGGGGTGGGGTCGGCCACGTTGGTTCTCGCCGTCCTGCTGGGGATCGTGGGCTTTTTCGTCGTCCCGGTGGTCGGCGGGCCACTCGGCTTCGTCCTGGGCATCTTCCTCGTCGAGGTGGCCCGCCAGGGCGATCGGGCGAAGGCCTGGTCGGCGACGAAGGCCGCGCTCCGGGCGGTCCTGCATTCCATGGGCATCGAACTGCTCGCCGGGCTGGCGATTCTTTCGACGTGGATCGTCGGGGTCTTCCTGTTGGGTCAGGGCAGCTGACCGGCAGGCCCGACGGGTCGGGTCAGCCGCGGGTCGCCCCGGTGGATTCAGGACGAACGGGGTGGTGTCACCGAGGGTGACCGGTTACCACTGGTCGCGGTTGCGCCGCTCCCAACGCTCTTCCAGGCGCTTCATGAAGGTGCCCGTGCGCTTGTTCTGCCCGCGCCCTGCAGCCGGCGACCCGGCCCGGACTCGACCGGCGCCGTCGACGGTGCCGGTCGGTCCGGTGCGCCGGTCGGGGGCGAACGCGTAGGCGCCGGCGGCGACCATGACGACGAATCCGGCCGCACCGAGCCAGACCATCTGGTTGAGCACGCCAAGAACGACCAGGCCAAGACCGAGCAGCACTCCCACGACTCCGATGATCAGCCGGGTGCGGTTCTTGGCGGGAGTGGCGTGACGGATCCGGGTGGCGAATCGCGGGTCCTCGGCGTAGAGGGCCTGTTCCATCTGCTGGAGCAGCTTCTGCTCGCGCTCGGACAATGCCACGGCCCCAACCCTCCTTCGCCCTGCGGACAACGCGCGAAGCGCCGTCGGAGTTTCCCGACGGATCTACCGGTGAAGATCAGGATAGGTCGCGTCGGCGGGTGACGGTACCCGGGGAGGCCGTCGAATCGTCCCTCGTCGGCCCTCGGTCGGAATCGCCGGGCTCGGTAGGGCCTCCGATCTCGGCCGGCCCCCGCCGGTCGCCGGCACGATGGGGGTGTCCCGTCGAACGTCGGCCCGGGTCGTGGACCAACGCCGCGGGGCGCACCGCACCTGCCCCGAACCGGGCGCTGGCCCGGTCCACGGCGCGATCGGCATCCCGCCAGCCATGGTCCGGATCGTCGAGTCGTGGCTGGATCATGGCGCGCTCGGCGTCGACAAGTCCCTCCATCCGCACGCCGACGAGCCGCACCCGGGCCCGTTGCAGCCCAAGGCCGTCGAAGAGCGCTCGGGCAGCGGCGTAGATCTCGCGCGACACGTCGGTGGGGTCACGCAGCGTGCGGGATCGGGTGATCGTCGTGAAGTCGGCGAAGCGCACCTTGAGCGTCACGGTGCGCCCGAGCATGTCGGCGGCTCGGACCCGCGCCGCCGTGCGTTCGGCCAGCCTCAGCAGCTCACGGTGGATGAGCATCGGGTCGTCGATGTCCCGGGCGAACGTCTCGTCCGAACCGATGCTCTTCTCCTGGTGTTCCGGCTCGACCCGTCGCTCGTCGCGGCCCCAGGCCAGCTCGTGCAGGTGGGTGCCGGTGCCCTCGCCCAGAGCCCGGCGCAGCGTGTCGACCGGCGTATGGGCCAGGTCGGCGACGGTGCGCAGCCCCAGGCGCGCGAGGGCCTCCTCGGTGCGCTCGCCCACCCCCCACAAGGCCCCGACCGGCAACTGGTGCAGGAACGTGAGCATTTCCTCGCGGGGAACGACGAGCAAACCGTCGGGTTTGGCCAACCCCGAGGCGAGTTTGGCGACGAACTTCGTCGGCGCCACGCCCACCGAACACGTGATGCCTTGCTCGTCGGCGATGGTGTCGCGCAGCCACTGGGCGATGCGGGCCGGTGGCCCCAGCCGACGCACGGCCGGGGCGACGTCGAGGAACGCCTCGTCGAGCGAGAGTGGTTCGACTCGGTCGGTCACCGAACGGAACGTGGCCATCACCGCGTCGGACACGGCGGCATACCGGTCGTGGTCGGGCGCGAGGATCACCGCGTGCGGGCAGAGCCGCCGGGCCCGGGCCATCGGCATGGCGGACGTGACACCGAAGGCGCGGGCCTCGTAAGTGGCCGACAGCACGACGGAGCGCCCCGACCCGCCCACGACCACCGGGCGCCCGCGCAGGTGCGGGTGTTCCAGCAGCGAGACCGAGGCGTAGAAGGCATCCATGTCGACGTGCAGCATGGTCGCGCCGGTGTCGTCGGGGGGACGGTCGTCGGCGCGCGGCGGCGGCCGGAACTGGCGCCGACTCATCGGGCGGCTCGGGCCGCGTCAGCGCCGGCGGGCGACCAGGTGCAGTCCGGCACCGAGGCGCCCGATGAAGTCGTATGCCGGGTGCCCGGCCAACGTCTGTTCGAGGTGGAGGAGGGCGGCCCGTTCGGCGTCGGTGTCGACGAAGGTCGAGGGGACGAGGTCGCTGAGCAGGCGGACCCCATGCCAGTGCTCGACGACGAGGCCCGCGGCGGCGGCGAGGTCCTGCAATTGGGGGACGTCGAAGCGTCGGGGCAACGGATCGCCGGATCCCCAGCGGCCGTCCGTGCCCTCCAGCAGGGCTTGGGCGTGAGCGAACTCCCCGGCGAGGGCGCGGGCGACGACGGCGGCCAGGCGCCCGGCGACGAGCAGCGACAAGCGCCCCTGCGGCGCGAGAGCCGCGGCGAGGGCGGCCATCGTGGCCGACGGGTCGTCGACCACCTCGAGAACCCCGTGGCAACACACGAGGTCGTAGGTCTGGCCGTGCGACAGCGCGTCGAGGGTGTCGCCGTCGCCCTGGACCCCGACGACGCGATCGGACACCCCCGACTCGGTGGCTCGGCGGGCCAGGGCGGCCAGCGCGTCGGGGCTCGGGTCGATGACGGTGAGGCTGCCGGTGACGAGCGGGCCCAGCTCGGCGAGCGGGACGGCGAGCTCCCCGGTGCCCCCACCCAGGTCGAGGATCCGCAACGGCCGCCCCCCGGTGGCGGCAAGCTCTTCGGCGAGCCCGCGAACGGAGGACCACAGCGCGGCGGTGCGCAGCGCGCTGGCGGCGCGGCGGGCACGGCGCTGCTGATCGGGCACGGCATCCTCCCTGGCGGCCCGGGGCTCCGACATGGTCGGCGCGACGGCGGGTCGTCGTGGACCACCCTAGAGCGTCGAAGCCCGAGCGTGTGGGGGCCCAGAGGCGTACCGGCTTGGCGCCTGGGGACTCGGTCCTGGCGTGGCTGCTCGACGGGGACGAAGCGGCCCATGTCAGGGCCCGCTGCTGCCGGGACTGGAGTGCCACAGCTTGCGCGGCGGCTGGCCCTCGACACCACCGACGGGCAGCCCCCGACCGGCCTTGACATCCTCGCCCGGCGGGCGGGTGTCGGCATACGGGGACTGGCGAAATCCCGACGCGTGCACGAGCACCCGCCGCCCCCGCGGCCCGCTGCCCGGTCCACTCCCCGGTCCACTGCCGCCCATCCCCCCGGCGCGGTTGCGTCCGGGTTGCGCGTAGGCCGTGTCGTCCCGGTCGCCGACCGGGCTGCCGTCGGCTGCCGCCGCC
>APMI01044828.1_pt1 | contig 11098 bp, 12 predicted proteins | sample 667938 | NCBI WGS metagenome assembly APMI01 (sample SAMN01084076, study PRJNA167559) | wastewater metagenome | biome: Wastewater | place: Denmark: Ejby Moelle, Odense | collected 2011-11-28 | reverse complement strand
AAGGTCCGCGCCGCGGTCCTTGTCGAAGAAGACGACATGCGGATCGTGTTTTTCGAGCTGCGACAGCATGAAGTTGACGATCACGGTCTTGCCGGCGCCGGATGGGCCGCACATGAAGGTGTTGCCGAGATCTCCATAGTGGAGATTGAAATAGTAGGGCGACCCGGATGCCGTCTTGAGCAAGGCGACGGCCGGTCCCCACTCGTTGCCGTCTTTCTGTCCGATCGGATAGGAGTGGAAAGGTGACAGCGCTGCGAAGTTCCGGGACGTGATTGCTCCCGATCGTGCGCGGTAGCGGAAATTGCCCGGCAACTGCGCCCACCAGGCGGCCTCAAGACCGAGATCCTCGCGCGCCACGACCGAGCCGCCGTTCGTCAGGCTGGCGCGGGCCTTGGCAAGATTGTCCGTGAGTTCCTTCACCGAGGCGGCGAAGACGGTGAGCGTCAGGTGATGCTCGCCGAGCACGAAGCGGTTCGATTCCAGATCGTCCATCGCGTCATCGAGCTCGCCGATCTGCGAGGCGGCCTTGTCGCCGCTGCTGACGAGCTGGTTCTGCTTGCGACCCATAATGACGCGGGCGTCCGCCTTCGAGGCAAAGCAGAAGGATTGCGAGAGGATCAGCTCGAAGGGACTGGTCAGAACGCCGTCCAGCATCCCCGTCCTGGTTCGGGCAGGATATTCCTTGATGCTCAACATGCCGGCAAACCGGCTTTCGGCCTCATGGCGGATTTCGATTGTCTCGCGGCCGATGATGACACGATCAGAATAGATGGCCGAGGAAATCCGGCCCTCGGTCAACGGGACCGGCTCGCGCCGCCCGCCGACCAGCTGGTGAAGCACCTCGCTCGGCTCGGAAAACAGGACCCCGTCATGGTCGTAGAGCGAGAGCACGCGCGGCTCGAAGCGTTTCAAGCCGGCAACGACGTCCACGACCTTATCGTGAAGGTGCTTCAGCGCCTCCTCGTCCAGTTCGACGCCTGAACGGTATCGCTGCCGCAATCGGGATAGCAGCTTCGCGGCCTTGTCGGCCGGATCGCGCGCCGGCGACCAGAGGACGGTCAGGTAGAGGTCGTTGCGAAACAGGTCCTCGCGCACCATGCGCTCGCGATACTTTTCGTTGAGCGCGGCCGAGAACGGCGTTGCGAACGTCCCGTCCGGATAGTCGCGATCGCGGCGACGAATAAGATGAGACCACAAGGCGAGCCGCTCATCGGAGATATTACGATAAAGCGTATTCAGATCACGATGGAGCGCGTTGAGGTCGAGAACGTCGGCGGTCTCGAAGGACACGCCATCCAGCGCCACCATCACCATCAAGGTGCGGGAGTCGAGTACGACGGTGGTTTCGTCGACATGGCGCACATAGGGAATGAAGGTTTCCGGGGTGAGCTCGCGCGATTTGAGCGTGGCGACGCTAGGCATTTCCGAGGTCCCTTTCGTCAAAGCGCCGGACAAGCTTCAGCGGCGAAAGCGTGGCTCCGCCCCAATAGGCGCCGTTCCGGGTCCGGCCGCGCGTCTCCACCCAGGCCACCAGGATCCGGAACATGTTGTGGTCGTGCTTGACCAGCGCCCGGAAGACGAAATGGAAGACGACGCCGACGAGTGCATAGGCGACCGAGCCGGCCGCGAGGTAGAAGATCGTGGTCGCCATGACGTTGATGCCCATGGCCTCCATCGTCACGCCCGCGATCATCGCCGGGCGCGTGCAGGCGATGAACAGGGTGTCTTCCTCGAGCTCGGGTCGCCTGGTCGCCATGGGGGTCAGCTCCCGATGATCGTGCTGACGAGTTCTGAGGAGCCGGCGATCACGCCGATGCCGACGATCCAGTAGCCTGCGCGGCGCAGGTCCATGTAACCGAACATCCAGGCGAGCGCGATCAGGATGACGGCGATGGTGGCGAACAGCCTGAAGATGTTGCCCTGAAGGAGGTCAACGACGTTCTGCAGGATCGTCTCGATGCCGGCGGCCTGTGCAAAAGCCGGCTCGACCAGCATCGCTACCACAGCGAGCGCCATCGCAGACGGGGCCGCAAACGCGCGGATACGGGGACTGAAGGTCATTCACTCTGCTCCATTTGATTGTTCTGAAACACCAGGACGGAAGAGCCGCGCCGGCTGTTGAAGACGTCCCATGTGGCTGGGGAAGCTATGGTGGCGGTCTTCTGCTCGGAGTTCTCTGCAACCACTTCTGCGACGAGATCGGCCGGATCGGAGGCGATAGGTTCGTCGATCCCCCTCCCCTCCCCCTCATCCGTGATCGTCAGCCGGGCGATGGTCGGACCAAGCCGTTTGATCTCTCGGCGGACCTGGTCGTCGTAGTTGACCATCGCGCCGACCGAGGGATCGTCGCGCCCGTAGTAGGATTGAAGCATCACCTGTTCGGCCCGGGCGGAATCCGCGCCGACCTTGACGGCAAGACGATAGTATCCGTCCAGCAGCGTAGCCGTGGCTTGCAGGTTCAGGCAGGGATCGAAGGCGTCGGAAATAGAGAGCTTCAGCTTTTGAAGCTCTTCGATCCCGATGCCGCCGAGACCGAGCTGAATATCGTGATGCTCGGCTACCAGCGCTGCGGCGATCTCGATCGCCTCGGCCTTTGATGCCGGCTGTGTCTTGAGTGGCCGGCCGCTGTTGATGCGAATATTGAAAGGCGCGAATCGTCTCTCGAGACTGACCACGCCGGCCAGAGTTTCGGACGCAACAAAGGGTGCGCAGGTCTGCGCAAGATCGAGAAAAGCAACGGGCATGCCTAGAACCAGACCCTCTGCTTGCCGACGCCGTCGATCGTCACATCGATGTATCGAGGTTTCTCACGGACCAGTGGACGGCTCAGGGTGTGGGCCATGCACTGGGTGCGGCCATCGTTTTGCTGCCAGCGTGGCGAGATCACGGAGCCATTGCTCCCGCCGGCACTGTCTCTGTCGCGCCGGCACAGGCTGTCGCTCACCGGCTGCATCGACGTCGACACGCAGGTTCCGTCGCGCCCGGTCGGGCCATAGCCGGCTGACAAACGGTATCCGTCGTTGCAATAATAGGGTTCGTACCGAGGGCGGGAGCTTTGGAAGCCAACACCGCTGCAGGTCGGGAAAGAACGGCCCTTGGCGAGCCATCTCCAGAGCTTCTGGATAGGCGGACGGCATTCAGCATATTGTGTGGTGCCGCCGGGGTTGGATAGGCACAGGACAACCTGGCAACCCCATTCGTCGGCACGAGCACTTTGTCCAGAACTGAGATATAGTGAACCGAACCCTAACGCCGTTATGATCGTTCGAAAGAAAAGGCTCTTCATGCCCCCTACCCTCCGATTGAAACTTCGTTGGACGGGATACGAAGAATCGCCTCTCCCCAACACTCATACTATGCAAATAATAGATAGTTAAATCGATGGCAAGCAAATTGAGTGACGGATGGCAAAGCCAAGCGCTATCGGCCTTCGCCGTGCGTGAGATTCTCGAAAAACCGCTCGAAGACGAGACGGCGCAGTCCCGGATCAAGCAGATCGGCGTGTTGAACATCCTTTATATGATGCACCTAGCCGGCGAAGCATTAACCCTCTCAAATATCATCAAATTTACCGGAATGACCCGAGGCGGGGTCGTCGAGACGATGGACTTGCTCGTTGCGCGCGGAGTGCTCGTTGAAACGCTTGGAAAGAACTCAATGGGTCGCGGAACGGCTAGACAGTTTGCGCTGTCTCCGACGGTTCTTGCATTGCTTCGAGCTGGAGCCGACGGCAGCTAGGTCGATTTAACTCATTAAAGTATGCCGTTGTTCCTACGCAAGGGTAATGGCGAGGGGGCAGAATCGCGTTTCATCCTTTGGCGCTTGACGTTTCGAACCAGTGAGTCGCGTTGAAAAGCTACTTGGGTGGGCGCCGCACATGCTCACGACAGGTTATCGACTCTTTTTTGTTAGATCACCAGCCCGATCGCGGAACTCGCCAAGTGGTTTGATTCATTGGGGATTTGCAGCGGTCGAAGCGGACGACTCTTTAACGTTAACCATTTGTTAACCAATTAAGATTTGACCGGCCGCCGGAATCGGGCAATCGTTGGCGACGTTTTTTCAGCGATTGTCAGTTTTTTTCCGTCGAGAGCGATATGCCCGCTGCTGCAGCCACCAAATCTCCTGTCGAGGAGTCCGTCTCCAAGATTACGCGTCACTCGCATTTGCTTGCGGCGCAGCTACAGACGCTCCGCTCTCAGATGTATCCGCCCGAGGCCAAGAAGACTCTCAAAACCTTCACTTCCCGTGAAGCGGCGATGATGGTTGGCATCGCAGAATCGACTCTGAGACAGATGTCTCTTGATGGAGAGAGCGCTGCCCCGGAGCTACACGGCAAGGATAACCGTCGCCGCGCCTATACCCTCGCTCAGATTAATGAGATTCGAGAGCATCTTGCCAAAAAACGGCCGAAAGAAGCACTGGAATTTCTTCCGCGTCGGCGAGTTGGTGAAAAGCTTCAGATCGTGGCCGTGGCCAATTTTAAGGGCGGGTCGGCCAAGACCACCACGACAGTCCATCTTGCACATTTCCTCGCCTTACAAGGACTTCGCGTCCTTGCGATTGATCTTGATCCGCAGGCATCTCTGTCAACGATGTTCGGGTACCAGCCGGAGATCGACGTCGAAGATAACCAGACCGTCTACGGCGCTATCCGCTACGATGAAGGGCAGCGTGTTCCGCTCGCGAGCGTGATCCGTAAGACCTATTTCGAAGGTATTGACCTCGTCCCAGGCAATCTCGAGCTCATGGAATACGAGCACGAGACCCCTCAGGCTATCGCGCGCGGTGACGGCCGCGGGGAAGGCATGTTCTTCCGCCGCCTTGGATCCGTCATCGCCAGCGTTGAAGACGACTATGACGTGGTCCTTATCGATGCTCCCCCACAGCTCGGCTATCTGACGCTTGGTGCGCTTTATGCGGCGAGCGCCCTCCTTGTAACTGTCCATCCTGCGATGCTTGACGTCTCGAGCATGAACCAGTTCCTCAAGATGACCAGCGACATTCTCCAGGTCATTGAGGAGAATGGTGGTCATCTGCACCACGATTTCATCCGCTATGTGTTGACGCGTCACGACCCGAATGACGTTCCCCAGGTCAATATCGTTGCCCTTCTTCGATCGCTCTTCGGCGAGGATGTGCTGGCACCTGTAGTCGTGGAAACAACCGCGATAGCCAGTGCCGGATTAGAGAAGAAGAGCCTTTATGAGATGGCGAGGGGTACGGTGGGCAGAGACACGCTCAATCGCGCGTTGGAATCGGTAGACAGCGTCAATCAGGAGATTCTGAACCACCTTAATCAGGTATGGGGTCGGACATGACTAACGCCAAGGATCGTTCCAACCGGATGAAGAGCCTTTTCGCTAATGTGAATCGCGAGGAGTTGGAAAAGCATATCCCCTCCCCCGTCGGAACGACCGTTCGACCAGCCTCATCCGGCAGCATGTCGGGTGCGGTGAAGTCGATGCAGCAGACCTTCTCAGCGGTTGAGGCCGAGAACGAACGGTTGCGAGCGCAGCTTCAATCGGGTGATAGCGCAGTAGAACTGGATCCGGCGAGTGTCGTTCCCGCATTTGTTCGGGACCGGATGGACTTCGAGGAGAACCCGGAATTCGCTGGTTTTGTCGAAGGCATTCGCAGAGAAGGTCAGAAGCTTCCTATACTGGTTCGTCCCCTTCCGGACCATCCTGGCCAGTACCAGATCGCCTACGGGCACCGGCGCCATCGCGCCTGCCAGATAATAGGCATTCCCGTTCGTGCGATCGTCATGCAGATGACGGACGAAGAGCTCGTCGTCGCTCAGGGGATTGAAAACGCCGAGCGTGAAAATCCTTCGTTCATCGAGCAGGCGTTGTACGCATCCGATCTCAAAAAGCGTGGCTTTTCTCGAGAGACGATTGCAAGGGCGCTGGGACGCAACGAAGAAAAGGGGCTCGCCTATATCTCGATGTTGACGGCGACCGCCAACGCGGTTCCCGAAGCGCTCGCCCGCAGGATCGGTCCAGCGCCCGCGACCGGGCGCCCCAAATGGGAAAAGCTCGGCGCCTTCTTCAAGGACCAGAAGCTCCCGTCGGATACGAACTCGGCCCTCAACGGCTTGGTTGGTTCGGAGAGGTTCCGGGCGCTTGCTTCGGACGATCGGTTCACCGCGGTGATGCGTGTGCTGGACAGATCGTCACGACCAACCAACACGCCGGAGTCGGCCGAAATCGATCTCGGCCATGGGGTGGTCGTGACGACAAAGCGGACGTCCAAGGCGATGCAATTTTCCATTCCTCACGCGCCGGCCGCCGGGCTTTCGACCTGGCTTGTCGAGCGTCTGCCGACACTATTGGAAGAATTCAAACGTTCGGAGCGAGGCGAAGAGCAATGAACTAAGCCCTGAAAGGAAAAGGGCTCACCGACTGCAATCGGTAAGCCCTTTGATCCATAGCCAACAGAACGTTCCCGTCCCGTCAGCATCAGTCGTAGCAAACTGATTCTAGGACGAGGCGCTGATACAATCAAGCCCTGGGTTCAAGCCTCGGCTCGATATTTTGCGCCTGTTTTGTTGGCTAGACATCTACTCACCTGTTGGAGCCGCGGTCGCTTGGTCGCGGGATGGTTAGCTATGGTCCGAGGAACTGAGATCGCGTCCTTCAGACGCGTTACACCTGCAATACTCGCGAGCGCTCGGCTCGCAATGGCAAATGATATCCCCGAGTCGACGAAGGCGGAGGTCGCAATCCTCCTGAAGAAGGCAGCACCGATCCTCGGGATCGATGGTTCGACCTACCATATCATGGATATCCTCATCGGGCTCTCGCGTGCTGATGACTGGACGGGGTCGAACCGCCCGATCGTGGCGATCTCCAACGCGAAGCTCGCTGAATACACGGCTCGCTCGGAGCGGCAGGTGACGCGCTGCATTCGGCGCCTCGTGGAGGCCGGCATTATCGCATATCGTGACAGCCCGACGGGGCGCCGTTTTGTATATCGCGACAAGGACGGAGATATCTCGAAGGGCTACGGCCTGGATTTCACGCCGGCGAGAGTACGGCTGCATGAATTGAAGGCACTCGTCGAGGACTTCCAGGCTCGGCTGAACAGCGAGCAGGAGGCCCGCAGGATCGTCAGCAGGACGTCGCGCGCCATCATTGACGCATGTGCAGCATACCCTGAACACGCTGAGGCTTGGCACAGCGAACTGCAAGGCCTGAAGGGCTTAGGGTTAGACAAGGAGGGGGAGGCGGAAGCACTGGAGGCTATGCACGCCCGGATCATTCTTGCGGTGACAGAAGAATATGTTCCGCACAAAATGTCGGGCGAGGGTGACATCAGCGTCATGTCTATTATTAATACAACCCCTCAAAACTCTCTTGAACGTAAGAAAGAACGGACTCGCTCTCACGAGCGAGAACTTAATTCAGACCACTCCGGCCGCATAGCGGCCGGAATATCAACCGAAAAAAAGTCTGGCGCAGTCCAGTCCGAAAGCCATCCCCCTGTTCGGAAGAAATCTGCGGGCACGGTAGACGAAATCCAATCCCAGGTCCTTGCGTCCGTGTCGGTTGGCCTTGTTAGATCTGCCTGCCGCCAGGCATGCGAGATGGTAGGGGCTGAAATTCGCAGTTGGCCTGAGCTGGCTGCCGCGGCCTCTACAATGCGTCTCATGATTGGTTTATCCGAGGCTGGATGGCTGGATGGATCGGCAAGGGTCGGTCGCTTTGCAGCCGCCGCAATTCTTGCCACAGTGCTTGAGAAGGCCGCCCGATCGCCGGATCAGATTACGAGCCCAGGAGGTTATTTCCGGGCAATGATCGATCGCGCTGTCGAAGGGAACCTGCATCTGGAGAAGAGCTTGTTCGGATTGGTGGACGGCGCCATCAAACGGATAGGTGAGAGGCCCGCATAACGGATCGTTCGGGAGTCACAGCTGTGACTCTTTGGGGCGAGAAGCGCGAGAAAGATGCGGCGGCTCACAGGGCTGACTGTTCTGGGAACGAGATAATGCTATTTAATTCAAAGGGATATGTGACCGGCATCACAACTGTGACGGCCTATGCGCGGTCTCTTGTCTCCCCGATTGGATTTTCAGGGGAAGCCCATGCCACATTATGACGTCGAAAGGCTTAAAGCGGAGGTGTCGTGCGCGGCGCTATTGGAAAGCGCCGGCTGGACAGTTGATTTGCGAGAGAGCACGCCAAAGGCGACCAAGTATCGTCGTGGGGACGGAGAGATCATCATTGTGGTTCACCGCGGGCGAGGGTGGTTCGATCCTACATCGGTGGCCAAAGGCGACGTCTTATCCTTGGCACAGCATCTTGGTGCTGTTGATTTCGGGTCGGCACTGAAGCTGATTGCCGGGCTCGTCGCATTTCAACCTGTCGAGCCGGCATGGCAGCGTCAGTCGAAGTCCACTTCGCTTGCGGCGATCGCAAGGCGTTGGTCTCAAAGACCATGGCTGGCCCATGGATCCGCCGCCTGGGCATATCTCGCGTCCGAACGCGCTATCCCGGAGAACACTCTCGTGCGAGCCGTTGCTGCTGGCAAACTCAAGGAAGGCCCTCGGGGCTCCATCTGGGCAGCCCATACCAATTCCTCAAATACGGTAACGGGATGGGAGGAGCGCGGGTCCGCGTGGAGAGGCTTCTCCAATGGAGGGACGAAGGCGCTTTTTGTTATCGGCAATGATGATGCGTTACGCCTCTGCGTGACGGAAGCGGCGATAGATGCGTTGAGCCTCGCCGCCATTGAGGATTGGCGTGACGACACCCAGTACGTGAGTACCGGCGGAGGCTGGTCTCCTGCGACAGCCGACCGAATTACGGCTCTTGCCGCGCGACCTGGCACTCGCCTCGTGGCAGCATGCGATGGAGACGACCAAGGTGATGTCTACGCAGCGCGATTGAGGGTTGCTGCCGAGACGGCGGGCGCGACTTTCATGAGGTTGTGGCCTGAAGCTGAGGATTGGAATGATCAGCTGCGGCAGAGATGAGATAAATTGGATTGAGCCACAGGAGGACGATTCTGGTGGGTGCGCCAACGCTAAACCGGATGATCGACAACCGGCCGAAGGCAGAGACCGCTGCCACATCTGCAGCGGCAATATCCTTGTTGTTGAGATCAGTAAGCTACAGTTCCGCCTCGTTACAGGCACTCCAGTGCGGTCTTAGTCCCGATACCTTGCATCCCGACCTACATTCGATCTTCGACTACCTCGACGATATCGTGCGATCCCAAACATGCCGCTTAGTTGAAGCCGTCACCGATCAAGTGCGTCCAGCCCTCACCGTCAGAACCATTCACGGAAGCGCGATCGTTTGCCATCGCGTCGACAAGCGCAGCGTCGAGCGAACGTGGAACGTCCTAAGCATTTCATCGCCGTGTAGATACTGGTTATGTCGCCGGCAACGACATATAGCCAGAATGTGTCGATGGAAGCGGGTTTCGTCGACATATCCCGATGATCAGCGCACCCTTTGTTCAAAGGGTGCGAACGCAGACAACCGATCGTTTGTAAGCGTCTCTAGATGTCGCTTCAAGCGCTGCCAGACGTGGGAGGCTAGCGCAACTAGAGTTTTCATTCTCTTGATCCCGTGATCAACAATAGGATCATAGGGACTTTGAGATTGACGGAAGTTATTGAAAGAACGTAGTAAAAGTATCTGCGGTGTTTGGGAAAATCACTAGGCCGGGTGGCAACATTGCGCGAGGGCTCATGCGGCGAAAAATTCGGAATCCAATCAAATTTGATGCGATCGAGCTATATACCGCAGTCGCCCGGGAAAGGGGTTACGAACTGAATTCACCTGGTGATCTTGATGAGTTCATGAATGCCTTGTCGACCTCGTTGCGTGCTTCTCAGACGAACCCGTCGCTGCTTCATGGCAAGCGCGTCGAGGCTATGTTCGGCATTGTCGCTGGGGCCTTAGGCCGTTGCCGACTGATCAAGCAAGAGGACGGTGGTGCAATTTTCTCGACTACAGAAACCCTTATTGCACCCGACTACCGTGTGGTTCTGGCCGACGGCAATGCAATGCTTGTCGAGGTCAAGAATTTCCACATGAAATCGCTAAGCAAGGTGTTTTCGATCCCACAGAAGACAATGCATGGGTTGGAGGAATATGCTGAGCTTAACGGGCTACCGCTGAAAATTGCGGTCTATTTTTCTACACCGAATATGTGGTTTCTCCTTTCCAAGGAAGCGTTCAAGAAGCAGGGAAGACATTTCGTCATCGACTTTCCGAGCGCAATGGCCAGGAACGAGATGGCATTACTTGGCGACCGAACTATCGGAACGCTCCCCGAGTTGGCCATTGAGCTGCGGACCAGCTCGGATGAGGCTGAAATTCCAAATGAAAACGGCGAGGTTCCGTTCATCATTCGGGAGATTGGGATCTACTGCGGCGGCCGCGAGATCATCGAGAAGGAGGGCAAGGATATTGCCTTCTATCTCATGCGTTATGGACGGTGGCCCGAGAAGGACACGACTCCCATCTTCGAAGGAAACAAGGTCATCGGACTGCGCTCTGTGTTCACACCTGAGGAGCCGATTGAAGAACAAGGCTTTGATGTTGTCGGCTCATTGAGCCAGATGGTCAGTTCTGCATACAGAGAACAGACGATAAAGGACGGCGCCGTGTCGTCGCTCGACGTCAAGCAAGATCCCGAGTTCTTCAAGTTGACAATTCCGGAGGATTTCAAAGATGAGAGTCTGCCGCTTTGGCAGTTGATCATCGTGCCGAATGAAAGCTATGGGCGCAAGCTGGCGGAAGATGCAGGCACGAGCCTTTCACGTTAAAATAGCCAGGGCATAGCGCTTTGGCGTGCACATAAGCCCGAGCGATCGAAGAGCAAGAATAATGGCGAAGCCTCTGATCTCTGAGTTTGAAGCCGCAGCGATGACGGCAATGTCGCCGACCCTCTTGCGATGGTTTACCAAGTACGCTCCGAAGTCGGGCATCAAGCGGAAGCTGAAGGTTGCCGAGGAGAAGAATGACGCCTATTTCTTTGACTGTGAAGAAGTGGTGTCATTTGACCAATGGCTAAAGCTTCTGAACCGCACCGGGTTTGCCGGAGACCCCAACTCGTGAGAAGTAGGGTCTATGACAAGCAA
>APMI01057658.1_pt1 | contig 11101 bp, 7 predicted proteins | sample 667938 | NCBI WGS metagenome assembly APMI01 (sample SAMN01084076, study PRJNA167559) | wastewater metagenome | biome: Wastewater | place: Denmark: Ejby Moelle, Odense | collected 2011-11-28 | reverse complement strand
TATCAAATGCACAATAATAATTCATTTTTTTCTTATTATTGCTTATTTTTAGAACTTCATTATAATGAAATAATTAATACTATATTATTCAATAATAGGATACCGAAAGTTTTTATTGAAAAAGAGAAGGAATAGAAGAAAAAATATTACTATATTTATTAGACAGCATCAATTTTTATTCAATGCTTATGGTTAAACTTAATTTTTCTTTGATAAAGCACTTATTTAAGGCACAATATCGCAAAGAATAATAAATTTATGAAATAAATAATAAATAATATGTGTTATATAATAAGAATCCAAATCTAAATGTTTTATAATAATTTGCACAATAGTCAGGCAATATGGATGATTAAAAGCAATAAACCATTGAAGAAAATATAAAAGAAGGCATGCAGAAAGTGGCCAGTGATGATATTTTCTAACTTCCACCAGTCGATTATTAACCTGATGATACTTATGGATAATTAACAATGGAGATGGAGAGGGCACCAAGTCTTAGAAACAAGCAGTACGAGATGACAGAATTGCTGAGCATGATTATGAACGAAATTGATGACATCAGCTTGAAGACTGCCATGGGACGTGACTGGTCTATGATTCTCTATTACGCTTGTGGTTGGAGCAAGGTCTGGTAGAAGCTATTTCTCAGCACTGACCCAAAAACAGGAGAGTCTACCTACGAGCACAAGGCGAAAATTCATTACACCGATAAATTTATAAAGACTCAGGGACTTGTTGGCAAAGGTGAGTGCGAAGTGTGCGCAGAGAGCGATACGGATATTTTGAGGAATATATGCGGGCATGAGTACTGCTTCAAATGTTGGGAAGGCCACATGTACTCAAGGTTGCGCGAGTATTACAGAGAGCCGCTGCCGCCTTGCATGAATGGAGATTGTCTGGTTAAAATGTCTGATACTCTCTGCAATTTAGTCTCAGATACGAACTAGGAGCTCAAAGCGAAATTTGTTGAAGTCCTCTGCCGTAGTTATGCTAATTTAAGCACTTCTGTAAAAATGTGTAAAGGAAAGCAAGGAACTTCTTGTCAAAAGTGTTTCACAAACGAAGTATCTTATGACTTTATTTAATGTAATACATGTGGAAGTTTTGTTTGTCCAAGATGCGGAGAACAGAATCATGGGTCTACTTAATGCTTTGAGCTTAGAAATTGGAAAGAGCTTTCTGAAAACTCACAAGATTTTATTCAACACTTCGGTATTAAAATTTGTCCGACTTGTAAGGAGGGCGTTTATAAATATACGGGATGTAACTATATAAAATGTAAATGTTCTGAATAATTTTGTTACGTTTGCGAAATAAAATGGTACCCTATCCATTCAGATCACTTTAATTGCCCTCGACAAAAGTAAATTGATAAACTAAATGAGGAGAAGAAGAAAATTAAATAAAACTCTGAAGCTTATTTTCAAAAAATGCAAGGTACTATAGATAATCTTAATGCTATTACAAGACAGATTTAAAGAATCACAAAACTGAAGAAAAATAAATAATTTATGGATATAATGCTCAAAAATTTCAACTTTGTGAAGTCGAAACTGTAATCTTTTCTGTTAATTGGAACAGCTCTTCAAAAAACATTATGTGTGCTATGGGGTCAAACCCTCAGTCTTCATTTTGAAAGTGAAAATTTTAAAGAGCTTAACTGTAAAATTTTAAAAATGAAAATAAGCACCGTTTACGATTTTATATTTAATGATGTTGAAGCGATCTATGTAGCGCTTTCTAAGGCGAATCCTAATTAACTTTCGAAAAGGGAGCTTGAAATGATAACCTAATAAGGAAAGACAAAGTTTTACAACGAATTTTTTGACAAGTAAAAATAAATAAAAGATACCCTGACTCATGTTAACAAGATATGTTAAAAATTGGAAGATAGATAAATCAAATTTAATTTATGAGTTATAATTAACAACATTCTATAAAAATATAATATAAATTTTCAGTATTTATTATTTCTTCCATTAATAGACTCTTAAATTTCGTTGTAGAGTGTTGCAGCTCCAAAACTGAGCTTTCCTTTAGTGCGACCACTAAGTTCATAAAGTTGTACTAGAAGCTCACTCATTTCCTCAACACTAAGGCTGTTATTCAAACCCTTGCCTCCACTGAATTTGTTAGCTGTTGTGAACATTTGCACGAAAATATTATCAATAAAGCGATGCTGGTATATTTACAAAAATCTTTCCCATAACAGGCGTGTATTGGCTGGTGTAAGCTTCTTTAACGGTGTCTGGGTCATCAGCATCAACCGTAGTAAGTATATCGGATCGTCCATTTCAAAAGTTAGAGTGTATGCTTCATTTATTTAGTTGTTCTCAACATGGGCTAATACTCTTTCCCAAGTTGCAGTTATGTTTTAATTAGATTCTGCATCTTATTCGTTTTGTTAACTAACTTACGATTGTGGAGCCAGCTGAGATGCTTTATCAAGTCGGTGTGGCAGGTGACTTTTCGGAGGATTTTTTATCAATTATTGATAAACTTGATTTTTGCTTTCATCAACCTAGCTCGGCTTAGCTGCTGCTTTTGTTTTCTTATCTAATTACTCGCCGTGTTGCACTGATTTTTTATAATACTCTTAAATACGTTATTGAGGTTTGACTTGCTGTTTCAATGCAACTTTTTGTCCATATGACATTGATTATTCGTACTTTGACTAATCAAGTATTTACTAATCACTATCCTCGTTTTTCTGATTAAAGGAATTAAATTTGTTCTGGTTTTGTGGATTTAAAGTAAATTATGTCTTCTTGCTTTGATTCAAAGGAGCAGGTATTGCTGGAGATTTAGGAGGCGATCTAGATCTGGACTCATCTGCTTTCGATAAAGAAAGAACTAATGAATCTCTACCATCTTATTATTTCAAAGACGCGAAATTTTGATCAGGTTAGCTTGATTTTCTTTTTCCAAAATCATGCTTTTCAGGTTTTTACTAAATATCTTTATTATTTCCATTTGCGAATGGATTCCACTCAAGACCTTCAAAATCGCTTTAGTTCATTATATCGGCAATCGGAATTGATCCGGACATTTTCTGGCTAGACTCCATTGAGACTTCGTACTCTTATACATTTTTTAACTTCAAGGGTGGCACTTATTTGTCATTTTTTTATACTTTTGTATCTTGTCTGACGGGAGTTGGTTTGTTATTTTTAATATCTGAAGGCTTCATCTATACTTTTCTTTCTTATTTATTATTTAACGGCTTTTATTAAATTACGTGATCGTTTGTTAATAATTTTCTATTCATCTTAGTATCGCTATTTTGTTGAATTTTTGTTTGCTTTTAATCAGGTGTTTATTTTACTTTCTACTTAGGTCCTCCATTTGGCGTCTCTGCGGCGTTATTATTTTTGTTAACTCCTTTCTTTGATTGTTAGTTTTGATTAAATGTAAGCTCTCCATAGTTGTTGTGTGAATTTTGAGACTCTTTATTCTTTTGAGTAGTTGCCCTACTTTATATTTGAGGTTTGCTTTGGATATCCAGTATTTGTTGTTCTTGTTTTAGCAATTATTTCATTTATTTCTAATCAATCACACCATCGAGGTCTTACGAATTTATTTTATTGAGTACTTATTTATTTTGTGCCAACCACTATTGATCTTCTGTGTCGAATCGACCTGATACATCTTCTTCAGCATATGGATTTTTATATCTAGATTCCGGTGGTAGATACACATTTTGATCTCCTCGATCTTCATCCATTACAAAACCCATGTCCTCTTCTTATTGTGCTACTTTCTTAGCACTCTTTTTATGTTTAGGATCAGCTATTTCTTATGGTCGACCGGCTTTGGTCATTTTCTTAGCTTCTTTGTCAGTTACTTTATCATTTTTTTATTGATAAAATACAAACTTTTATTTACTGCCATGTTACTTTGAACTATCCTTGATAAACTTGCGTAACTATTCGATATGCTCTTTATGAGATTTATTGACTTTAGGAGAAGGGGACTCTTCCATTTTACTACAATACCCTCCGCCCACTCCTGTGTTCTTCTTTATGTAATTATTCGCTCTATTATGAGGACCCCACCCGCCTTTAACTAATTTATTTAAATCTTCTTGCATGTGATTTAGTTATCGCTATAGTTTTAATTTCTCTTCTTTTGAGTTCGATCTTTATCGTTTCTTCTGCTTCCGTGCTTCATCAAGAGACTAAATAATATAAATACTACCATAAAGTTGGATCCTGATACTTTTGGGGAAGATGAAGGTCGCTTTTATCTGACATCAGGTGAAATAACTTCTCCATTCCATACTCGGATCGCTCGAGCCGCTGCCATCTGAACTTGAATCACTCTATTTCTAGTTGCTTTCTCAAGCGATGCTAGTACGTCAAGTTAATCAAGCTTGGCTTTTATATCAGGCTTATCTCTAACGAGCTCTCCGATTTTTTACAGTATTAAACAAACATTAACTTTACACTGCATAAGAATAATTGTACCATGTAGTTGTTAAAATTGCTGACTTATTGAGGATTCGCTTTGCTATTGGTAGCATTATTTCCATTAAGTTTGTTGATAACTCCTAGAATCTTACTGACAAACTGCACAATTTTGCCTGCAAAAAACCCGATGCCCTTAACTTAAATAACGGTGGTGATGGCCATAAATATTTAATGATACTCGGCATTGAGCCTGAGTGCAACTGCCAGCATATCAGTGCAGACAGCTTCGAACATTTACCGGTATTTGGGGAATGCAGTCGGGGGATAGAAATGGGCTTTCCAGTACTGCAGTTGCTCATTTATGCATACTGAGGCTGTTGACTGTGAGCCTTTGTCCACCCCTGATTTTAGTATTGACGATAAAGGAGTGTATAACAGGGTCACTAGGGTTTATGTGTCCAATGAGCAAGTTGCAGATTATGCTCCTAATGTGTATTTACCTAGGTCGATCAGCACACGAGCACAAGCTTGTTGAACAGTGTTTGTAGTTTATTTGAAGTATGCATGCAGAATTTATATTATTTTGAAGCAAGTCTTCACTCTAGATGGCGGTTTATCCATAGGGTCTATCAAGTTCTACTTGAATATTTCAGCAAGGATGGAAAACACGAGAATTTAGTGCTCTTTTGTGCTGCTAGATGTGCCTTATATTTTTAGATTCTTCATGACTGATAGATACAGCCTAAGATGTTCTGGTTCGCGATTACGATCAATTAACAGTCTAATTTCTTGAATACCCTAAAATAGTTTAGCTAAATTCATACAATTTATCTTGTCTCTGATGACTGCAGTTTGGATAATGCGGTGATGAACTTCTGTTTTACTTGCTGAAGTAATACTCGCTATTTCTCGTCTTTAGCTGAAGGAGACACTGATTTTCGCTTGGGAAAAAGCTCTAAGCTGTCCTACATGTTGGAGAGGTAAGTTATTATAATGTGACTATCTATTCAAAATGTATAACAGTTTACAAAACAAAACAAAGTATTTTATCTTTATTGATCAAAGGATTATACTGAGCGTAATTATTAAGATGAGTGCATTTTATTAATAATATTAGGAGATCAATGAGGCATGACAACACAACTGAGCTAGAGTTCAAATTGAAACTTAAATAAATAATTACAAAGCATCCTTCATAGTCGATTCATTTTCGATAGTTTGTGTCACTTCTGAGTCAGCACGAAATAAGCTTATATTCACGAGCGTAGTTACTAAAACTAAGCAAATTCTTCAACAATCCTCTCAAACTAAGTAACATCTAGATCCCGTTGAGCTACCTTCATCTTCATTCTGTTTCAATACACACCAATTTTAACAAATGTTTGTAAATATTAGTCTATCATAGCATAGTTAAAGTAAACTCTCGACCTGCTCCTTACATTCTAGGGCTTATTCGACAGTAAAAAGGAAGTCATTAAATCGGAGATTGTGTTGATACTTTGCTCAGGAGACTGTTCAAGCTGTACGGTAGTTAATCGAACTGGTTTCAATAACTAAGCGGCAGTCCTGTCTCTGTTTCTGTGGATCTATCAGTGTTCAAGCACAATCTGCAGAAAGTGTTGCTAAACACAAGACACGAAAATTGCCTAACAAATATAATGCCTATTTTTCAAAAAGTATCTTTTTCATAATATACAAAGGGACCTTTGAGCAAGGATATTGAGTACTGCCACTTTACAGCAATAGTAAGCAGATTAATGAGAAAGAGCAGTCCTTCTACATCACTTTCGCGAACTTATTCAAGAAGTATGAACAGAAGTGTTGATTGCAAGAGTGATCGTAAAGTAAACTCTACAGCTTTGACTAATTTAAGCATTTCTTCACATTCTCGAACTCAAACCAGATTTTTTGCAACAGTAAGCTTCAGCCAGGACAATAATAATAGTAGAAAATTCGCACAATCTCAACTTTCAGGTAATTAGAACAAGAAACAGTTCAACAGGAGATATAAAACTGTGATCGATTCTGAAAATTAAAAATTTTAGACATTGCCAAAAAGAAGAGGATTTGGGAATAATTTTTGTCTCTCAGCCAAAAGTATAATTTAATATTCATTATAGAATGTTCATTAATTAGTAAAAATATTTCTTTAAATTAAAGTTCTCAAACATCAAGGCCTTTAACAGCTGGTCCACTTCATCAATCTTTTAAATCCTATAGAAAGCAGCAAACATATCGATCTAAAAAATCATAGCTAAATTTGAATGTGTAAGGTAGCATGATCCATTCTTTGTCTGATAAAAGTAAAAATAGCTTTACTTTGAATATTAGCTAAATTTAAAAGGACATAAATCTACTAAAAGTTAAGACTTAACATTCATAAAAAGGGTAAGTAATAGATGCCGCGAGAGTTGATGAGTATGTCGTCGTTTTTGAGAACTAGCATGGAGAGCACATTGAAATTTGAAATCAACGGCCTGCTTCAATATTGTTTTCTTTATACTTTGAAATATTTGAATTAAAGTTATGTAAGAAATCATCATCTCCATCCATTGTTCCACCCTGACTGATTGGGTCCCCATCCACCTTGATTACCGCCTTGGTTCCAGCCGCCTTGATTGGGATTCTGCTGACCACCCCAACCGCCTTGATTTCCACCCCATCCTTGTTGCTGTGGCTGCTGACCCCATCCACCTTGCTGTTGACCCCAGCCTCCCTGTTGAGGTTGCTGTCCCCATCCTCCTTGATTTCCACCCCACCCTTGTTGCTGTGGCTGCTGGCCCCACCCTCCTTGTTGTTGTCCCCATCCACCTTGCTGCTGTCCCCAGCCTCCTTGTTGCCCTCCCATAGGTGCTCCCTGGTACTAGATGGAGAGTAGCAATCTCCCGGCACTACCGCCTCTGTAGACTAGGTCAACATACTCTAAAATATAAGATAAGTGATACCATTTTCAGTTCGAGATGGGTTTTGATAAAACTGCATTAAATTAGCGGTGCCCTATCCGATGAGATCGTCCTTGCTGAAAGTGTCCTTATCCCACACTTACACTCTCATGAGCTGGTCAGTTGAGCTAAACGAGAAGGTGTCAGTCCATGATGGTTTCTTGCCTCCCCCATTGCAAGCTCGACTGGTCTGCTTTTAGTTACCGACCGAGATAACGCAGTAGGGATCCTGAATAAGTGAGAAACTTACTGATTTGCCAAAAAGATCCTTGTCTTTCACGAGCTGAGCTGAGATTGGTTTAACTATAAGTGGCATTCTGTATGTATATTATGTAAACGATAGCCTATATATGTGTTTAATCAGAGATCTAATTAATTCAGACTTTCAATTTTATAGTAATCTAATCAATACTATTAACGCATATTCAATATAAAAGTAGACATATTTATCAGTTTCTCAAACCAATTTTGAATAAGTTAGTGCGATTTATGGATCAAAAATAGAGACCTCTTGAATTTTTAGACTTATTAATTGATTTAGATGTAAATATCACAAATATTTCAGCTAATATATAAAAAATATGATAAGTCATATGTCGATATCTATAAAACAAATAAAAGTATAAATAATCGGTTTTATTAATGTCTTCCTGAGTGTTTATGAATGATGACAGTAATAGTTGCGAATCAAATTTGGTAATTAAACATAAATAATTGGCGCCATGCGAACTCAACGAATACAGCCTGAAAATAGCAACCCCCAGCCATAGACTGGTTAACAACAGAATCCCCCAGCTAATGGATCAGCAGCTCCTGCAAAGTAAAAAGTGCGTCGTAAGCCCATCGCTTTAAAACCCTAAAACTTATAAACAGAGAAGGGCATAAAGAAATTATATTAACTGACTCAGCAGATAAACTGGTCAGATCCCATGACTACATAAAGTGCTATGAATCTAGTGGCGCTGACATTGAAATCATGGCAGTATCAGATGATGCCCAAGTATAGCACTTAGTACTTTCTGCAAAGGTGTACTGCTTTGGGAAGCGATAAGCTTGTCAGCGTACTTTCATATATTAATATAGGCGTACATGCATAAAGTGAGAAGAATTCACAAAGGTATATAGCAATGGGATCACCCTAAAACAACAGATAATCCCACTAATCATAATGCCACAAACGCATAAAGGAATTAAAACCACGATCCTCAAAAGAGCACAGCAGCCGACATGGACAAATTCAGATAGCGAGCATAATTGGCTAAAAAATTAGCATCAACTACTATATCCTAACCAAACACAGATAAATAAGTGCTCGCTCATGTAAATAAGACAGGAAATCAAGCATAGATCGACTAGATGATGGATTAGGATCTGCGCATGTTTGAGGAAATGAGTAGACAACGTGCCAGTCACAAAAATACAAATAATAAAGATAAAGGAAAATAATCTGATGATGATAATGGAGTTTAGCTTTAAATTGATAGCGGATTTCCTAATGATGATTACTATGATGATTGATATACAATTGATATTTTTACATTAAATTTATGTTTAACAACATGATTGATAAGCAAGATTAAATCAAAAGATCTTCTAAATTTATGTATTGGATTGGATTGATGCAAGGATTCATAAAGATTAACTTATAAATATAATAAGTATTATATATAGCGAGGAAAGAATGCAAGTGTAAAGCAAAAATCTGCTCACACAGGCTATTTCCAGCCTGCGAGATATCTTAAAAACAACCGATACTTAGACTTATAAACTTATTACAAGTTGTATTGAACAATTAGTAAAATTGCAGACTAAGATAAATAATATTGAGTAAGCCAATAGCGGATTTGTAAATGCTAATGACATAAACTAACTGCAAAGTGTAACAACTTTCTTAATGAATTGTTCAACAGATGTTATTAACTATCATGCCAGATATGTTGAGACTGCTTCTGAAACAAACCGATATAAAAACACATCTTCAAGGAAAGGATTTTGGACTAAGGCTATTGAGGTAATCGCAAAGGCAAAATCATAAGCAGATAATCAAAATAATAAACGAGACGAGTGGAGGAAAATCACATAATAAAACGAACAACTCAAAAAGAGGCTTCAATAAGCAGAAGGGAAACTGAATCAATAGCAAATCAGAGTACTCAAACAATCATCATTAGAAATAATTGCCGGAAATTTTAAGAATATTAATAACTAGTGGTTCATTCAAAATGCAAATTCTTACTATAAAATTAGTGACTTCTACAATAAATATAAGTTACCGACTGATGTATTTTAGACTTTCATAATTGAATTCAGCAAAATTAAAAAGCTAGCAGAGCACTCCAACAATAAACAGAACATAACTTTATTGGATAAAGTTTGTGTCTAGATTATTGATCTACAGAAAGAGGCGATTGAGGCTAAAAAATACAAAAGTTTGCTTGAATCTGTCAAAGCAGATTTACCTGATTCATAAGCCAAAATCATAAAAGGATGCTTCGCCGAACAGAACTATCGCATGTATGAAAACAAAATATCATATAAAGATACTTGCAATATTTTGAAAGTCGTTATTGATGATTATCAGTCAATAGCTCAGTTACTGAGCAGGCTGACAATAATCTGCGGAGGTGAAGATCCATTCTTTAAGAGTAGTAATTATACGATGAGCATGCGATGCAATAAGATGGTTGATAAAATTGAAACCGATTTAAAAAATGGTGCCCGGTATATGCAATCACAAACAAGCATGATTCCTGTAACAAATGCTGAGTGCTCCTCAAGTGCAATGCTGACAATGATCAAATCATACCGCAATTTTATGGACGCTAAATTAAGCAACAACAAAATCCAAGTTCATAACCCGACACCAATTAATAATCCCAGAATATAGCACAACAGCAGAGTTGACAATCAAGGTATCATGAGTGAGTAGTAGAAGTAAGCACTCATTATTAGTAAACATTTTGAGCAAATTTTAGCAGATACCAAGTCCACCATTGTGTCACAGATAAAGCCCTATGGCAATAAGGAGTGGACTTAGTGGAGATCATTATTCGATCCCAATCAAAGTACCAGAAAATAACAATCAGTTTTATACTTACCTGTCGATAATGTTAATGCTGATGGGCAGTACAGAAAATAAAGTACTGAACTTCCCTAGATAATAATAGCGTAAGTATTAACTCAGCTCGCCAAAGCATACAATTTACCTAAACAAACCTCCATATGTTAACTTTTGGATTAAATCGCAAAGTAGGAGTTGATGGTGGAATGGATAAAAAATCACTATAAAAGATAGCCAGACAGCCAACAGTAATCAACAACAAGAACCTAAAGTATTCCCAGTTTACAGAAAAAATCTAGTTCAGGCAAATTGTCATTTACAGGCTCCGGTATATATCCTTAATAATATGACCCCAATATTTACAAAGCAAAAATAAAAACAGTAAACAGTTATTATGACAATAAAAACAACACATATAATAATATTGATCATCAAAATGGAGCACATAGCTGGAGCTAGAACATTAAATTATTAGAAGCTAACAATACAAAATATCTAGATTAATTGAATATATTGAGAGACTAAAACAGAAAACAAAAGTAGACTATTGCACACTATTAAACAAATGTGAATTCTAAAATAAGTAAATAGTAATAACTATTATGCAAAATTAAATAATTGGAAATTCGTATTACACATAAAGATGCATAAATAACAAATATCAACAATTTAATGAATTAAAATAT
>APMI01048704.1_pt1 | contig 11101 bp, 4 predicted proteins | sample 667938 | NCBI WGS metagenome assembly APMI01 (sample SAMN01084076, study PRJNA167559) | wastewater metagenome | biome: Wastewater | place: Denmark: Ejby Moelle, Odense | collected 2011-11-28 | reverse complement strand
CTATCAATTCAAATTTTGTTTTTATTAATTATTAATTAAATATAAATAATGTATAATTTTGATTCTGTTTCTTGATTTTAAATATTAAGGTCTGGGATGCAGTCTTTTATGCTATACTGAAGTTTCTATAAAAATTTTCTGAACAATATATTTTATTATGGTTTATTTTGTTATATTGTATTGTTATTAGTTTAAATGGGATCAGACAGCTCAAAGTAGAAAATCGACAAAATAAACATGAACGAGTGGATGAATATCGGCGTAGAAGATGGAGCAGATATTGTACGCAACAACGTGACTAAACAATAAGGCGAAATCAGACTAATTCCTTTAGACCCAAAACATGAGATCGATAAATAATCCAAAATATACGCATATCGCAAGTACACTGATTCGCCACTCGTTAGATGCTATGGTGCTGAATTCTCTAAATCTCAGAATAGAACTGTGTGTGGCAATCAGCAAAATGTGAAAGTATTAACTTAAAGAATTCCTAAGCGATTGAATAATATAAATAGCCTCACATTTCCATAAAGTCTGTATGTACTTAGTGAAGCACTATATGGATTTCAGGATTTGAATTAAAAAGCAGGAAGATTCGAAGTGTACGATAATATGATTGGGTTTAACAATAATGGGCAGGCTAGAGTTTGGCTTAATGATAATTTTGCGTAAAATCATCCTGTATCTGAAAGACCGATATTGCAGACTACGATGACTACAAGTGAATCACTCACTGGCGAAACATCTGAGTAAAAAGTAGTGAAGACAATATACGATATGGTTGAAAGAAAATGTCAGGGTGGTTTCCCTCAAGATTTCTATCACGCTCTATGGAATAAAACTAAAACTTATCATGAAGCCTACAATACTGTGCAGAATTATGCGCGATAAAAGAATATATAAATACCTGATAAAATTATGTAACCGATGAAGCAAAATCAGAGTGGAATAGAACGAGTATCGATGACATACCAACCTAATAACAATTCAGTCATGAGAAGGCAATCTCCGTCGTTTTCAGAACCCTCACAGTTTAGAAATGATGAAATTTAAAATTTAAGGGTAGAAAGTTTGCGTAACGACTAAGTTAAAAATTATACAAATTTTGAGCCAACCAGAGTAACTAATGACAACATGCACAGTTAATTTCAGACTCCATCGCATATAACTCAGACTAGTACCAGCATAAATGTCAATCCTGCTATAAGAAACACTAATCAAATTGTTGATAATCAATATGATAAAGGTCGCGATTTAAATTCATTACCAAAAATACAACCCATTCAGTCTATCCAATCGATTTCAACACCTTCATTTTTGAACAGACAAGATGTACAAGTGGACAAAAATTATTCATATGTACCAACTTCTTACAACAATAATAATACTTTTAATAATTACAATAATGTCAACTTCTCAGGTGGTAATTCATATGGTGTGACAACATACACACCATATGTAGGCCCTAACCCTCAATAGCGATACCAATTCGGAGTATTACCTTCTACTTCTGGCATAAACAGCAACCGCACTAATAATATAAACTACTCAGTATCGCCACTAAAAAACATAACTCCCATATCAAGTGTTATTACGCCATCAGTGCCGTCAGTGTCTTTCACTCACCAGCCGGTTAATATTAGGACTGGGTCTTTTTAGAGCTCTCAGGTGGTGCGTCATTTTTGAGTATATTAATCATGATTTTGTATTATTTTGTTACACTATATTCAGGAATAATAGTAATAAATATATTTAATATCATGATGACGATGATGCACTACTATTATTTACAGATGGCCTTGTAGATTTCGCATTACTTATTTTATTTCTGACATATTATAATCGTTTCTTATCACCCCTATTATCAAATTCCCACTATTAATGATTAATCAGATTATATCTCTATATCCCATATAATGATAATTTCTAATACTTGAACTATTCCTTACGAGTGATCGTGTGAGTTTATAGTGGAAATAAATCACTTGAAATATAATGAAATGGGCCATTTAAATTTAGTATTGTTGGATATGTGAATTTTTATAATACTGGGAAATTCTATAATTATCTAGATTTTGACATATAACTCAGTAATTTTAAGTCAAATTATTTATCACATTTGTATGGTTAACCTATTTTTATACCTCTTAATGGGCAATATTTTGTACTGTTTATACCTTTCACCAAGACATCGTATTAATTGCCTTTAAATGTGATATTAAATTCAGAGTCATAACCTGCACTAGTTATGAAATTTTTAAATATTCTCTAGAAAGTGCTCATGTGATAAACATTATCGTCATTGTCGTTATTAAGCATTTCCATCTAACTCTCACTTAAAGTGTTCTTCATCCGTATTTTATCAGTTTTCTTGACATTAGCTTACAAACTATTATGCGCTTGCTATATAAATTTATTAAATTTAGGTGGGAGTTCTACACCGTACAATTTTGATTCTTAGTGCAAATTTGAAATTATGTGCGGTCTATTTAGTTTTACCATTTCCATGGCATCTATTGATGACTATATTTGATCCACTATCTTAGTAATTATTGATGATTTTTATGATAAACTAATTTTTGTATCGAGCATCAGTGATTACAAAAACACGCACATCGATTACACAGCGCTTCTCTATATATTTTTCATTTCTATTAATCTTTTTTGAATAGCTGTGCGCAAGTCAGCCATGAAGGATTAATTACTAGGATGCTTAAGCAATACTGCAGTTTCATATATTTTGACCATCTATGTTAAATTAAGCTTGTTGAGCTCAAAAGTGTTCAATTATTTTTGTGCCATGTCGAAAAGTGAACTACGATGGTATTTTAACTTTTGGCATAACCCAAACAAATCGAAATATTTATTGTTTTGTTGAACTCGATTGAATTAACGATTTATTGTTGGCAATGCTTTATCCGTCCACTCTTTCATTGATAACAAATGTTAAGCATTTAACTTGAATCTTTTGCTTGAATGTATTTTTAGAAAAGGTAAGATCAAGTCTATTCTCGATGGATTAGGTAATTGATCGACCGTATTAACTGCAGTTGCGTTGAGGAGTTTAGCTAATTTCTGTGGTTTCATCTGGATACTTATTTATAATTTATAATAATTGTGCTTTCTCCAAACAAAAGATTTGATAAACAAAGTTTATATTTCACATACATCTTCTTATTTTGTTTATAATATTTGCATATGATGATGCTAAACTTACTAAACTTAATTTAATATTATAAGATTTAAATTTTAAAATGCAAATGCTTGCTCTCTTCCTCTTACTCGCCCTTACACCAGTTTTACAAGGTGCTGTGTACACTCGACAGACCTGCACTTCCTCTCAGATATTGAATCCTGATACTCTGTCATGCGTGAACTGTCCAGCAAACATGCGACCGAACCCTAGTCAAAAAATTCCAACAGAGTGCATATGTAACGCAGGGTATTTCCCTACTTCAGTCAACAGCTGTCAATACTTGGGCTCCAACAGCAGTGTCACCTGTGGTAATAATCAGTATTTCAATGTGATTGATGATTTTGGCAATTATGCTTCAGCTAGCTCAGTTAATAGTTGTGTGCCCTGTGATCCGAATGCTTATGCTGATATGTAAAATATATTTTAATGTAGAAATGGCACAGGTTGTGTGCCTTGTGCTAGAAATATGCATTTTTCGGCGTCAGAAAATACTTGTGTATGTGTGAATAATACGTTATTAGAGACTCAAAGAGGATGCTTTACAGCTTCTGAGGTATTCGCTACCAGTAGTATTAATGCGGCTTCATCAAAATATTACAATTTACTAAAATACGTAAAATATAACTTATACAGCTTTACCCTTCATGCACATATTTTAATGATTTGCTGTCTTGCTCTCAATTGGTAAATCTGTGCACATATTCGATGGGTTATGGTGATGCTACTGCATAAGCTGAATGCAAATTTTTCTAAGTTTTACCAACTTATCAATACTACCATTATTTGAACACAAATGATGCAGCGAATCAGTTCTACATTTCCCCAGGAAAATTCTTTAAAAATCAATAAATAAAATTCAAATTGTTAGTGTACTTGCCAACTGGTAATCTGGTCACGGAGAAGGACATGAAGTTGCCTGATTTATTGCGATGTGGAATACCAGCTAACAATTCTATTGCTGTTCAATTAGGGAATAATATACAGACCAGCTGCAGTTTTAATTTTGACTATCTTGCTGAGCAGATACAGACTAACACTTATAAAAATTACTTGTATGAGATGTTTGTGTTTGGATAAAATGGAGCTTATTTTCCAGTTTCTGTATTTATCGGCTCGTCTACTACACCTGTTAAAAGATTCTTCTTATAGGATACTATTACCAGCTCAACTTATGTGAACGTGCTCACTAATTTTAAATTATCATTTTCATTAAATTCCACAGGCTATTTAGTGTCCCCTCAATTAAAACTAAGCTATAAGAAACTATCAATTCAGTCAGGCAAAATTTCACCAACAACTGACAAAACACAAACTTTAACTTATTAGATAAAATTCGTGTATGATTTAGCTACATTCTGGGCTCCATTTTTTGGTATTTTCATCACCATTAACGTGTTGGTACTTGTACAAGCTTTAGCTCGCACTTATATTGCTTATTTGAATAAACAGCCTGTGCTCGGGTTTTTCTTCTATCTTGCTAATTTCTGGTCACTCTGGATGTTTTACTTCCTCATTGTGGTGTCGGGTTATTGGTTCCTATTCTGCAAGACCACTCAAAATGTCTATATTTTTATTCCTGACTCAAGCACAGATAATTTTTACTTAACTTTCTACATCATTGCAGGTATCATGGGCGTGCTTAGAATTATTACTGTTATTGTAGATAAAAAAGACAAACTGACATATGAAACTTTCGTTGTCAATTAATAAACGACAAGCAATTCATGGAGATAAATATTCATTGTCAATAGTCTTGCATAATTTTACACACATCGCACCATTTCTTTCTTTTGGATGTTTTTATGCCTGCTGTTTTTCTTGGTCGGTCTCAAGTGGGAAAACAACGCTGCCGAAGTTGCTCATACTGATCTAAATTCGATTTACTATTTCAATCCCAAGAATCGAGTGTTTTTATACTTTATGGGTGGCAGCATTTTACTAGTTATCGGCATTATATTCAAAAGTAACAATATTTATTATTTAGTTTTAAGAAGAATTGTAGTGATAAAGTGGCCTTACCCATTTGAAGATTTTATTGATTACTGTAATGTGACTAACATATCTCTGTTTTTTATGAAGAAACGAACAGAATAAGCTTATTATATTCACGCATCCATGCCCAATCGCATGGAAGTCAGTTTCAAAGACCTAAATGATGCTATTAGACGAGGATTAACGAATAAGACTAAATAGATTCTTAATTAATATAACTTGGCTGGTGATCAGAAGATCTATCTAATGTATGTCTGCAAAGACTTACATTAAAAATTCCATAATGTAATAATCATTTATAAATATTTAGATGATTAAGAAAACTGAAGATGAATAACATGAGCAATTGATTAAACACACTCACAAACAATCATCAAAGAGCAAGAAGAAAGAAGTGCTAACTCCAAGATAAGATTTCGTACGCAATAAACTCAAATAACATCTAAGAATATAAAACCCTAATAAGGATCGATCGCTGTTTAGAAGATTATTGGGGATCCCATAGATTGGTCTGCGTGATGAAAGTGTTCTCCGAAACCGCAACTATTTCATTGAAGACAAAAACTGCGATATTGTCGGTTAGATATTCCCTAATGGTAATTAATTTGAAGAAATACACACCATCATCATTATCTTCTTAATGTTTTTGCTACTGACGAACAACACGTGTGCAGCTGTCTTTATCGCGTATTTTTTGAATGAGTATGTTCTTGATTAGTGGGTGGCCAGTTCTTGTAGGAAAAATTTGCAGAAAATGACTAGAGTTAGGGAAGGCTTCATGTTGTGATATCTCAATTTTTATTTGATTTCGCTCATTTAATCATCATTTATAATGCATAAAAAGCTGAAAATAAAATAAAACATATACAAATAAACTTAGTCGATGAAATAAATGAATTATGAATTCGCGATGATTCAATCTTGCATGGCAGTCTCAGTAATATTGAAAAACCTATGCATTATTTTATTGCACTCTCGATAAATGTGATCAGAGTCGCTTGACTGTAGATTCTCAAGAGTAGGCGCATATCCCAGTTGACAGAACTCTAATATCATTAAATTTTAAGTATTTTTCTCTTATGCCAGTTTCTCTCCCATTTTGAATACTTTATACAGGCATGTCAGTGCATCAAGCACGCATCTTTCTATAGTTTACTTGAGTTGTTAGCCAATCATGGATATAAGTCCTACAGCTTTAAATAAATTCGCCATAACTTCAGTCAAGTCGCTATGCTATAGATTGGTAAAAATCCAAATAATTTATGCTTTTACTTATGGTACTTAGCTAGGAAATATTTTAACAAGTCTTTTGATTAGATCATCGCGACTTACAACACGCAGAATTTGTTATTATGTGCCTGCTGTGATATTCGAGATAGTCCAGCATACCTACTTCTTAATAAGACTTTTCTCAACATTGAGTAGTTCATAAGCCACATCTAAGTAATTTTATTTAAGAATGAGGTTAGTTTGTTCAGGAGTGCCATTAGTCATATTACCAATAATTCTAATTGCAGGAATTTGGATTGTCAAATTTGGATTCATTAAATATGATACTACTTTGCCAATCACATTCGTTTCTGCAATTCTATTTAATTTAATTTTGCCACCGTCACTCAAATTCGACAGCGTCCACAGACAATCCGATATGATAGACTAATCTTTAATAATTCCAGATTTGAGGACCTACGCAACAGGCGCGACTGCAAATTTAACAGACTAATAATGAGGCGGAGGATTACCTCTCGCTAAATTGGTCAACGCCCAAACAGCAGTTGTTAATTCACTATTTGATCTCTTGCTTTACATGAATTTAATTATTTTAAGAATGGCGCCATGTGCCACAAGTTCATCCCTGTACTTGAAATAATCAGCAGCGATGTTGCTTGTCACCCAAATCGCATGATATTTTATTTCGTCGTTTGTGTGTAATATGTCTTTGCTGATTAATGGGATTATATTTAGATTTACCAGAGCTGTTGTGAATTATTTTGATGCTGATGTCAGGTTAGTAAAAGCCCATAGTATTTAAAATTTTATTTGGATGTACTACTATTGGCTATACCATTATACTAATGTTGACACCACTTGTCTGTTTATCAAATTTTAAGCAATATCGATAACTTTATCGCTGTCAGTCAATTTTCTGATTCCGATAACCGCGCGATGTTTTTAAATAATATTATCTGAGGTCATTAAGTCAATAAGTTCTCCAAGTTGATTAGCTTGATATTTTCGCTGCAACAGCTATGCTAAATACGTTCTGAGACTCTCATCCAGGATAACCAACTTAAGCTTTGGCTGCAAGTTAGACTCATTTTAATGCTGTTCTGGTTAATGATAGCATCTTCGTTTGTTGAGAATAGCTTCACGATTGTTTTTGCGTAAGTTTATTGCGAACTCTTATCGTTTCTTTTTGAAGTCCTATTATTTGTCTAATCTCATTTTTAATTTTTTATATGTTTGTATAATTTTACATTCAAATAATTAAAAAATATTAATAGACTATGAGAATGATAAAGTATATCATTTTGATACCACTTTATGATGTGAAGCTATGAAATAAAAATAGTTAGTAATATTATGAAAAATTTCGACCCCATCGGGTACACTCGCTAAAAATGGTCAGACCCAAAGCATGTTAAAAATCGGCCTTACACATGCGAGAAGTCACACACATTCTGCAATTTGGAGTACGAGTGGGGTAATGAGGGCAATAAAATGAAGCCAATTAACAGACCTATTAATCCCGTAACAATGCATTAATTTTTAGTCATTACCGAACGTTGACATGCCGATTTCGAATTAAAAGATCATTACTGTTAATTATGACTCCATGACGGAGTAAAACTTAGATGATTGGGTCGCACAGAGTATCAATAGGAATTTAGCAAGTATGCTCAATCCTCAGAAGAAATACTTTCTACCTGTAACTTGTCGATAATTCAGTCGCAATTCTAAGAAGAACTCAAACAGCGATACAAGAAGAACAAAGACTTAAAAAAAGCAGAAGATGAAACTTATTTTAAGCCTAACATCGCAATCAAGAAAACTAAAAGTTACTTGAGTAATGATCGTAAGAAAAAACTCAGCGTTAATGAATTGTGTTTCGACTATAAGAAATTGTAACCTCATCAGGAAATGACAGGTACGCCTATTAAGTTACGTGAAATGAAGAAAGTGCAGAAAAAATAAATACGAAGACGTAATGCGATATTGTTAGCTAATGATATTCACTACGAAAGATTTTTGAAGTAGCAACACAGATAGAAAATAGCTCAAACTCCTGCAGCTCAATAATAGACGACAATAACGATAAATCCTCGTTCTAAAATATACTCATACAATTTATAGTCCATGAATAGATCAAGCTGTTACCAAAGCGTTCCTTGCTCTCTGATCGAACGTTAAACATAATTAGTACAATAAAATGAGAAAGATCTATTAACTTGTCATCGTGCGTTGATGACTAAGCAAGACTAACTCCATGAGAAGTATCGATTAATGATGAATGATAAAACAGACAGTGCTATCCAGCAGATCAAATAGATGGCAAGTTCAGCTAAACAGGTTCCTCCTGAGAATAACAGTATTGTCCATGGGATTTTCAGAAAACAAATTTCAATAGGGCACAATAATGGGATAAATAAATCGATAGCAGATCCTATTAATAAAGATAAGAAATATTTATAAAATAAAGTTATCAAACTATTAAATGATATGCAGGTAACATCAGAGTCTATCGACGAGAACATGGCAAAACTGAACATTCACGTAAATGAAATATTTTTACAACATCCTGATGCTCGACCCCAGACCAAGTGGATTCTCAAGGCTCAGTAAAAAATAAGAGATTCTAAAAATTTACTTGCAATAGATTGTTACAAACAAGCTATCATCTTGCAACCAGAACTATTTATTCCAGTTTTCAACATCGCTGTGTTACTTGAAAAGTAGAACATGTTTGAATCAGCCAGATTGTGGTTTAATTTAGCGCGTTAATTCCAGACAGACTCATAAAACGTACTTTTCGGTATATCTCTGGTTGCTATAAAACAGCTCCGATACAATGAATGTCTAACCGTCGTAAACTAGCTAATCCATAAATTATAGTCATCGGGTAAGCAAATTTTGCCAATATATCACTATATCCGTGCATTATGTAACAAATAGCTCACAAATTACAAAGAAGCCAAGACCGACTATAATCACATAACTCCAAAAATGAAACCAACAAATTTTAATGTTTTACCTAATTTTATCTTCTCTGTTGTGTTTGGCAGACATCGTCGTATTCATCTGCAGTTCAACTGTCTCTCCTATATGCTGTTTAGATAGGCCATCTATGTTATACTGTATGAAAGTCAGAAGAAAATTAGGGAAACTGGGCAGAATTTAGTTTCCATTGCGGAGAAACTTGTTGCTGGACCATTTTTTTGTAGGTTCTCGATTAATCTAGTAAGGAAACTTCTTAAAATAGCTATTTACTAATAAAAATAAAAAGGATAAATTATCTTCAATTCTAAGGAAACTACTTCAATAATAATTAATGGCATAGTCAGTTTGAAATCACATGAGAAGTAACTCTGCAGACCAGAGATGATCAGCATTCTTGATAAAGGAGGAATAATTGGGGCAGGTTAATTATAAAATAATATCAGTTCTAAACCTAATAATTGGTTTATAGCTGAATCTAAAGTTGAACTCATCACTGTCCCTAGATAAGACTTCGAAGAGTTCTGGAAAGGTCAGATTACATTCTAAACTGACTTTAAGTATAATTTTCTTAAAAATGTTGATCTATTTAGGGGTCTATCATAATGTACTTTCTTTAAGCTAGTATAATTCTTTTAAAAAAGAACATACACAAAAGGAGAAATACTTTTTAATGACTGTTCATATCGTACTTAAATGATAAGTAAGCCAGGAAAGGGTTACGGTCTTTCCAAGAGCTCAAATAAAGCAGACATTCGTATGGTTCACTCTGGCACTTCTTACGATTCAAAAACATCAAAAGGTAAATAACGACGTTAAAGGTCTAAAATCTGGCAGCTCATTAAAAAGCATATATTTAAATTTAATGAACTAAAATTCAATCGCATGAAATTCCCAGGTCTGTTCGTGGTCACGAAGGGCACAGTATAGCTTTAAGATGACCGAGGATTTAGGTGCAATGGAATGATTAGCGAACGGGATTTCTTTGGCGAGTGTCTACTTTTTTAAGCAAATGGTTATCAAAATTATGGACGTATGGTCGCATAATCCTAATAGTTGGAGGTTTTGCTTCTCGATATTGACAAGATGGTGTGGCTTTTCAATTAATTAGACGTAATTATTTTATAATGTAGAAAAACACAATGAAATAAAATTGTAAGAACAGGGAGACTATTTAAACTGTTCGATTTTTGAGAAACAGGTTTATGGAGTGCCAGGCTACTAAATTTAACAACAGATTAAAAAATTGATTTATTATTTATTTTTTTACCATTTGAAAGTCAGACATTTATCTTATAAGAGATTTGTAGTCTTAAGAGTCTGTTTTAAAGATATTATTTTTATAGTTTAACATACTTGATGGTTTAATTATAAATGTAAGCAGTCGACAGTAAGACTGATAATAAGTTTCATGCATGGTTTGGCGTCAAAACATGGAAGACGTCTCTTAGTCAGCCATATATCAAAAGTATAAATGTTTGGGATAGATATGTTAGTAATGCTTTCAATTAATGAAAAGAAGGGCGAGATACCCAAATAGATTTTTTATTGATACTTTGAATTAACAGATAGATATAATTAATAGGAGTTATAATAGAAATCAAAATTCTTATTTTATCTATCATTATCAACAAATTCACTGTTTCAGTACTCTTTGATATGACTAAATTCCAAGGGGTTCTCAATGCCTTCAAT
>APMI01014602.1_pt1 | contig 11102 bp, 12 predicted proteins | sample 667938 | NCBI WGS metagenome assembly APMI01 (sample SAMN01084076, study PRJNA167559) | wastewater metagenome | biome: Wastewater | place: Denmark: Ejby Moelle, Odense | collected 2011-11-28 | reverse complement strand
TGAAGCGCGCTGTCGCTGATGCGACCGGCCTGCAGGTTCACGTCGCCGGCACCGGCGAGGTCGATCTGCGCACCGTGGATGTCGCCGAGGGTGAGGCTGGCGAGCCGGCCGCCGAAGTGGGCGTCACCCGTGAGGTCGGCGCCGGCCAGGTTCAGGGTGCCGACGCTGTCGCTGACCTGGATGCCGGTCAGCGCAATGCGTCCGTCACCCCCGCTGGCGCTGAGACTCACCTCGGTGGACGCATCGGAGCCGCTCAGTTGCAGGGCGAAGCCGGCGCCGTCGGCGCTCAGTTGCGCGATGCCGGGGCCGCTGACGATGAGGCTGACCTGGGTGCCGTCGGCATCGATCAGCGGGGTGAGGTTGATGCCGGGGACGGCAGAGGTGAAGGTCTGGGAAGCGCCGACCGAGGCGCTGGAGAGGGTGGAGGAAGCACCGAGCCCGGCCGGGTCGGCGGAGAGCAGCACACGGGGCTCGAGGGCTTCGAAGCTCAGGTGGCTGCGCACCTCCTGCACCGCCTCCCGGGGCCGCGACCACCAGCGCTTCAGCGCCGCCAGCTGTCGCTTGAACCATCCTCGCAGCCATCCGTCGATCCGGGTCATCAGGCGCATCAGCAACCCGCTGGGACGCGGGGCGGACTTGCGCGGAAGGCGGCGAAGGGGGTGGCTGCGCGTGGTGCTCATGAACGGCTCCTTGCGTGTGAGCAGGGTCATGGCGGGAGGCGGGGCGTCCTGTGACGCGACGGGTCATCTCTCGCGATCGAAATCCCTGGCTCGGGGGTCGGGGGGAAGCAGACGGGTCATAAAGCGCAAAGCCGAGGGCCGGTCCGCTACCGGACGAGCCCTCGGCGAGGTATCGGGAATTACCTGGAACGACTGCCGAAAAGTGACTTGCCGCGGCCGATCAGCAGCAGGCCCAGCGTGACGAGGGCCAGCGCACCGGGCTCGGGCAGCGCCTGGGTGGACACCAGGCGGGTCTGTCCGCCGCCGATGATCTGGAAGCCGTCATCGACAATGTCGTAGTCCTGGCTGGCCGGCGCAGCGGTGGGGCCGCCCAGCCAGACAAAGTCCACATCCACGGTGTCCACGTCGCTGGCGAGCAGGCCGGAGGGGCCGGCAACGACGCTCACGATGCCGTCGGCCGCAAAGCCCGGATCAGGCTGGGTCACGAAGAGATTGACCCGGCTGCTGGCGGTGCTTGCCGCCAGGGCGCTGTAGAGGGCGGCCGGCGAGAAGCGGATGTCGAACGAATTGAAGGCCGCCAGCGGCCCGCTGACTGCGTAGCGATAACGCCAGAGATCCTGGCCCGGCGTCGTGTCCGTCAAGTCCGTCGCCGTATAAGTGATCGCCGCCGACGCCACTGTGCTGCCCAGACACAACACCAGCCCCGCCGCGATCTGGCGCAGCCGGCGGCTGCCGGAAGCCTGAAGCGCACTCATTTTCCCGTTGTTTTGCATGACGAACCTCTCATGACCTGAATGAACAAGGCGCATTCTCATTCGTGCCTGTGTTGTAGGCGGCTTCACGAAGATGGATCAATACCGCTTATAAATAATATAAATGGGTATTGTTCGTGGCCCCGGAGGGCAAACACAATCAGCATATTCCGTTCCAGTAAATAAAAATTCATTATAAATCAATAAGTTATTGGAATACAAAAGCAGTTTGTGCAAGGCAAGTGTAAAAAATACCGACAAATCCTCAGGGTGTAGGCAGGTTGGGCCAGTCGCCCTCGATCGGACTCTAAAGGAAGGTCTGTACCCGATCATCGATCTCGCCACACAGACGCGAGGGGTACTGTTAGATTGTTGAGGGTTAGGCGCCAGCGTAGGATTTTCGGATGCATCTCTCCCTCTTTTGTTGACAGCCGAAAACTGACCATCTACCGGGGTGAATTCCGGTTGAAATTTGACCAGGGGGTTTAACCTCTCTGCCTCTTTTTGAGGCAGAGGAAGTGAGGTGATCACCATGGAAATGTTAGATGGTCTGTTTTCGGCTGCCAGCAACAGGCGCCATCAACGCCTCTGAAGTGCTCATTTCTGGTTGAATGTGCAGGGATTTGTCGCAGGAAGTGGTTGCAGTGTTTCGCAACGTCAGGGGGCACCGAGTCACCTGAACAGGTGATGGCTCTCGCAACAGTGGTTGGTCCTTACGTAGAGGTCGATCGCCAGGGCCTCATCCGGCATGCCCGGATCGACTTCGACGAAGTACTTGATGAAAGCGTTTTTAGGCGCCTCCGCAATGATCGGCATCACGAGGTCGCGGAGATTCGGCATCGAGAATTTCGGGCCACCTTCGACATACATCAGCACCGTGGCCGCGTCCCTCAGCGGCAGGCTCGACACGGCTGCGGCAACGAGTTCAGCAGGCGGCGTATGCAGCGATGCGACCCAGCGCAAGTAGTGATGCCGAAATTGAACGCTCTGTTCCGGATAGGGGCTGCCAGTCTCACCCCATCCGACGAGCGCAGTGCGAAGATCCTGAAAGTCGAAGCCGACGCGCCTCCCGTGGGGCTGGCAGACAAATTTGGCGAGGACGTTGGCGCAGTTGATCAGGTTGCCTGCGGGCGTCGGGATCGACGCCTCGGAGCTCAAGCAGGCGTTGCCGAGGAGGGCGCAGTCGTCTGCCGGAAATACGTACAAAGCATCGGAACTTGCCTCTATACGGGCGAGATCGGCCGCGGCAGGATTCGACCTCCGCGCAGCGACGGGGGCCGACTCACCAGGGATAGCGTCAAGATGTTCTTGGCCTGTCCCAGTTCCGCCAATACGGCAGCGGCCACGCATTCCAGCGGATCGTCCAGCCCGGTCAGCAGCAGAATCAGATGCGCGCCATGAATGACGTGCTTGACGACTTCCCCGGTCTGCGCGGCCATTCTTTCAAGGACTTCTGGTCCGCTGCCCGTGCCGAAGCCGCCCCCCACATAAAAGCCCACATCGGCGCTGGAGCAGCCCAGCGTGTCGATATTGGTTTCGACTGCGATGTAGCGGATTTCCGCGATGGCCGGGAACTCGTCAGTATCAAGTTCCTCGCGCAGGCCACACGCCATCATGCCGTCGAGAAGCCGGCAGCCGCTGTGGCCGATGCCGATGATCCTGATCTGCGTTTTCATGATCGATCCATCAAGGTTTGTGGGCCGCCGGAACTGGCCATCAGACGCACGAAGTACAACCTGCTGAACTTTCTGGAGGGCATTCGACTCCCTGGTGCAGAGGGTGAGGCGTTGACGACGGCAACGACGCATGGGATTCCCTTTGGGTGATCCGAATCAAAGTATGAATGTTCCGAAATATTCGGACTGGACGGCCGATCAGGGAGAGGGTGTCAGCGCAGCCAATTTCCATTTTGAACTCTATACGTAGAACGAGAGGCCGCTGCAGGTTCGATGGGGTCGGGAGGTGGCGTCGGGCTGTTCCGTCTCGGCGCCGAGCAACTGGCAGAGGTTATCGGCCAAGATCTTGGCGGCGAAGTCCTGCTGAAAGGCGAGATAGCTGAGCCCGCTGGGCGCATCGAGGCGCAGACGATGCTTGATCCGCTTGAAGGCCTCCGCGATCTTCGAGGCCGATCATTCGTCCTCGTCCCTGTTGAAGATCGCCGCCACTTTTTTTGAAAGCACAAGCAGCGCTGCGGTTTCGGTCAGCGCCTTGTCCTTGCGCCGCAGTTACCGTTCGAGCTCCTTGATGCGGCGTCTGTCCTGTTTGGTCTGCTGAGTACTGGCGCGACGCTCTTCCGGTTCGGCCAGGGCCTGCGTCGCCGTCTGGCGCCATTGGGCCAGCTCTTGCGGATAGACCCCGTGTTCGCGGCACCAGGCACTCTTGCCCGCTTCGTCCAGCGGCGCCGTCGTGAGGACCGCCTCAAACCGGGCCGCCGCTGTCCAGCGTTCCAGGGTCGAAACCCCTACACCAATTTCATGCGCAACCGACTCCACCGTTGCACTCTCTGGCGGCAGCAACCGCGCCACCGCTTTATCTTTGAATCCCTCTCCGTATCGCGCCAAGTCGTTCTCTCATCATCGCCCCCGAATTCAGGATTCTATCGAGGTGGCAACTATTCTGACGCAGGGGGGCGGGCCATGACCCGTTCCCACAGCGTGCCTCCTCGGGGAGCACCCGGTTGTGCTGGCAGCGCACCAGATAATCGGCTGGGTAATCCAGGTCGCGGGCCTTTACCAGCAAGGACAGGATGTCCGACTCCCGGTCGCCGATGCAGACATGCCGGGTCTCGGGCAGGGCGCGGGCCTGTTCGGCGATGCGCTCGTAGCTCTCGACCCAGCGGACGCTCTCGAGAATGCCGCCGCGCGGCGCATCGCCTTTCTTGAACTCCAGCGCCCAGGTCCAGGCGTTGGTGACGCCCAGCGGTTAGCGCTCGGGGGTGACGACATAGGTGGGGCGCAGGTATAGATTTGCACTGGCATTGGCGCCGGCCACCGTGTCGGCGAAAAGCCTGATCCAGTCGGCCTGCATGAGTGGGCACGATTCATATACTTATCTCAAGGACATACTCACCAGCTTGCCTACCCACAAGGCAAGCCGAATCGGGAACCTGCAGCCACACCGCTGGCAGCCTGTCAACGCCACAGACTGACCGGGCGAACTCAAGTCAAGGGTGGGATGGGCAGACGGTTACAGTAGTACGCCGCTTACCGCCTTTCAGCCTTGAAATTTCGAGAACGGTAGCTTTCGCATCTGGCGAATGCAAACTTCAGCTCATTGCGGCCAGTCACGACTGCGAAAAGCTGTCGCTCAACGCTCAAGCTCATCCGACTGCGCATGGTTAGGGTTTTTTGACATCACCCGCTGGTGCCTCGGGCTGCTTCTCGTTGCCGAGAAGGTCACCGAGGATTTTATTAATATCTAGTGGAACGAACTTCGCCGGGGTTGCCCCGCTTGGCGCGGAATACATCAATGGAATTTCTTTTTCGATAAGCATCGCCGAAGTATTTAATGCCTCAAGATGCAAGCGCACGAGTTGTTCTTTTGTGACAGCCTCGTTCATGTACATTTGACACAAGAAGTATGAAGTATTCTGAAACAGTTGCATGCCTTGAGTTCGCTTGTTCAGAACTGAATTGCTCAGGCTTGTAGCTACGACAGCTCCTAAACCAGCTTCGACCTGCCTTGCGGTTTTCAGGTCCCCCGTTGCTTTCAAGATCCGAGACACATCAGCCCCGACTTCGGTTGGAGCTTCTGCACAAAATCTCTCATTCTTAAAGCTTACCAATACGATTCTTCTTTCTGGGGTCAAAGACAAAGTTCCGACCGCACTTGAGTCATCAATAAAGCCTCTATTGAGTTTTTCTTCAATTACTGGATGCTCCAGCGGCGGAGTAAACAAGCTGCAGCCTGTCAACAGCACCCCAAATACGCTAACAGCCCCTAATGTCCGCATTTAAGTCTCCTTTGATTACTGCCCGATATATCCCTAACTTTTTTAGGGAGACAGTTCTGCCGCATAACATCTGGTTTGATGCAGAACACCGCCTCCATGGGCTGAACGAGACCTGCTTGATACTGGCAATGCGTGGCTCAGGCTGCACAGTACGGCATTAAAACGCCATGAAAACCAGCACCGAATTTCTGACTCCTTTGCGCTCGGTCAAGGTCCCGAACCAATTGTGGAAGCGCCTTCATTGACAGCACTATAGTTCACAAGCCGAGCACGTTCATGGCATTTGGGTGCGAATATTTTTATGCTTTCACGGCTTGTTGCCCCCGGCGCAGCTGAATCGTTCAGCCGTCGAAGCCTTTCTGTCGTGACTTGCCAACATGGGACAGGGATGCGAATCAACGAGGGCCTGAACCTACGTCTAAAGGATGTAGACCTCGCGCACGCAACAATCATTGTGCCGGTCAGTGACACAAAGGACCGACTGGTAATGCTGCCATAAGCACCGACATCGCGTTGCCATAAGCAACCGGCCCGAGCGCGTGTGTGCTGGGAACTGGATCAGGTGCAAGGGTGCGGCGGCGTGGCCATGCGGGACGCTCTGGAGCGCAAATATCCGCGGTCGGGCAGTTCATGGAAGTGGTTTTGGGTGTTTCCGCAGTAAGCCCCCGGCAAACTCATCTTCCGCTAGCCCCTTAGAGCATGTTCTGAACGATGTTCATGGCATCCGGCATGTGGGGCAACATGAGGCAGGCAAAGGCCAGATAGTGCAGGCCGGCCAGGGTTTCGGGCAGACGTTCGTAATCACGGGCCAAACGCCGAAAGCGGGCGGCCCAGCCGAAGCTGCGCTCGACCACCCAGAGCCGGGGTAACAGCACGAATCCCCGCTTGGCCTCAGGGAGCTTGACCACTTCGAGGGTGATGCCGTGCTCAAGGGCAGCACTGGCGGGGTTCTGGCCGGTGTACCCCTGATCGACATAGGGCAGGGTCACCTCCTGATTGCTCACCTCCTGGATCGCCTCGGCCAACTGGCCGACTTGATCCCGGTCCTGTTCGTTAGCCGGGGTGACATGCAGCGCAAGCAGGTTGCCCAGCGTATCGACGGCCAGATGGACTTTCGAGCCTTTCTTGCGCTTCGCCCCGTCGTAGCCGGCTCGCGCACCGCTGGTGGGGGTCGATTGCAGCGTCCGACTGTCCAGAATGGCGGCCGATGGACGCGGCTTCCGCCCATCTGCCAGGTGGAGCAGCATGCGCAAGTCGTGCACGATGGCCTCGAAACAGCCGGCCTTGAACCAGCGCTGCATCTGCTGATGCACGCGCGACCAGGGCGGCAGGTCGTTGGGCAGCATCCGCCATGGGCAGCCCGTGCGCACCACATAGCGAAGCGCATTGAACACTTCGCGCAGATCGTGCCGGCGCTGGCCGGCATAAAGCGTAAAGAGGATCAGGTAAGACGCGACGAAGGCCCATTCTTCGTCACGGACATCGGTCGGGTAGGGTTTGCGGTTGGCCATAGCCAGCGAGTCTTAAGGCTATGACATGGTTCAGGACAGACTCTAGATATTGTCATTAAAAAAGACCATTTTTCGCATGTTTGCTCGGTGAACAAGCCAGAGCCTTGAGCTGACGCCGCCGCTATCCGATGATCGCGCCGCCTGCACTCAACATTTTCCCTGATCGCTGCCGGAGCGATCGAACCGGACTGACAAATTGATGCCGACGATGGGCGCGCATTGGGCCATCGAGAACGCGCTCCACTGGATGCTCGATGTCTGTTTTTGCGAAGATGACTGCATGATCCGCAAGGACAACGCCCCGCAGAATCTCTCCATGCTCAAGAAGATCGTGCTCAATTTGATTCGTGCAGACAAAACCGACAATACCAAGACGAGCCTTCGCCTCAAACGCAAGCGGGCAGCATGGGATGACGATATCCGCATGAAAATGCTGGGGATTCAGCCGTTATGATAGTCGAGTGCGGAGACCCTGCACCTTCACCATGGACAGCGACGGTATTCTGAGTAGACGGTCAGGGATGCCTTACGCGGCCGACGCCGAAGCCTTGCGCTCCACAAAGGCATTTTCCTGAGGCTCTAAATAAAATCCCCGGCCACCGCGAAGCGAACCGGGTATATCTCAACAGCACAATCGCTGAGCCGAAACTTAGTCCTTGATCTGCCAATCCTCTAGCTTCCCGCCATTATCTAGGAAGGTTTGAATCCATCCCGGTTTCCGCCCCTTGCCTGTCCAGGTCAGCGAAGCATCGACTGAACTTCTGTACTTCGGCACCCCTGCGACTTTGGGCGTCGCCGTGCCGCGCGCCGCGCGCGTTTTTTTCTGTTGAACTGGTAAAGTTGAAAAGCCCAGTGCCTTCGCAATCTCGTTCGGGTCGATATTCAGTGCTTTGAGTTCCCCTAAAATCTTGTCAAGCGCTTCCTTCGCCTGCTGACGCTCAAGCCCTGAGAGTTCAGCCTCAATCCGATCCTTCTCCACAGAAAGAGTCCCAATCTGCTCTTCAATTTTGGCAAGAGTGGCTTTTAATTCATTCAGGGCATTCATACATATTCCTTTAGTTATAGCCTCAGACGGTACCACAGTATGAGCAAAACGGAAAAATGTGAATGTTAAATACGAAGAGGGATTTTCCGTTTAAAACTGGAATGGTCTGTGCGGCAGATACGCTCATAAGAAGCACATTTTCTTGTACGGCACGACAACGAAGCCGATACGGGCAGGGACACTCCAAAGGGGGAACTCAGGCAAATGCTCTCGCGGTTTCCTGAAATGCTTCCAGTTGTTGCGCAAGGACTTAGTAATCCATTGAGCGGCAGTCTATGTTGGTGTTGGTCGGTAGGCAGACCGTGGAGCTCTCCGAGGGACGTATTTCCAACCGCGGCTAGGTCGCAGCCGACGCGACACGTTCCCGCAAGGCCTTCCCTGGTTTGAAATATGGACGATGTCGGGTTGGCGCGCCAATCCCGATGAGGAAACAACTGACTGGAGAGCCCGTCGCGGGAAAACCGCACACCGGGTTCGGAGGGAGGGGATCGCGGGAAAACCGCACACCGGGTTCGGAGGGAGGGGACGGTGATCGCCGTTCCCTACCCCTATCCAACGTCCCAAAGCGCCGAAGGTCTCGAATCTGACCGACCGGGTCATCCATGAGGAGCCCTACGTCGTCCAGTGCCGTGCCCCCAGAAGAAGACCCTGCAGACGGACCTAAGCCGTCACGTGAACTGGCTCGGGCCCGAATTCGACGCCATGCCGGCCGCCGCGATCACCAAACACACCCACGTCAGCCCCTTCGCCCTGGAAATCGCGCCGGCCACGATCCGCACCATCATCGGCCGGCTCAAGATAACCCTCGGTATCGGTGTCGGGCTGGGCGTCGCGCCGTAACGTCACCAAGGGCGTGCGCCTCAGGTATGCAAGCCCGAGAGACGTCGGTGGGAGGGTACAGGGCTGCCGTATCTAATCGAAACACATCAAATTTCAGCCGTTTTCAGGCCCTTGTCGAGATGTAACCCCTTGTTCCATCAGAGGATGAAGAACGTGGCAATGTCTCTTAACGAGACCAAATGTGTAGCTGCGGGAGTCCTGGGGAAGGTGTTAGTCGTCTCCTGGATTTTTTTGTTTTTCAACGCGGCTTAATTAGCGCCGCCAAAAAACAATTCGTGCAGAGAATTTCCGCAGAATCTCCGTAGTCGTTGCAAGCGATTGGTGATCCCAGCCTTGTGATGGCGAAACGTGTCGTGACTGACACAGACTAAAGCTTAAGCAGAGGGGAGTTTGCTGTGCCTGAAAAAATATATACGCTAGTGGAAGACAATCCTATTTCAATAAATAAAGGTGAAGATGGAGATCTAGATGGAAATTTTGATGCGATCGATTGGCATGATCTCAAGGTGACGGGCGAAGGGCTACTAGGTGCGCTGACGTCATCAGGATTGATAACGGCTAACGAGTGCTACTTAAGGACAGCACTTCGCAGGGCGCCATCCAGTGCTGCGCTATACCCATCCGTTAAGGTCTTGACGACGATTGATGTGCCTGATGAGTTGAGGTCGAAGATAGCTGCCATATGCAGTCGGTACGCAAAAAGTCTCCTTCCGTCGAATTTACCAAACGAAACTGGAGACCTATTGGGAGGGCCCGACGATGCACCACTTTCGGTAGACGAGAAAAGCATTATTGACGAATGTGCGATTCAAACCGTCAGCGCTTTACGTCGACGCCTTAAGCATCCGATTAAAATTGAGAGCGGAGAAAAAAATACAATCGCGGTCGTCGAGGGAAGGCTGCGTCGCCGTGAGACTGGACTTGTTACTAAGCCGAGCAGAAGCCAAATTGAGGGTGTAGTGGACTGCGTCGGGCGTAGTGATTTTTCGGTCCGGATTATAGATAGTCGCGGGACGTTTGTTAATGGAAACTATGACGATCGGGGATTTTTCCCTGTTTTGGGGAAATTAATGATCTCGATGCAGACGTCTCGGTTTGAAGTAATAAGGGTGTCCGACGAAAATGGACGGGAGCTCACCACTATTAATCCTCTTGTTTTATGTGCGGCAGAATAGAGCTCACAACTAAGCACAAGCAAAACTCGGCCGCATGCCGTATAGGATGCTCGCTTTCCTGCAGCACCACTGCCAGCCTTTGCTCAACCTTAAATTCTCCCCTCGGCCCCGTCCGAACAAGATCAATTTGAGGGCGTGGGGTTTGGTTGTAGGAGTCTGGCTTAAAGCCATATTCGGCCGCTTTGGAGAGGAGCGCATCTGAGCATTTCGGTGATGCATGCACGCGCAGCTGGTCGGTCGCCATACCCCACCAGTCCAGATGGCTGCGCAATGAAGAGAAGTGCTCGACATCCCAAATCACGATTTGTCGCGATGTCGTAACCAGAGGGTCAATTGGTGTTCCATTTGGCAGTAGTGATGATTCGGCAAATCGTTGCTCGGCATACGTAATCAGGTCGTTCCAACCTGACTCGGGGATGCGAGTGAGAAGCGCTGCGAGCGCCGGCCTGTCCGAAAGGCCGTTCGGCAATGTGGCGCGCAACGACTTCGAGTACCGGAAACGATTCGCCACTCTGTTGAGCGCATCGTCAAGTTCAATAGCAATTTTACCGTCTATTCTTAGCCGTTCTGCTGCCGTCGCGCACTCATATCCGCGCACTCGAAGCCGCAGGTACATGAGCGCCAATCCCGGACTCGGGTGCCCAGTTGCTACCTTCTCTATAAAATTAACGGGACAATAGGGTGAATAATTATCAAGATAAATAACCCCGGGTATTTTTTGAGCCTCTCCAGGCGACAAAGCGACTAGTTGACTACTCCACAGATCGAGCAGATGCAGGTAATACATCTGTGTCGTCCCACTGTGTCCGTGACCAAGATAGCGCTCTAGGGCCGGAAGCATCCTGCGCGTAACTCGTGCCCCACCAAGTAGCGTCTCCGCTGCATCATGACCGTCACGATTAGCGGAGATTTCATTCATTGCCTCAATACCAAATAGGCGAGAAGCTATCAGATTGGCAGCTGAGTGTCGTGCATGGTGCAGCGTGATAAATGGATTTCCGGTAACTCCGCGCAGCGTGGCAATGACGCGGCCACGCAGGTGGGCTTTCGCGGTGCGATCGGTAGCCGTATCCCCAAATATCGGCGCATCAATGTCACTGCCAACATACGCTTCTAATCGCGAAAGCGTGTTCTTGATGAGTTTGGC
>APMI01015496.1_pt1 | contig 11103 bp, 9 predicted proteins | sample 667938 | NCBI WGS metagenome assembly APMI01 (sample SAMN01084076, study PRJNA167559) | wastewater metagenome | biome: Wastewater | place: Denmark: Ejby Moelle, Odense | collected 2011-11-28 | reverse complement strand
GTGGTCTGAATTACTGCCTTAGCTTCTTCATCCGCAGTACTGCCTATGGTTTTCTGCCATAATTCATCGCCAAATTCATTGATTCTGATCAGCCAGAAATCCGATCCGCCTTTGGAATCGTCTTTTTTATCCAGCCCTTTCCCTGAATAGCTGGAACCCGCCAGAAGAAACCCTCCTTCCTGCGTGTTGACCGTTGCCGACAAAAAATCATGGTTTTTCCCTGAGAAATATTTTTCCCAAACCTCTTCGCCCTGCTGGTTGAGTTTTACCAGATGGAAATCGTAACCGTTGTTCTGCTGCGAGGTGGCAGAAGGCAGACTGGAGGTGGCAGGAGAGCTGCTGCCTGTGATCTTTTGGCTGTTACCCCGAATGCTGCTTCCGGTAATTAAATACTGTTGATCAATTGTAGTGACGACCTGTGAGAGAAAGTCCTGCGTAGAAGACCGGATGTCTTTCTGCCAGACCACTTCCTGGGCAGACGAAAAACCTCCCAGGAGTGCGCACAAAAGAAGTGCGCCTGCATAATCTTTTTTCATTGTGAATATCAAATTTAAGTTGCTAATATATTTTTAATTGTGTGTTATTTGCAATCCGTAAAAACCCCATATTTTGGGTTTGGATTTAGCCGAATGCTTTTAGCCTGACCGGTTGTTTATTTTCATTTTGCTTATTTTAAATGTTATTCTTTTTCATGCAGCAAAGATATATTCGCAGAACGGCAGAACATGTCGTATTTTATTGAAATACATTTCAACTGCAAATAATCTTTGGATGATAATAATAAAGAAAGGCGCAGAGTTGAAGCCAATCAGTAACAGAGGCACTCGGATGCCCTACAACCAGATATGACTTACAACCCGCGCCATATAGATGCACGGGCGTAAGCCTATCATTTTCAGGTTGTATAGAAGATTCCGAGTTTTCTGTTACCTTAATGATAGAAACTTACGCTTGTTTCGTTAAAATTATGCTTCAAATGTAAGTAATATTTCTTAAAACGGAATCACCGTATTTTTACGGTAATTTTGAGTTTTAAAATCACCTGACCGGAAAAAAAGCCGGCTTGCATAGAAAGAGAATACTTTTTACATTTGTAATTATGGCAGAAGTAAAACTTACAAAACAGGACAAAATAATCAAGCGAAACGACCGTATTCGCAAACGCTTCGCTTATTATACCGATACGAAACATTACGACAGTGATTATGCACTGGGATTACTGGAAGAGGAATATATAGGATCACTGGAACGAGATACCATCTGGCTTATTATCAGAAAAACCGGACATTATAAAAACCTGTAATGATGAAAAAACTAATAATCCTTTTACTATTTCCAATTATTTTTTATTCTCAGACTTCTTTAACCGATAACGATATTTACGCCGCTGCAGGGAATGAATACGAAACATTATTAACTAATATTGAAGCAGGTAATAATTTTCCCGCCGTATCAGAATTACTTCATAAGATTGGAATGGTAGATGATGAAACTTTTAAAACAAAATTTGATGTTTTAAATCAAAAATGGAAATATATGGAACAGGTTACATCGGGAAACCAAAAGCCCAGAGTGGCTTATATAAATTGGACTGGTAAAAAGGTAAAAGGATACAGTCAGCCCATCATAACCAAACTTGAAATCTGGGGCGACACTGAATATATCATTAAATTTTATGTAAACTTTTGGAGCCGAGCCATCAATTTTAAAGATACCAAGCCGGGTGAGACGGTGACGACTCGTTTTTTGTCCGATGTCGCTGCCCTCTCAGTAGGAACCAACGGACAGTCAAAAATAGTCGTTACCACGGCAAAAGATTATTATAAGTAATTACATTTTAACAATAAAATCAGACTGGATATTAACCTGCTTTTCCGGCAGGTTTTCTTTTGCAGTATATTTCACAATCGGCTTGGCATCCACTTTAATCATTTTGGAACAGTCCGCCTTTGTATCGTCGGTAATCGTTGCTTCATATTCGTAAACCGTGACAATAACATTGTTATGATCCAGGTCGTCCTCGTCAGCCACCTTTTTCAATTCACTGAATTTTGTACCGCTCAATCCTTCCAGTGCGGCATCCACCTTTTCATTAAGATCAAAAAAAGCCAATGCCAGTTCCTGATCTATACTCCCCGTATAACTTTCAGCATAATTCTCACAAATTACACGCACACGGACAATGCCTTTTCCCACTTTAATTCCATTTCCCATGTCTGACCACTCGAAACGCATAAAAGCGATTAAAACAGCGGGTTTGGGAACCATTATAATATTCTCTTTTTCGATCTGCCCACGGTCTTTATCAATATAGATCAATTCCTCCACCTGAGCCTCAAGATGGTCGGATATTTCTTTAAATACCATTCCTTTTATACTCATGAGATTATTTTTTTAAGTTCTGACAGTATCATCCGATCCAGTGTTTTTTCGAGTGCTTTTGAATCACCAATAAATTTTCTCTGCGGGATCTCAATATGTGTTTTTGTGGTGAGGGCGAGCCATTTCCAATATTCTTTTCCTGATTCCTTATATTTTGCCCAAAAGAACCTGCGCATCTTTGGAGTGATCAGAATTTTCCCCCCTTCATTATGGATTTTGGCATAATGGTTATGATTCCCTATTCCCACGACCACGCGCGATTCCGAGACCTGTATTTTTTTAATTTCCCTGCGCGTATTCCCGGAACGTACCATTGTGGTTCTCGCTCCGGGATAGCTGCTTTTTTTCCATTTTTGGAAAGGAACATCCACAAAGCCGCCAACGTTAAAATTTCGTTTAAAGAAATTCACCATGGTAATGGCGGCTTTCTGCGGAATGGTTCTTTTAAAATTCCTGTATTTTGCGCGGAGTCTGTCGAACTCCTGAGCATTATTCTCTCTACGCATTGGCTCTGATTTCTATATCGGCGATCATTTCATTAAATATCTGTTCCAGAATTTTTCTGATCTCCTGCGGGTTCTCTTTGATGTTGGTGGTTTTAATGGTGAGTTCCTTCACAAAAGACTGAATATTGAAAATCATTTTTTTTCCATCTCCACCGTTTCCGGCACCGGACAGGGAATTTTTGGCTTTATCCTTTTTGCTTTTCGCGTTACCTCCGTTTTGCGGATCCAAAGCTCCGGCAGGTTTTCCACCCGGTGAAACCAAGCCGGAGGGCGGCGGAATACCGGCAGCAGAAGTTATTTTGTTTTGAGTGGTGATCTTAACGGCTTTTTTAACCGGTTTTTCCAGTTCTTTATTCCATCCTTCATAAGCGCCTTTCATCGCATTAGGAATTAAAATCCCGGTTTCTTTTATAACATTAAAGCCTTTGGAGAGTGCCGATTTTATTTTATCGGTATCAAGGGTAAAAATGCCCACCAGTAAATCGCCTACGCCTCCTAAAATATTAACCGCAATATCTCTAATGCTTTTAAAAACAGAATGTACGTTTCCGGTAAATGCGTTTAATACTCTTTGAATGACGGTAATTTTTTTCTCCCATGCATATAAGGCGTTGATAATTCCGAAAATAGCATCCACCGCTTTTAGTATGCCCCCAATAGCTGCCCCCAGTATTTCACCGGCATACTGAACTGCCGGAGCAATAAGCTCCCAAACCCTCGTCAGCACTCCTATGACGTTGGAAAGGAGCTGCGCCGCATTTCCTGACTCATACATTGCCGTAATGTTTTCCATTAAAGCTTTCCGGACATAATTAAATGCAGTTTCAACCCCGCCGATAATTTTAAAAAGCAATTCCAGAAGCGGGGTTAAAAACCTGATTACCCCGGCGATACCTTCCATTGCCAATTTCGCAAAGTTGGTTTCCCCCGAAAGCTTGGGAAAACCACTATTTCGGATTGCGTCGATCACGGGCTGAAAAGCTTCCGCTACCCCTGAAAGGGCATTTTTAACCGGTTCGGTATAGTTCATCATCTCCGAGAGAAACCCGAACAGGTAATTTCCGGCATCCAATACACCAATGATCAGCGGACGGAATGTTTCTCCGGTTTTAAGCTTAAACTGTGTTAAGGCATTTTCCTGCCTGTTGATGGCGGATTGCATCGAGTTCATAGCAGCAGGTAAGCCCCCCTCAAAAGTGTTTTTTAATTCTTTTGAAAATTTGGGCAGAAAATCCTCCGCCATAATTTTACCACTGTCTAACATTTCGTTAAACTGTGCCTGGGTCATTCCCATAGCTCGGGCGGCAATCCCCAACGCGCCGGGAATCCTTTCCCCCAACTGTCCCCTGAGCTCCTCAGCAGAAACTTTTCCTTTGGAAGCCATTTGCGAGAGTGCTAAAAATGCCCCCTCACTTTGTTCCGCTGACAGGTTCATCACCGAAGCAGCAATTCCGACCGCCTCGAAAATATCCCGCGTCGCCTGTCCTTCGAGGGCAGTCCCTTTGAGGGATCCCGTTAAGGTCTGAAATCCCTTGTAAGAAGATTCCATATTGAGGTTAAGGTCTTTTATCGTCGTATCAAGAAATGCCATGTTTTTTGCTCCCTGCTGCCCGGAGGCAAAGACAATGGCATTTTCCATCCCCTCGAATTTGGAAGTAATCCCGGTGATCTCTTTTCCGAAACTGGTGAGCGCACCCACAGAGAGTGCGGCAAGAATGGCGATTCCCGCAGTCTTGGCGTATTGTGCAAGACTGCTAAAAGTGCTTTGTCCGGTATTTCTTAACCTCCCGATCCCGCTGTTGGCGGTATTGACGGCATTGTCAAGCCCCCTTGTTTCATTTCGTGCGCGGCTGATCCCGTTGGAAAACGAGCGGTCGATCAGATCCAGTGCATATTGTAAACCGTTCATAACAGGTAATAAAAATGTTTGCTGTGCCGGTGGTATTCCGGATTATTTTCTTATTTTTATCGATGATTTATAACAAGTGAAACTATAATCCTTCGCTTATTATCTCATTTATTCATTCATTTCTACAGCTCAATAAGAGTATAAACCTCCCTTGCGGAGGTTTTATTTTTGCCCTACCAGCAGCCCTCTGCGGACAGTATCGGGATCACTGATCCACTCATATGACGTAACCCGGACAGACTCGGTGGTTACTTTCAGGGCTCCGTCCGTATAAAAGCGTAAGAAAACCGTCTGCGGAACTGCTGAAGAATCACTCCAGTAGACTTCGTCGGGACTGATGAGCGTTTCGCGGATCTGCGTGAAGAGCATATCATCGGACTGCACGGTCATGGCATCAATCCATACAGGGAGGTTCTCCGCTGTGATGACCCTTGCCATTCCGGTTTTGTCGATATGGCTTTTTATGGTGACCGCTTTTTCGGGGTAGGTATTTTTTCTGACCTTTGCCCATTCTGAAAGCCCGTAATCTGAGATACCCAAGTCGTCCACATCAATAGGCGTGGCATCTTTCGGCAGCTTTTTTAAATAGCTTTGGGCACGGGTAAAGACCTGATCACTGTCTCCCCAGTTGACATCAAAGCCCTGTTTCTGCATCCGTTCCCAGCCGTCAGGATCAATTTGTATCGCACCGTCAAAACTTGTAATTTCCCCGTCGTAATCATCGAAAACGTCCTCAGCGTCGGTACGGCATTTCCAATGAAGCGGAGGCAGGAATTTCCATGAATCCGGATCCCTTTTGTCAAAGACTTTCCCGTCCAGACTCCGACAAATCACCGTCGTTCCGTCATCGATAATGGCGTTCAATCTCCAGTAAGGCGCAATTTCTACATCGTCCATCATTTCCAGATACCGAGCCGCCATATTAGAGGTGGCGTTGGCATGATCCCATTCCGTTTTCAGATACAATTCCTTATAGTTCGGAAATACTGATTTTGCCTTATTTCTGAAATCGTTAAAACTTTTTACTTCCGGATCCTTTAACATCTCATTAAGTTCGTAGACTTCCGCCTGTGTTTTGTCTGCTCCGAACCGGTGTATATTATTCATCCAAGCCCTCATCCGGCGGTGGTCGGTACTGTCAAAATCAAAGTTCATTTTCCCGAATCCCTGTTTTATTGCCTCTAACAAAGGGGTATGTGATGCCTTAAATTCGTTGTAACTCCAATTGACGGTTCCGGGGTTTTCATACAGCTGCCGCAAAAATTTTTCTTCTGCAGGTGTTATATCCCGAATATTTTCCGGAAAAAAAACGGAATCATTCATCCCTGCCGGGGCTGCCCGCCCCGTATTAAAATTTATATACCTGTTTTGTGGGATGGGCTGCGGCGGCTCACCATCGGAAACTTCTCCGACAATTTCCACATCCAGCTCGGTTTCGATCTGTTCCTTTTTGATTTTGTACCCCAAATCTTTAACTCCCTTGAAAATTTCCAGTCTTTCCTTCGGCGTTAATTTTTCGTTGTCATTCCAAATACAGGTGTCGTTTTCGTCAAAAGGATAACCCAGCCCGCGGAGCCACGGCAGGACATCGTCATTGATAAAAAACATCACAAAGGTTTCATCGTCCATGGTGATGAGCTTTTGAGTTCCGTTAATGATTTCCCCTGTTTTCGCCCGGCTTCCGGTATCTTTTGCCGTTTCGGAATTCCCGTCAAAAAGATTGGCAAGCTCCTCGTTACAGGCTTTTCTTTTTTCATTAAATACATTAAAGCTGTCCCGGCTGTTGGACTCCTTAATGTCGATTTCCACCCCTTCGGGGAATCTTGCCCATCCTGCAGAACCTAAATCTTTTAACCATTTATCCACTTCCTTTTTTACGCGCGGATCTGTGGAAGCCACCTTTGCGGTACGCATCGGAATTCCGAACATCTCCTCGAACTCATCCCAGTTTTGCCATGAATGTTTTTTAAAAATCCATAACGGGATTGCCTTGTTTAAAAGTCCTATGGAATGCTCATGATGCACCCATAGTGTCCATTTTTTAAGGTTTCCTTCGCTAAAGTTTTCGCCCTGCAGATCATAGGGATTAATAAGCAGCTCGGTGGTTTCCGGTACGATATGATCCCGGTACACAAAAGACAGTTTTTTAATGAATCCGTTTTCGTCCAGTTCCTTCGGGTACATGAGCGTGTAAGAAAAATAAATACTGTCAAGGGTATATTTGATCAGGTTTTTAAACCATAGTTTTTGGATCAGCCTGGTTTTTTCTTCGTTAATTTCCCCGGTTTTATCGACAATGGCAACCGATTTGTTGGAAACCCTGAGCTTACGGGTTTCGCTGCGCCCGTAAATAAAGGGATCGTCCAGAACTTCCTCCATAATATCGATAAGCATTTTACGGCGTGGAAGCATGGGATCTATTGCCGCCGCCTTTGCCAGTTTCCAGTCTTTGATTTCCTTATTATATAAGGTACGCTGACGTTTGATCGCATCCACCATCCGGGTGACGGCTCTTTCGTAGTCTTTATCTTTACTGCCACCGAAGGCATTATGTAAAAAATCAGTGACCGCTTGTATTTTAAATTTCATTTAAAAGGTATTTAGAGGGTAATTAATAGCGTTCCGAATATTTCGGGTTGCTTCCAAATTCGATAACCTGGCTTCCGGTTCCTTCGCCACTTTCTCCTTCGTCGGGTTTCTCCGGCAAATCCGGAGAAATATCCCCTTTGGCTACGGCTTTGAGCCAGTCTTTGGCGGCGTTGTAACGGATGATCCTCAGTTCAGGAATGACATCCGCGGCGGCATTGGCATGGAGGTGGTAAATGGCAATATCCACCATATACATAATAATAAGCGCGTTCCTGTCGGCTCCGGCAGCGGAAAAGATTTCTACTACATTATACCGCTGTCTCAGGTAGCTTTCCATTTCCGCCTGAGCGGCAAGCTCGGCTCGATGCTGAACATCTTCTTTCCTTTGGATGATAATCTGTTTAATCCAGTTCCGGATCTGTACTTCGTAGTCGGTTTCTGTTAAAAAAGGCATTGTTATAATTCTTAATAAGCGTTATCGTTGTTTCTTTCGTGTTTTCCTATACCGAGAGCGTCCTCGTTCCAGTCTTCCGAATCAGAAACAACAAACTGATCCAGAAAGAACCATGCGCCTTCGTCTGCATCCGGAGCGTCGTCCGCGGTATTATATCCCGGTTCTATTCCCCTGACCTGTAAATTCCCTTCCACCATATCCGGATCGTTTTCTTCCTCTACATTGTAGACCACGTTTCCGGAGGAGTATTCCGGCTCCATTCTTACCATACGGGTGTATTTATTGGGTTTTTGCCTTTCGTCGGTCAGGACACTAAGCGGGTATTTGTATTTTTTGCAGGCGCGTCGGAGAGCTTTCTTTACCGGTCGGGTGTAAAATTGTTTTTCCATGTACCAGATGATCCCCACCCCGGGGGGCAGGTTTTTCTCAACTTTGATCATCCACTCGAAAACGTCCTCCAGTTCACAGCGGCGCGTGAACCTTTTAATACAGTAGCGTTTGAACTTATCCTGTCCCCAAACCGATACGGCTTTAAAATCCGAGGTCTGGCTGTTTTCAAAACTCGGATCAAAATACCCGATGATGATATCCATTTTGGAGAGGTGCGGAAGTTTGGCAAAACGGAAATATTTGTTTTTAAAGATTTTTCCTTCAATATCCGTTTCGTGGAAAAATTCCTGCTTGGCAAGAACAGTTCCCGCCTTGGCAATTTTCCTCAGGAGTTCCTGTAATGAATACCGCTGCCACCAGGCAGGCTTTCCGTTTTCGATGGCTTTTACTTTGGAATGGTAAATGCCCTCTCTTTTCTTCGCTCCGGGTTTGGTATCTCCCACGATATTGGCAAGGATAGAATTATGATGAATACGGTTCCCGCCCATCGCGAAACGCGCCCCTTTGATACTGAGGGCAAAATACATGGCTCCTAAAATCTTTTTCACCACTTTATCCACCCTTTTGGGATTGTGGACAATGTCGTCATCGTCCACGTCATCCACCACACCGTAATTGGGACGTTTTTCGTTTTCCCTTGCCCCGCGCGGGGACTGGTCACGACCAAAAGCCAGAAAACGGATTCCTTCTTTTGTGGTAAAATCCCCGTCCTCCCATGACCCGAAATTATACTGCTCCCCAAAATCGTGGGCAAAGAGTTTATTGTATTGCAGCTGTGCCTGAAGGTCGGATAAAAGGTTACACGCGTCGTCCTCATTTTTCCCCATCAAAAGCATTCCCGTTAATTGCTTATGAGCGATAAGCCACATCGGTATAATGATCGTCAGGTGAACAGATTTGGCGTGTTCCCGCGCCCATTCGGCAACCCCGAAAAAGTTCGGATCGGCAAGGCAGGCATTGGCAAAGTCAATATGAAAATCCGCGCAGTCTGCATCGGCGTATAATTCAAAATAGGTTTTAACAAAGAAATTATAATCGGTTAATGCCCTTTTAATTCGTAATTTTTGTGTTTCCTCGGTATCATTAAAGGCAACGGCGGCACTGTTCTGAACCTGTGAACAGAACTCCAGCCATTCGTTATAATCCCTTTTCGTGATGGTGATTGCCGACATTACTTTTCCCCGATTTTATAGTCCACGTATTTTTTTTGCAGCAGGTTGATTTCTTTTGCCAGTTCCGCGTCCTGAGTAAAGGCATACGTCGTGAAATCCTTAAATACATTAATGATCTGGCTGATGGTTACTTTTTTATTCGACAGCTTTTCAATACTGTTGGCAATCTGAATAATATCATTGGGTTTACTCTTTGGATCTTCACTTAGGGCGTGCGCCTTTTTATACAGGTTTTCAATGATCTTTCGGGCGGTAACCGTTGATGCGCTTTTAAGCAAATCCCATTCACCCTCGGTTTTCCATTTGCCCAACGTTTTTTCTGTAACGTGAATGATTTCTGCGATTTCTTTCTGTGTTTTGTCCGTTTCCAGAAACAAGTCCTGAGCTATAGTATATTTCTCGTCATTGGTCAGCTTTTTCTTTTCATTCATTCCTTATATATATGAAGCAAAATTGCTTTATATAAGGGCTTTACCGAAGCCGGCTGTTAGTGGCTGTGTGAAAATATACAACCACTGCATGAAAATATTCAGCCGCTAACCGTCAGCTTTTTTCGGCGTGTTTTTCAGCCAATCTTTGCCTTATCAAAATCAAAGAAATGTCTAAAAAGCCCTTTCATTATGAACTCAAAAATCAGGTATCCGGCAGTGCCGAAATCAGGATGTACGGGTACATCGGAAAATATGATGAGTTCGACTATAAAAGGTTCCAACAGGTTTTCAGGGATGCACTACAAAACAATAGTGATTTAACCATAAGAATGCACTGCGGGGGCGGTTCTGTGTATGAGGGGCTCGCCATTTATGACCTGATCCTGAATTCAGAAGGACATACCAAAGTCATCGTGGAAGGGATGGCGGCATCCATGGGCGGGGTGATAGCCCTTGCCGGTGACGAAATCGAGATGAACGATAACGCATTCTTTATGATGCACGCGGTAACCGCAGGATGTTTCGGAAATAAAAATGATTTTAAAAACGGGATTCAGCAGATTGAAAACTGCGAGGAAAGGCTCGGGAAAATCTTTGGTGAAAGAACAAAAGCGGATGAAAAGACCATTAAAAACTGGTTCGATTCCGGGCAGGATCACTGGCTGAGTTCCGATAAGTGCTTAGAACTGGGAATTTGTGACCGGGTGATAAAGCCTACCAAAAAAAGAAAAACTGGGCAGGAAGCCGAAAATATCACAAACAAAACTCCGGAAGAAGCCTTTGAATGCTTTAACCTGTATCCTGAACCTCCTGAGGACAATTACATTAATCAACATACTGACATGAAAAAGGAAGCAATTTTCGCCGCTTTAGCTGCGGCAGGATTGGCGGGAAAATTAACCGCTTCGTCTTCGGATAAAGAATTTGAGCAGCATCTGGAGGAACTGTTCGGCAAGGCAAAAAGAACCGATGCGCTTGAAAATGAACTAAAGGAATTTAAGGAAACACAGGCGGAAGTTTTGATTTCCGCAGCCTTAAAATCCGGTAAGATCACGGGTGCCGAAAAGGACGAATGGATCAAGGATGCCACCCAAAATTATGCCCTCGTAGCAAAATCACTCGAAAGAATGTCCGGCAAACCGGATCCCAATGCGGGGTTAGAAAGACAAAAATCAGTGGTGGACGGAGACAGACACGAACTGTTCAACGGACGTGAAAAATGGACGTTCTCCGACTGGCAGGAAAAAGACCCGAAAGGTCTGGAAAGGCT
>APMI01022610.1_pt1 | contig 11105 bp, 7 predicted proteins | sample 667938 | NCBI WGS metagenome assembly APMI01 (sample SAMN01084076, study PRJNA167559) | wastewater metagenome | biome: Wastewater | place: Denmark: Ejby Moelle, Odense | collected 2011-11-28 | reverse complement strand
TATTAGTGCACTATGTCGTTAGTATGAGCTTGATCATCAAATATTTTATGAAACTCTCCGCGACATCCTAATGATAAGAAGGGGTCTAATTTAGACTCCTAAGAAATAAAAAATATAAAAATCATTATAAATGGAGTTCTTTGTTCCAAAATATGTCTTACTGGCAAATCGGCAATAAAATCTAGAAAAAGAAGAATGAAGACTTGACCTGATTCAAAAAAACATTCTTAAGTTTACAGCCTAAATTAACGAATAATCTCTAAAGTTATTAGGCAATAATGATAATGATACAAAAATTGTTAATTTTAAATTAATTTCTGATCGGTTGAACTCACTAGAGTAACCAATAAAATTTTAATTAATAATAAAATATGTAACAGCTGCAATGATGTCCGAAACAGCTTGTAAACATTAAAATTTGAAACAAATACCTATATGAATTCAATTCTCCTTCAAAGGAGAATAATACATATGATTGAATAATACTTCAAAATAATAGGAAAAGTTGATAAGCATTTATCTAAATTTACAATTTAAAGAATATATGCTTTATTATATTTGTATATATTGGATCGGCGAATTAATATGAGCTGCTATTTATACGAGACTTAAAAATATAATGCAGTCTCGCACAGGTCCTCCCTTGTGTAGGTTCATTAATGACTGTCGATCGTTCAAGAATGGACAATGCCCTTTTCGGCATGATAAGTGTAAAGATGGGACACAGTGTCAGAGAGGAGATCAATGCAAGTTTTATCATCCTTAACGTGGTATAAAAAATAATAACAAACCTGACGAATCAAGGACTAGTCCCTTTCCAAGATAAAATGCAAAAAGTCAAACAGATCGGAAAAACATCCCTTGCCGTAATGGACCAGACTGTGAAAAATATAAGCAAGGACAATGTGGTTTCAATCATGACATGGATCAAAAGAGTCAAAGTGTATCAAAAGGTCCAATTGATATGTAGTGTAAATATGGACCAGATTGCAAATTTCTTAAGCAAGGAAATTGTAGATTCAAGCATAGCAAGGGAAAAGTCCCAATTATATAAAATACAAGAAATACATAAAACTTTACTGATCCATAAAGACAGACAACTGCTATTCAGTCAACTACAGAGTACAGTGCATAATTTCGAGAGTTTGAGTAAAGTAAAGTATGTCATGATTTTATGTTGGACCAGTGCCTAAACTCGAACTGTGGCCTTTTGCACCAACTCACAATTGATAACACTCTCAAAAGACTGTACTCCAAATGTTTTGATTAAAACGTAGGTGTGCTCAATCGAACACTCTGCACAATACTCAGAATTGGAGGTAATAGAGTGTTTGCTATTTCGAAGGGAAATTCAGTCGGTTTTTATGAGTTGGATGAAGAGTTTAAAGTTATGAAATCAGTTTCGGCATTTTACCTTAAACTAGACTCCGATGTTATATACATGGTTTCATCTATGAACTACCAAACAAAGGAGGAATATTTAATAATGACAACAATAGGCAAGAAAATATACGTATACAATCCAACACTTGGTTCTATTTCAAACACTAATATTGCGAACTTTGACTCTTCATGTTCGGCTGTGTGCTTTGGTCCATAAAATATTGTTGCGGTTGGAAGTTCGACTGGTCTCTATGCTATCAAAAACGGACAGGAAGATATCAATATAAGCAACAAAGTAGCCCAAATATATCCAACAGTAAGAGGTAGTAAAATTAATGTTGTAAGAACATTTCTTATACTTGGGGAATATTTTATGGCTGTCGGAACTAATGATGGAGATATTGTGCTAATTAATACAAACCTATAAGGCAAATCATTGAAAATTCCAAACGTAACTTTATTAATATTTAGAGTTCGATTAAAGATATTCAGGCATCAACAATTTCTTTAAAGCCATTCGCTCTTGTCCTTGTGGAAACAACTGCAGCAGACAGAATTAATCTTAGGAATTAAATTTTAGTTATAAACTTACTTGATTTTTCAATTGAACCTAATCTTAGCTGGAGTGGAGCGAGTGCCAAGTTGACAAAAATGGTCACTGTATATGACAAATTGTTTGTGTGCTTCGATGGAACTGGCGTAATTATATTCAACCTGCCGGACCTCAGAAAGATCACGGGCAGAATTCAATCCCAGTGCAGGGTTTCGCATATGGAGGGCGACCATGATGGCAATTTACTAATAGTGGAAGAATTTAGTCCCCAACAGAACTGTATTTCGGTTTATAAAGTAAAGAAGTGAATTTTTTTGTATATTTTATCATTCCCTATCATTTTTCAATCCTGAAGTTACTTTATAATCAACTACTCTTTAGTAATTGTTATTTGCTCTGAATACATTCAATAGACAATCGTTGAAAAAATATATATTAGAGTATGAAAAAAATTCACAATTTAGAACGAATTTTTCTAAAGAAGAAGCCAAGCTTCACCAAAACTTAGAAATGGCGTATATTTATTATCATAATAATTGTATGTAGTCTATTAGAGATGCATTTATATAGAATCAGCAGATCTTGTCATTAGCTGGAAGACCCATCTTGAGGCTATTCAGGAACCACACAGCACCGAGGCATGACCAGAAGATCACATTCTGTGCTCGATCACCTAATGATTTAGCATAATTAGGGTTGTTTTTGATTAGGAAGTACGCCTGAGTGAATGTTTTGAATCGCATATGGTAATTTATTTATTTTTTATAATATTGACATCAAAGATAAGATATTTTCAACTCAATTATAATCATATGCCCTTCATTTAGATTCTCCAAGTTCATTAATATGAGCGATAAAGTAAGGATGGTGTTCCTTCTCTCGCATTATCACCCAGAATGGCTTATCTAAAACTAATCTTCGGTTGACAGGTGGAGGTCCACATCTTAACATTTTTACAACTCCTTCGTTCTCAACAGTGGCGCCTTTTTCATCGAGGTCCAGATTGATAACTTCAAAGATCTAACTGAAGAAATAATGGTTGAATTTCTCATTTTGTAATGTAACACCAATAAGCTACTGTACATCTCTCTTATGCTTGATAGAAATCAAAGGCATTTCGAATAGGTCATCACGCTCAAGAGTATGTTACGTTCGTTTTGTGCTCTTGATCTTCTAAAGGATTTATTCAGGAGACGAATCTTTCGAGCACTTATATAATAAAATGTGATCGTCCTTTGATTTTGTTAACAGCTAAATGATGAAGTTATCTTAATCTGTAAACTCGTGAACGAGAACTTGATGCAGATGTTCTTTCTTCTTTGCTTTGAAGCCTTGATGATTTTTACCCCGAAAAACAACTTATTTTCTTTAAAATGGATGTTCAAATAGTAGTTTCTTATAGAAATAGGCATAGGAAATGATCCCATCTTCTGGTAGATCAGCTTTCAATGCATCAGTTGTTTTAGAAGGGAATTTTTTAGCAACTTACTCGTTGATGAGATGCACAGTTTTGTTTCCATAACCAGATCTAGCATAATAGCAATCTTTATCTAACATCTTGAAGTCACATGGACTTGAATTAAAGTTGTCTACGAGCTCAAGAGCTGTCTTATTGGTGGAATTAATCTTAATAGGCTCATGGATGATTTAATCACAGAGCTGCTTCCATGCCAGGGTCAGGGCTGCTCCCCAAACATAATTTCCTGATTTAGTTTTGCTACCGTTGAGGTTTGCGTGAGCTTGCATTGCTTAAATAATTTAAAATTATATATACGCTGGATAACCGATTTATTAATAGATCGAATATGCTATAATCTAAGAAAATACGATATAATGTACATTTGGTTTCATGCATCGACATGGGCTGTATTAAAAATATCATCAGTATATTGATAGATTATTTAAATATGATTAATGAGATTTCATTTCAGTAATACTATCAAATCTTAATTATACCAGTTATTTATATTGATTTTCATTTTTTATTATTTTAATATTAATTCATTATATTTAAGACTTAAATATGCAGAATAGGACTAAAATTTCTGTTTATATTATGATATTATGGATGGGTAAAAAGAAGTAGCTTAAATAATGATCCACTCACTGTTTATATTTTAAGTTAAAATATTATTCCAATAAGATATTTCCCATGCAGGAAGACAACAAAGCACTCAAGTGGGGCGACATCGTAAGAATTCATGGTGTAAACTTGTCAAAGAAGAAGACAACTAAGGGACTCATCATCTCCAAAGGGTATTCTATAATATAAGATAGATTCACAGATGCCAACCTGTACTACCAAACTTATAATGATTTCGAGGATGTAAACTTCTACCGCAAGTCCTTGTTCCAGATTTTGCCCAGGGTCAACCTCGACATGCATGACCAGCTGCTCGATGACAATACAAGGTAATAATTTATTTATGCTAGCGAATAGAAAAAATAGGCCTTGAAGAGTCGAGTAGGTAGTGAAATCGAGATGCTCGAAGACGCCCTTAAATCTAAAGCAGGAAAAGAAATTAAATACGGCTCCGAAATTATATTTAGGCATATTGAATCTAAATCTTACATCTATGGGATGCTGCAGGCTGCTAATTCAGGAGAAGGCGCTTTTAAAATCGAAGTCTCTTAAAATCTATCATCATTCGCGGTGTTTAAACTCGTGTCTCCACGCAGTTTCTAGAATGAAAATGATAAAGTATACTTTAATGATGCTCTAAAGATATATCACCCATCTTCGGACAGCTACATGAACTTCTCGCAAAAATAAGAGCCTATCTATTTGGATCTACCCGAGTAAATGCTAGAGCTTCATTAAATTTAGGAGTGCAAAGAAGTGATAAGCAAGAGGCCCCAAATTAAGAAGCCAAAAGATAAGAGAACCTTTATTATGAATGAAAATAAAGCAAAATGCCTGTGGAAGTTTATTGAGCACTGCTCATACGAATAGTATAACAATAAATAAAAAATTAAGTCTCATGATCTTGTATATTTCCAGCACACCCGAAAAGGACAGGAAAGCTTGGTCTCAACAGAAATATCGAACCCACTGAATTGTTTCCTTAAGCAAAATGCAGAGGGCAATCTTTCATATGAATGTATTTGGGAATTGATACCTAAAAAAGTAAATGAATTAGGGCCATAAGACTGTAACATTTTCATGGCTCGGAATATAATCACAGGCCAACTTCTCGAGTATGATGGATTCAATGTTGAAATTGCGACTAGCGGAAAATCAGAAGGCAAAGGTTTCGATAACAGAGGCCTCATTAATTTAATTTGCTCGTAAAGCGATGATCCAGCTACTGCATGGAAACTCGAAATGGGAAAATAATTTGTTGTTTCTGAGCTCAAACTTAGAAAAATTGAGGAGTATTATTAAGAAAAGAGCAGAAAATTCTACTTTGAGAAAGTAAGAATCTTACCCAAAGATATCTTCATGATTTTTAAAGTCGATTAGGAAATTCTTGTCGATGCCATGTATGTAATTTCTGCGCAAGAGTCGTTGATAAAATTTGTCGAAAAACTCACAATTGGACTGAATAATTTAAACAAGTATAAAGATAAATAAAAGTTTACCAAGTTATTTGAGAAATTCAAGTAAGATGAGTTGCAAAATATCGTTAAGATCGAAAAGATGCTTATCGGTAAAATATATAGCACTGACTTTGATAATATTGTCGTATCTGGTAACACACCTAACTAAACAGTTCAACAGATTCTTGTCTAAAGTGGTTTAATAACAATAGTTATCGAAATTTTGCATAATTTGTATGATCCCTTCATGTTCATAGAGAAAAACAACCAACCCTCAGATGATCGAGCCATTAGACTTAAAATCACTTAAATATTCGAAGCTACTTATTTGCTACTAGAGAAAGTGGCAGCCAACTGTTAATAAAATAGAATATACATTTCGCGATGGATCGACATGTTTTTAAAACACTCGAACACTGTCAACAAATCATACATCCAATAGTGTCTTGTCGGAATCCTGAGAGACAATCCACTGGCAATCAGGGCGACTATCAATGAATAAAAAATTAAATAACTAATTGATAACTTCTTCCGATAAGCTGAGGAAGACCAAAGTGGGCCACTAACTACAAAATATTTAAGACTGTTTTCTACTTTCATTGTCTGCGAGGGTACTGTTATTAAGTAGAATCAAAACATCATTTTATAAAACTTCTTTAAGAACCAAAATAATAAGTTTAATTTCCGTTTCAAAGTATAAGAAAGATTCAATTAAGTTTTTGACTAAGACAATGACCCTTACAAAGTAAAATCAAAAGAGGTATTCATTGCATTAAAAAATGATTTTATGACGATTCCTCAATTTTTTGATGCTAATAACAACAAGTGGAACTATTTCTTGGCGTATGTTAGCCTACTTGCAGACATTTGTAAACATCGCAACAGCAATTCAATTGAGAATGTGTCTTTAATTTTACCTCTACAAGCAGTAGCAGCAATTCTCTTTGATGAAGAGATTTCTAAGCTTAACTACACGATTCAAGATCTCAATCGTGAGTACTGTATCAAGAACAATACACCGGAGAAGCTATTCCCAACATAAAATATTCATGAACCTTTCATCAGAATTGCGCATCATGTTTACGTGGACAATTTAAAATTTCAAGAAATCAAGAGAATAAAAAGAATTAGTCAGTGGTATAATAGCGAGTAACAGTAAAACCAAGAAGGTGTCGAAGAAATTAATCGCACAAATAGAGTCTTTGAGGGATAAAAATAATAATAAGAGTACCGCTATCTACAGAGTATTCTTGAATATATAAAAACTTATGTAAAAAATTGTAGCCAGGATGTTTCAAATTTAAACATGCTTAGGATTGTTCTTAGCTTACTACAGTGCACAGTAATTCTAGGCTTATGGAGAAGCATAAAGTTCTTTAGGGAGCTGGCTCCAGAGCTAATGTTGAAAATATCAAAAATATAAAATCACTTCTTCTTTGAGCGAGGTAGTAAACCAAAGTCAGCAAGTGAACTCGTTGAGTACAATAAGCAGAAACTAAAGATGAATCGCCCATAAATTACTTTAGGAATCCAGTGTCGAATCCTTGCTATTGAAATATTTAAAAATATGAACGAGCTTGAAATCGATATCCGCTTAAGATATATCATGAATTTCTTCAAAGGCCTCTATCTCTCAACTGAAAACTTCAACGTATATGATATGCTTTACGATGAGGAGACCAAAGCTAATGCTAATGAACAGGAAATAGATCGAAACTAAGTAGCAAGATAATAGTATTTGAAAATGGAAGGCAAGGCCTTGTTTGGAGATTCAGTCAAAAAAATGTCAGAAGATGTGGATATTATATTAAAGGAGAATGTATGGCTTAATAAGCTAAAATAATTAACACCATTTAAATATTAGAAAACAGAGGATCCAATGAAAGATCGATATATGTTTCAAGGTTAGTGCATTGACCCTGAAAAATAAGGATTCTAAGAAGAAATTAAGAATCAATTTAATACAATAGTCCTTGCCTTATTTGAGCTTTCAGTATACGAAGACTACAAACTATTAAACTCGTCACTGAACATGCTACGAATTATGTTTTAACAAAGAAAAGATTTGCTAGCAAACTTTAAGAAAATGTTAATCTGCGGCAAAGGTAACTTATATGAAGTCTATGTGACTCTAAAATTTATGAGAGAGAAGTTCAATATGCTTTCAAACAACAATATCAAGCACTACCAAGGAGATGCAGATAAATCATTCCCTTATGAGCTTAAGAAGCCTTATGATTATTTAATTAAAGACAGATAAAAAAGATCTGGCATCATTTAGGATCTTTTCTTCTTGACTAGAACTTTGAAGGAAGGGACAAGCCTAAAGAATATTGAGTCTTTGATGCTAGTTGATGAAGAGATATTTTAACCTGGCACTATTTACAATTTCATTAATGAAAAATAGAAGAACAACCCTTTGTTCCAGTCCCTTAATCTGGCAGAGGGGATTTATAAGCCATTATTTTAATACATCAAGATTATAGATGGAAAATAAAAAATATAAAGTAATCATCGGAAGCTATTACTATCTATTTACCAGTACCTGACTTTGCTGTGCTTCAATAACCTCGAGGCGAAACAAATTCTGATGCCCTACATTTAGTTCGTGCTACCCCACTTAAAGGAAAAGGTTGGGGCTGCTAGTTTTCTATACTAAGTAACTAGAAACAATAAATTATTAGTCAGCAATGAACAGTTAGTAAGCTTAATTATTGAAAAAGCTCTAAACAGTTGTGTTGAGTTGGAAACAAGCTTCGCGTTATGTAATTATATACTCAAGTAAAATATCTTTTTTATGGCTCCAACTTCAAACAAGCCACCAATCTTGAATGGTGATGTCAATAGCAATGATTATTAACGTAGTCGTATTTTATTTGCTTTGAGGGGCATCTTGTTGTTCAATGACCAAGGGCATAAACGGAACCAGTAACTTCTCATGAACAGACTGCAGGACAGCAAATACAATCGACTAATTTTCCAGGGCTCCATTCAAAGTATTTCTAATCTGAACGATTTTAATTTAAGCCCTTCTGAAACATTCATAGTTTACGAATTTTAACTATTCTCAGTACTAGTTGAGTCCGGAAATATGATCAACATTGGCAAACTTGAAAATTTACATCCTTATTAGTACTGTCTCGAATGTCTTGAGGGCACTAACCGATGGGAAATCAGAAGAGCTTTACGAGCTTACATTAACCGATTATATTATGTTAACAAAGACAAAGATATTTTCTTGTTTGAGAAATTCATCAGTAGAGAATTTACTATTTTGAACAGAGAGCTCGGAGATTTGGTTGAACTTCATCGTAAAAAATGCCTTTCTGAGGATTTGAAAATAAAGAATGGTATTAGATTTTCGTTCGCTCAGTCTCAAATATTTTTGTACATCATTGAGTGCTTAATCACATTACATGAAATGTTTTTAAAGCCAGGGTTTATTGCAATCTTAAGAAGAGAAATGGCAAAGTATGAAAAGACAAACGCAGCAGATAAACCAATCCATGATAGCTTTATTAAACTTTTCAAAAACTTAGGCTGTATTAACAAAGTTTATGAACAAGTAAAGACGATTGGACCTTTCATAAAATAAGTTAAAAACTTGATGACTAAATAACTAATGAGAATGCAAGTCCGTTACCTAGAAGGAAAATCAGAACCCTAAGACAATCAAAGTAAGACCGAAACAGATTAAATTATTGGTACAACATCAAACATATACACTCCAGCTTAATCTGATAAGAAAGGTTACATGTACGATCATTCAAAATCATTCTTCAGAAATTTAAGCATTATGTTAAAATCACTGAGAAAGAAATAGCACATGGATAAATTAAAGGAAGAGCATACTAAAAATAAAAAGGAAGTTAATGTACCTGAACATAAGTTGAAGTAAAGATACCTTGAAGCCATATTTGCAGTCAAAAGTGAAAAACTGAGACCTTATTACTTTAAAAAGGCTGAGAAGAAAACTATGCAGTATGATCCTCACCTGCAAACTGCTAGCTCACGAATTTTTAAAGTTCTTGCAAAACCTGAGCTGCCTGAAGATGAATAGAATATTGAACTCAATAATAACCTATCTGAAGTGAAGACTATGATAGAAGATTCTCCTGTTTTTGACAAATTCAAGGACGATGAGTTTATTTTCTTCGTCAACACCACATTGGCCATTGACTAGACAAGCACAACACAGTATACTAGCAATTGGAATTAGTTGAGCTAATAACCGAAACCAGTGATTCCGATTACCGAAGTTTTCAAAAATATATTTAAGCTAATAATAAAAAATCCGGATAAAATTGACGACCAGCAGAAAATATTCGTAATCAAAATGGTCCGATGCTTCATTACCGAAGCTGTGGAAGCTAATCAATCATACAAACTCTCGGTTGAAAAATGGGATGCTGAATATTGTTAAGCAAATGAAGCACTTTCTCAAAGGCAATAATTAATTGAGTCATGCGGAGGATCGGATTTTATTATATCCATTTTCAAATAAAATTTGGCAGGTCGAATCTAATTACTAAATGAGGCTCTTCTTTTAGGCATTGCATATCTATTCGGTGGAAATCATCACTGTCAGGATTCGATCTTGAATTCATTGAAAAAAGACCCTTAAAATGTTATGTTGATCAATATTAAAAATTTGATAAAAGTTATTGGAGATTTCCTCATGAATGTAAGAAAGATCAAAGAAAATGAGAAGAAGCGAAACTTCGCATATAATGTAGTTGATACTTATGATTATTTTAACCCCGATGACAAAATGATCTGCAAGTATTTCAGTCAGTCTCGCATCGACAAATTTGAAGTTCAAACTGAGCTTGATAATTAAAAAGCAATTGGAAGAATGTTCAGATTTTTACAACTGTTTTGTTAAAATAATAACAAAGAGATGAAAAAGTTTTTGTCTATGCAAATTAACGAAGGTGGATAGGCAAAAGCGAATAATATAAATTTTATAGTGTAGGCTTGCATATTATTAAAGAAGCTTTTCAAAATAATGAACAGTAAGCTGGTCATGATACCAAATCATATTCTAGCATTTATTGGAGAAATTACACAAGTCCCCATATTTGAGAATCAAGTTTCATTTATTAAATCTACGTTCTTCGAGGACATATCTTACATGGCCTCTTTTTTCGACTCACCGTAAAACAAGCTTCAAAGAAAATTCAATCTAGTAGCGCAAGATGAAGATGACTAAATTAATGCCTTAAGCGAAATTTATAGGCAAGGCATTAAGCTGGCATTGGGAAATTTCTAAGGAAACGAATAAATTATTATTTAAGAGTTCTTGAACAAGTGTCACTCAAAGCTATTATGGCTCATCATTCGTGATGAGTTGTGGTCTCTCATAAAACAAAAATATAAGAATAAAAAATTCTATGTTTATGATGAGAGTTCTGATGAGTAATCTCGAAGAAAAACATTTTCTAGACTAGATGAGCACGCTATTCAATAAATACTAATATAAGAGAAAAAATAAAAGAATTTTGAAGGTCCCATTGCATCAATTATTTAAGTTTTAATAATTTTAAAGAAAACAGATGATTTTGCTGCAGTAAAATAAAAGTCAGCATTGGCCGATAGAGAAAATCCTAATTTAGAAGATGCATCTATC
>APMI01019065.1_pt1 | contig 11105 bp, 11 predicted proteins | sample 667938 | NCBI WGS metagenome assembly APMI01 (sample SAMN01084076, study PRJNA167559) | wastewater metagenome | biome: Wastewater | place: Denmark: Ejby Moelle, Odense | collected 2011-11-28 | reverse complement strand
CAGGCCGCCGCCAGCGCAGGCGTGAAATGCAGGCCCGCCGTCGGGGCCGCCACCGCGCCGGGCGCGGCCGCGAACATCGTCTGATAGTCGCGCTCGTCGGCGGCGTCCTCCCTGCGCCTGTGCGCGATATAGGGCGGCAGCGGCATGACGCCGTGGCGGGAGATCGCTTCGTCCAGAGCGGGGCCGGCGAAGGCGAAGCCGAGCAGGACTTCGCCGCCGTCCGATTTCTCAAGCACCTCGGCGTCGAGCGAGGCGAGCAGGCACGACATGCTTTCGGAAGAGTCGCCGAAGCGGATGCGCTCGCCCACGTTCAGTTTCTTGGCGGGCCGCGCAAAGGCGCGCCAGCGATCCTCGCCTTCGCGCTTGTTTGTCGCCGCGCACGCGCACGCCCGTCAGCCGCGCGGGGATCACACGCGCGTCGTTGACCACCAGCGCGTCTCCGGGACGAAGGAGCGTGGGCGCATCGCGCACATGCAGATCGCCGAACCCGCCCGCGCGGGGAATGGAGAGCAGCCGCGCGCTTTCGCGCGGGTCTGCGGGGCGCAGCGCGATGCGGTCTTCCGGAAGATCGAAATCGAAGAGATCGACGCGCATGGCTCACGCGAGCTTATGGGAAGCGGCTTGCTTCCTGACCTTGAATTCGGCCCCCGTCACGCCCGCGAGCGAGGCGCGGCGGCGCGGCCTTGATGGCCGGGACAAGCCCGGGCTTTGACCGATACTGACAATCGCGTTGAAGCGGTGTCAGGCGCGGGTTTGTAGCCTGGTTTTCCGGTACGGTCGATCCAGTCGAGGATGGTGCCCAATTCGCCTTGCAGGGTGATGGAGAGGTCGCGCCGCGTCGGGCCGGGCGCGATGACGATGCGGTCGATAATCTCACGGATGGCCTCGGCAGCCTCCGCGGCGTCGTCGGGATGGGCGAGCGCGGCGGTCAGGCGTTCGATCCTGCGCCGGTAGGTCTCGGCGATGCCGGGGTGCATGTCGGGAACGTCCTGCGGGGCGTCCGGCACGCGGGCGGTGAGGCTTTCCTGTCTGGCCTCAAGCTCGGTGAGCCGGTCGGATAGCGCACGGTGCCAGCCGCCTTGCTCGATGACGCGCACGATCTCGGCGATCGCCTTCGCGGTCTCAGTAAGTTCGCGGCGTGTGGCGTCGGCTGTATTGCGGCGCTCGCGATTGAGCCGGTTGGTTTCCTGCGCGTAGGCACGCATGGCTTCGGCCGCCATGTCCGGCGTCATCATGCGCTCGCGCAGCCCGGTCAGCACGCGGGCTTCCAACGCCTCCCGGGCGATGGTTCGGGCATTGTCGCAGCCGTTGCCCAGGACGTGGTTGGTGCAGGCGTAGCGATCCTGCCCGCGACGGGCATAAGAGCCGCCGCAACAGCCACAGAACAACAGGCCGGACAGCAAGGTGCGTGGGCGATGCGTGGCGTTCATTGCGCCATTCCGGGCGAGGCTGCGCTTCGTGCCCTCGCGCGATGCCTCGATCCGGGTCTTGTAGCGCGCCGTCAACTCGTCCTGCTTTGCCTTGGCGGCGTCCCAAAGCTCCTGCGGCACGATGCGAAGCTCGGGCGCCTCCGAGCGTATCCATTCGCTTTCAGGATTGAGCCGATAGGCGAAGTGGCCGGTGTCGGGGTTCTTGAGTTTTCGCTGCCTATTCCAGCGGATGACTCCGATGTAAAGCTCGCAATTCAGGATGCCGGAACTGATGATCCGGTTGCCCCTGATCGTGGTGTCATTCCAGCGCTTGCCGGTGGGGCTTGGGATGCCGTCGCGGTTCAAATCGGCGGCGATGCGCTGCGGCCCCTTGCCGGCGACATATTCGCGGAAGATGCGTCGCACGATCTCGGCTTGTTCCTCGATGATCTCACGCTCGCCCCGGATCGGCTCGCCGCGTGCGTCAAGCTGGCGGATGACGCGGTAGCCATAGGCGTTGCCGCCGCCGATCTTGCCGGCCTCGATGCGGCCGCGGATGCCGCGATGGGTTTTGATGGCGAGGTCTTTCAGGAACAGCGCGTTCATGGTGCCTTTGAGACCGACATGAAGCTCGTTGATCTCGCCCTCGGAGAGGGTGAAGATCGTCACGCCCGCGAAACGCAGGCGCTTGAAGACGCCGGCCACGTCCTCCTGATCGCGGCTGATGCGGTCCAGCGCCTCGGACAGCACCATGTCGAAGCGGCCTGACTGCGCGTCGGCCAGCAGCGACTGGATGCCCGAACGGATCAGCGAAGCGCCCGAGATGGCGCGATCGGAATAGCTCTCCACGACAGTCCAGCCCTCGCGAGTGGCACGCTCGCGGCACTGGCGCAACTGATCTTCGATGGAAGCATCGCGCTGGTTGTCGGAAGAATAACGAGCGTAAAGGGCGATACGAGACATTGGCGTTTTTCCCTTCCTCTGTTCGGTCATTTGCGCTTGGTGGGCCGCGCCGGGTGGGCGGCTTCCAGAGCATCAACGACGGACTTGAACGGCAGAATGAGACTGAGCGGGCTACTGTCGAGCAGCGGCATTGCGCCAAAGCGTTCGTACCAGCGCGCCGCCTTCTCATCCTTGGCGTCGATCGCCAGCGCCACGCCACCGACCTGAGCCGCCACGGCGAGCGCCCTCGCACCCGCTGCAAGCAAGAGGTCACCCCCGAGCCCTTGGCTCTGCATCGAAAGCGCCACGGCCAGACGGGCGAGCCGGAACACGGCGACTTCATAGCGCCCCAACCCCTTGGTTAGGGCGACAGGGACTTTTGCGAAAGCAATCGAGGCGGGGCTGATAGAGTAGTAACCGAGAATGGTTTGGGGCGCGGTTGCAGCTACCGCCACGAAGGTCTTGGAACCACCGCCCTCGTGATTCTGGCGGGCGTGCCGGCGCAGATAGTCGTTCAGTTCCGGCGAGCCGCAGTCGAACGCCTTGCGATCATGATCGCGTCCGATGGGTTCTTCTCGCCAATCAAGCACGCTTCCGGCCTCTGGCGATCCGGCGGCGTGCTGCGGCAAGCAGGGCCGGTGTCGGGGCCGGTGGGTTTTCCAGAAGGTCGAGCACGCGCAGCGAATCCCGCTTCGAAAGCGAGAGCCGTTCCGCCTGTTCGACTACATCGCGCGCGGCCGGCAGAGCGGCGCGCATGATGAAACTGGTCACGTCGAGCCGCTCATGGGCGGCGGCGGCGGTGAGAAGCCGCTTCTCGTCCCGCGTGGTGCGCAACTCGATACGGTCGTCACGATTGGATTGGGGCTGGGCCATTGCTGTCTCCTTCATGTACGGATAATATCCGTACTAGTGGGCAAAATCAAGATGGCTCCTGTTCATCGCCGGTTTCCGAGGCGTTGTCGTTGGCGGCTTTGGCAACGCGCGCAGCAAAATCCTCGCGCGCCATGCGGCGGCCGATGATACGGGCAAGCCGGAGGGCGACATCGTTGACCTTACGCAGCGCCTCGGGATCGGGGCTGTCAGCATCGCCGTTATCGTTGGCCGCGGTGAGATGCGCCTCGCGATCGGGCGGGTCAGCCGGCACCATGCTTGCCCGCCTTTCCGCCGAGTTCATTATTGTCGTTGGCGGCGCGCCATCCAACCGGATCGGCGACCCAGCGGTTGATGTCGGATTCGCGCCAGCCCGCGCCGTTGGTGCTGATTTTGATCTGAGGCGGGAACGTGCCCTTACGGATATTGCGATAGATGGTGGACCGCGACAGCCCGGTTCGGGACAGAACGGTCTTCATGCGGACGATACGATCTGGCTCACGCATGGTTGCGCCGCCTCCTGCTGGTTGTTTCTGATGGCTGTTGAGATCAGACAGAACCAGCAGTCGCGTACGCGCAAGAGTATTTTTCGCGTCGTAGTGCTGTGGCGTAGAATCGGCGGCAAATACTTGCAATCGGCGGAATCGATTCAGGTCGTCAAACAGTGCGCGCAGCGGTTTTGGAACAACGCCGTGCATCAAACTGCCTCCGCCTCAGGCTGAACGAGCGAGGCTCGGTCCAGCGGTTCGGAGACAGTTTTGGAAATGCTTATCCCGACCGGTAGGGAGAAACGTCGCGAGCGATCTTTCTCCCTACCGTCGCCAGCACGGAGATGCGTCGGCCCTGCGCCGCCGCGCCCCAATCACAATCCGAGTCCTCGCCCTCTGCCGAAGTCGATGCCGTGAGTGAAGGCGAGCTCGCGACCAAGGCTGCGGCCTGACTCGAAGTCGATGCCGAGTTCGCGCTTGCGGCCCGCGAGGATGGACTCCAGTTGCGGATCGCGCTCCAGGCTCTTCGCCATGTCTCCCATAGCCGCCCGCGTTGATTTGTAACTCGACATATCGCCGGCCTGATACTGGCGCTGGCTGGTCTGGTCGAGCTTCTGCCAGCGCGCGACGAAGCGGTCGGCGCGGCGGTTCGGATCAGTGCGGATTTCGGTCTCAAGCTGAAGGGCACGGACGGCGCGGCCAGTCCGGCCCGATCCTGCTTCATGGGCAAGGCTTTCGTCCTTGGCGTAGGCGGCTTCCGCATCCTCCCAACCATGGGGCCGCACCTCATCGAAGGCTTTGCGGGAATCGACCAGTTCCCTCCGCTGCTCCGGGCTGGCCTTGCCGCCCATGTCCTCGGTGCTGAATATGGCATCGACGGCGCGGGCATGACGCTTGAGAGCTTCGGTGCGGGCGCGACGGAGCACGGCCTCCGGGTCATCGGTAACCTCCCTCGCGAGCGTTTGGGAATCACGTCGCGCCTCCACACCCGCGCTTTCCCTTTCCGGCCGCTCTCCGGCGGTTGAACCAGGCGCTCCATCTGCGGATGGGCGCAGGCTGTCGAACATGCCGCGCACCTTCTCCGGTACGACCTTGCGCACGATCTCGGCGACGCGCTCGCGGAAGGTGATGCCGCGCCGCTCGGCGTAGCTTTGCACCGGATCGGCGCGCTCATAATCGGACGCCATGTCCTTGGCGCGGTCGCGCGACAGGGTGCGAACAAGTCGATCCCGACCGGCGAAGTCGTCGCGGCCGTAATGCAGGTCCATGCCATCGCGGTGCCGTGACAGCGCGACGTAGCTGCCATGGGCGTCCATGCCTGGCGTTGTCAGCACATGGGTGCGGTCCACCGTCATGCCCTGCGCCTTGTGGATCGTCGCGGCATAGCCGTGGTCGATGCGGTTGTAATCCTTGAGGTCGAACGCGACATTGCGTCCGTCATCGATACGTACCGACATGGATTGCTGGCTGACGTGCTCGATGGTGCCGAGCGTGCCGTTCTTGACGCCGAGACTGCGCTCGTTTTGCAGGAACATGATGCGATCCCCGACGGCAAAACTGCGCGCGCCGCGTTCGACTTTCAGGTGAACGTCCTCGCCCAGATCACCGGCTGCCCGCATCCGTTCCCGCGCACCCTCGTTCAGTTCCCGCACCTCGTCATTGGTGTGGGTGAGAATGATGCGGCTCTTGTCCGGCGACGCCTGCCGGTCGCGGTCCCATCGGTCGATCAGGTCGCTGCGCGCCTGCTCCCGGGTCTGGGCTTCATGCACCATGCCGCCCCTGTCATAGGCATGGATCGCATCGCCGGTCCGGCCGGTCGCCAGATCACGGGTGGCATCGCGCTGCCAGTCCTCGCGCTGGCGGCGCACCTCGCCGATCTCGACGCCGCCGTGACGCTCGTGGATCGAGCGGAACGCCGCGCCCGCTTCGATGGATTGTAGCTGCTGCGGATCGCCGACCAGCACGACCTTCGCGCCAGTCTCGGCGGCATGGGACAGCACGCGCTCCAACTGGCGCGTGCCGACCATGCCGACCTCGTCGATGACAAGCACATCGCGGGCGGTGAGCCGGTCGCGGCCCTGGCCCCAGCCATGCTCCATGCTGGCGATGGTGCGTGACGCGATGCCCGATCCGCTTTCCAGATTCTCGGCAGCGATACCGGACAGCGCCACGCCGCGGACCTCGTAGCCTGCCGCTTCCCATGCCTCCCGCGCCACGCCCAGCATCGCGCTCTTTCCCGTCCCGGCATAGCCGACCACGATCCCGAGATCGCGCCCGTCCGTAATATGCGCCAGCGCATCCGCCTGCTCGCCGGAAAGGACAAGGCCGCGCTGTTCCGCACGCACAAGAGCGTCGAGTCTATCCCTGTCATTGACCTCATGGCGCTCTCTATCGGCCATCAGTTCGGCAGCGCGGTGCAGGCGCTGTTCCGCCTCGATCATGTCGCGCGTGGTGAAACGATCCTCGCCGCGACCGTCCTTGCCCAATTCGACCAGTTCGGGCGAGCCGCGCATCGCGCCCATGACCTCGTTGAACTGGTCGAGGCCGTCACTGTGCCGGTGCGCGAACTTCGCCATGTCACGGCGCGTGAAGGTCGATTGCTGCTGTGTGATCGCGTCGAGCGCCACCGATGGGTCGGCGATGATGCGCGCGCCATTGTTGCGGGCAATCTCGCGGTGCATCTCCGCGCGGTCAGCGGCTTCAATGCCTTCGCCCTCAATGCGCTGAGCAGGCGCGCCAATCTGGCTTTGCGGCTCCAGAGCGATGCCCTGCGCCTCAAAACTGCGATGGTCGATCCGGGTGTCGATGTCGAGTTCGGCAAGGCGCTCGTTGGCAAGCTCGGCCCAGCGTTCCCGCCAGCGCTTCACCACTTCCGTACGGTTCCAGCCCCGCACCTTCGGGCCGAAACCGTCTTCGCCAACCGACCGCATGGTGAGCATGACATGCGCGTGGGGTTTGGGCATGCTGTCCTCGCTGATGTCCCAATGCACATTCAGATCGGCGATCATGCCCTGATCGACAAATTCGGCCTGTGCGAAGTCGCGGGCAAGCTCGATGCCTTGCGCCTGCGTCATCTCGCGCGGAATGGCGAACTCAACCTCGCGGGCAAGCTGCGCGTCCTTGCGCACCTCGAACGCCTCCACGTCGTTCCAGAGCCGTTCACGATCCTCCCAAACATCGGGCGCGTTCTCCGGCAACAGCACCTCGGAATGGACGACGCCGCGCTTGGCGGTAAAGTCCTGATCGCGGCCAAGCCGCTCATCGTGCAGCCGCGAGGCCGAGCGGTAGGCGGCGGACGCCACCGCGCTGGAGCCAGACTTGCGGCTAATGATCTTGACGTGGAGATGATAGATCGCCATTGCGATCGGATCATTGGCACGCTCAAGCGCCCGTCGGAACGACGTATAAGCGCGCCCTCCCTCGAAAAAATCTCGGGATGGACCGGCCCGTGCCAGACCGTCCCGACAACAATACTGCGTTCTGCGGCCTTCGCAACTATCCTTACCGCATCAACCACTTGAGACCGGGGAAGGATACGACAATGCGGAAACCGAGAGACTACGACGCGGAACTGAAAGCCCTTGAGGACAAGGCGCGGGAACTCAAAAACCGCAAGGTGCAGCAGCTTGGTGAGCTGGTCATCGCCACGGGTGCCGACGCGCTCACCGCCGAGGAACTGGCCGGGGCGCTGGTCGTGCTGGCGGAAACGACCGATACGGACAAGAGGGGTGCGTGGGCCAAGCGCGGAGCGGCGTTCTTTCAAGGTCGAGCACGGCGATCTGCGCCAACGCCTGACCGCGACATTGGCGGCGCGGCAACGCAATCGGGCGGCGCGCAACAGGCATCAGGCGGCGCGGGCGCGGCATGACATGCGGACATGGCAGATCGAGCGCCGCAAGCGAACGCGGCATCTGATCGAACTCGGCGGTCTCGTCGTCAAGGCTGGGATCGTGGACCTGACCGGCAACGACCGCGCCATGATCTACGGCGCGATGATCTGGATCGCCGAAAAGCTCAAGAGCGAGGGTGGCGAACATGCGCGCGATACATGGACGAAACTTGGAAAGATGGCGTTCGAGATGGAGCGTCCGGCAGACCCAAACGACAGAGTGCAGCCGCAGCCGGATCGGGCGTGACCGATGGCGGGCGGCGCGGAGACCTCACATATCGCAGCGCCGCCCGCCATCGCGCGGCGAAGCCGCTCAAATACAGCTCATCCGACACTACGGCAGGCGGCTCAAGCCTCAGACCTTAAACGCGGCGAATATTTCAGGGAACGACATTGGCTTCCAACTCATCAAATGCAAGAATCAAGTCACTTCGTATTGAGTAGAAATCCCGGTGCTTCAGCCTGCGCGTCGCTGCACCGGATCGCTGACTACGAGGATGCGCCGTGGTCGATTCCAGGCGCAAGTCGTGAAGCCGGAGAAAACAAGGCATCAGTTGTGGCAAATGAGGTAGCAGCGTTTGGTCCCTCAAGGCAGCGCCATAACTCGGGCGCTGCCTGCCTGGTTTCAGGCGCGAATAGATGTGGGAGAACACTTCATCGCACCAGCTATCGAGCTGGACCAGAAACGCGTCAATGTTCGACTCATGATTCCTCTTGAGGAAGATCGTCATGCGCTCGGCATGGCCGTGAGCAGCACCGAAAAACACCTTCCAATCATAGGCGGTTTGATTTCGTTTCAGGATATACACCAGAATCTCATTGATGCGGCTGCTCGGCTGGCCAACGGAGCGAATGATGCGGGCCGCCTTCAAGCTATGCTTGGCAGTTGTCTCCACATCGCCATAAGGCCTTGTCAGCCTGAGATTGTCGTCGATCAACCTACCGGCGGCAATGCGCGCCACCTCGGATTCTGCGTCCCGCATTTGGCAATTCACGAAGTCGGCGTAGGTTGCCGCACCAAAGAGATCGGCGGTCAGTTCACGAAAAGCGCATTTTCTGACCCACCAATCTTTTTCGCTGGAAACGATGGCATCGTATTCCGCGAAGGTAATTGTCTTTGCGCTCAAAGCCCAACCGATCAAGGCTTCCTTGTAGCTTGGCTGTCAAACGGCGCGCAATGTTGTCCCCCGATCGGCGTCCAATCTTGACCCCTTGATGAGCTGTGGCGGTCAGGAGGCGGCGCGGTGGAGCTGGTTTGGGTTGCGCAGCCGCGCCGGCTCCGAGTCGTCGGCGCGTTGATCACTCAGAGCCTATTCTTGAAGCGCCAGCTCTCGTTGCCGGTCTCGACGATGTCGCAGTGATGGGTCAGCCGATCGAGGAGCGCGGTGGTCATCTTGGCGTCCCCGAACACGGAAGGCCATTCGCCGAAGGCGAGGTTGGTGGTGACGATGACGGAGCTCTGTTCGTAGAGGCGGCTGATCAGGTGGAACAGCAACTGGCCGCCGGACTGGGCGAAGGGCAGATAGCCGAGTTCGTCGAGAACGATGAAGTCCATGCGTGAGAGATAGTCGGCCATGCGGCCCTGCCTGCCGGCGCGGGCCTCGGCCTCGAGCTTGTTGACGAGATCGACGACGTTGAAGAAGCGCCCGCGCGCACCGGCACGGATGCAGGCTCGGGCGATCGCGATGGCGAGATGGGTCTTGCCGGTGCCGGTGCCGCCGACGAGGACGACATTGCGCTGATGGGCGATGAAGTTGCCGCCGGCCAGGTCGCGGACGAGCGTCTCGTTGAGCGGCGTGCCATCGAAGACGAAGTCGCCGACATCCTTGGCGAGCGGCAGCTTGGCGATGGTGATCTGGTACTTGATCGATCGCGCCTGCTTCTCGGCGATCTCGGCTGAGAGCAGATCGCCGACGATGCGCTGGGGTTCGTGCTGGCGCTTCACCGCCGTGGTGATGATCTCGTCGAAGGCGGCCTTCATGCCATAGAGCTTGAGCTCGCCCATGGTGGCGAGAATCTCCGAGCGTTCCATCACACGGCTCTCCTGAGGCTGTCGTAGCGGGCACAATCGGCGGCGGGCTCATGGCGCAGGCGCAAGGCATCGGGCGTCATGATCGTGATCGCTGCCGCCGGCTCGCGGCGCCGGGCCAGGATGTTGATGATCACGTCGGCGGAGTGGACGCCTTGCCGCAGAGCGTCCGCGCAGGCGGCTTCGACGGCGGACAATCCGTCGCTCAGCACCGCGGTGAGGATCTCGACCATCTGCCTGTCGCCGTCTTGAACGGCCGCGAGCTTGCGCCGGACCCGGTCGATCGCGCCGGGCAAGACCCAGTCCTTGAAGGGCGCTCCGTTCCGCAGGGCGCCCGGCTTGCGAGCCAGTACCGGGACATAGTGCCAGGGATCGTAGATCGTCTGGTCGCGGCCATAGCAGCGGGAATGCTCGCCGACGATACGCCCGTCCTGGCGCAGCTCGATCCGATCGGCATAGGCGCGGATCTCGACGGGGCGCCCGACCGCACTCGCGATGACCGAGTACTTGTTGTTGTCGAAGCGCACGAGACAGGTCTTCGACACCGAGGCTGGCAGTGAGTGGAAGCCGTCGAACCGCCCCGCGTAAGGCACCAGGCTCGGGCGCTCGGCTTCGAACATCTCCCAGATTGTGCGGTCACGTTGCTCCGGATGGCGGTGGGCCTTGGCGTAGCGAAGCACCTGATCCAGCAGCCAGGCGTTCAACTCGTCGTAGTTCTTGACCCGCAGGCGCGGGGCGAAGAAGCGCTCGCGCACGAGCCCGACCTGGTTCTCGACCTGCCCCTTCTCCCAGCCCGAGGCTGGCGTGCAGGCGACAGGGTCGACCAGATAGTGGCTGCACATCTGCTGGAAGCGGCGGTTATAGGCCCGCTCCTTGCCGACGAAGATCGTCTCCACAGCGGTCTTCATGTTGTCGTAGATGCCGCGCGTGCAGGCGCCCTTGAAGAAGGCGAAGGCGCGGTCATGGGCGTCGAAGACCATCTCCTGGCTCTCGCGCGGATAGGCCCGTACGAACAGCATGCGCGAGTGACAAAGCCGGACATGCGCCACCTTCACCTGGGTCGTGGCGCCATTGATGACGACGATCTCGTGGCTCCAGTCGAACTGGTAGGCCTCGCCGGGCGCGAAGCTCAAAGGCACATAGGCGTCGGCTGTGACGGCGGATTGCTCGCGGCGCCAGCCTCGCGCATAGCGACGAACGGCATCGTATCCGCCCTCGTAGCCGAGATCCCGCAGCTCTTCGAAAAGACGGATCAGCGTCAGGCGCTCGCGGGCCGGCTTGCCGTCGTTCGCCATCAGAAGCCGATCCAGCTCAGGGCGCCAGGGCCCTATCTTCGGCTGCGGCTGAACCTTCCGCTCATACTCGAACGACGTCGCGCCAGAGCGCAGCACCTTGCGCACCGTGTTCCGAGAGACGTGCAGCTCGCGGGCGATCTCCTTGATCGTCTTCCCGCGGATCGAAAACTCGCGCCGGATCCG
>APMI01003457.1_pt1 | contig 11109 bp, 9 predicted proteins | sample 667938 | NCBI WGS metagenome assembly APMI01 (sample SAMN01084076, study PRJNA167559) | wastewater metagenome | biome: Wastewater | place: Denmark: Ejby Moelle, Odense | collected 2011-11-28 | reverse complement strand
TCCGACCGCCTGCAGGAGCACTTGGGCCGGGTCGGGCAGGGCCGCGCGCCGCTCGGTGCGCTCCCGCGCCAACGCCTCGGCCGCCCGTTCGCGGACTTTCACCAGGGTGCTCTCGTATGCCGCGAGCTTGCGTTTGTAGTCGGCGGCACCAGAACGCCGCCCCTGGATGAGGTTGAAGATCGCCATGATCGGCGAGAGGAGGGCGAACGCGGCAAACCGCCAGCTACCCATGAGCCACACCATCGGCACGGCCATGAGCATCGGCGAGAGCACCATGAGCCACGGGATCCCCATCCGCGTGGGCTTCTCGGGTTTGTGCGGCAGGGTGAACTCCCGGATCCACGGTGCCGGGAGCAGGCGCGGCGGCCGGTTGACGTCGCGACCCAGGCGGCCGTCGGCTGCCACGGTCAGGGCATCGGGCTGCCAGGGCGCCTCAAGTGTGAGCAGGGTCTGGCCGGCGCTCAACGTCGCTCCGGGAGGCCACTGCGTGGCGCCTTCGAGGTCAGTGCCATCGAGGGTCGCGGCGATCCCGTCGGCCGGTTGCACGGTCGCGGTGCCGTCGCGGGCCACCGTGAGGGTCAGCGCGTCGGCCGGCAGCAGCGGATCGGGCAGGGACAACCCGTTCGCCCCGCACCCGATGACCGTCTCCCCGAGGCGAGCCCGATGGATCCGCCCCGCGCCCGGCCCCGAGACGACGCGGACCTCGACGATGCCGGTCGGGAGGGTCGATGGCGTCGCATCGTTCTCGTGAAGACACACGACCGAGCCGGCCGCCAGGCCCGACTCCCGCGCCGTGTCCTCCGGCTGGACGGGGCGACCGTCGACCCACACGGGGACCTTGCTGGCGAAGCCGGGGTGGATGGCGCTGCCGACCGCGCCCAACAACGCCGGCAGCAACGCCGCGACGGTGGCGTCCGGGTCGGCGTCGACGAGCACGACGGCTTCCGTGCCGGCGCTCCTGTCCCGCACCACCACACTGAACCGCACGGCATACCTCCCTGACGCCGCCACCGCTGGGCCGACCCCTGGACCGTACCGGAGTCGCGCCCGCACGTCCCGCAGCCCCCGTGCGGACGGGGTCACGGACGCGGAGGTATGCCGTCCACCTGAGTACGCGTGCGGATAAGGCGCTTGTCCGAGCGTCGCTATTGTCGGGGGCTCAGGGGACCTACACGACCAGGGGCTGTGGAATCGAATGTCGAACGACCCGATCAAGGTGACCTACACCGACCTTGCGGATCTCAAAGGACAAGTGCTCAACCTCGCCTCGGCGTTCGACAACGCCGACGGCGCGAGCATCACTCCGACCCGGACGGCGACGACGGCTGGCGTCGGGCAGTTCCTCTCCCAGTTGGGCGATGCACTCGACCAGTTCACCGCCTCCTGGCGGCTGTGGCTGGACACGGCGGGCGATGACGCCTCGATCCTCGGCTCCAGCATTGGGCAGGCCGCGATCGACTTCTCGGCCCTCGACGCGGCCGGTAGCGACCTCACCGTGACTCTGAGCTGAAGGGGTTCCCGTGAGCCACTACACCTTGACCCTCAACCCGTCCGAGCTGGGTGCAGCGTCCCGGGCGATCGGCCGGCTGGAGACCGGGCTCGGCGCCGGTGACGAGGGCGGCAAACTCAAACGTCTCAGCGGCAACAAGGGCTCCTGGACCGGCCGAGCCGCGACGGCGTGCTTCGGCGAGATGACGCGACTGGCCGACGCCATGATCCTGGCGAGCGGCAAGGCCGGTGCTGCCGGGGAGGCCATCGATGCCTTCAAACGGGTCGCGGACACAGCGATCCAGACGACCCTGCCCGACCTGAACCGGCGCTGGGACTCGGCGAACACGCAATACGAATCGGCGGCCTCGAAGGCGCGGTCGACCTATTCGGTCGCCGTCAGCGACACCCGCCTGCTGCCCGAGGACGAGCGCACGGCCGCCCGGACTTCGGCCCAACGCACCCGTGACCAGGCGATCTCCTCGGCTGCGGGCTCGCACTTCCGTGCCCAGGAGCGGCTGGATTCTGAGTTCCAGGGACTCGTCGGCGAACTGCAGCGGGCCGCTACCGCCCTCGGGGCCGGACTGCGGTCGGCGATGCCGATCGCCTTCAGCGACGCCGAATGGGCGGCCGTCCGCGGCGGATCTATCCCTCCGGGCATGCGGACGGCACTGGCCACCAAGGCGCTAGGAGATCAGTCGTTCGCCCATCGCGCTGCTGCCCACGACTATGGCAAGGCGATCGCCGACGAGTTGGCGGCCGACGCCGGTCGCGACGATCTCCCCGTCCCCGTGTCCGCTGAGGTGCTGGCCGCCCTTCAAGGAATGGGCGACGACCCGGACTTCGTCGAGGCCTTGATGACCTCGCTCGGCCCGGGGGGCGCGGCGCTGCTCAGTTGGCGCGTTCGCGCGACTTTCGAGAACCCGTACGACAAGGACGGCCAGGCGCGCGGCAAGGCACTGTTCGATGCGCTGACGACTGTCTATGGCACGGCGAGCAAGGTCATCGTCGACTCCCCCGGCGGCGGCACGCGGGCATTGCTGGACGAGGAGTGGCTCAAGCACTTCAACCCCAACGAGGCGAGCGGGCTCGGTGAACGGTGGCGCTTCGCCTTGAGCATGAACGGCCAATCGGCTTTCGCGACGGGATACCGACCAGACTTGTTGTTGCCGTTCCTCCAACGAGAAGGTGCCCTCTCGGAGGAGTTCTCCAGGCTGATCGCCGACCAGGCGATGAAGGACTACGAGGCGTACTCCAAAGACCCGATGAAGGACCTACGGTGGTCCCTCTATCGGGGAAACGACAGCCTCGACCCCATGCGGTTGCTGGCCTACGTGGAAGGTGACGCTAGCAACCCGTTCCGGATGGATCTGCTGCATGTGGCGCTCGACCGGGCAGGCGACTACGCATCGAGTTCCAACGCAGTCTTCCTGGCTCACCGCAATGCGCTGCTGGGACTGATGAGCGGCAGCGACGAGCTGTACAACAGCGAGGGTGTCCACGACTGGCTGGGTGGGTCGTTGGGGACGTTGCTCACCCAGGCGACGATCGGTTACCAGCAGACCAGCCCGGGTCTGGCCGATGCGGCGCTGTTCGCGGTCGCGGACTACCTCGCCAAGCACGCCGGCGGGCACCTGCTCTCACCGGTCCAGATTGCCTTGGGGACCGTCATCACCGACCCGCGGATGATGAACGGCGCCCTTATGTCGGTGACCAACCCGTTCGGCGACAACCAAGCCGGGTTGTCGGGCGTGCACACGAACTGGGCAGATCCGTCGGCTGGGCCCTTCATGGCCACGTCCCTCTGGGCCGCGTTACATCAAGAAGCCATGCTGCAGCCCAAGACGGCAGCTGCCGTCATCGCGGCGTTCGGGACGTTCATCGACGGGCAGAGCAAACAAGCGCAGCACATGGGCTACCTCTACAACCCCGCGACAGGGATATTCGACCTCCCCAACACCGGAATCACGTCAGTGCAGTTGTTCCAGGCGGAGGCGGCCCGGCACTTCCTCGGCACGAACCTGCAGGCGGACCTCGACGGATTGCAGAAGGCCCTAGAGGCCGAGCTTGCCCAACTCGGTAAGGACAAGGAGCAGGCCAAACAGGTCCTCGGTCAGCTCGTGGACTGGGCACGGGATCCCAAGTTGATCGTCTCTGACGTCACAGACAAACTCGTGGACTTCGCCATCGACAAGGCGGTCGACTGGACCTTCCCAACGACCAAGGACATTGAGGCCCAGTACGAAGCCCGGATCCAATCTCTATCCAGCAGCCTTGACTCCCCGATCGTGAAGCCCTCGGTCTGGACAGACATCAACATGATTGCCACGCAACTCGTCGTCGATCTGGGTACCGATCGCGGGCCGACCACGGTCGTCACCGCGGGCGGCGCCGATGGCCATCCGACGCCCACGTCCCACAACGGGGATCCAACGGCCTATGTCGGCCACGTGAGCATCTATGTCCCGGGAGACCCGGCTCACCCGATTACCGACGACTTCCTCGCCCGTGACTCAGCGGGAAAGGCGACCGGCGTGCTGAACATCTCGCAGATGAACCCCTATCAGCGGCAGGCCTACCTCAACTGGCTCCTCGACCCTGCTGTCCAGAACTTCCTCGGCACCCGAATCGACGCGCTGAAGGTGGCCGCCGGGTTGGCAGCCGGGAGGTAACGCGCACGCCGTCACGATCCCCAGGTGATCCTGGTCGTCCAGGTGTCCACGACGTGCGTCGTGGTGGCGGTGACGATGCGATCCCCGACGACTGCCAGGGTCTCCGTGTCAGTGGCCAGCACCTGGCTGGTCCCGTCCACCACGTCGACGCGCAGCCAGGTCCGTGCCGCGGACACGCTCCGGCACTCGCCGTTGTCCCTCGGCGCGGGAGCACCGAGCAGGACGACCCGATCGGATAGCCGGACCAGCGTTGCGTCGTAATCCGAGGGACAAAGCCCTGGAATGGGGACGCGACGCACCGTCCCGGCCTCGAGCACGGCCAAGGACAGTCGTGAGTCCCGTTTGATCGTGCCCGAGACGGTCCCGACGACGAACGCGATCCGATCAGGGGCGAGTGCCGCAACCCTTCGGACGACACCGAGATCGACGGAGCCTGCAGGCACGGACGTCCCCTCTGGGACGCCGGACAAGGGGTCTGGCGGGTTGGTCCGCCACCTCCCGGCAACCTCGTCGTGGCCGGACGCAGTGACCCGATTGATGAGGACGTCCTGGTCAGGGTTCAATGTCCGCCCGCCGGTGTACGTCGAGGCCAGCAGCGTCGTCCCGTCGAGAATCGCTAGTCCGTCCTCTGACACCAGGCGATCTGGAACCACCCGGCCGGTCGGAAGGGTGATCGAGCCTCGGCCCAGCTCCGAGACCGCAGCGGACGCTGGATGGTCGACCCCCAGGAAGGTGGTCACTTGCTGATTGGACCGGATCAACCAGACCTGTCCGGATGGGTCGACCGCGATCTGTTGCGGAGTCTCGCTGCCCGGTTGCTGGTCATCCTTCGGCAACCGGGTGGGGGTAGGGGTGCCTTGAGGTCCAGCGATGACCACTGAACGGTCGCCCCACACGGCATACAGGGTGGAACCGGACCCGACGAGCAACAGCCGCAACGCGTCGGACGTCTCCTGTGGCCAGGTGATGGTCGTCTGCGGCGGTCCGCTGGGAGTCGTCGTGCATCCCGAAACGCCGACCACGACGGTCGCCAGCGCGACGAGGACCCCCCTGAAGATCCTTGGCATGACGCCCACCCTAACCGACGGACCTGCTGGCGCAGTCAGCGTCCGAGGTTGGCGGGACCGAACGCGTCCGGCAGCAATTCGGACATCGGCCTCGGCCCGGTCGACGTCGCGACAAGGCAGTCGGGCCCGCCGTGTTCCCAGAGCAGTTGTCGGCAGCGGCCGCACGGCATGAGCGTGTCGCCTTCGGGCCCGACGCACGACACGGCCACCAGCCGACCGCCCCCGCCAGCCACCAGGGCCGACACCATCCCGCACTCGGCGCACAGCCCCACGCCGTAACTCGCGTTCTCCACATTGCAGCCCACGACGATCCGGCCGTCGTCGACCAGGCCCGCCACGCCGACCGGGAACCCCGAATACGGCGCGTATGCCGTGTCTCGCGCCTCCAGCGCCGCGCGTCGCAGCGCGGCCCAGTCCGGGAGCGGCATACCCGAGGGGTATGCCGCGTCCGCGCGGTCAGGCGGGGGCGGCTGGGTCAATGGCCTTCGCCCTTGCGATAGACCATGCCGTCGGCCTTGGGCATGCGCAGGTTCTGCGAGGAGACCGATAGGACGACCAAGGTGACGATGTACGGGGTCAGGGTGGTGACCTCGTTCGGAAGGGAATCCAGGCCGAGGTAGCCCAGCAGGAAGGTCACGCCGATGCCGATGAAGATCGCACCGGGCAGTCGGCGAAGATCATCGCCGCGAGGCCGATGTAACCGCGACCGTTGGTCATGCCCTCGCGGTAACTGCCCGTGAACATGACGAGGAAGAGGCCACCGAGGCCCGCGAGCGCGCCGCCCCAGACAACGGCGAGGTACTTGACCCGGACGACGTTGACGCCGAGGGACTCCGCAGCCCACGGGTTCTCACCCGCGGAGCGCAGCCGCAGACCCAGCGCGGTCCGCCAGAGCAGGTATGCCGTGAGCGGGAACATCGCCAGGCCGAGGAGCTCGTAGGGGGTGATGCCGACCATCAGCCCGCGCAGGACGCCCGCGGCATCGGCGAGCACGGGTATGCCGGTCCGTTCCACACTGCCCAGCACGTCGGGCCCGGACGCGAGGACGGGGATGTCGAAAGTCGGAATGTTGCCGGACATGGGGGGCGACTGGGTCGGCCCACCGCCCGTGCTTGGGATGAAGGTGAGCTCGGAGAGGAAGCGAACCGTGCCTGCGGCAAGAAGGTTGATGGCAACACCGCTGACGATGTGGTCGACACCGAAGGTGACGGTCGCCAGGGCATGCAGCAGGCCGCCGAGGGCACCGCCGATGAGAGCGGCCACGAGCGCGGCCAGTGGTCCCCAGCGCCACCCGGCGAAGCCAGCCCCCCAGACACCGAGCATCATCATGCCCTCGAGGCCGATGTTGACGACGCCGGCCCGCTCGCTGATCAGGCCGCCGAGGCCGGCCAGGGCGACGGGAAGGGTGAGCCACACCATCGCATTGATGGTGCCCGACGCGGTGAGGACGCCCTCACCCGAGATGACCCGAGTGATCGAGAGGGCGACCAATCCGAGGCCGGCGAGGAGCAGCAGGCGGTTGCGTCGAGCGCGCCGGGCGACAGTCGTGGCAGTGGGCGCTGATGCGGTGGAGGTGCTCATGCCGACGCTCCTGCGGTTGCCGGTCCGGGGGTGCCGCTCACCGAGGTGCCGGGGGCCGCGGGAGTTGCGGGGGTCTGCGCGGCAGCCTTGCGGTCCTCCATGCGCAGCAACCTGCGACGAAGGACCTCGTTGACGATGACGACCGACAGGACGATGACGCCCTGGGCGATCGACACCACCGATGGGGGGACCTCGACATTCTGAAGGGAAGGCCCGGACCGGTTGAGAAAGGCGAAAAGAATGGCCGCCAAGCCGATGCCCAGAGGGTTGTTGCGGCCGAGGAGCGCCACGGCGATACCGGAGAAGCCGAACCCGAGGAAGAAGCTGTCAGCACCGTAGGCGTGGACATCGCCGAGGATCTGGGGCAGTCCCACCAGCCCGGCTATGCCACCGGACAGGAGCATGGCCTGCACGATCATCCGGGACGACTGGACGCCGCTCGTGGCGGCCGCCTCGGGGTTGCTTCCAGACGCCCGCAGGTTGAATCCGAAGCGGGTGCGGTTGAGGCCGAGGGCCACTGCGACGCCCACGATGAGCGCCACGACGATGAAGCCGCCGAGCGGTCGGCTCGGGGTCAGCATGCCGAGCCACCCGAACGGGTCCTCGAAACCGGGGAACCAGGCGTCGGTCCGGATGTCGGCGGTTCGTCCGGTCCCCGTTTCGCCGAGCTTCGGGTCGCGGAACGGGCCGCGCAGCAGATAGCCGATGAGGCCTCCGACAATGCTGTTGAGCATGATCGTCGTGATGACCTCGTTGACTCCCCGCGTCACCTTGAGCACCGCAGGGATCAGGGCATAGAGCGCGCCGGCGAGCATGGCGACGATGATCGTCAGGATGATGGCGAGAGCGCCGGGGAGTGGGACGGTCGCAGCGAACCACGCCGCCACCAGCGCAGCAATGCGGTACTGCCCTTCGACGCCGATGTTGAACAGCCCCATGCGGAAGCCGAGGCTCACCGCGAGGCCCGAGAGGAAGAGCGGCACGACGCCCTCCACCCAAGCGCGCATCTGGTTGGCCTGAGCCTGCGGAGTCTCGCCGAAGTCGAACAGGGCCACCAACGACTTCACTGGGTCGACGCCGAGCACCAGGAGCACGACGGCCAGCACGAGGACCGCCACGAGCAACGCCAGGGTGGCGGGGAGGACTCCGGTGAGCACTACCCGGCGCAAGCGGGTCATGCCGAGGCCTCCTTGTTCGCAGCCCCGGTCATATAGGTGCCGAGGATCTGGGGTGTCACGTCAGCCGGGTCTAGCTTGGCGACGAGCCTTCCCTTGTAGATGACGTAGAGGACGTCGGACAGGCCGATGAGCTCCTCAAGGTCGGCGCTGATGAGAACCGTGGCCAGGCCTTTGGCTCGCGCCGCCCTGATGCGATCCCAGATCGCCGCCTGGGCCCCGACGTCGACGCCGCGGGTGGGGTGGGCTGCGATGAGGATGGACGGGTCGGACTCAAGCTCGCGACCGATGATGAGCTTCTGCTGGTTGCCGCCGGAGAGCGATCCGACGAGAGTCTCCGGCCCGGGTGCCCGCACGTCGTAGTCCGCCATGATCCTGACCGTGTCAGAGACGGTGGCGCCCTTCTTGAGCCAGCCCCACGAGGTGAACAAGCGCGGGTCGTGCGTGTGCCCGAGGAGCCGGTTCTCCCACAGCGGCGAGGCGAGAAGGAGCGCCTGACGGTGGCGGTCCTCGGGAACGACCGCGATGCCGGCGTTGCGTCGCCCCATCGTCGTCTCGTTACTGATGTCGCGACCGTCGACCGAGATCGTTCCGCTATCGGGCTTGACGAGCCCGAGTAGGGCGGCGACGAGCTCGCTCTGGCCGTTCCCCTCGACACCGGCAAACCCGGCGACCTCTCCGCGATGGACGACGAAGGAGATGTCGTCGAGGATCGGCTTACCCGACGGCGCGGCAAGCGCGAGCCCGGTGACGTGCAGTTGCTCGTGGTCGGTCACGGTGGACTCGCGGGTATCCGGTTTGGGCAGCTCGGAGCCGACCATGAGCTCGGCGAGCTGACGGGCCGTCACTGACCCGGGATCGACGCTGGCGACCGTCGTCCCACGCCGGATGACAGTGATGACGTCGGCCACCTTGAGCACCTCGTCGAGTTTGTGCGAGATGAAGACGATCGCCAGGCCCTCAGCCGTCATCTCCTGAAGATGCTCGAAGAGCTCGTCGACCTCTTGCGGCACGAGGACGGCGGTGGGCTCGTCGAGGATGAGGACTCGCGCACCGCGGAAAAGCACCTTGGCGATTTCGACGCGTTGCCGGTCGGCCACGGTGAGATTCTCGACGAGTGCGTCCGGGTCAAGATCCAGGCCGTAGTCCCGCGAGATCTGGTCAATCCTGCTGCGGGCAGCGTCGATGTCCAGCCGCCCCCGGGATTGGGGTTCGCTGCCCAGGATGATGTTCTCCAGGACGGTGAAGTTGTCGGCCAGCATGAAGTGTTGATGCACCATGCCGACCCCTGCGGCGATGGCGTCGTTGGGCCCGCGGAACGGTGTCGGAGTGCCGTTGACGAGGATCTGCCCTTCCTCCGGGTGGTACATCCCGTAAAGGACCTTCATCAGCGTCGACTTACCGGCGCCGTTCTCCCCGACGAGCGCGTGGACCTCTCCGGCGCGCACGACCAGGTCGATGTCCCGGTTCGCGACGACGCCGGGAAATCGCTTGGTGATGCCTCGCAGCTCGATGATCGCTGCGGCCGGCGAGGACTGGGCAGACGGGGGCGTCGGGTGCACCTCGGTGGGCATGCGCGCATCCTTCCATAGCCGTGGGGGGCCCGGCAGGTGCCGGGCCCCCCACGTGGGTACGTGTCAGGCGGACGTCCTTGTCCGATCGACAGCGAACTACTTGGTGTTGACGACGATCGTGCCCGCGATGATCTTGGCCTTGTAGTCCTCGAGCTTGGACTTGATGTCGTCGACGAAGCCACCAGAGGTCGAGTAGGCGACCCCTTCGTCCTTGAGGTTGTAGCTGTGCGACGTGAGCTTCCCGGTGGTCTTGAAGGCCTGGACGCTGAGGAAGACGGCGTTGTCGACGCGCTTGATCATCGAGGTGAGGATGAGCGGCTTCAGCGCCGCGTCGGACACGGTGTTGAACTGGTCGCTGTCGACGCCGATAACGAGTTTGCCGGCGTCCTTGGCCGCAGGGAACGACCCTGCGAACGAGCCGCCAGCGGCGGTGAAGACGATGTCGGCACCGTTCTGGTACATGGCCGCAGCAGCGACCTTGGCTCCCGGGACGTCGCCGAAACCGGCACCCGAGTCGGCCGCGGCGAGACGCTTGTCATCGACGACGATCGTGGGGTCGGCGGCCTTGGCGCCCTGCGCGAAGCCCGCACCGAAGCGGTTGATGACGACGGATTCGTTGCCGCCGATGAAGCCGACGTGGTGCGTCTTGGACTTCAGGGCCGCAGCCACACCGACGAGGAAGGAACCCTCCTGCTCAGCGAAGTCCATCACCGCCACGTTCGCCACCGTTGACGGGGCTCCGTCGATGCGGACGAACTGGACCTTCGGGTATTCCTTGGCCACCTGGTCCATGGGCTCGCCGTAGTTGTAGCCAACGCCGAAGATCGGGCTGTAGCCGCCATCGGCCAGCTGGCGCAACAGGTCTGCCCGGTTGGTGCCGTCGGCGTTGGGGCTCAGTTCCTTGGCGGTGGCACCAAGCTCCTTGGCTGCGCGCTCAAGACCCTTGACCGCGAGGTCGTTGAAGGTGCCGTCGCCGCGCCCACCGGTGTCGAAGGCCATGCCGACCTTGAGGGCGCCCGCCGCAGGGGCCCCTGCCGTCGAGGCGGCTGTCGTGGTTGTCGTGGTGCTCGCGCTGCTGCTGCAGGCTGCGAGTCCGAGCGCAGCGACAGTGAGCAGCGCTGCAGCCTTGATTGAGTGACGCAAAGGTATCTCCTCCATGACCGAAGGCGCCGGGGTTGCCGGCGCGCGGATATCGCGAGCGTAGCGCCACGCCTACAGGCACCGGCGAGGACTGCCCTACACCGTGCGGGTTTGTTACCGACTCGGAACGTTCGTTACCGACTGGGAACGTCGCCCACGGCGACGCCTCCCGGAAGCCGTCGCGACAGCACCGCCGCAGTGAGCACACGCGCCCCATGGGTCACGCTGGCCTCGTCCACCACAAGGTCCCCTTGGTGCAGGTCGAAGGTCGGACCACCCGGCATACGCGTGCCCAGTCGGGCCATCGCACCGGGCACCTTGGTGAGGTACCAGGCGAAGTCCTCGCCCCCCATCGACTGCTCCGTCGGGACCGGGTCGACGCCGACGCGCTTGGCCGCATCCGTGAGCAGGT
>APMI01014476.1_pt1 | contig 11113 bp, 15 predicted proteins | sample 667938 | NCBI WGS metagenome assembly APMI01 (sample SAMN01084076, study PRJNA167559) | wastewater metagenome | biome: Wastewater | place: Denmark: Ejby Moelle, Odense | collected 2011-11-28 | reverse complement strand
TATATTTCGCGCGACCAAATGTAAGTCATTCAACCTACCAAATGTAGGCGATGGGGGCCGCACACACAAAATAAAAAAGACCATTTAAACTACGTTAAACGGCCTTTCTATCACTATCCAAAACCCTACTGGATATAGTAACTGAACCCTGTCAGGCAATATTCTACGCCGGTATAGCCGCCGCCTACGTCCTCTACGGCTATGTTTCCATTGATCGCAAATGCGGTGATGCGGGCCAGCTTGGCCGTGCCGCCTGAGGTCTGTATCGGTATGGCCAGCGCCGTGTCCAGCTTGGTGCGGAGGCCGGCAGGCATGGGCAGCACCAGTTGGGATGCCCCGCCCGATATCGAGCCATTAAACTCCACCCTGCCGTCTGCCGTGACCCGGTAGCGCACCTGGTCACCTACGGTCCACGTGCCGGATAGCGCCCCAGGCACCGTCCAGTCGCTCGTGGCGGCGGTCACCAGCTGCCAGGAGATGCTGCCACTGTCCAGACTGATGAAGGTGGCGCTCTGGCCGCTGCGGAAGGTATAATTGAGGCTGCCAGCCGTCTGCATACCGGCCCCGGCCACCACCTTGACGATGCTGGCGCTGTTAGCGCCTACAAAGCGCAGCGTGACCTGTGTACCTGCTGGCATCTGGATATTGATACCCGTCAGCGTGTCATTGGCTCCGATCTGAACGTCAAAGCTATTGCCATCTGTGCCCAGCACCACCAGGCCGCCCACCACCGCCACAGCCGCGCCGAGGCCCAGACTCTGGAGCTTGCTGTACTTATTATTGCGCTGCTCTATGATGCCGCCTATGAGGTCATTGAGGTGGGGTACGGAGAGGAATAGTGGATTAGTCGTGACCTGCGCCGCGTTATAGCTCATCAGCTTCATCTTGGTCACCTCGTAGCACTGCTTGGTATTGCCATCTGCGAACTGCTTCGCCCCGGCAGGGTCGTACGTCACTACCGGCTCGATGTAGATGTAGATATTGCTGCCTATCGGCGGGATGCCCGCATTATTGGCATCTATCTCGTAGACCACGCCATCTATCATCACACTACCCGCAGTGTAGGTCGTCGTGGCCCCATTGGTCAGCACCGGACGGTCTATAAAGTAAGTATTCACCCCCAGCCGCTTTGCTGCCAGCGCTATCGCCTCCTGGAGGCTCTCCTGTATGTATATCAGGTCATCCAGCGTGCGGGGCAGTCCCCCCGGGTGCATCACAAATTGTTTCATATCGTATGATTAGTAATTGACAATAATATATTTCGCGCCGGCCATGCGGTAGCGCTCCAGGTATGCGATCATGCGGGTGGTAAACGGCGCATCCAGCACGAGGTCTGCCAGTGCGATGGGCACCATGACCACAAAGTTTGGCTGCTCGTCGTACTCCTCCTGCTCATACATGTAGTAGGGCGGCAGGTGGTTCTCTGATGTCTCGTACTCATACACCGGGCTGCGCTGCTCTATGGCCTCCCACTGATAGTTGACCGGCAGGGCGTCGGCATAGTCGCGGATGTAGATACCGTCCACCGTGTTGGGTGGGTAGGTCAGCGTGCCGGGGTCCCAGCTGCGGGCAGGCTTGTCCGCATTGAAGAGGTGGTTTAGCATCACCTCCAGATAGGCCACCTGGCCCGTGATGCTCACCTCAAACTGCTTGCGCGAGCTAAACGTCAGGTAGTCTACATACAGGCGCTGCAGGCCGCTCATAGCCACGCCCATCAGCGCCAGCATATTGGGCATGCGCTCCCAGCCGGCCAGGACCTGCTCGATCACCTCATCGTAGTATATACTGAATAGGTCAAACATCATTAGCTATTAGGCAGGTAAGTGATAGTGGCGGCCAGGGGGTGCAGCGGGTCCACCACGATATAGCCCGCATTGGTGGCATACTTGCGCTGCACGGGCTGGTAGGGCACCGCGCCATAGGTGGCCTGCACCGCACCGCGTACGATGTCCTGCACGCCCGCCACGGCCATGATAGCCTGGTCCAGCGCCTCCAGGTCAAAGACTCCATTGAAGCTCTCAGGGCGCGTCACGCCGCTGATGCCGGCCAGGTAGCCATTGATGGCAGCCTCCACGGCGGCCTGCACCGTAGGCTGGTCGCTCAGCGGATTGTAGTAGACAGTATATGGTATCCAGGCGCGGTCCGCAGCATCGCTGATCACGGTGAGCGGTGGCCCGGCAAATTTTAGTAGTTGATAGTACGCATCGAGCGCCGTCAGCTCATTGGCTGCGAGGGGTGTCACCACCGTGCCCGCCAGCCTGGCCGCTTTCACACGTATCACGCCGCCCGTCTCGGTCACGGCACAGAGGTTCACGATCTGATTGGCAGTCGTGATGGTGGCATATTGCCACTTGTTATTTTGGTAAATGAGTGCATCCCCATATTGGAATTTGAACGCAAGGCCCTTGTACCACGGCAGCGTGCCGGGTTCCTTATTGGCCAGCGCATCATTGATAGCCGCCTGAAATCCATCCCAGAGCGTCTCCAGCAGCCAGGTGCCGTAGGCAAATATCCACTTCATCAGGCTCCAGCGGCCCACCTCTGATGGCGTGCTGCCTATGTCCTGTAGCAGGCTGGGCAGGTCGTCATCCGTGTGGGCCAGTGCGGCCAGGTTAGCATAGCTGGCCTGCTCATCGGTGAGGCCCTGGTATATCTCGTCTACGGTGCGTGCCATAGTATAGTGTCAGTGTGTGGTGAAAAATGGCGGGAGCTGTTACAGCAACCCCCGCCTGATGGACTGCAATGATTTCTAGGACTTCTTGAGGGCCTTCACGTCACCCCACAGAGCTGCGAGGTCGGGCAGGATCTCAAAGAATTTGCCGGCTATCAGGTCATCTGATGTCTCAGCGATATCAGCTACCAGCTTTGCGGCCTTTTCATTGCCAGTGAGCGCGGCCATCTCCTTCGCGGTCGCCACAGCAGCCTTTACAATAGCGAGCGGGTCCGGCTTCTGGCTCGCCTGAGCGGCCATAGCCTCTGCAAAGGCCTGCTCAAAGCCCTGCGCGTCTGCGCCGGCATATGCGATGGCAGCAGTGCTCAGGGTAGCGAGGGCGGCGGCCAGCGGTTTCAGATCTTTCATGTCTTTAGTTTGATCGGTGATAAATGATGTCAGTGATACCAGGTTCAAATCGTCTTCAAAGGCTCTTTGCGCGGCAGCGCTACGGCTGCTTGAGCTTGATGTACTTTAGCCCCTTGCGGTCGGTCACAAAGCTGTCTGTGCGCGCGGAAAAGTTCCACTCTCCCTGCACCGTCAGCTGCTTGGAGCTAAAGCGGGCCGGCAGGATCTTGGTCGTACCATCGGGCGCGATCAGCGTGTCCGGCATCGCCGCCACACTACCCTTGGTAGATGGATAGACAAAGGTGCCCTGATTGCCGCTGCTATTGTCCAGCGTGAGCACGGTGATGGTCTGGCCCGGAGCTACCTTGAGCTGGGGAAATGCGTACGTGGCCTGCGCCACCGCACCGAGAGAGAGCGTGAAGGCCGCCGCCTGCAGGATCATGATCTTTTTCATGTCGTTTGATGTTTATGGATTAGTGATAAAAAAACTTAGAAGGTCGAGAGCGCGGTGCGTTTCCACCCGGCGCTTGTCTTGACATAGAGGTAGCTGCTGTCATGCACCACATCGCCCTCGCTGCCATAGCTGTCTGCGCTGCCGCTGGGTGTGTGCGATGGGGCGGTAGCCTGCCAGGTAGCATTGCCGTAGGCATCACTGCCCAGCACCCTGCCCGTGGCCTGGCTGCCATCTTTGTATTGCAGCTTATTGTCCGTGGCGCGTATGCGTACCAGCGTATCGGTCTGTGCATCATCGTACACCACCCATTCGCCCGCCTGCTGCTTGATCTTCATTGCGCCCGAGCCGGCACCTGTCATGGTATACACGCTGGTCTGATTGCCGCACACTGCTACATTGGCTCCTGTGCCATCGGCGTTCTGCGCCAGCATCTCTACCATGATGGTATCAGGCTCGTCAAAGTCCTGTGTATTGGTACCCACCAGAAAGGTGGCCGTGCCGCCATCCGTCACCGTGGTATCTGGCGAGAAGATGACCTTGAATCCTATATTCTGGTGCCCCGAGTGGCCGGAGCTATACCTGTTTTGTATCGTCAGTCGCTGGCGGCCCACATTGTATACCATGCTGTCAGGCCCGGTGGCGTAGATACCGCCGCGCACATCCAGCGCGGCCGCAGGGGTGCTGGTGCCTATGCCCACTCCATTGTAGTCAAAGTAGGTAGCCAGCGAGTGGCCGCCGTAGTGGTCCTGTGCATAGATACGCAGATAGGTGCTATCGCCCTCCACCACGTGCGTGCGGCCCGTGTAGGTATTGGCATGGCCCAGGTCATAGTGAAATGGGCCGCCGCCTATCCTCCTGTAGTCCCCGATATCCCAGAAGCTCGCATTGACGCCATCCAGCGTGCCGTACTGGCAGGCAGCAGCATTGACCGGGTAGCCCTTGATATCGCTATCCATGATCATCTGCATGTACATGCCGTTTGGCAGCTTCTTGCTCAGAAAGGTACTGCCAGATACATGCAGGCTGTAGCCCGGCGCGGTGGTGCCTATGCCCACCCTGCGCAGCGTATCGCGCTCGCGCACTACCGCACCGTTGTCTACAAAGGCACTCTGCACCAGCCGCACATTGCCGCCCGTATCGGTGCTCAGCACACTATCGCCTGCCAGGTTATTGCGCAGCTTATTGAAGTTGTAAAAGCCCAGCGAGTCGTCTATGGTGAATGCACGGCCGTTGCCCTCATTCAGGTAGTCGCCTGCTACGAAGCGGCCGCCCGGAGTGCGCGCCCAGACCCCGGTGAATGGGGCATCATTGCGCCCCTGGCCTATCATGATGCCCTGATTATGCGCTATCGAGTACCAGTCTCCCAGCCCCAGCGTCCAGTCCCTGGTCTCCAGCACGGTGCTGAAGCTCAGGTACCCGCCGAACTTCACACTGTCGCGCGCACCCGTGTGGTCTATATAGCAGCCGCTACCGGCTGCCAGGCCCACCGCGCCGGAGCTATTGATATAGCGGGCCAGCTGGGCCAGTTTCATCTTGTAGGTCTGCTGCGCGTGCGCCGGCTGCACGGCAAAGGTGATCGTATTGCTATCTACGTAGGCATTGGGCATAGCCGGCAGGCTGGTCATGGTCTGCGCGCGGCAGCCTGCCAGCAGGCCGAGCGAGAGAGTAAGGAGTGTGAGGATGCGTCTCATGTCTATTGTTGGTTTTGATTGAGTAGTGGTGCCCCGTTTTCGCCCAGGAGCGGCGTGCCGTCTTCATTCAGCAGTGCTACAGGTGGTGTGCGGCGGCGCATGGTGCCTGTAGACACCAGCGTGCCCCTCTCTGCGTAGGTCTTGGCTACGGCCAGATTGGTAGTATTGATCTCCGGCACGGTGGTCAGCACGCGGTACCGGGTACCGGGCGCTACAAAGTCCGTGGGAGACGTGATAAAAGGATTGTCAGCTATCAGCTGCACCACGCCCTCGGCACAGCCATAGCGCGTCATAGCGATGTCTATCGGTGTCTGCCTGTTGGCCGTGATGTAGTATTTATATTTCGCTGCCATTAGTCTTGTTGGTCAAAGTCCACGGCCACATCCAGCAGGCCGCCGTCCTCTATGGTGTAGCTGATGTCATTCACCTGCTTGCCATCTCTGGCGAACTGCTGCCGTATCCGCGCCTCTAGCAGGGCTATGCCGCCCGCGTCCACATCCGCATTGATCCAGTCGCTCAGGCCTACGCCGCAGAGCGGGTCTCGGCGCAGGGTGCCGGGGTGGTAGCGCATGATCAGCGCGCCCTCCTGCTCCAGGCTATCGCCCACCAGTATATCGCCATCACTGATGATCACATCATTATTTTCATCCAGCAGGATATCCGTATGTTTTATATCGTCAGTAGCCATTACTGTGTGATCTTTGTGTTCTCTATGTCATTCTTGCTCGTCACGCTGAGCCGCTGGCCTGCCCAGGCTCCGGCTGCCGCTTTCAGCGCCGCGCCGCCATCTTGTGGCGTCACCTGCCAGCCTGAGGCGAAGACCGTTTTCAGGTTATTGATGTCCTTTTGAATGGCATTCAAAGCGGACAAAAGCGGGTTCAGCAGTACCAGGCCATCGTTGTTCCCGCCATTCAGCTTGATCAAGCCGTCCTTCATATTCACCGTGGTCTTGCCTATCACGATGTCTATCTCCTCCACCACCGTCACCATCGTCACCACGCAGGTCGTATCTATGCGCTCTACCAGCTCCACCAGCACCAGGCTGCCCACCTTGGGGTACAGCACCACGTAGTCGGTGTCGTCATTCTCCACCGCGCGCAGGCTGGCGGTCTTCTCAGCGTCTCCGCTCATCGGCTGGCAGGTGCAGGTCTTCGCATCGCGGTCCACGCTTTTCACCTCGCAGATCCAGTTTGGCCGCCAGCTCCTGGCCTGTGTCATTTGCAGCATCTGCTCAAATGCTTTCTTCTCCGCCTGTGCATCGCTCGCGCTCATCCTATCACTTGTATCTTGCTCGTATATTCATCCATCAGCGCCTCCTGGCCGCCGTCTGCTATCACGCCTATCTTCACCTTCTGCCGCACGCCGACCATATTTGAAGTGCGATTCACAGCATCAGTCCAGTATTTACCGAGTATCTCCTGCTCGTCATCCATAAAGTTCACCACCTCGCCATGCTGCACATACGGCTCGCCAAAGAGCGTAAGGTCTCCCCTGTATCCCGTGTACTTGAGCTTGCCAAACAGTGCCTTGGCGCGCAGCTTCAGCGTCTCCTTGTCCAGCGGCTCAAAGTTGAGCGTGTGCACCTCGCCGTCTTTATCGCCCAGTATCACCTTCAGCTTCTTGCCATTCTTCAGGTTGCTGATGGCTATCACTTTCAGCTTGATATCGTCCGCGTGTTTGAACTCCAGGTTCCAGTCCACCACGTTCTCGCCAAACTTCAGATTGACCACCCGCGGCTTCTGCGCCTGGTAGGGGTCGCCCACGTGCAGCCTGCCATCGCGATAGAAGACCGGGAATCCGATACTATCCTTTAGCTTCAGCAGCACCTTGGCCGCCGTCATATCCTGCCCTATGGAGAAGTCCCCCAGCACACCTACCTGGCCTATCAGCTCGTAGTCTGTCACGCCGATATATTTCAGGATATCATCCACCTGCACCGTGCCGGTGAAAGCCTTCGGGTCCACGCTGCGCTCCTTGAGGCGAAACATCTCGTCCTCCATCTCTATCACCATGGGCATACCGGGCTTATTGCCGGTCACGTAGCCCTGGAAGCGGTGCGGGTGATTGTAGTCGTAGCCCCATTGCAGATCTACCTTGTCACCGCGGCGCACGATATCGTCATACTTGCGGTGCTGCAGGTCATACTTGTGTATCACCTGGCGGGGCATCCTGAGCGCGGCTGTGTCTGTCAGCGTGCGCCAGGCGGTCCGCACCTCCAGCTCCGTGAGGTAGTCAAACTGCTCGCTCCCGAGCCTGATATCTGAGGTACAGGATACCATTATCTGATGATCAAAGAACGTGGGTAGTCACTCACCATGTCGATGGAGAATGGCTGTAGATTCTGCTTGCCGTTAAAGTCCTCTATGATGCCTCCGCCCCGTATCACCGCAGTGTAGATGCCGAGGTTATTCAGTATCGGGTGCGTGATGTCTATCGCGATGGGTGCCTTGCAGATCTCATTCAGGTGGCGCACCAGGTCCATGGGGTACTTCGCATTGTCATTGCACAGCAGCCCCTTCAGGCTGATGTCATAGTCGCCAAAGTTGATATGCTCCTTGAAGCTGCCGGACACCTGCTGGCGCTGCACATCTGTCTCGATGATCTTCTTGCGAAAGTTCACCGTCACGATGGCTGCCATGATGGTCATCTTGGGCACCTTCAGCTGGCGGCGGCGGCCGTCCCGCACCTCTATGTAGCTGATATCCTCAAAGGTGAACGGGTGAAACACCGGCGTGCCCATCACGCTGATATCGGTCACCTCGTCTGCCTGCAGGATCTGTACATGCTGGTAGCGCAGCGCCTCGGCCACCACACTCTGCGGCAGCGGCAGGCTGAAGCCGGCCGCTGCTATCACCGCCTGCGGGTCACTCGTTAGTTTGTACCTTGACTTTGCCATTACATTGCTACTGCTACTCCTGTCTCAAAATCGCGCACCGCGCCTATCATGCTCGTGGTCACCTTGTCTGCCGCTATCGCTGAGGCCTCGGCCACGCTGCCCACATGCACATGCTCTATGCCCACCAGCTTCATGATGGTCACCGTCACATTGCGGTGGCTGGTGCCTTCTTTCTTCTCGTGGGTCTCTGCGCCGCCTGCGGCACTGTTGTATCCTTTATTTGACCTTGCCTCCTCAGCTTGTCTGTTCTTTTTGCCCTTGCCCATCACGTGCAGCATGGTATATTGGTCCGCCTGCGCTTTGATGATCATGTCTATGTCCTGCGCCGCGGCGGTCCAGTCACCCTTGGCAGAGTCCCACATTTGCTTGAAGGTGTAGGCCAGGATGCGCAGATCGTCTATCAGGCTATTGACCAGGCGGTCCATAGTGGTCAGTGAGTCCAGCGGCCGGTCCATGGCAAACTTGTCCCAGTCAAAGTCATTGAGGCTTTTCTTCAGCTCATCCCAGTGCTGGTAGACCTCGTACACCGCGACTCCCAGCGCTACAAATGCACCTGCGAGCCATACGGCCGGGTTAGCCAGCATCGCCGTATTGAGGCCTGCCATAGCGAGAGCCGCCTGTATCGATGCCCCCTCCTGCAGGTAGAGCCAGCCCACGTATGCCTTCTCGGCTATGGTCACGATGCCCAGCCACATATTATAGGTCTTCATCAGGCCGATATAGGTCACATACCAGGCCCCGAGGGCTACTACGGCTGCGCCTAGCGCCTTGAGCGCTGTCTGGTGCTCCTTGATAAAGCCGATGGTACCCAGAAAAGCATCCCCTGCCCAGTAGATCAGATCGCGGATATGCTTCATGATATCCTTGTAGACATTTTCCAGTTTCTCGCCGATCTCTACCTGCTTCAGATAGGCTGCATTAGCGGTATCTACCATACTGGCCTGGAGGCTATGGCTATAATTTTCTAATCCACCCTTAAAGTAGTTTTCCAGCGCCGGCCCCATCTTGCTCAGAAACTCGGTGCCGCTCATGCCTTCCTCCTGCAGCTGGTGCATCGTCTTGCCAAAGGCCTTGCGCACTACGTCATTCACGCCGGGCAGGTTGCCCGCCAGCGAGTTCTCGTAGCGGGCACTCAGGCCGCGCTCGCCTATCTCCTTAAAGTCATAGAGTGTGCGCTGCATTTCGGCATCGCCCAGGTGCAGGGCCGCGGCGGCAGTCAGCACGCCCTTGCTCAGGCCGCGCAGGTTGTCACCCTCCACAAAGCCCTTCAGGCCCGCCTCCATCTGGCTAAAGCCATCATACGTCTGCTGGATAGGCAGGTGCAGGTCTACGATAGCCTGCTTGAGAAAATTCAGGTTCTTGACGCTGTCATTAGCATCTTTAGAGGCAAACGCTATGCGGTTGGTAAAGCCCTGAAACTCGGCCGTCTTCTCCAGGATACCCATGCCCAGCTCGCGGATCTGCTCAAGGCCAAAGGCGATACCCATTACCTTGCCCACCTCCAGTATATGGTGCCTGAGTGAGTCGGTGTGGCCTATCAGGCCCTCTATGCCCTTGTCCAGGTCTTTGATGCCCGCTGCACCATCTCCCACAAAGCGGCCATTGGCCTCTCGTAGCTTGCCACTTGCATCACGGAAGCGACCCATAGCCTTCTCGCCGGCCTCCATATCCTTTTGGAACTTCTGCTCCTCGCGCCCCATTGTGCCGAAGGCCTGAGTCACGGTTTTCTCCATAGACTGCGCCGCGCGGGTGACGCCATCTTTGAAATCCATTTCCCAGACTGATCTTGCCATGGTGCTGTGAGAGTGAAAAAGCCCCCGACCGGTCGGGTGGAGGCTTTTGGTTATGTGTTGCTTCTGATGTTCAGTTCGTTATTAAATGCCTTCATGACGCTCTGCGCGATCATATCGGCCTGAAACTGCTGGTAGTAGAGGCACTGATTGTATAGCTTTACCGCCTCGTCAAAGGGCATCTCATTGATGTCCCTGCCCGCTACCAGACGCAGGATAGCTTCCATCTTGCGCCAGGTGTATGGACTCCCCTCCGGGTCTACGAGAGAGCCTCTGAAAAATTCTCGATCTGCGCGTCAGGTATCTCAAACTGCGATCCGATGAATTTGCCTACGGCGTACTGATTTTTGTCAGCATAGCCGCCAGTGAGTATCTGAGGGTCTGCCCACTTCACACAGTTAGAGTACCATGCCTTTTGCATACCCAGCACATCCTTCTCAGCAGCGCGGGCCGCACTCAGTGCAAATACACTGGCATTAGGTGCTTCAAAGAAGAAGTAGAGGCGCGGCTTGTCCGCCTTGGTCTTTGGGTCGAGGTTCTCTATGGAGCCGCTGAGCAGGCCCGGAGTGGCTGCCTGCAGCCGCCTGGCTTCTGTCATAGACAGGCCAAATTTTGCTTCAAATGCTGCGGCCTTCTCGGCTGCGCTCAGCTCTGCGGCTGTGTTTTTGTCTGCTTTCATCCTGTAGTTTGTTTTGCGTGTTAGTAAAGTATTTTAGGCGGTAGCCGCTTTGACAGCCCACATGCCAGCCTCCTCGTAGGTGGTCTGGGCGAGTGATGCCAGGCGGCCATCCTTTGGTTTTAGCTCCTCGCAGAGGTTGATCAGCTCAGCTGTCTTCTGCTTGATCTGGCTCACCAGATCATTCTGTGCAGGGTTGAAATCTGTGCGAACCCTCTGCTCTCCAATAGTTTTTTCTCCTTCCATGATTGTTTGTTTTGCGTGATATATAAAATCGGAACGTCCGTCGCCGCCAAACCCCCGACTAGTCGGGGGCATGGGGGATGAAGCGGAGATTATTGCTTGTAGTATGGCGGTCCTGAGATGCCGGTCAGCTTGATCGGGATGCTCTTGTCATTCTGCTTGCTGGCGATATTCAGGCCCGAGTCTTTGAACTGGAAGTATGGCAGCACTAGCTTGCGGAATACGTCCTCGCCCTCCGGCAGAAACAGGATAGTGAGGTCGCTCGGCGCGATATCATAGAGCTTCTTGCCTACCGGCAGTGCTGC
>APMI01095657.1_pt1 | contig 11115 bp, 7 predicted proteins | sample 667938 | NCBI WGS metagenome assembly APMI01 (sample SAMN01084076, study PRJNA167559) | wastewater metagenome | biome: Wastewater | place: Denmark: Ejby Moelle, Odense | collected 2011-11-28 | reverse complement strand
ATTATAAAGAATTTAAATAGTTAATCTTAATTATCTCTATGAAAATATCACAACTTATTTTCAAAGATAATACATAATAATTGAGCCGGTTTACTTTAATTAAGTGATCTAACTGTACTTTTAGATCATTGAAGGAAGATCTGAGCTCTTAAACACACATGTATGGGAAACTATTCTCGGCAGCATCCGATAGAACACAGCATATGTCAGTAATGTTTTACAGTTAAAATTTAAATGGCTTCAGAAACGAGATATGGATTAAAAATCTAAATATTCTACACTGATTATGTAACTGAGATCTATAATTTAATTGGCAATTTAAATATATCTTAATTACTCAAATTCTAACTTAAAGTAATAGTAACGAGCCAATTGTTGCTCAACTATACAAAAAATAGTGGCATATATACGCAAAATAATCGAATAAAAGATAAAAAATGAGCTCCACTTAATTTTGCTCAACCGATTTATGTCAATTTTAGAAGGACTTGAAGTATTTTCAAAACAGATATAATCAGAATCAATTAAAACTTTATAAAGTATGTACGAATAAGCCATTAACAAATCTATTTAAAAAGATAATCTGATGGAAGGTACAGTCAGTCGTATCTCCATGATTAATGTGTTTGTTCGTGTTAGAAGATAGAAATTAATAACTTCTTACCATGGTATAGCATTTTTATAAAAATGTATGATAAATTTATGGTAATTCACCGATTTCGTCATAGGTGGGTTGACTTCAAGGTATTTGTTGAGCTAAATTGTTCAGCTTTACAATAAAAATTAAAGATATGAAGACAATTATCTCTTATTCTTGAACATTTTCAGTGTTATGTCAAACAATTAGAGTATATACAAGGCCAGTAATCTCATCAACCTCAGAGAAGGATTTTGTGAGTTTGTAGAATCTTCACCAGCTGAAGTTCAAGCTTTATTTACCAAATTGTTCATTAATAAATATTTAGTTGAGGAAGGTGTAAATAATTTGAGCAAAGAATCAATTTATTTACTGTTTTTGATGCTTTCTAAAGGTCAAAACCATATTTAATTTGCGATTGTGAGAAAAGCATTAATTATTATCGCGAATAAGATGGAACAGTTAGATCCATGTATTTATAAAACAATAAAATCTAAGTTTTACGGTATCTATCTTAAAAAATCAAAATTCTGCAATCGAAAAGGTTTGATTTTACAGCGTATTGAGAGTCGATAAAATTGTCAGCGTGACGACAAAAAACACACAAAATTGACCAAAATGATGAGATAAAAAGTAGGCAAAATTTATAGAAACAGCGTAAAGTAAAGAATGTAAAGCAAGCTGAACATGCTCATTTCATGAAAATTATAGAGAGCAATGGTTTATTTATATTTAAATTTTTATTCAAATCCTTACTTAAATATTATATTCTTGCATAATATTTCCATGTTCGATATTTTACGAAATTCCATTAATATTACTAATATATGTCATCATTCGCAGAGATTAAATTTTGGAACAAGAAATCGGGCTCCTCTGATTTCATGATAACGGCGCCGTACAGCCTGGATAATTACTTTCGCAGTCAGAAGATAAGAACAAAATGTGGGCATCTACCTGCGCCTGTTTAATTTAATAATTTTGTCACCAATGTAAGTTAAAATATACAATTAGGAGCCTATCGAGTGCATGCTTTCGAAAAAGTTGAGAGGCGTAAAGCTTTCAATTTAATCTGAAAAATTATTGCAGAAATAAATAAAATTTGTCGATAAGAACACTTACGAACTAGAAAGTATAAGTCTTAGCCAATTTTTTACATATTTTACAGCCTTTAAAGCCGAATCACTAACCAAAGCGTTAATAACCGATAGAATAAGTAATGAAATAATAAAGCCATTTATGAAAGCATATATTTCAGTCTGTGAAAAATAATATACAATAAATTTTAGTTCTAAAGACAAGACTATTAAAGATTTGAACAAATTGTTTGAAAAATTAATCAAATCCGATGTAATTTCTAAATAAAATAACAAATAAAATGAAGAAATCGATTACGATGAATATAGAAAATCTGGTAATACTACAAGAGCTAAATAATAAGCTGACAAATTGCTAAAATACATCGAATAAAACCAGCAACAGATATAAAAAACAGCATAATAAGACAACCGATACAAAATCCGCGATTTAAAATCCGCTCAATTAAAACCCAGCCGCCAAGATCAGCAAAAAAAGAAAACCCTAAAACCGCAATCCAACACCGGCAACACAAATACAAATTTGACTAAAAAATAAACAACAAAGAAGATAAAATTCAAGGGATTGACCAGTGAGGCAGAAATATCACAGCAAGATTTATAAGACAATGATGACAATTTGTGTTATTAACTCGGACTACTGATATCGGATACTGATCGAATTTTGAAACCTATTGAAGAAGATACTGCTGCGGCCATTATTTCGGTTGTTGAAGATAATTGCTAGATTTAGGAAGAACAATTATGATCTTGTATTGTATGTATTTTATGTATTTTATAGAGAAAATGTTAATATTTGTATATCCTGAGTATATAATACTTCATTACTAAAATTAAAAAATAATAACCCTCAGATGCATACAACCCGCAGAAAAGTATTCTATCTCTTATTAACCGGTTTTTTGACAAGCACAGCAATATCAGCAGCGTACTGGCAAACAAACAGATATTTCTAAAGTAAAGCAAGATGGGCATTAATAAAGAAATAATTATCTAAATAGAACCCTGATTAATTATCGACTTTGACTAGCGAATAGAAATTTGCTATGAAATATGTCACAGTAAAAGGAAAATTGAGTGATCAAGCTATGATGATTTCGAGGGCTAGAGAGGGACGGATGGGGCATCTTGTTGTCAGAACTATCGAATACAAAAATAAGGATGGCAAAGATTAAGCTATATTGGCAGTATAAGGATGGATTCCTGAAGATTATCAATATAAACCATAGTTAAAATCAGGGCAGTTTAAAGGTATTCTTCGTGAGAAATAAAAGACAGACTATATTCACTCAAAAATGAAAGCTACAGATTTATAGAGATTCAACATTAACACGTACATCAACATAGAGCAAGCTGAGAAGTAGTTAAATATAACAGACAAAAATTTATACAAAGACCACTATTTCTAGATACTAAAAGATATGACACATACTTAAGGCAGTAATCCATACCCATACCAGTACAGCATTGATAATTTTCAATTACCTTACTTGACACCTGATAAACATCGAGCTTATGCTATGTTTTGGAGTCTGACAACTATGGTGGGACTTGGTGCGATTGCTAAAGTTATTAAAATGAGGTGAAGGACAATTAGATGATTTATATGTTACTTGATTACTGGCTCTTTAATTATAGTTAATCTTAGATGAAGAATAAGTATAAAAATCATAATTAGAGTTACTTAATTATTGAACCCTTTAGTGTCTGCTTGGAACGAACTACTTCAGCGACTCGATTACCCGCTCCTTTACTTTTCATTTTCTTCAACATTGCAGTCGCCTGTTTCCTAATCTAATCATTACTATCCTCAGCTACTTTACACATAAAATCAACAGCTCCAATAGGCAATGATTTGCCATTATTGCTACCAATACCAAATTGGTCAAGTATATTTTCCACGATCGCTAGCTTATTTTTCTTCACTTTTATATTATGTGTTAAATTCTGGTTAAAGTATGATTTTGAAATCGAATTGTATACAAAATTGCTTCCATATAGATCACTTATGAGCATTTTTTGTAATATTTATGTGCATTTTTATCTTATTTTTTGACTGTCGTTCATCTTCAAGCAGATCTAATTTATTGATTTTTATAATTCAGCATGTAGTTATGTCTGTACATTCTTTGCAGCTGTTTTTTTGCTTGAAACTAATTCTGTTAATAAATCTAAATTTATCATATTTAGTTGAAAATTCCCTTCTTTAATAATTTTGTTAAAAGTGAACAGAATAGATTTTACTCTGTTCTTTTCAAGTTAATTTGTCGCAGCAATATACTTTTTACTTTCTTCAATAATTGCGTTTAGTGCTTCAAGTTTAAAACTCCAATGTTTGGAATGCAATTTCTTGACGATTTCTTTATCAAATAATTAAATTAAGACAGTGGCATTAGCTTCAGCACTTGGAGTCATCTCTTAAAGCACAATTTCCTCTTATTTACCTTTTTATTTTTACAAAAATTAATTATCATCATATGCTCCATCATCTCCTCTTTCAGATGTACCTCCTTGGACAGTAGTATTGGCTTTACTTTTCTTAAGCACAGTCGGCAAAATTCTATTATCGTAAGAGACACGACCGTATTGCATTTAATTCTATTAATTTTCTTATTCATGTTCATATTATTTCTCTTCTTGTTGAGATTATTCTTGCTTGGGTTCCCTTTATGTAATTTTTCCTTGCTATTCTTCATCTGATTGCACTTATTTTTGTTATTAGTAAATTGAATCCTTTGATTTCTTTTGTTTGTTCGATATGCGAGACTATCCTCCACTAAAATTGCCACTCTTTGATAATATTTAATCTATTTTTACTTTAAGTTTGCTTTACTTTAATACAGGTTTTATCAATTTCTTGTTCGGATCATAGAAATTATTGGCAATATGTTAAACATCCGCTTTGATATCATCAATTTCTAATTTAATTTGCTTGGCTCTTTAATAATCTTCCCCAGCTAGTACTGACTTTTTCTCTAATTCCAACCCTACTAATTTATCCCCATGTAACTTAATAACTTTAATAATTTATTTAACTTGTTTAGCACTTTAGAAATCATCATGCCTACTAAATTATTGTTTAAATTGTTATAGAAGTTGTAATTTACTATCGATGTATTACTGTACACTTATATTCATTAGCATGCTTTTGTTTGCGATCACGAGTGATAAAGAACTAGTACTATAGTATGGGTTGCCGAATATTGTTAACTGGGATAGACCGATTTGGTTGAAGAAATTCTGAGGGTTTTGATGATTTTTCCATAATATTAGTCTAATATATGAAGCATTTATGTTTATTTATTCTAGCTTCTTGAGTTCTCTAAGTTTATAATCAGTATTCTGGTTATCATTAAACTAAAAATACCCATATTTCTAAAATTTGGGACTGGTACCAAGTTTAACTTTATCCGGCAGACAAGAAAGTACATTAACACGTTGAGATATTTTCGAAGGATGTGATGCCACGTGTATTGAACTTATTGTTACTGGTTAGTAAAATTGTATTGTGATTTGTTGTGGGTACTAACAAAAACGAGCTGATTACCATGATCCTCCTCCTGATACTAAGTTTGTTGCTGGATTTTGTTGGTCTTATGATGTGCAGGAAATTATTTTGTAGTGTAGTTTCATTATTTTTTGGGGTTGGGAAGTAATGGGTCAATGAATAATTTTAAAAATGTTACATAAATACTATCAATCAACACATCTTTATTGAGTAAGTAACATTATGAAAGTAAAAAGAAAAGATATTAAAATCAAAATTACTTATTTTCTTTCTTTGGCATTTACTTCTTGTCATTTTTTGCTAGCCATGGATGCTTGCACATATGCTAGTAACTGTCAAAGATACCAAAAATACAGCACTCAATAAAATTTTTTAATATTTATGAAGTTCCAAAATCTAAAAATTTAGGGAATATCTGTATTGTCCTCTTATATCTTTGACTAGCAATAATACTTTTAAAATGAAATATTAGTTAAATTTGTTACTCTAACATTTGATACTCACTGATAAACGCAGGAATATACGAAAATAGATGCCGGCCTGTTACTAACTCATAGAGTATAAGTCCAATATTGTACACTTTTTTAAGAAATTATTAACATATATGCGATCTTGTTTACTATCGTACTTATCTTATTATCAGATCTTTATTTACATGTTAAATGGATGATGAACAAATATCGAGCTATTATTTCTATTTTGACTAAGTTGATGATGATGAGCTCTTTGTTTTACTTTTCTGTTATTTTTATGATTATTTGTCAATTTACTCTTTATTTTATTCTTTTTAATCTTACACTCTGTTATTATTGACTTAATATTCTTATTTTTAATACATGAATTTATCCCACTAAACAGCTTAATTCAAAAACCCATACCTAAACTCCTTAACCACCAACTTCCACTCTCCAGTCTCCCACTTACTCTCATATATATATTTCTCCTGCCCACACATTATATTCAATCCCAAAATACTGCCATCATCTTCAGTAACTCTCCTGACCCGTTCCCCCAACAACCCGCTCCTCTGCACCACCAAAATACAGTCAGTGGTTAATACATGGCTAGTGTTGATTGATTTTGCTTAACTGTATAGTTACCAGAGTTTATTGAATAATATAGGGGTTACTATATGGCCACGTAGGGGTAACCCGAATTAGAAGAATAGTTGGATCTTGAATTATGATGATTTTGCATATATTAATTACTGAATTATAGGCATGTTTTTGTGCTAATATATTTACTGCATTCGGGATTTCTATTTTGCTACGTAATGGCATATATATCGATCTTATTGCTCGAAATTGTCAGGCAAAAATGAATTTGAATTGCTATCACTAACTGACTCACATTTTATACGCGCCAAATATATCAAATGATTCTGACTAACATCTGATGACTGCATTTAAAGCTGTTTTTACAATATTATTTTAGATTTAGGTTTTAAATGTCCAAATATATCCTATTTATCCAAAAATGGTTTAATATAGTTCACCATTTATACTGGATACGAGTCCAAGTTAATACTATGACTTTTGCTTTTGTCTTAAACTGTTCTCTCGAAGTAATCCAAACTTGTCTGTTTAATATTGTAGTACGGCAAAGGGTTATTGAAGGCATAAGTGAAGACATAACTAAGCGCACTGATTATATACCAACAACGCGCTTCTGAGCTAGTCGTAAGTCTCAAATTATCGACATTTTCCCTCATAATAATAACAAGCTCAGGATGTTTATAACTCTTAACAACCGACAACACCGATCTAGTAGGTATAATGGCCTTAATTTTTTCTTTTTTGACAAGCCACACAGATTTCAATGTCACATAGACAGAAGCTTTATAATTCTTGGCGCTGTTGTGCACTGTCGCCAATGTGCTCAACAGTAATGCTATATTTATTTATTATTGTACTCTACATCAGTATCTGTTGGTATCTGTCTTAATGGACTTGTTTGAATACGCCTAACTCGTCGAGGGGGATGTCGATGTGCTATACGTTCTCTTTCATCTTTTGTTATTATACTAAATATGATAGTAATTATACACTCATAAAGACGATTGATATAAGGCTTATTGCAATTTTGTTATGTTGATGTCAATAATATTGATGCTGCTGTTCATTATTTTATGAATTATAGTTTACAATCAAACACCGAGCTCTGCATAGTATTTCTTGAAATCGAATTTCTCGCCCTATGGAGCAACCAATCCGGGGTGTTTCGAGTTTACGGCGTTAATACCGTCTTCGAATTTACGTTTTCCTTCTGCAGTTGTGAGATCATGAGGGAACTTTCTAGGGTCTTTAGTCCAAGCGACCTCTTTTGGTGTGAACCATCCATTGTCTCGCTCAGTAAAGAAATATCTCTCCCAGGCTTCGGGGTTCCAAATACCGTAGTTAAAGAGTTGATCGAAGGAGATCATAACAGGCAATACTGTTCTTCTAGCAGTGGGAGTCATGTCTGAGAAATAGTTGTCGTGCTTGAATATTCTCCATTGTTCGAACAATCTTTCATAGTCTCGATAGGTTTGAGTTTTGGCTTCAGCTCTGATATAGTCAGGTACAAAGAAACCTCTAGAGCCTCGCTCAACTCTCCAATATCTCTCTCTTCTTCTGGATTTAAGCAACCAGTGATAAGGATGCAGACTTTCTCGTGCCATGTGCTCGAACAAGGGGCATCTTCTTAATTATGCGTCGTTGTGCAAAAGTGAATCCTCGAAAGTCTGTGTAAAACATTATATACCAATCCTCGTTGCAGGAAGAGATCGCGTTGCCAAGATCTCTCATAGTTGAACCAGGTTCTGAAGAAGGGCTTCAGTGCCTGTCCCAAAAGTGTGCGATGGAAAAATATATGGGCCCAGTCTGATTTTATTTGTAAGTTGTACTTCTAGCGTGGTGCAGTGGGTTAGTTGTGAACCACTTGGCTGGCGTGGTCAGTTGCCTTGCTCTGCCAAGCACTGCGGTGTTAACAATTTGCTCGTATGCGATTTTTTCTAGTCGAACCATCAACAAAACTATTGTTATAATTATAATCAAGATATCAGCATATAGGACCAGATATTAATATATTATGTACTTCTTAAGCTTATATAAACAACTATTAACGAAATTATTGTATTATTTAGTAAACAAATTTGTACTAATTTAGTAAATCTCCTCAAATAGTAGTAATTGTTAATACTTATTAAACTATTTCAAGTAGAATATGGTAAAGAGCTTAAGCACTGATAGCATAGAGAGCCGTTTATTTGATTAGATAATTAAAAATATGCGCTTAAATAAATTACTCGAAATTTGTTATAAAATATAAACAATAAAGTTATAAATGTCATTTTAGTCTCTCAGACAAGAACTTCAACTAGCCAATTAGGCATTTAATCGAGCGTACAAGAGATTGCACGAGCGAGCTCAATAAAGATAAGCTAGTTAGCGAGAACTAAAATAAAAGAAGAAAAAGTTAGATGAGGAGACCATTAGTGATGATAAACTTCTCGAAATTGACTACGAAGCCGAGGAGACTGTTGACTTTCTTCTCAAAGCAGTCCCAGTTAACGTGTTTAATCCGAAATTGTATGAGTAGACTGAGCGATTCAAAGTTCGGAATATTCCAATGGATAGAAAAATTAGAATATTTAGCGGGTTTTTCGAAAAACAGAAGAAGTTCCTATAAGATCAAAAGAAGCAGGTACAACTCGCTGCCAACATTGTACCTGAACAACTCACAGGTGGAGCTGAATTCAAAATCAAAAATAACAACAAAGAATAGTCATTTACACTCAAAGCTGAAGATCTTAATAAATTGAAGCCCAGCTAGGATTTAAACGATACTGTAATCGCAAGCTACTTGAAGCTTTTAAAATTGTTCGTGATTCCACCTGAGATCGAGTCTAAAACTTACATATTCTCAACATTCTTCATGAACCAGCTTATGGGTGACTTGATATCCAAATAATAAGGAGCACCTGTGAAATAAATTTAGAGAAGTTAGAAGAAATTGCAATAGTAGATTAAAAGGAAAGTAAGCGAGAATTACCAGAAAGTCAAAAACTGGACTCGCAAAGTCGACATATTCAAAATGTAATACCTAATTATCCCGATGAACCCAAATAATCACTGGAATTTGCTAATCGTAATAAACCCGAACAAACTGCTAAAATAATCATAAACTGAATAATGCAAAATAATGGGCGTGGACTCATTATTCTAAATAAAACCAATATTTTACGATGTGCTACGAATTTACCTCAATATGAAATTGCAATAAGCGCAGTAATAGACTATCCTCGATACTGTGTTTATCCCTAGTTATCAGATTATGGTGCCAAGACAGACCAATCATCATGACTGCGGGTTGTATGTGCTTTGTTATGTTTAAATGCTGTTTATGAATAATAAGATATTGCAAAGTTTGAGTCAGAAAAATAAAAATTATTTGTCGCTGTTTCCTCGTGAACTGGTATATAAAATGAGACCATAACTTAAAAATTTACTGTACAATATGATCAAAAATCATACTAATCTATATAAAATCAATGAGATAATCATAGAATATTTTTAATCGAGAAAAAAGATATTGAATATGTCTAAAAGTTAGGAAAATGAATATCATTACGATAAGATTGATATTAAATAGTATTAAAAGTTTATAAAACTAAGTCCAAACTTGTCCGATTAAAACTAATAAAGAGCTATGCTTCGATTTTATTTAGACCCTGATATAAACTACTACTAAATTGAACAACAACAGCAAGATCTTGTTGATTTTTGATTTATGTTTCATTTATAATTCTATGTATATTCTCATAAATAAACTTTCTCTTTGTAATCGATTTATACCCTTTATTACAAAATAAATAGTGACTACCTAAACTCAATTAATTGATTTAATAGTCACTAATTTCTGGACCAAAACAGCAAAATCATGATTATCAAAAAATATTAAATCAATAAATATATTATGTTGATATTTATCGATAAAATATTACTAATTGTTGTTAATTTACTTAATTTAAAATAATTTATTGTTTAGACAATTCATCACTGGTCAAATTAAGCTTCAGGATACAATTTCTTCATTCTTTTGGAATCTTCTTCTTGATTTTGGAGCCATCTGAAAATTGACATGAAAAACTTCTACTCTTGAAAATGTTATATAATTCTTAATTTTGTTAAGTTGATTAAAGTTGCGAAACTGTCATAATGAATTATTTTTATCTTAAGCTATTTCAAGATTTCACCTCGATGGTCACTAGATCTTATACTATCAACAATAATTAATTAGATTATTTTAGAGCTAATCACCTAAGGAAATATTGGGGTCAGATATGTTAGAAGAAGGTTAATTTTTATTTTATTTTGCGAAATTTCAAAATCTTTCTTAAGTTTTTATTTTAATTGATTTGTTAACTGCTCAATCGTTTACAAAGTTGGCATTTGTGGCCGATTTATTAAGAGGCAGATCAAAAATTTTTATAAATTTATTCCTTTGATGGATAAACATTATTTATTTAAAAGTTCTTGTACTTAATTGATGATTGATCGAGTTTCTGCTCTCTTTTGATTAAAAAATCCAATATCCTCTCCAAATATCATTTTTAAGAAGTAAACAACATAATTATTTGGCTCTATTTTCGACATACTTTAGAAATGGGTTTGAAACATAACTCCAATTTCGAAACATTTAATGATGCTTTGAAATTTGTTAATATTTATTTCATTTGATAGTATTACTCTTAATAATTCTTACCAAATTTTACTATTTTTTGCATTTAGGACAGTTTTCTTAAATTGCTATGATGCACCTCTTATGGCATCTTTGGTAACAATTTCTTAACATTTCTATATTAGTTTCTTATGGATCTAAGTATTATATTT
>APMI01009987.1_pt1 | contig 11115 bp, 9 predicted proteins | sample 667938 | NCBI WGS metagenome assembly APMI01 (sample SAMN01084076, study PRJNA167559) | wastewater metagenome | biome: Wastewater | place: Denmark: Ejby Moelle, Odense | collected 2011-11-28 | reverse complement strand
CGATTTTGGAAACCCCGGTTACGACACCAAAAGCCGTAACATCTGTAGCGGCTACGGATGCTGCTCCGGTTGTCCCCACTGCATTATCGGATGCGCCTCCTCCTGTAGTGCTTGTAGAATGGCCGGAATCTGCAGAATCGCTGTCACCCGAACACGAAACGATAACCGTACCCAGTGTAATACCCAGAATACTTACCATCGAAAGGATCTTTTTCATAATATGTTATTTTAAAATTCATTACAAAAAAAATCAATAATCCGATGGGTTTCAGGAAAGTGTGGTCAATGATAAAATAGTTGTGGTGAAAGTGTATGCATTGAATTACAGTTTTTTAAGAAAATCTTCTTCATAGGTATTGCCTACGGGAAGCGCAATATCTTTTATATAGACTGTTTTGTTTCTGAAGGAAGTAATTTTCGATAAAGAAATAATACTGGAACGGTGAATTCTGCAAAAACTCTTCTCAGGAAGTTTTTCCAGCAGTTCTTTTATGGTTATTCTTACCAAAAGTGATTTTTGGCTTTCAAAGTAAAATTTCACATAGTTATCCTGTCCTTCAATGTACAGAATCTCACTGAAAACAACTTTTACCAATCCGTAATCTACCCGAAAATAGATAAAACCTTCATCGTGAGCAGAGAGTAATCTTTTTTGCTCCGCTACTCTGTCGATTGCCATTTTAAAACGCTGAAAGCTAAACGGTTTCAGCAGATAATCGAAGGCGCCGATTTCATAGCTTTCTACGGCATATTCTTTATAAGCTGTTGTGAAGATTACCAAGGTTTCCTGAGGAAGTGTTTTGTAAAAATCGATTCCTGAAGTTGCAGGCATATTAATGTCCAGAAAAAGTAAATCGACAGGGTTGTTTTCCAGAAAATATCTTGCCTCGCTGGTTTTGAGGAAGGTCTTTTTTAAATCAACAGTCTCAATATTCGCGCAAAATGCTTCTATAATCTCTAAAGATGGCAATTCATCGTCCAGTGCAATTGCTGTAATCATATCAAATTAATTTTCAGGTTTACAACAAATGCTTTTGGATCTTCTTTTATTTCCAGCGTGTGTTTCTGAGGATAATAAAGCATCAGTCTTTCTTTTGTATTCTTAATTCCGATATTGCTGGACTCTATATTTTTAGTGGTTACGATTCTGTTGAAAACCGTAAAATTCAATTCATTTTCCTTTATCGAGATTCGAATTTTTATTTCAGAATTTTCATCCGGATTTACGCCATATTTGAAGGCATTTTCCACAAAAGTAAACAAGATGAGGGGAGCAATTTTTTTATTATAAAAATTCCCTTCTTTTTCAAATTCGATTATAACGGAATTTCTTAATCTTGATTTCTGTAGTTCGATATAATTGCTGATGTATTGGATTTCTTTTTCCAGCAACACTTCATTTTGATAGGAATCCTGTAATAAATACCGCATAAAATCTGAAAAAATCAAGACCGTATCTGCCGTTTTATCATCTTTTTTTATGGCGGAAGCATAGATGCTGTTGAGCGTATTAAACAAAAAATGGGGATGAATCTGTAACTTGAGATGAGAAAGTTCTGCCTGCAATTTTTCGTTTTTTATTTTTTGATTCTGCATTCTCTCGAACCAGAATGTGGAAAAAAACACGGTTCCACCAAACAGGAATACCAAATGATCCACATCTGAAAAAAACATCTGGATTTTATGAAAAATTGTCTGATCATGGGATCTCGGATGGATGGGCAGCTCCGGAAAATCAGGAGGAAGATGGGAGCCGAAAAGCATCCAGGGCAGAAGCAGAACAACCAACAGTCCGCCAAAAACGGAAAACCCGTATTGCAGATACTTCTTCTGAAATAAAAGTCGCGGGATAAGGTAAGTATAATTGATGTAAAAAAAGATGAGGATAAGCAAATTGCCCAATATATTTTCTGATAATTCCTTAAAATAATGCGGCTCTGAGCTCTCCATTGGAAACGCAGGAAATACAACGGGCTGTAACAGAAAAATCAGTACCCCTATAAAAATAAATACTTTTCTTTTGCTCATACTTATTCTGCAAAATTATTGTTTTTGTACTTGCAAAAATAAAAATGTTGTGAAGAGGGATATTTTTGGGGTGAATGTTTATTTAACAGGATTTCAAAAAGTGGCTTCGGCTCCGCTCAGCCACCACTACAGAAAAACAACACCCAAAAATCACATCAAAAAACCAGGTGACTGAGCGGAGCCGAAGCCACCATGAAAAATCCCCACCCTTCCGGATGGAGATTCAAAATTAAGGTATACGTCCCGAGATACGCGCTGTTACATGCAAGGGTTTCTTTCGTATTCCTGAAAAACACCCAGACCTGAATTTCCTTTCCTGTGTAGGAAACAGGCATCGTGACATCGGCAGTCAATGCTCCCCTTCGGCAACGGATTCGAAAATTTCAAACGTTCTCAGTTCTTCGCAATAACACACCGCATTGGCTTTGTCGGCGGTATCTGCGTTTCCCTGTGCGGAATTATCTTCCCAGCTCAGCGCAATGATATTTCCGGTCTGCGGAGAAGCAGCGACGTTCTGGAAACCTGCCAGATCACCTTTCGTGATCAGAATTTTGTTGTATACCAGTTCGGGAACATCGCCATTCATCTGTAACGCTTCGCTGATGGTATAGGAAACCGCCATATTCACCCTCGATTTTGAACCGCTCCCCGATCCGAAATACTTCGTCTGGATGTTTTTAAGCGGCTGCAGAAAGCTTATCACCATGCTGAATTTGGTCTGCTGCAGAAGCTGTTTATCGGTGGGCTGTTTCGAGCTTGGTTTGGGAATACTTCTGATAATGTCCTGTCCGCGCCAGTTAGCGCCTACAATCGTTCCCACTTTTCCTGAAAATCCTCCAAGGATTCCTTTTGTTATTCGTGCCATTTTGTGCATTTTTATTGGTTAACAGAACGAAGGTATTACAGAATTTTCCTATTTCAGGCACCTGTGAAAAAGATGACCGGTTTTTGACTGCTTTTGACCGGTTTTGACCGGTTTGAAAACCCATTTCTTCGGATCATGTTCGGGTCTTCTTCGGATCGGCTTCGGAAAAATGGGATTTTTTCCGAAGAAACACCGAACAACAGTCGAAGGATTTCTGGAGGGTTTTGAGTGATTTTCTTCTATTCAGATTGACTAAACTTTTTGCTTAGTACCCAACTTTTGTGCGTGATCCAAATATGAAATGTTTCACCTATCTTTCACCTGACAAAATAAAAAAGCACCTACAAATCTGTAAGTGCTTGATTTAAAAAGTGGTCCCACCTGGAGTAAATTTGGTTTTTAACTATTTTTTATTTATTTTTACTACTGATTATCAGGTAGTTATGAACACTCTTTAATAGGTTTTAATATGTATTAATTGAATTCTATTAAAGGTTAGCCCCCCTTTCAGCCCCCTATTAAAAAGTAGTTAAAATGAGATATTATTTTGAATTGAGAAAAGATAAAATCAATCTAAACGGATTGATTCCAATGCGTTTAATAGTTAAAAATGGCAATCATAGAATAAGAAAAAACTTAGCCACTAAAACGTTACTTGATGATTGGAATAATGAGTTGCAAATTATTATAAATCACAAGGGAAATCCATTTTATGAAGATTATGAAATTTTCAACGAAATTATAGCTAGCGAAAAGAAGAAGGTTGAAAAAATATTTTCTTTTTTCAAATATAATGAATTGTCATTTACTGAAACATTATTCAATGAAAAGTATGAAGGTGATGATGTTAAAGTGGCTATAGGATTTTTCGATGCGTTTGATGAATATATCCGAGTTTCCAGACTGACAAAAACAAAAGGAACAATCACAAAATATGGTTCTGTGAAAAATTTCCTAATCTCATTTGAAAAGAGCAAAAAATTCGAATTGAGACTTGATAATATTGATTATCAATTTGAAGAAATTTTTATGGACTATTGCTATAATGAAAGACAAACATTGAATAACTACTATGCTAAAATTGTCAAAACATTAAAGGCATTTTTAAATTGGGCTTTCGAAAGAGGATATCACAGTTCCTTAAAGTTTAAGAAATTAATGGCTAAAGAAGACGAAATTGAAGTTGTTTATCTTACTGCAGAAGAGCTGATGCTACTTTATAACCATAAGTTTGACAATGCTTCTATGGAAAGAGCAAAGGATATGTATTGCCTGCTTGCTTTAACTGGACAGAGACATTCTGACATTTACGATCTAAATGATGTTTCGGTATCTGGCGACTATTTACTTTTTGCGGTAAAAAAAACTAAGACAGTACAACATCAGGTATTTTTAACGGAATTAGCTAAAAGACTAATTGCAAAATATGAGGGTACAATTTATTACCCAATCCCAAGGATATCTTCACAGAAATTAAATGAAGCGATTCAAAAATGTTGTGAAGAAATTGGACTTACCGAGGAAGTTCAATTAACACGTTATTGTGGCTCAAAAAGATTTGACGAAACATTTAGAAAATGTGATATAATTACAAGTCATACTGGCAGGAAAACGTTTATTACTAATAGTTTGTTTCTAGATATTCCCGAAAGGATTGTTAAAGCACAGACCAACTCCAAGGACGAGAAAAGTTTTAGAAGATATGTTAAAATTTCTGAGCAACATCATAAGCGGGAGCTTGATAAATGGAATGTATTAGCTATAGATGACAATAAAAATTAAAACATTTTCAAAATTAAATGGGTACCATAGAACAAAAACAAGTGAAAAAATGATAGCATAAATATCTGGAGAGATATGTGTCAGAGATATGTTCAGTTTATTCCATAATGGCCAAAGTCAGACAAACCAAGTAAATAAAAGTCATCATTAAATTATTCTATTTCTTAATGTGAATTTTGAATCTAATAAAAATAAAAAAATGGCTAAATTCATCAAAGACGGTTTACAGTCAAAGTCTGAAAAAGAACTGCAAATTGAGGTATCAAATGATGATATCCTATCCCCCTACTATTACCCACCGCCAGAAGATCAAATGCGTCAACGGGAAGTTGCAGAAATGTTTAGCACGACAGTTCAAACAATCATTAACTGGTCTTCTTCTGGCAAAATTCCTACATTCAGGATTGGTAAAGTTCCAATTTACTCCCGTAAACTTCTTATTTATATTGCCAGAAACAATCGTAATCTTTTAAAATCGTAAAAGATTGGTTATTCACTGATATTCCAACCTCTGAAACGTTTTTAGAAAGAATTTTACTAATAAATAATATTCGTAGAAATTACATACAGCCTCAACTAAAAACGTGTACCTGTGATTGACCTCAGCGGTTGATTTTCCGAACACTTTTGTAGAAGATTTGAATAAACTTGCTAAACTCTCATCATTAATCATCTCTTAAAATATTATCTACGAAATACAATTCCATTTCTGGTTATTACATATCAGATTGAAATATAAAGAATTATTAGATGAAAGTTTTAGTTCATTATAATACTTGTTTGCAAATACATTAATTAGCAATTTTATAAATTTATAATTACCTAAAAGAAGATACCAACTTAAAAAAATAATAGATAAAAAGTTCCGATTTAATACTCAATAAAAATCGGCAATAATTGTTAAAAAAAAGAGTTACATTGAAAAATCTTTAAATAAAAGTATTTAAAGGTTTTTCTATGTAAATGGTAGTTGATGTTTTATTTACTCCATTTTAAGTTTTGTGCATACTTTGTATGTGGTCCAATTTCATGTGGAAAAGATTTCGAACCCCTCTCATCACCTAGTGTTTGAATAACTTCATCCGTAACCCAGATGTAATTTTCAGATGTTTTATTCTTTAAATCTTTAAGTAATGGCATTTGGTCATCATTAATTACTAAATCAAAAACTTCATAAATAAAAAGACCTTTACCTCCCATATCCAAATCAATTATAGGTGATTGACTTTTTTTCTTAAATCTATAGTCGATGTATCTAAAAGGCCGCCAGTTTAAAATTTCTGTTGCAATTAATTCTTCACAAAATTCTCTCCAAGGCGAACAGACATCATCTCCCCAGTTCTGACTTTTAACAACACAGATGAGCTTTGCTCCAATCTGTAAAGCGTTATCATACTCGGCAGTTACACCATTTGTTCGCAGGTATAGCTCACAGCGTGGAATACCATTTCCCCTATCAGGATGAGGCATAAAATCCTTCAGAATTTTTACAATACCATCATTGGGCATCAATCCTAATTTGCAGTGATCAGATAGGATAAATTCTGTCATCCCCGGAACATTAATATGAGGCTTCCTTCGAAATAAGACAGTATAGAATTCTGTGCTTCTTTTTTGATCATGTACATATAGTATGATTTTGATTCCGACGATTTGCTTCATCTTTAAAGTTTTAATGGAGACATTACACACAATAAACAAAATCCTGTATCAGCTTCCTGTAGGATAACGAGCAGTATGATTTATGACACAAAAATAGAAAAAAAAATCAAAATAAGATAAAAATGTCTTATTTATAATATCTTTGCTGAAGAAATAATAAACATCTAAAAAAAGACAATCAATGGATGCAAATTTATCTTCCGCTCACAAAATTCTAGTATTAAATACACTGGCTTTTACCATTTGTTTTGCTTGCTGGACATTGAACGGAGTTCTCGTAACTTATCTCGTAGATAATAATATTTTCAACTGGTCAGTCGTCGAAACTGGCTGGCTGCTCGGAATTCCCATTCTTACGGGCTCCATTATGAGATTACCCTTGGGAATTTTAACTGATAAATACGGTGGAAAACCTGTATTTTCAACCCTACTACTTCTTTGCAGTGTTCCATTGTTCCTACTCTATTTTGCAGATTCCTATTGGATCTACTTTCTGCTAAGTGCCTTATTCGGAATGATTGGGACAGGTTTTGCCGTAGGAATTGCCTTTACATCAGCTTGGTATCCAAAAGAATGGCAGGGACGTGCCTTGGGAATATTTGGGATGGGAAATTCAGGCGCTGCCTTAACCACATTTTTTGCCCCCACTCTACTTAATTATCTATCTGCCGAAGACCCAGAGAATGGATGGAGAATGCTTCCCATACTCTATGGAATTACATTGGTCATCATAGGATGCATCTTTCTACTCTTTGTGAAAAATAAGAAAGTTACCGCACAAAACAAGTCTACAAAACAACTTCTCGAACCTCTCTCGAACATGAGAGTCTGGCGATTTGGTCTTTATTATTTTTTAGTATTCGGCTTATTTGTCGCTTTCTCTCAGTGGTTGATGCCTTACTATGTGAGTGTCTACAAAACCTCATTGGTTTTAGGAGGACTTTTGGCATCAGCCTTCAGCTTACCCAGTGGCGTTATCCGCGCTTTTGGCGGTTATCTTTCAGATAAATTCGGTGCTAGAAAAGTGATGTACTGGGTCTTATACTCTTCACTGATTTTAAGCGGACTTCTAATGCTTCCGAAAATGGAGATTCTAACTCCCGGAAAAGGCATCACAGCAAAAAAAACAGGAATCGTAAAAAGTTTTGGAAATGAAAAGATCATTCTTGATAATGCCGAATTTGCTATCAGTGCAAAACCTGAGATTCCCCAACAAACTTCAGTATTACCCGAATCCTTTTCATGGCAGGAAATTTTAGTAAAACAAAACGAGCGCGTACAGAAAAAGCAGCTTTTGGCACACGGTGTCACATTGATCAAATTTGAAGCACACATCTGGGTTTTCTCAATCTTGGTGATTCTCATCGGCATTATGTGGGGAATCGGTAAAGCAGCAGTTTATAAACATATCCCTGAATATTTTCCGAATGAAGTCGGTGTTGTCGGCGGAATGGTTGGATTAATTGGTGGTCTAGGCGGATTTATTGGTCCTATCCTTTTTGGATATTTATTAGATTTTTCAGGGTTATGGACCAGTTCATGGATTTTCGTATTTCTTATTTCCGCTATCTCATTGTTCTGGATGAATCAGGTTATTAAAAAAATGACAAACAATGCTGCACCGCATCTTAAAGACAGAATTGAGCACGTCAACAACAACAAAGATTAAAATAAACTAAAAGAATAAATTACTACAATATGAACGAGTCAAATTGGTTAACGGACTACGATCCGTCAAATGAAGAATTTTGGAAACGCAGTGGGAAAAAGATAGCTTGGAAAACTTTGGCCATCACCACAGCTGCACTTACTTTCTCTTTCGCAACCTGGTTTCTTTACAGTGTTATCGTTATCAAACTTCCGCACATCGGTTTTCAATTCACAGATGACCAGCTCTTCTGGATGGCCGCTATGCCCGGACTGGCGGGTGGTATTCTAAGAATCGTCAATACATTTCTAATTCCCATATACGGAACAAGAAAAGTTATTTCAATCAGTTCACTGATCAAAATAATTCCTCTTTTAATGTTAGGATTTGCTGTGATGAATCCCCAAACATCATTCACTTATTTTATGCTGATAGGATTCTTATTAGGGATTGGAGGTGGAGATTTTTCATCCTTCATGCCGTCTACTTCATTATTTTTCCCTAAAAAGGAGGTAGGAACAGCACTCGGAATCCAGGCAGGTGTCGGTAATTTTGGGGTAAGTCTGGTACAGCTACTCTCTCCTTTGATTATGAGTCTTACACTGTTCTCATTTTTAGGCGGCGGTGAAATCATCGTGGAAACCGGAAAAACGATCTACCTGGAAAATACTGCATTTATCTATGTGATTCCTTTATTGATCGTTGGAATTTGGGCTTGGTTTTCATTAAAAAGTATTCCCGTAAAAGCTTCTTTCAAAGAGCAGCTGGATATTTTCAAAGACCGTCACACCTTGTATTGTACGATGACCTACATAATGACCTTCGGAATTTTTGCAGGATTTTCTGCGGCCTTCCCCCTGATGATAAAAAATCTTTACACGCCTTTGGATAAAAGCATTGACCCTTTGCAGTTCGCTTTCTACGGTCCCCTTATCGGTTCAGCATCCAGAGTTATTTTTGGAAAAGTTGCGGACAAGATCGGTGGAGCATATCTGACCCATTTTACAGGAATATCATTGATAATTTTAATTTCCAGATTGATTCTTGGCGGTTACCTGACCCCAACTTCACCGGATCAATTTCAGGGATTTCTTCTCATAGTATTAGCCATATTTTTCTTCACAGGTATAGGTAATGCAGCGACTTTCAAACAGTTTCCAGTTATTTTTTCAGAATCACCGAGAAAAGCAGCAGGTGTTATCGGCTGGACAGCAGCAGTGGCTGCATTTGGTCCTTTCGTATTTAATATTTTGATCACACAATCCAGAGCATTGACTGGAGATTCCAGATTATTCTTTTGGTTTTTGGTGGTAGGATGTGTTTGTGCAACCGCCGTCAACTGGCATTTCTATACAAAAAAAGGATGTGAAAGACCTTGCTAGTATTTCCTTTAAGCTCGTTTATTAATTTAAAAAATTGTAATGCAAAAGAAAATAACTTCAGTTTTACTGTTGATATCTATCGCTCTGAATGCGGGATTGATCTATCAATTTTTTTTCAAGGGTGAAAAGGTAATTGCTGAAAAAGAGGGAAGATATGAAATCAAAATGGCAAAAGAAAACCGGGAGTTTGTTATGGCAGAAATGAGAGGTTTTCTGGAAAGCGTCCAAAAGATCAACGAAGGAATTGCTAAAAATGATCCTGAAATCATTGCAAAAGTCGGACAACAATCCGGAACCTGCAAAGTGGATGCGGTGCCACAAGGTCTTGTAAAATCTTTACCGTTTGAATTTAAACAAATGGGCTTTCAAACTCACGAACTTTTTGATGTGATGGCAAAAATGGCAAAAAAGAAATACGACCGCCAACTAACTCAGGAAAAGCTCAATCAATTGCTCAACAACTGTGTTGCTTGTCATAAAACCTATAAAATAACCACCGAATAATAAGAAGATGTATAAAACTAAAATCGCCATCAGCTTTCTGGTCTTTGCTTTTGGAATCACAAATGCACAAGTCGACAGCCTGAAAATGAACATTGACCTCAGAACAAGAGCCGAACTGGATAACGGAGCAAGAACGCTAATCCCAAAAGGAAAATCAGCAGAAACGACGGTTGTATCAAGAGCTCGTTTCGGAATTGATTATTACTATAAAAATCTGGAAGTTTACATTTCTGCACAAGACGTAAGAACTTGGGGTGAAACCTCTTCTACTGCAAGTAAAAATCAGAATTTTATTCTGAATGAGGCTTGGGCCAATTATCAATTTTCAGAACGATTTGCCTTAAAATTGGGACGGCAAATTCTTTCTTACGACAACGAACGATTAATTGGGGCATTGGATTGGGCAATGCAGGGACGAAGTTTTGATGCTTTAAAAGGTATTTTCAAATTAACTCCGAGTTCAAAATTAGAAACCGTTATTACTTACAATAATGACGACAATGACGCGAATGACCTTCCCGACAAAGAAGTTTATAATATTACAGAAGCCGGAGAAATCACAAAATCTCTACAAATCATCCATTACCAATACACAGGAAAAAACAAGTTACAGTTCTCCGCAATCGCTTTGAACCAGGTTTTACAAAACCCGTCTGGTACACATTACGATATGTTGACCGTAGGAATTAACTCAAAAAAATATTTTGAAAATTTCGGTTTTTTTGGTTCTGCTTATTATCAAACCGGAAAAAATACAGCCGCTCAAAGTAAATCTGCTTATCAATTTTCTGTAAATTCAGACTTCATCATCATACCGAAATTTAACGTGGTTTTGGGAACAGAATGGCTTTCCGGAAGAAGTTTTGATACGGAAGCCGGCAAGAATAGATCTTTCAGTCCTCTGTACGGAACTAATCATCTTTATAATGGTTTTATGGATTATTTTTATTTCGGGACAAATCATTTCAACAGTTTTGGCTTGAACGATTATTATCTGAAATCTACTTATAAATTTAACTCAAATTCTAATCTTCAAGCCAATTTTCACGCATTTACATCCAATGGAAAATTGGGCTTAAATAATTTGGGAGAAAAATATTCCAATTATTTAGGAACCGAATTAGATTTGGTTTTCACGCAAAAAGTTGGGAAAGTCATCACAGCTAATCTAGGACATTCGTTTATGTTTTCAGGAGAAAGTATGAAGTTTCTTAAAAATGTTCCGGAACCAAAAAACTTACAAA
>APMI01003307.1_pt1 | contig 11115 bp, 8 predicted proteins | sample 667938 | NCBI WGS metagenome assembly APMI01 (sample SAMN01084076, study PRJNA167559) | wastewater metagenome | biome: Wastewater | place: Denmark: Ejby Moelle, Odense | collected 2011-11-28 | reverse complement strand
CCTGGGCAGGCATCATCCCGATATCGGCCGATAGCCGCGACATTCTGGCCTACGTCGAGCAAGCCATGCAGGCCCGCAAACCTGTTGGATACCAGCGAGACTTTCTGGAGCGCTACCAGCCCAATGTGACCTGGTATCTCGCCGAGCCCCTGCGCAAGCAGTTGCACCGAATGGGGCGCACCGCCCAGGCCCGCGACCCGGCCGGCACCTACAGCCGGGCGATTCTGAATCGCCTCCTGATCGATCTGTCGTGGGCCTCCAGCCATCTGGAAGGCAACACCTATTCGCGGCTGGACACCCGGGAACTGATCGAGCATGGCCGTAGCGCCCACGGGAAAGGTAGCATCGAGACGCAGATGATCCTCAACCACAAAACGGCTATCGAGTTGCTGGTTACGAACATCGACACAGTGGGATTCGACCGCTTCACCCTGATGAACCTGCACAGCGCCCTGGCCGAAAACCTGCTGCCCAACCCGGCCGACGAAGGCCGGCTGCGCCTGCATGCGGTGGATATCGGCATGAGCGTGTATCGCCCTCTGTCGGTGCCAGCGCAGATCGATAGCGCTTTCAAGGTCCTGCTGGACAAGGTGAGCCGCATCAGCGACCCCTTCGAGCAGTCCTTTTTTGTCATGGTGCACTTGCCCTACCTGCAGCCCTTTGCCGACATCAACAAGCGCACATCCCGGCTGGCCGCCAACCTGCCCTTGTTCCGGGCCAACCTGTGCCCGCTGACCTTTCTCGACGTACCCGAAGAGGCCTACAGCCGCGCCACCCTGGGCGTCTATGAGATGACGCGCGTGGAACTGCTGCGCGATCTGTATGTATGGGCCTACGAGCGTTCGACGCAGGAATACCTGGCCATCAAGCAGGATCTCGTGGAACCCGACCCCCTGCGCCTGACCTGGCGGGAGCTGATCAAACAAACGATCCGGGATGTTGTGCTGAGCGCAGAACAGGACGGATTGTCGCTGATCGACGCGGCAGTTTCGGCCAAAGTCCCGAAGCCAGAACAGACCAACGTCAAAGCACTGATCGTGGAAGAACTGCGACGCTTGCATGAGGGCGTACTGGCACGCTATGGCCTGCGACCATCGGAACTCACAGCGTGGAAGAAACGACAGGAAGCGAGCTGGATGTAGGGGCTGAATGTAGGGGCGACTTTAGTCGCCCCTACATCGCGACTTTAAAAATCGCCGTGCTCGCGGCACCATGCAATAAGGGCGCGGCTGGACTGATCCAGCCCTTCCGTCCCGGTTTCCCCCTTCAGCGCCGGCAACAAACGCCCGGCCAGCTGCTTGCCCAGTTCCACCCCCCACTGATCGAAGGAATTGATCCCCCAGATCACGCCCTGCACAAACACCTTGTGCTCATACAGCGCCAGCAACATGCCCAAGTGGTAGGGATCGAGGCGCGGCAGGATGATGGTGGTGGAAGGCTGATTGCCGGCAAACACCTTATGCGGCAAAAGCGCATCAATCTGCGCCGGCGGCACCCGCGCGGCCTCCAGCTCGGCGCGGGCTTCCTGCTCGGTCTTGCCAAAGGCCAGCGCCGCGCTCTGGGCCAAAAAGTTGGCCATCAGCGGCGCCTGGTGGCCCGGCAGCGGGAAGTCGCTCTGCGCGCTGGCGATAAAGTCGCAGGGCACCAGCCAGCCCCCCTGGTGGAGCAACTGGAAGAAGGCATGTTGGCCGTTGGAACCAATCTCGCCCCACACAATGGGGTTGGCCTGACACGACAGGGCCTGACCATCACGCCCCACCGTCTTGCCGTTGGACTCCATTTCCAGCTGCTGCAGGAAGGACGGCAAAAACCGCAGGGATTCGTGATAAGGCAGCACCGCACTGGTGCTGGCCCCCAGAAAGTTGGTGTTCCACACCCCGATCAAGGCCATCAAGACCGGCAGGTTCTTGTCGAACGGCGCCTCGCGGAAATGCGTGTCCATGGCCTGCGCACCCGCCAGCAGGCGCTCGAAGCCATTCATGCCAATGGCCAGCGCAATCGGCAAGCCCACCGCCGACCACAGCGAATAGCGCCCCCCCACCCAATCCCAGATCTTGAACACGTTGGCCTCGGGCAAACCAAAAGCCGCCGCCCGCGCCACATCCGACGTCACCGCCACAAAATGCAGGGGCAAGGCCCGTGCGCAATCCTCACCCGCCGCCGCGCACAACCACTCGCGGGCAGTATGGGCGTTGAGCATGGTTTCCTGGGTGCTGAAAGTTTTGCTCGCCACAACAAACAGCGTGGTGCGCGGGTCGAGCATCTCAAACAGCTTCGCCATGTGCGCGCTGTCGACGTTGGAAACGAAATGCACCCGCATGCCCGCACGCTGGTAGGCCGACAATGAGCGCACCACCATCTTCGGGCCAAGATCAGAACCACCAATCCCGATATTCACCACATCGCGAATGGCCTCGCCCGAAAAGCCTCGCCACAAGCCCCCGCGCACCTTTTCGGAGAAGGTGCGCATCTGCGCCCGCACGGCCCGCACCTCGGGCATCACATCGGCGTCGACCGACGGAAAAGCCCCAAGCTTCAAATTACGCAAAGCCGGATGCAATACCGCCCGCTTCTCGCTGAAGTTGATCTTATCGCCAGAGAACAGACGGTCGCGCCAGTCAGCCAAGCCGGCCGTCTCGGCCAGATCGAGCAAGAGCTTGAGCGTAGTGCCATCGATGCGCTGCTTCGAAAAATCGACCAGCAAACCTTCGAGGCCAACGGAAAAACGCAAGAAGCGCTCGGGGTCGGCGGCGAAGAGGTCGCGCAAATGGGAACCAACTAACTGGTCACGGTGAACAATGAGCGCCTTCCAGGCGGGGGCATTGGTATTGGGCATACCGATCAATTCCATTCTCTCAAAACAAACACAGTCCAGCCGAAACCGTCAATCGCTACCAAACAGATCCCGTGTGTAAACCTTCTCCTGTACATCATCAAGTGCATCGGTACGCCGATTGGCAATGATCACATCTGCCTGCTGCTTGAACAGAGCGAGATCGCTCACCACACGGGAATGATAGAAATCAGGCTCGGTCAGCACGGGCTCATAAACGATGACCTCAATGCCCTTGGCCTTGATGCGCTTCATGATTCCCTGAATGCTGGACGCCCTGAAGTTATCCGAACCCGCCTTCATGATCAGGCGATAGATCCCCACCGTCTTGGGCCTCCGCTTGATGATCTCGTCAGCAATGAAATCCTTGCGCGTCGTATTCGACTCGACAATCGCATGAATGAGGTTTTGCGGAATTTCACTGTAATTAGCCAACAACTGCTTGGTGTCCTTGGGCAGACAATAGCCGCCGTAACCAAAGCTGGGGTTGTTGTAATGACTGCCGATGCGCGGATCCATACACACGCCGTCAATAATCTGGCGGGTATCCAACCCATGCGTGGCCGCATAGGTATCCAGTTCGTTGAAGTAAGCAACCCGCATCGCCAGAAAGGTGTTGGCAAACAGTTTGATTGCCTCGGCCTCAGTGCTGTCGGTAAGGAGAACTGCAATATCCTGCTTGACGGCCCCCTGACTGAGCAGATCCGCGAACATTTGCGCACGCTCGGAGCGTTCGCCAACAACAATCCGCGAAGGGTAAAGATTGTCGTAAAGCGCCCTGCCCTCGCGCAGAAACTCCGGGGAGAAAATAAGGTTCTTGCTCCCGAATTGCTCTCGCGTCTTTTCCGTATACCCTACTGGCACGGTTGACTTGATGACCATGAGCGCATCCGGATTGATGGCCATCACATCTTTGATGACCGCCTCAATGGACTTGGTATTGAAATAGTTTGTCTCGGGATCGTAATCGGTAGGCGTTGCAATGATGACGAACTCGGCCCCCACATAAGCCTCATTCTTGTCCATCGTAGCCTTGAAGTTCAAATGTTTACCCTTAAGGTATTCCTCGATCTCCTTGTCCTCAATCGGAGAAACCTTCTGGTTGAGCATGTTCACCTTCTCGGGAACAATGTCGAGCGCCACCACTTCATTATGCTGCGCCAGAAGCACCGCATTAGACAAGCCTACATACCCAGTTCCTGCAATAGCTATCTTCATTTAAATCAACCCCATCAATCTCAAAAAGCCCAAAGACTGAAGCATATATCGCCCGAAACTTACGAATAATTCAGCAGCCAACTAAAAATTGCATTCAACCCAAAACCCTAATCGGGCTCACCAACACCAACGCATACAATTCTCTTAAAAACCACTCAAGCTCGAAATTGCACAAAGCGAAACAAAAGCTCAAAACCCCATCACATTAATATTTCTATCATAGAAATATTATCGCCACACCTGTAGCACAGCCTACTCTGAAATTGAGTAAAAGTACCAGTTTAACTATTAATTAGGTAGTGATTTGAAAATCGATCAATGCATCTCAAGGGCGAAAAACAGGATTTTCATACCCTCTTGAGGCAATCGAAAAAGCTCAACTTTGGTATATTTCCGACACGAGTCAACAGAACATACAAGACCGTTGACCTAACCCCTTAAGACACCACAACCACTAGTTTAAAACAATATCACGAAAGTAAACCTTAAATCCGGAATGGCACTCATACTCAGGAGTATAAACACCAAACTTGAAATAAGGCCCGACTGAATCATTGTGCCCAACGGACACCCTCTTCAAGTCCACAACAGGTATCCCATTAAGAGAAAAAAGGATCGACCCCATATTGCTGTAGGAAAAAACCAACGAGATCTTCACACTCACAAAATCATAGTAGTTAACTTTAAAGGGGCCGCCTCGCAGCACCCTTGGATACGGCGTTGAAACAACTGACTCTGGATTAGAGGACGAATAGACCTCAATGCCATCATCTTTTAATACAACCTCAAATACAGGATAACCAGAAAAATCACCAAGATCTTCCGTTGCGTGAAACTGAGCAACAACAACACCTTTTTTTAATGCCTCTCTATCACTACGCTCATCAACTTTAAAAGAAAACGACCGAAAAACCTCTCTTCCGACAGGGGCTTTATCTATAGACTGATATTCTGAACGAAGCCTATCCTTCCGCTTGTCACCGCCCCAATACTGCCCGCAAGATACGTTTGCAGTAATTAACTGCCCGCCTTTTTCAAGAAAAAGCCCCTCACCGTCAGGGGATGCCTGGAGGTTAAATTTACTTCCGCTCAGGCACAATCCGTCCCTACTCAAATTGACACCGGAAGTGCATTCAGCCTCGCAAGTCGCAGGCAATAGCAGGGAGAACAGGCTAAAAACGCCTAGGACGGCGCGCAAAAAGTAAGAAGACAAAGTAAAACACTCCCACAAAGAAAACCCGTAAGAGCAGCTCAGAGAAACCCTCTCTCACGAAGAAAAACCCCGCGTACACGAAGGAAATTACAAAGTACGAAAAATCCCGCCGTTTCTCAGCAAGGCGATCCATCCAACATAAAATTATGGCGCTAACGAACATCAAAAAATAAAACGCATACGAACCACCAATTAGGTATCCCTCCCCCATAACTGTCGGCGACAATGTAACGCCACGCCCATAATCTACAATCACTTGGGTGTAATACCCAGCCGAATCATAGACTATGGCAGGCTTATCGTCCCAGAGAAACCGCGGCACAATTTTCCCAAAGTGACTTAGAACAACATCGAAACCTTGGTAACTATTCCCACTACTCATGTAGTGCAAATAAATTTTAAGCGGTGCATCAACGGGAAAAATATCTCCTTGAAGATAATAGAACGCGGCCATCCACCACGAATCAAACTCAACGCCCGTTTGATCACCCGCGTAGCGAGCAAAGGACATCAAGACGATACCGCCTATCAACGCAAACAATCCAGGCAATATGTGCCATTTCCGCAAATACCCTCTTCGAATTGCAACCACAAGAACAATAAGGAGAGTACCGATTGCAATTTGCCTATATCCAGAAAGTGCAATATACGTCAAAAACCCAACAGAAAGTGAAAATAAAGACCATATTAAAAACCCGAAGAAACCTCTTGAGTTTGCAACAGCAAAATACGCGAAAGGAAGAAACGCCGGAAAGAACAAAATCACGGCACCCCAGCCTCTGGACGCATCATATCTATGCTCATACTCCACATTCCCAAGATGAAGTCCATTAGCACCTATAAAAATAAAAATGCTAAACAACGAAATCCCGGCAAGAACCTTCAAGGCTTTAATCTCAGCCCTCCTCAATTGCGGAGGAAATTCAAATTGACGTTTTGACCTTGGGTTAAAGAGATAAAACAACCAAAACCCAACATACGCCGCAAGCCCACCAAGCAGTGCATCAATGTAAATCTTGAATATCTCCTGAACCGGCATTTTAAACTCAAAGAGATACTCCATCATGAGCACCAACGACACGCCTCCGAAGAACATAACCGAATAGCAAAGAGCTGAGAACCTGAACCATGAAGCTGGCTCTTCATGAAAATACCGAAATAAGAAGCCAATAACGACTACATTGAAAGCCACAAACGGCCCCAAGACGTTCAGGGAATCGAACATACGCACCCCTCGCCCACAAAAAAAACTCTACTTATCTTCATAAGGCCGTTTTCTTATAAAGATAAAAACAACCCAATGATTGACAAGCAACCGAACATACTGCGGAGAATGCAAGAAATAGAGCGGATCCAGAAAATGCAGCGAACAATGCAAATGCAAAATAAAAGAAGGTTGTGATTAAGAATATCTTAGCCACTCCCAAAACATGACCGCGCATCATAAGAACGACAGCATATGATCCAAAAAAAATATTGAACAACTGCCCGACCAAGAGCACTTTCATCACACCCTCAGCCGCCGAAAAGCCGGCACCAAAAATGGAAAGAAGAGGAGCCGCAAAGAAATAGACAGCGACTAAAACCCCCCCCCCGACTAATGCCACTGAGCGCACTGCACTTTTAACCAACAGGGGCAAGTTTGAAGGCTCGCAGTCAGCATACTGCTTTGAGAAAGCCGAACTCGCTGACACCATTAAAATCTGTATTGCGCCAACAATACGGGTTGACACTCCAAAGTAAGCGGCTTCTTCCGTAGAAAAAAACCCCCCAGCTAAAATCGTTGGTAACCACTGCTCAACAACATTCGCAACGCCAATTATCCCAAACGGAACTATTGAACCTCGCCACGCGGACACCGACACATCTAAACGCTCTTCGTTCGCCGAAATAGCCACCACACGCCATGGCCTCAAATACATTAGAACAAACAAAAATGCACAAATCCAACCAATGAGATAAGAAAAAGCAAAGCCAACAGCATCCACGGAAACAACTTGAAAAAAAACCAATAACACAGCAACAAAGGCGGGAATAAACGATATAGCAGACGTCCCTACTCCAACGGCTCCAGATCCTATTGCGACTGAGCCAAGAGAAGTTACAAAAGATACAAATAAAATAGAAACAGAAAATACGATAGCGACTACTAGGCCACCATTAGCTATCCCAACAACGGACGAAAAGAAACGCACATAAATTAAAAGCCCAAGCCCCGCCGCCACGCACAACGCCATCATCTTTAATCCGTACGCTTTAACCAAATAATTAGTTGCCGCAGACGGACCTTCTGACGAACCAAAAATTGCACCTAGCTTAATATAACCTTTATCTAGGCCAAGTCTTGCGAAAACGGAAAAAACGGAGACTGCACCCAGGTACCAGAAAAAGACTCCCGACGATTCAACACCTAGCCACCTCCCTGCGATGATAGCCAACGCAAAATTGAGTGCGGCACCACCAAAACGAATTCCAGAAACACTTAGCAGTCTAAATAGCAGCTTTCGCATCTGATTTACACGGCACTGTTAATAAACATCTCGAGGTTTCCAAGCAGATCATCAAGGACGTCAGCTTTCAAGCACCCCCCGTGCAGCAGTTCATGGCTGCTCAGGTACCGCTGAACATCTTCCGTTTCAGCTGCGAAATGGCAGCCCTCTAGAGAAGAGAGCTTCTTCGCCGTTGCAACTTGATGGTCGTTTCGGTGTTCAGAGAACTCAGCAAGCCGCGGAAGAACAATCACTGGCTTGCCTTTTAACAAGGCCGTGATTATCGTTCCCATGCCGGCATGCGCAACTACGAGATCACACTCTTCGAATATGTGCTCAAACTCTTCAGGCTCTAAATACCTAACCCACTCCATGCTCTGAGGCTTGTAATCTCCAGCACCAATCTGGGCGATGCACTTCACTGGCGGCTGCTGGGCCGAAGCCCAAACATCGACAGTTTTAATAAGCCTATCAAAGCCAAACTGGGTTCCCACCGTTACAAATATCACAGCACTCTCCCGAGATATGACGCCCCAGTCCTCTCAGCAACATCACTCCATTGGGTAAGCCATAAATCTGCCCACCTCTTTGCTAACTTTCCAGACAAAGACAATTCCTCAGCATTTGCGATACTGTCTAGCCAAATAGTCTTACTACCAATGACTTTCCCCAAAAGAAGGAAAATCAAACCAGGAGCTGCACCAGTGGTAATGACTACATCAGGACGAACTCTAAGCAATATAAACAAAGCGCAGCAGCCAAGCCAAAGCAACTTGAGCTTTGTTTCTTTCGCCGCATCAATCACCGCATAGAAATCGCAAGGAGAAACGGTCTTCTCCAACTTTTTTTCTGTTGAAACATAAGTAGTATTATGACGATCAAACAGAGGAGCAAGCCTTCGGAGCTGAATCCAATGACCACCAAAAGATGCTACTGCGAGAATTTTTTTCACATTTATCTCAAATATCAATCAGCCACAAGATCCTGCAAGCTGCAGATTAAGTTAATTCGCAAAGCATATCACTGAGCATTTCACCCACTTTTTCGCTGCCATACTGAAGAGATAGATACTCCTTGAGAGACTCAACAATTAATTCACGCCTATCTCGATCAAGTGCTAATGCATGTAGCTTTTGATAAAGATCCTCCTCATTATTTGCCACTAACTCATCACGGAAGGCTTGAGGCACCAAACTTTCGGTGACCCCATTCTTTAAAACAAGCGGCAAAGCTCCGCATAATGCGGCCTCAACCCACGTAAGCCCAAGGGACTCGCCGGCGCGCGTAGAGGGGAATAAGAAAATAGATGAAGATCTAAACAAGTCCGCCAGCTCGCACTGCCCCATTGCGGGAAGGACCTCTATTTTTTTACCTGAAAACTTCTCCAAAATTGCCTCCACCTCCGCCCGCTCTTCGCCGTCTCCCGCTAGGACGCCTTGTACATTTGAAATAGATGAGGTCAGCCTTCCCATAAGCCGAGCAGATACTGGAGCCCCTTTCCCAGGAATCATTCTTCCGGCGAAACATATTTTTAGAGCATCGTTGTTCTTATTGCTTGAAAAGAAGATCGACTCATTCACCCCGCCAGACGGACTAACAAACACTGGCGATTTAGGCCTATAAGCCTCAACCAATCTATCTTTAAAAACTCCAGTCGGAACAACCAAGACATTAGAAACTCTATTCGCAACCTTACATACGGCTGCCTTCAACCAACGCCTGACGACTCCTTCGTTGGACTCTGGAAATGCATCGCTTCCATGGTAGTGACAAACTACCTTTATTCGCTTATTGAGGAATCTAGCAGCGACAACGGGAAGCGCAGAATGACTTACGTAATGTACGTAAACAAGTCCGCCATTCTTAACCAAGAAAAAAAACACATTTAAGTAAAAGCGTAAATACCCAACCACCCCAGAGCCAAATTGCGGAAGTGCAAAAAGGTTTGTTACCCACGCGCGCCCAACTAAGTCCTCGTGAAAATTTCTGACGAATGTTCCAAAATATGGACGCTGCTCAGTTGGATACAGGTTAGTCACAATAACTAGTTTTCTTGGAACATCCGGCATAGCTACTCAAACTCGGTTATCGGAAAAAGTCAAACAAAAATGGAGAACCCAACACTATTGAGTCTCCAAGAAATTTCACAGATGCCACTTAAGCAACTCAGAAACAAAAGCCCCAACAACATACTGCATTAAGCAACGGACTTTCTACACGGTGCTTTCGCAAGAGAAGCCATAGAGAATGGTTTCAGCAAGCCCTACTTCTTTCCGTAGGAATACCTATACACATACCCTTTGTACCCATACCGGTAGCGCTGCTTTGTTATATCCAGATCATTAAACACAAATCCCTTCACCTGCACACCCGCCTGGTGGAGCCGCTTGATAGCCTGCTCGAGCTCGCGAACAGGATGGCGACCGGCACGGGCCACCATCAGGGTGGCGCCGACATGACGACCAATTATAGCCGCGTCCGACACCGCCAATATCGGCGGTGCATCGACAATCAGCGTATCGAAGCGCTCGGCAAGATTTTCCAGCAATTCCTCAAAACGCAGATGCATCAGCAATTCGGAAGGATTGGGCGGAATCTGCCCTGTTGTCACCACCCATAAATTGGGGACTGAAGTGGGCTTGACGATATCGTCAATACTCACGTCGCCGGCGACGTATTCCGAAATACCAATTTCACGCTTGAGGCCGAATTCCTTGTTGATATGGCCGCGCCGCAGGTCGGCGTCCACAATCACGATGCGCTTGCCTGTCTGGGCCAATACCGCACCGAGGTTCTTGGAAATGAAGCTTTTGCCAAGCCCGGGGCTGGCACCGGTAATCAGCAGGGAGTTCTGTTTGGAATCGAGCAGGGCAAAGTGAATGGTGGTGCGCAGGCTGCGCAGGCTCTCGATGGCGTCGTCTTCGGGATTCGACACCGCCAGCAAATCGCTGGACCCCTTGTGCCCCTTGCTGCGGTGGCCAATTGCCACTTCTTCATTGCTATGCGGGATGGAGGCATACACCGGCAGACCAAGCCGCGATTCGATTTCTTCAGGATCTTCAATCACCACGCGCAGGGTACGCAGCACCCAGATGGCGGCGAGGCTCGCTATGAAACCTAAAAACCCGGCAATGACGAAAATGGCAACCGGCTTGAGGCCAATGGGCTGGGTCGTGACCTCAGCCGGGTCAATGATGCGCACATCGCCAACCGTACCGGCCTTGCTCACGCGAAGCTGTTGAGCCGTATTCAGCAGCTCGGTATACAGCGTTGTGTTGACTTCAACGTCACGCGCCAACCGCAAGACGGTTTGCTGGGTATCCGGCAGCTTGGCTACCGCGCCGTCAAACTGGGCGCGGCGC
>APMI01033374.1_pt1 | contig 11116 bp, 11 predicted proteins | sample 667938 | NCBI WGS metagenome assembly APMI01 (sample SAMN01084076, study PRJNA167559) | wastewater metagenome | biome: Wastewater | place: Denmark: Ejby Moelle, Odense | collected 2011-11-28 | reverse complement strand
CGCCATGGCTGCCGTCGCCTCCTCGTCGAGCAGGCCGCGAATGGCGAGCGTGGTTTCCGTCTCGGCGACGGGCAGGACCTTGAAGGTCAGTTCGGTGACGACGGCGAGCGCGCCCCATGAGCCGGCCATCAGCTTCGACATGTCGTAGCCGGTGACATTCTTGACCACGCGGCCGCCCGACTTGAACGCCTCGCCGCGCCCCGACACCGCCTTGACGCCGAGGATATGGTCGCGCGCCGCACCCGCCGACAGCCGCCGCGGGCCCGACAGGTTGGCAGCCAGCACACCGCCGATCGTCCCCCGCCCGCGCGGTTGTCCGAGCAACGGGCCGTAGTCCATCGGCTCGAACGCCAGTCGCTGGCCCTTGCGCGATAGATGCAGGTTGATTTCCTTCAGCGGCGTCGCGGCATAGGCCGACAGCACCAGTTCCTCCGGCTCGTAGAGCGAAACGCCGGACAGATTGCGCAGGTCGAGCGTGTGTTCGCACTGCGGAGGGCGGCCGATAGCGCGCTTGGAGCCATGGCCGACGATTTCGAGCGACGCAGTTTCGGCTGCGGCCCAGGAGACCGCCGCAATGACTTCGGACTCGTTCGAGGGGGCGAAGGTGGTCATCAAGCTGCGGGCCTCATCACGTAAGCATGTTGTTCGAATAGGCGGCCTCAACCCAAGAACGATCTGCTCGACGAATGACAGTACGAGAAAGGGCAAGACGTCCTTTCTCGGTAATTGCGAGAACATTTTGCCTGCGATGGCTGAAAACGAACTCACGTCCAAGTACGAGCAGCTTTTGCGACAACAGCCATTTCATATCTTCGGTCATCGGCGGCTGATACATCCAGCCGACCAACATTCGCCCCGTCGAATTGGTGCTGTATCAACCACAGAAGTGCCATGCGACGTGGCGACGCCGGCGGCGCCACAAGTGGCTTTTGTGGCCAGCCCTTCCGCCTTTCGATTTGGGTTCGATTTTCGGCTACAGCCAGCTTCCACCGGTCAGTTCTGCGATATTTCGTAAGTGGCCCTTCGTGCTCCGACATGGCTCAAAACCTCGGAATATCCGGGAACGGAAGCTGGCCCTGGTGCACGTGCATGCGGCCAAGCTCGGCGCAGCGGCGCAGTTGCGGAAAAACCTTTCCCGGGTTGAGCAGATGGTTGGGATCGAAGGCGCATTTGACCCTCATCTGGTGGTCGAGATCGGTCTCGTTGAACATTTCGGGCATCAGGTCGCGCTTCTCGATACCGACGCCGTGCTCGCCGGTGAGCACGCCGCCGACCTTGACGCAGAGCCGCAGGATATCGGCGCCAAACTCTTCCGCCGCCGCCAGTTCGCCCGGAATGTTGGCGTCGTAGAGAATCAGCGGGTGCAGATTGCCGTCGCCGGCGTGAAACACGTTGGCGACGCGCAGGCCGTGCTTGTCGGAAAGCGCGCGCATGCCGGCCAGAACCTTCGGCAGTTCCTTGCGCGGAATGGTGCCGTCCATGCACAGATAGTCGGGCGAGATGCGCCCCACCGCCGGGAACGCCGCCTTGCGGCCGGCCCAGAACGTCATCCGTTCGGCCTCCGAATGCGACACGCGGCAGGTGGTGGAGCCGTTGCGCGCGGCGAGCGCCTCGACCTGGCCGATCAGGTGGTCGACCTCGGCCGGCGGGCCGTCGAGTTCGACGATCAGCAGCGCCTCGCATTCGAGCGGGTAGCCGGCATGGACAAAGTCCTCCGCGGCGTGGATGGCCGGGCGGTCCATCATCTCCATCCCGCCCGGAATAATCCCCGCGCCGATGATGTCGGCGACGCACTGGCCGCCTTCCTCGCTGCTCGCAAATCCGATCAACAGCGCGCGCGCGGTTTCCGGCTTCTTGAGAATGCGCACCGTCACCTCGGTGACGACGCCGAGCAAGCCTTCCGACCCCATCATCACGCCGAGCATGTCGAAGCCGCCGTCGCCGTCGAGATGCTTGCCGCCGAGGCGCACGACCTCGCCGTTCATCAGCACCATTTCGACGCCAAGCACATTGTTGGCGGTCAGGCCGTATTTCAGGCAATGCACGCCGCCGGAGTTTTCTGCGACATTGCCGCCGATCGAGCAGGCGATCTGCGACGACGGGTCGGGCGCGTAGTAGAAGCCCTCATCCTGCACCGCCACCGAAATGCCGAGATTGGTGACGCCCGGCTGGGCGACAACGCAGCGGTTGGCGAAATCGATGTCGAGGATGCGGTTGAAGCGGCTCATCACGAGCAGCACCGCGTCTTCCAGCGGCAGCGCGCCGCCCGACAGCGAGGTGCCGGAGCCGCGCGGCACGACTCTGATGTTGCGGTCGTCGCAGTATTTCAGGATGCGCGACACCTGTCGCGTGGTCTGCGGCAGCACCACAACCAATGGCATCTGGCGGTAGGCGGTCAGGGCGTCGGTCTCGAACACCTTCATGCCGCGCGGCTGGTCGACGACGCCTTCTCCCGGCACGATGGTGCGCAGGTCGGCGACGATTTCGTCGCGTCGGGCGAGCGTCGCCCGATCCGGTGCGGGCATTGTCAGGCCGGACATCGCTTTCCTCTCGTTCGCCGAAGCTGTAACAGCCACATCCTCAGCAGGCAATTCGGCAGAGGCAGTTGCGGCGCAAGGCCGGCCCGGATAGCCTCGCGAACCAAGGGAGCGTCGATTCAATTCATGCCGGACCAGTTGAAAGCCAAGCCGCGCGTCGGCCTGTTCGTGACATGCCTTGTCGACCTGTTCCGGCCAAGCGTCGGTTTCGCCGCCGCCAGGCTGATCGAGGACGCGGGTTGCGAGCTTGACGTCCCGATGGCGCAGACCTGCTGCGGGCAGCCGGCCTACAATTCCGGCGACCGCGCCGACACACGGGACATCGCGCGCAATACGATCGAGCAGTTCGAGGGCTTCGACTATGTGGTGGCGCCGTCGGGCTCGTGCGCCAGCATGCTGAAGAAGCATTATCCGCCGCTGTTCAAGGACGACCCGCTGTGGGAGGCGCGCGCCAGCGCCTTTTCGGCGAAAGTCCACGAACTGGTGTCGTTCCTGACCGACGTGCTCGGCGTCAAATCCACCCATGCGGCTTTCGACGGAACCGTGACCTATCACGATTCCTGTTCGGGTCTGCGCGAGCTTGGCGTACAGGCGCAGCCGCGCGCACTGCTCAAACAGGTCGACGGCCTGAAGCTCAAGGAAATGGCCGAGTCGGATGTGTGCTGCGGCTTCGGCGGCACGTTCTGCGTCAAGTATCCCGATATCTCCAACGCGATCGTCGAAAAGAAGACGGCCGCGATCGATGCTAGCGGCGCCGACATGGTTCTGGCGGGCGATCTCGGCTGCCTGATGAACATGGCAGGCAAGCTGAAGCGCCAGGGCTCTTCGGTCCAGGCGCGGCACGTGGCCGAAGTGCTGGCCGGGATGAACGACACGCCGCCGATCGGCGGCGCAAGATGAGCGAACGCCGATGCAGATAACCTCGCCCTCCTTCAAGGACAATGCGCGCGCCGCGCTGGCCGACGCGCAACTCCAGAAGGCGCTCGGCAATGTGCGCGGCGGTTTTATCGACAAGCGCGCCAAGGCGGTCGCCGAGCTGCCGGAATTCGAACGGCTCCGCGACAATGGCAAGGCGATCAAAGACCATGTGCTGGAAAATCTAGACCTCTATCTCGAAGCCTATGAGAGCAAGGTGGTCGAGGCCGGCGGCAAGGTGCACTGGTGCGAGACGGCGGCGGATGCGCGAGGCGCCATTCTCGACATCTGCCGTATGGCCAATGCCCGGGTTGTGACCAAGGGCAAGTCGATGATCACCGAGGAAATCCGGCTCAACGAATTCCTCGAACATCAGGGCATCGAGCCGGTCGAGACCGATCTGGGCGAATACATCATCCAGCTGCGCGGCGAACACCCCAGCCATATCATCGCGCCCGCCGTGCATCTCAACAAGGAGCAGGTGGAGGAGGACTTTCGGCGCGTTCACACCAAGCTGCCGAAAGAGCGCAGCCTGGAGGAGCCCGAAGAATTGCTGGGAGAAGCGCGCGGCGTGCTGCGCTCGCGCTATTTCGACGCCGATGTCGGCATCACCGGCGCCAACTTCCTCGTCGCCGAAACCGGCTCGTCGATCATCGTCACCAATGAAGGCAATGGCGACCTGACCCAGATCCTGCCGCGGATCCACATCGTTGTCGCGTCGATCGAAAAGGTCGTGCCGACACTGAACGACGCGGCGCAGATTCTTCGTCTGCTGGCGCGCTCGGCGACCGGCCAGGAAATGAGCGTCTACACCACCGTGTCGACCGGGCCGCGCCGTCGCGGCGACCCCGACGGGCCGGAAGAATATCACGTCATCCTGCTCGACAACGGCCGCTCGGCGATGCTCGGAACCGAGTTCCAGGACATGCTGCGCTGCATTCGCTGTGGCGCCTGCATGAACCATTGCCCGGTCTATCACGCGGTCGGCGGCCATGCTTATGGCTGGGTCTATCCCGGGCCGATGGGCGCGGTGCTGACGCCGTCGCTGATCGGCGTCGACAAGGGCGGGCACCTGCCCAACGCGTCGACTTTTTGCGGCCGCTGCGAAAGCGTCTGCCCGATGCGCATTCCGCTGCCGAAGATGATGCGGCACTGGCGCGAACGCGAGTTCGAGCGCGGCCTCAATCCGGCGACGACCCGCTACGGGCTTGGCGTGTGGGCCTGGTTCGCCAAGCGGCCATCGCTTTACCACCTGGCGGCGTCGTTCGGCATTCCGATGATCAGACTGGCGGCGTTTGGACGCGACCGGTTCAAATGGCTGCCATTCGCCGGCGCATGGACAAAACACCGTGACCTGCCCGCGCCGCAGGGACGCACATTCATGCAGCAATGGCGCGACCGCGACGCGGTCTCCAAACAGGGGTCGAGATGAGCGGACGCGACGCGATCATGGCCAAGGTCCGCGCCTCGGTCGGGGCAGGGCCAGGCGACGCCGAACGGCGCGCGGCGATTGAAGATCGCATCGCCAGGGCGCCGAGCGGCATCATTCCCGAACGCGGCAAGCTGCCGGCCGACGCACGCACCAAACTGTTTGTGAAGCAGGCGGAAAAGGTGTCGGCCAGCGTCAAGCATGTCGCCTCGTCCGCCGATGTGCCAAAAGCCGTGTCGAACTATCTCAGGTCGAAGAACCTGCCGGCTTCGGTGCGCATGGGCGCCGACAAGAGACTGTCGAAAATGCCGTGGACCGACCAGAAGGCGCTCGAGGTGCTGAGCGGTCCGTCCGATGGCCGCGACGCGGTGGGGGTCAGCCATGCTTTTGGCGGCATCGCCGAAACCGGAACGCTGGTGATGACGTCCGGCAAGGACAATCCGTCGACGATCAATTTCCTGCCGGAGCATCACATCGTCGTCATCGACGCCAAGGACGTCGACGGCGACATGGAGGCGGTTCTCGCCAAGGTCCGCAAGAAATTCGGCAAGGGCGAGATGCCGAGGACGCTCAACTTCATCACCGGCCCGTCACGGTCGGGCGACATCGAGCAGAAGATCATCCTCGGCGCGCACGGGCCGCGCGCACTGCACATCATCGTCGTCGGCTGATCGTCTTGGCCGGCATTCATTATCTGGACGCCGCCGCTCCACCCGGCATGCGGCTCTACGCCATCGGCGACGTCCATGGCCGTCTCGATCTGCTTGAAGAGATGCATCGGCGCATAGCCGCCGAACTGGCCGACGACCCGCCGGCCGATTGGCGCATCATCCATCTCGGCGACTATGTCGACCGTGGGCCCGATTCGCGTGGCGTCATCGATTTCCTGATCGCCGCGCAGGCGCACGACGAGCGCAATCTGGCGGTGCTTGGCAATCATGACGCGGGCTTTCTCGAATTTCTCGCGACCCCGGACGCCGAAAGTATCTTCGCCCGCCACGGCGGAGCCGCGACGGCCATGTCCTACGGCGTCGCGGACCCCGACTTCCGCGACCCCCGCACAGCAGAGGCGCTGGGACGGCTGGCGCCGGCCGAACACCGGCAGTTCATCGGCGCCCTGCCGCTGTCGCACTCATTCGGCGATTTTTTCTTCTGCCACGCGGGCATACGCCCCGGCGTGCCACTGGACGACCAGACAAGAAGCGACCTGATCTGGATCAGGGGCGAATTTCACAACTGGCCGGGCCTGTTCGACAAGGTGATCGTGCACGGACACACGCCCCATCACGAAGCGGAAGTCTTGCCCAATCGGGTCAATGTCGACACCGAAGCCTGGCGCTCCGGCGTGCTGACGGCGCTGGTCGTCGAGGGAATCAGAAAATGGCTTATCGCCGTCGACGCCCCCGTCCAATCAACGATTTGACGCCTCCGTCCTGTCCGGCGCGCCAGACGGCGCGACGCCCAAAAAGGCCGGAAGTGTGAAAGCGAGGTCAGCGGGTGGCGTTAACGCCGTAACCGTCGATGGGAGGGTGGCCCGCAGCGGCGTCGCCGACATAGACCGCGGCGCCCCAGAGGAGGATGCCGGAAAGCATTGAGAAGGACAGGAACGCGGCTTTCAAGGGAGTCATCTCTGTTTCAGTCCAACCGATAATGCCTGATCAACCTTACTGTTGCGTTGCCAACGGAAAGAATCTGCGTCCCACGATCCCCCGATCGCGGGACGCCGCGCCCGTCCCGACACGCGGTGGGGCCAATAGTCTGACAACTGTCCAAATGGAAGCGTCGCTAGCGCAATATTAACCGATTCAAATGCCTCGTGGCATTTTCGCCACTGCGCGACGTCAGGACGACGGGCGAATTGTGCCGATCCATGCCCACGCGATGGCCAGGCCAACCGCATCCGCCCTGGGGCCGAAGGTTTCGGCATCGAAACGCCGGCGTTCATCCCAATCCGGCCGGCGGCTGGAAATCGTCTCGACAAAGGTCGAACTCCATTCGTCGACCAGCCGGCGATCAGCTTCGAAATGGAACTGGACGCCGTAGGCGGCGCGGCCGACCCTGAACGCCTGATTGTGCGCAGCGTCGTTGCCGGCCAGGCGGACCGCATGGCGCGGCAAGGTGAAGGTGTCGTCGTGCCACTGGAAGATCGGAAAGCGGTCGCCGGCGACGCCCAGCACCGGATCGGCCTGGCCCTCCGGCGTCAAGGCGACGTCGCACCAGCCGAATTCAGGCGCAACGCCGACCAGATTGTCGGCGCCGCACGCGCGCGCCAGCAACTGGCTGCCGAGACAAATGCCGAGCACCGAGCGGCCCGAGTGAGCGAAGTCGCGCATCAGGTCCGTCAGCGCCGGCAGCCAGGGCGAGCCTTCGTCATCCAGTGCATTCTGCGCGCCGCCAAGCACGATCATCGCATCGAAACCGTCCGGCGAGCGCGGCAGGGCGTCGCCGTCGAACGCCAACACCTCGACAAGTTCGGCCCCTGCCTCGCGCAGCGGCTGCTCAAGCTGCCCGAGGCCAGTACCCGGAAAATTCTGCACGACGGCGATTTTCATGGTCCAGCAAGTCCTTTCGATCCGATTCACGGCTATCATGCGCCACACCGCGCGCAAAGGAGCAGCCATGCCGTTTCAGAACCGGGTCGACCCGTTCGGCGAGATACGCGCGGTGGCCGCGCGCGGCCTGTTCACCGGCAATCGTGGAACGATCCACGATGACAAGACCCGCGCACTGACCAGGCGGCGTTGGGCGACGAAAATGTGGATCATCTGCGATTGCGGTTTCAAGGGACGCAAGCGCGACGTGATGGGCCGCAATCGCCCGAATGGCGGTCCGGGCTGGACCAATCTGTTCTTTCTCGACGAGGCGACGGCGCTGGCGGCCGGCCACCGGCCGTGCTTCGAGTGCCGGCGCGAGGCGGCGCGCCAATTCGCCGGCGCGTTTGCAGAAGGTCAGGGAGTCGAACGGCTCAGCGCGCCTCAGATGGACGCGATCCTGCACCCGCAGCGCCGCGCGGCCGGGGCGACGCCGCCAACGCTCGATGCAGGACAGGTCGCCGCCCTGCCCGACGGAGCGATGATCGCCGTCGACGGCGCGGCATACGCGGTCCGCCACGGTTCGCTGCGGCGGTGGTCGTTCGAGGGTTATGGCCCGGTGGCTCAAATCGGACCCGGGTTTGCAGAACTGCTGACACCGCCCGCCACGGTCGCGGCGCTCAAGGCGGGCTACGCGCCGGCGTGGCGTGCGTGGGATCAAACCAGGGTCGATTGATCGCGCACCGGCACTTCCGGCAGATCGTAATAGTCACCCTTCGATTCCGGGTAGAGTTGGCTTTCGATGCGGAGGCCCGTGGGGCCGTCGATCGTCCCTGCAAATATTGAAATGTTCAGATTTCCGGTCCGACGCCAGAACAGGTTCGATCCGCAGGCGTCGCAGAAGCCGCGTTCTGCATGTTCCGATGAACGGAACCATTTCAGCGTCCCTCCTTCAATGTCGATATCGGCAGCCAAACATTGCGTGGCGGCGACGTAGTGGCCGGAGGTTTTTCGGCATTGGGTGCAATGACAGGCGACGACCGGCCTCAATTTTCCCCTGATCCTAAAACGAACGCCGGCACACAGGCAGGATCCCTGCTTCTCCATTCCACCCCCCAAAAAAACATTGGCAAAGATGTCGCGAATATGGCGTCAGTGCGCTTGCCGCTACGACATTTCGCGTCGTCCGCACGCCGGTCAGCCGACGTATTCGAGTCCCTCTTGATCTTGCCGCATTGACGGTATTTGTGTCGTCAATGCGCGCAAATTACCGAATGCAGCGGCTGTTTGTGCCGCAGCCGCTGCGGGACGGCGGAACGATCGAACCCGACCGGCAGCAGGCCCACTACCTGACCAATGTGCTGCGCATGCAGCCGGGCAGCCAGTTGCTTGTCTTCAATGGCGAAGACGGCGAATGGCTTGCGGAGATCGCCGAGGCGACCAGGAAGACCCTGACGCTGGCGCTGACCATGCAGGTACGCCCGCAGCCGGCGCCGTCGGATCTGGTGTATTGTTTCGCGCCGCTCAAGGCCGGTCGGCTCGACTACATGATCCAGAAGGCCGTCGAAATGGGCGCTGGCGTGCTGCAGCCGGTCATCACCCAGCACACGCAGATATCCAATGTCGGGACCGACCGCATCCGCGCCAATGCGATCGAGGCGGCCGAACAGTGCGGCATCCTCGCGATCCCGCAGGTGCGCGAGCCAGTCAAACTCGACCGGCTGATCTGGGAATGGGACGACGCCAGACGACTGATCTTTTGCGACGAAGGCGCCAACACCAACAATCCCGCGCCGGCATTGAAAGCGATCAAGGAAGAGCATCTCGGCCTGCTTGTCGGCCCCGAAGGCGGATTTTCCGACGAGGAACGGCGTCAGTTGCGCGCCCTGCCCTATGTGACGTCGATCCCGCTTGGGCCTCGCATTCTGCGCGCCGATACAGCAGCCGTGGCCGCGATGGCGGTGGTCCAGGCTATGATCGGGGATTGGTGAGCAGACCCGCAGGCTCACGCTCAAGAGCAGTTGATAGGCCAGTCAGCGGAATTCACTTGCCGTGAGCGCCGCTTTCCGGCCAAAGGTCGCGCAGACTTAGTGCCGGGGGAACGGATGGCGCGCGACACGACCGACAACAGCCCGATCGAGAGCATGGACGAGCTCGTCGCCTGGATCGCCAAGGGCAACAAGCCGCGCGACCAGTGGCGCATCGGCACCGAGCACGAAAAATTCCCCTTCTATGTCGACGGCAACGCCCCGGTTCCCTATGCGGGGCCCCGCGGCATCGAGGCGCTGCTGAAAGGCATGCAGGCCATGCTCGGCTGGGAGCCGATCATCGACGCCGGAAATGTCATCGGCCTGGTGGAACCGACCGGACAGGGTGCGATCTCGCTCGAACCGGGCGGTCAGTTCGAACTGTCCGGCGCGCCGCTCGAATCGATCCACCAGACCTGTCGCGAGGGCAATGCGCACCTGGCGCAGCTGCGCGAGATCGCCGAGCCGCTGGGCATCCGCTTCCTCGGGCTGGGCGGCAGCCCGAAATGGACGCTGGCAGAAACACCGCGCATGCCGAAGTCGCGCTACGAGATCATGACCCGTTACATGCCCAAGGTCGGCAGGCACGGGCTCGACATGATGTACCGCACCTGCACCATCCAGGTTAACCTCGATTTCGACAGCGAAGCCGACATGCGGCGCAAGATGCAGGTCTCGCTGAAGCTGCAGCCGCTGGCGACGGCGCTGTTCGCCAATTCGCCCTTCACGGACGGCAAGCCGAACGGGCTGCAGAGCTGGCGCGGCGAGATCTGGCGCGACACCGACAACCAGCGTTCGGGGCTGAAACAGTTCTGCTTCTCGCCCGATTTCGGTTTCGCCGACTATGTCGAGTGGGCGCTCGACGTGCCGATGTATTTTGTTATCCGCGACGGTCGCTACCACGACATGACGCATATGACGTTCCGGCAGTTCATGGCGGGCGATGCGCGCAATGACGTGCCGGACGGGCTGCCGACCATCGGCGACTGGGCGAACCACCTGTCGACGCTGTTCCCCGATGTGCGGCTGAAGCGCTTCCTTGAAATGCGCGGCGCAGACGGTGGCCCGTGGCGGCGCATCTGCGCGCTGCCGGCGTTTTGGGTCGGCCTGCTCTACGATCCGGCCGCGCTCGACGCCGCCGAGGCGATGACGCGCGACTGGACGTATGAAGACGTGCGGCAGATGCGCGACGACGCGCCGGCGCAGGGCCTGACGGCGCAATTCCGCGGCCGGCCCCTGCTCGACCTGGCGCGCGAGACGCTGGCGATATCCCGGCTGGGGCTGGAGAATCGCGGCCGCAAGAACCGCGACGGCTACGACGAGACCAGCTTCCTCGGCACGCTCGACGAGGTGGTGGCGCGCGGCGCGACCAGCGCCCAGGAAATGGTGACGGCGTTCGGCACCCGCTGGGGCGGCTCGATCGAGCCGGTGTTCATGGAATACGCCTACTGAGCTAGAGCCTCGTGCCGATATTGTGGTCCAATCTGTTTGTTGTTTGGTGAGACGATCCAGCAGGAGGGCGGCGCAGCCTCGATGTGGCGCATCGCGCAAGCCGCCCGACGTAGTGGGCGTCCGCCAAACACAAACCCTGCCCGTCGAATTGCCATTCGCAATTCGACAGACAAGTATTTCCTGCCGATCAAAACTGTCCCGCTGCGCAGCAGCGGGGTTTGATCG
>APMI01087846.1_pt1 | contig 11118 bp, 11 predicted proteins | sample 667938 | NCBI WGS metagenome assembly APMI01 (sample SAMN01084076, study PRJNA167559) | wastewater metagenome | biome: Wastewater | place: Denmark: Ejby Moelle, Odense | collected 2011-11-28 | reverse complement strand
TGTTTGTTCGAATATTGAGGAAGCGTACAGAAAAATGCGATACCCGGCCCATTTCATTTTGAAAGCCACTGATAGCGATGCTGAAAATTCTGAAACAAATGTCTGGCTTGATTTCGCTGAAGGCTGTGGGTATATTTCAAGGGATCAACAAGAAAAAATGATTTTACGCAGTGAGGAAATCGGGCGGCTGCTGAATCATATGATAAATAACCCGGAGAAGTATTGATCAAATAATTATATATTTAGTCTGTATCAGGTAATTTGTCAATTGCTCATTGTCAATTGCTGGTTGAAGTATGCCAACAAATTTTCTTTTCATCATTGATGTGTTTGGTACATTTTCCTTTGCGGTCTCCGGTGCTTTTCTTGCCATGCAAAAGAAGCTGGATCCGTTTGGCGTATTGGTATTGTCTTTTGTAACTGCCATTGGAGGTGGTACGCTTCGTGATATTCTGATTGGCAACCTTCCTGTTGGCTGGTTAAGAAATGAGACGGCAACAATCGTTATTTTCTCTTCTGCCATTGCCACGATGATCTTTGGCAGCTTCTTAAAGCAATTCACCACCACTTTGTTTTTATTTGATGCGCTGGGGCTTGGTTTATTTACCATTATTGGTATTGAACTGGGTATTGAAAAACAATTCAGTACGGGTATTTGCATTGCACTCGGAACGATCACCGCCTGTTTTGGGGGGGTGATCCGGGATGTACTTCTCAATGATGTTCCCTTGCTGTTCCGCAAAGAAATATATGCCATGGCCTGTATTGCAGGCGGGCTGGTTTACTTTCTGCTCAAAAGGATAAATCTTGATGAGGATATTTCGAAAACGATCTGCATCCTGCTCATCTTTGCCATTCGTGTAATTGCTGTACGTTATAAAATTTCCCTGCCTCAATTTTATACGCATAAATAAACAATATGAAACTGACCCTGTACCAGGTGGATGCCTTCGCTGATAAGATTTTTGCAGGCAATCCTGCCGCCGTAATACCGTTGGAAAAATGGATCAGTGATGAGCTGATGCAGCAGATTGCAATGGAGAATAATCTCGCTGAAACCGTTTTTTTTGTGCCCCGGGGCAACGACTTTGATATCCGCTGGTTCACTCCTGAACTGGAAATTAATTTATGTGGTCACGCTACACTGGCATCCGCCTGGGTTTTGTATGAATTTTTAGGGTATAAAAGACCAACAATCACTTTTCATTCTAAAAGCGGCCCGTTATACGTGAGCCGGGATGCTGAAATTATTAAACTTGATTTTCCATCCTGGAAACCGGAACGGATCGATGAATACCCTGCTGAATTACTTACTTCACTGGGGAACCCTGATATGGTTGCTGTATATAAGTACAGGGATTTTTTGGTGGAATTGAATAATGAGACAGATGTGAGAAATTGCAAACCCGATTTTACGCTGATGAAAAAGACCGGGGGAATGGTAATCATCACAGCACCGGGCAGGGAAGTGGATTTTGTATCCCGCTTCTTTGCACCAACAGCAGGTATTGATGAAGACCCGGTAACAGGTTCAGCTCACTCGCAATTGATTCCGTTCTGGAACTACAAACTTGGGAAAGATATTATGAAAGCAAAGCAGCTCTCCAAAAGAGGAGGCGATCTTTATTGCGAACAAAAAGGCGACCGGGTGGTCATGGGCGGACAATGTGTGTTTTACATGAAGGGAGAAATTAATGTCTGACGTAGTCAATCAAGAAATCTTTCTTTAAGCCCGGGTGCAGGTATCATGCAGCTTTCTTTTTTCCCAAACCATTTATAACGGTTCCGGGCTATTAATGTGTACACCCCGTCTCTTATAAATGCGGGGACAATGATAAATCCATATAATAACGGCCAGGCACCTCCCAGTTTCCTGGAAACCCGTAATGCGGCAGAAGATTTCCGGTATAATGTTCCGTTCTCAATCAGTATAAACGAATTCAGGTTATCTGCCGGAAGATGGAACTGTTCTAATAATTGTTGCCCGGTTTTTCCCTGTAAAGAGGCAAAATGAAATTGTTTCTGGTGGTCCCGCTTAATAATGAACTGAACACTGTGGTTGCACAGGTTACAGACTCCGTCAAAAAGGATGATCTTTTTTTCTTCTGTCATTTCCGTGTAAATGTCAGGAATTATCCGGTAAAACCGGGACGAAATAATCACATCCATCAGGCAACCCTGTTCCTCTTTTTGTTCAGGTATTACTTTTTAACTCTATAGCTGATTACACAATTGTGTAATTGATCCATATGGTATTAAAGCTCATTTTTACCCGGGTAATACTAATAAACAGGCTTTGGGGGGATTGCTATTACTCATTCTGTATACAAAAGACAAAATAATTGTAATTTTCGATAGCTGAAACAGGCTGATAAAACCTGATGAACCGGATATTATTTTTTAAAAAAAGACCAGTTTCCCTGCTGGCCGGCTTGCTGTTAGCTCTGACACTGACAGCACAACCCGGTAATGACTATATAAAAAAGGTTGACAATCTCCTTCAGCAGGCAGAAAGCCTTACCCGGAAAGCTGCCTATGATTCAGCTGTTGCTATATCAGAACAGGTTCTGGTAATTTCAAAAGAGAAAGGATATAAAGCAGGAGAAGCAAATAGCTATGATAAGCTGGCAGAAATCATGTTATTGAATGGAAGAATGACAGAAGTGAATAGTTATGATTCGCTGGTGCTGCCTTTGGCGGGCCAGTTAAAGGATACGAACCTGCTCATTAATGCGTATAACCGCCATGGTGTTTACTGCATGGAAAAAGGAAGGACAAAGGAGGCTGAACAGAGTTACCTGCTGGCGTTGAATATGGGGTTAGATAAAAAACAATCCGGCAAAACAGCCGAAGTGTATAGTAACCTTGGTTCCAATTACCTCGCAACAGGCGATAAGGACAAAGCGATTGACTGGTTTTTCAAAGCGCTCCGGCTGTATGAAGTAAATAATAATGAAACCGGCCAGGGAGAAACATACAGCAATATTTCTTCTGTATACTACCTGATGGGAAAGGTTAGTGATGCGATCAGCTACCAGAAAAAAAGTATTACACTCAGGGAAAAGAACAATGATCAATCGGGCCTTGTCATTACCAATGTCAATATTGGCCAGCTGTATATTCTGAAAGATTCTTTTCCCCTTGCTTTTCAACACCTGAAACAATCTGTGCAATATGCCGAAAGGATCAATAACCCCAAATTAAAAGGGAGTGCTTATTCCGGCATGTCGGCCTATTACAGCCGGACAAAAGATTTTCCGGCAGCGCTGGAATGGCAATCCAAAGCAATTAAACTCTTTGAAGAAACAGATAACAAACCATTGCTGTCGAGATTGTATGTAGCGGCCGGGAACCTGGCTAATGTCACGAAAGATTCACTTAAAGCAGTTGAATACTATACGAAGGCCCTTTCACTTGCAATCCTTTTGAACAATAAGGAAAATATCAGTAACGCCAATGAAAAATTGAGTGCTTTCTACCAGTCCAGGAACGATCCTGATAAAGCATTCCAGTATTACAAAAAGCACATTCTTTACCGGGACAGTATTGCCGCCACCAGTACCGGCGCTAAAATTGAAGAGATCAGGGCTAAGTATGAAACAGAAAAAAAAGATAATGAAATAGCCCGGCTCAATACCGAACAACGGATCCGGGAACTGGAAATTGAAAAGCAAAAAGCTGTAATAGCCGGGAATACACTGGAGGCAAAGCAAAAGGAGAATGAGATCAAATTATTATCCCAGCAGCGGGAATTACAGCAGGCCGCATTCCTGAAGTCACAGGAGGAACTGGAGAGACAATTGTTACTGGCTAAGAATAATGAACAGGCTCTCCGTCTTTCGCAGCAGGAATTAAAACTTACCAACCAGGAAAAGGAATTACGGGGAAAAGAATTGAAAGCCCAGAAGCTGTTTCGGAATATACTGATCGCCGGGGCTGTTTTACTGGCATTGTTTGCGGGCATTCTGTTTAACCGGTATAAGCTGAAGAAAAAACTGGAGCAGCAAAACCAGTTGCTCAGTATCCGGAATGATATATCCCGTAACCTGCATGATGATATTGGTGCCTCTCTCAGTAATATTAATAGCCTGAATGAACTCACCAAACGCAATGTGGCCGATCCGGAAAAAGCGGCTGTTTACCTTTCAAAAGCCGGAGATGATATCCAGCGCATCAGTGAATCACTAATTGATATTGTCTGGAATATCAACCCGCAGTACGATGACCTTGATAACCTGTTTATCCGGATGAAACGCTATGCCGCCGATATGCTGGATGGAAAGGAAATACTTGCTCATCTTGTCTTCCCGGCTGACAATGAAAAAATCAGTATGCAGATGGACCAGCGCCGCGATTTTTATCTCATTTTTAAAGAAGCAATCAACAACCTGGTAAAATATTCAAAGGCTACTGAAGCCACAATCGAAGTGCGTTCAGATGACCAGCAAATTCATCTTAAAGTGGCGGATAACGGAAAAGGATTTGACAGTAAAAATACCCGGATGGGTAACGGTATCCAGAATATGAAGCAAAGGGCTCTGAAGTGGCAAAGTGATCTGCAGGTGGAGTCAGTTCCGGGAAAGGGAACAACGATTCTGCTGACGATGAAAGTGAATGTTTAACTTACCCAAAAGTGTAATTGAAAATGGCGCCAAACAAACCTAATTTCACCAGGATGGCCACCTCCCTTGTTATATATGAAGACAATGCCCGCTTGCGGCAGTCTATGGAACTGCTGTTAAGTGATGACAGCGGTTTTAAAGTGACCGGGGCATTCCCCGATTGCAGTAAAGTGCTAAAACAAATGGAAGAGTTGCTTCCTGAACTGGTGGTGATGGATATTGATATGCCGGGAGTGAATGGTATTGAAGGCGTGAAGAAGATTAAATCGGAATTTCCCGATATAAAAGTGGTTATGTACACGGTATTTGATGATGATACCCGGATTTTTGACTGCCTTTGTGCAGGTGCTGATGGATACCTGCTAAAAAATACATCCCCTGTCAAGCTAATCCAGTCGTTGCAGGAACTGGCCGAAGGCGGAGCGCCGATGAGCCCTTTTGTAGCACAAAAAGTGTTTACTTTTTTCAGGAATAACAAACCGGCGGAAGATACTTTTAACCTGACACCCCGGGAAAAGGAAATACTTGAACTGCTGGTAAGAGGAAATTCTTACAAAATGATAGCCGATAAAAGTAGTGTATCCGTGGATACCGTTAAAAAGCACCTGCAGAATATTTATCATAAACTTCATGTGAACTGCGGCACCGAAGCGGTGGCAAAAGCACTGCAGCATAAGATTATCAAGCTGGATTAGAGTACCTGATTGTGTAATTGACTTTCGTTTATTATAGGTCCATCTTTACATCATCAAAAATTATTGATGTATGAAAAAGAGACTACAGCTTTCCTTATTACCCTGCCTGGTAGTTGTAATGGCTTTTTCACGAAATACATTACCCCAAAATCTGCAGGTAATAGCTAAGCCGGATAACATAGAGCTGGTATCTGCAACCAGCGGCATCATCAGGCCTGCTACAGAATTTAAAATCACTCCCAAAAATGTAGGGGGTAATAATCCCTGCAAAAATTTTAGATATGCTGATTGCACGAAGGTTGGTCCGGGTCAAATCATTGCAACAGAGATCAGGCTGAAGGATCATAACCGGGTGATGCAGAAGGTTCCCCAATTGAACATAGTGCTGAAAGCAAATGGCACGAACCTGGTTACCCGGGATCCTTATAGGATTATGATTTTCTAAAACGTATTTAAATCAATAATATGAAAAGAAATATTTTCCTTTCCCTCATCCTCTGTTGTGCAATTGCCTGTAACAACGAAAGTAAAACCAGTGCTTCAGGGGATAGTTTAACGGCTGCGTCAACTGCTGCCACGGTAACTGAAACCACTTCTTCGCCTGCAATGACAGGCAACTGCGGAAATCTCTTACTTTTTAAAAAAGGTACTGTAATTGAAGCGGTCAGTTATAACAAAGACGGGGAAGAAACCACGAGGCAAAATTCAACAGTGCTTGATGTGGCGACAACAGCTGCCGGGATGACGGCGGAAGTGGAAATGAAGAGTAGTGGAACAGGAAAAAAGGAAAATTCATTTATCGGGAAATACAGTTGTGATGGTAAGAATCTGTATGTTGATCTCACCAGCCTGTTTGCCAATATGGATGCAAAAGGAGCAAAAATCGAAGGAGACCCGGTTAACTTTCCGATCAATGTTACAGAAGGAGAAACTCTTCCGGATGTTGCTTATTCTATGACGGTTACAAAAGCGGGTAAGCAAATGAAGACAACTGTATTTATGAAGAACAGGAAGGTGGGGTCTAAAGAAAAGATAACCACTCCGGCCGGTACATTTGATTGTTACCGGATATCATCCACATCTGAAGCGGAGGTGGATATTGAAGGCATGGATGAGAAAACGAAACAGGTTATGGAGGCAATGAAGAATACAATGCCAAAACAAAGCTTTGTTTTTTTCTATGACCCTGCCATTATGATCGTTAAAGTGGAAATGTACAGCGGCGATAAATTAGTCAGCCATTCTGATGTGGTGGCAATAAAATAATCAGCAAGCTGGCATGAACTGTTTTATGAAATATTCCGGTATAAAAGATATTGACTGCCTGAATGATGGCGATGGCTAACATTTTATTAATAAAAACCTACTTCAATGAAACGACTCTTTTCTTTCTGGCTTTTGCTCCTGGCTGTTTCACCGGCTCTTTTTGGCCAGATTGGCAGCAGGTCTACAGCTTTTAAACCCGAAGTGCACGGGCTGAAATTCGTTAACAGCCTGCAGGTGGAAGTGATCAATGATGTTCGTATGTCAGGTTTCTGCGGCGGCATGGTTTATACAGCATTGGATTACTATAAGGCGAGGAAAGCAGTTCCTTCGCAAACCTATGCCCCTGCCAATGGTACAACATTATACACGTACATGTGGGGCCGCCAGCGCAGTTCTGTCATTGATAACATTGATAAATGGACAGAACTGTTTGTAAACCCTTTTGGCTGGAGAACCAACGAGTTTTTTAACTGGGGTTTACAGGGATATGGCGGAGGAAGATTAGAAGAATTGAAAAAGGAGATAGATAAGGGTTCTCCGGTTCCGCTGGGATTATTTAAACCCGGGGATGGTGGTACGGGTCCCCATCACCAGGTACTTGCCATTGGGTATAATGGCGGACGTTATAAAGGAGACCTTGGTGCCTACAAGGAAGACCTGGAAATTATGGTCTATGACCCGAATTTTCCGGGTGTAACTAAAATACTGAAACCGAACCCCGCCGCTAATATCTTTTATTACAAAGATGATCCGGGAAATACCCGTTGCCAGTGGCAAACCTATTTTGTCAATAAAAAATATAACTATTCAGCACCGCCAACTATTGCGGAAGGGCCTGTGTCAACCGCGGCTGAAGTAAAAGAATTACTACTGGAAGTCAGGACAGGTGGTGATGATCTTCGGGGAGGTAATGATAACCTGAATGTGACATTGAATTTTAAAACCAAACCTTCACAGACAATCAACAATGTTAACAAAAGTGCCCGCTGGATCGGTAATTATACTGAAACAGTCCCTGTTCGTTTGCTGACGCCTGTTCCTTTGAGTGAACTGAAAAGCATCACTCTCTCCACAACGTTTGGCGGGGGGATTGGTGGTGATAACTGGAACATGGATGCCGTAAGAGTGCTGCACAATGACCAGGAATTGCTGTGGCGATCGTCATCTCCCGTAAAAAGGTTTACAGGATCAGATAAAACACTGACCCTCCCCCTGACTGTGAACCCTGCAGGCGATGGGAGAGCAAGAGAACTTATTGTTGAATTTGTTACCGGGGGCGATGATCTGCGGGGAGGCAATGATAATGTGGACCTGACTATTTTTTATAAAGACGGCAGCAAACAATTAGTAAAAAACCTCAATAAAGGAGCAGGACTGGGAGGCGGATCCTACAAGGCCTATACGGTGGCTTTAAGTAAGTATGTGCCGGCCACGGAAATAAAAAGTATTGCCCTTTCCACCACGTTTGGCGGAGGTATTGGCGGAGACAACTGGAATCTCGATGTTTTTAAAGTGGCCGCAAGAGGAGGAGGTGCGTACAAAGTGATTGTGGAAAAAGAAGGGACTCCTTTAAAACGGTTTACGGGCAGTGACCAGTATTATATCGTAAATGCAAGTACTGACTGAGCATTGCACCGAACAATTCAATAGTTGAATTAAATACAAACATTAACCCCTTTACACATGAAATATAAAAACCAACTCATGCTGTTGCCGTTGCTGTTGCTTTTTTCAGCACTGCACATAAAAGCACAACCTTTCAACCTGGATGAAAATGTAAAACCAGTTGAACTGAAATTCGAAGAGTATAAAAAAGAAGGCGAGGCAAAAGCAAAAGGCAGGATTAGCGTCAATACACTTACGCAGGAGCAGGATACGGCGTACTATTTTATACAGGGATTAAACATGTATGCACCCACTTATTTCAGTTTGAATAGTAACCAGCCGGATGCAGATATTACCATCAAACTTTGTAAAGAAAACTGGAAAACATTCCACCGTACAGGAGAGGTAAAAGGGAAAGCACTGTGGAAATCTGACTTTAAAACAGAAGGCGATTTTGGAATCATGGTGATTGCTAACAAAAAGCCGGTTACATATGTACTAATGGTTTGGACCGGCGATGAGCTGAAAGTGGAGATGCCATCTGTTTTTAAACAGGCAGACAGCGCTGCAACTTCGGGTGGCGGATGGTTCAAAAAGAATATGACGCTGGTTATCGTTGCGGCTGCGGCCTTACTTATCATATCTTTTTTATTAGTAAAACTTAAAAAGAAACAATCATGAAGACGACTATTATTGATACCATTCTGAAAAGAACACCGCTGGTCATAGCAGTGCTGTTTTTATCTCTTGCTGTCAATGCCCAGGACGATGATGGTCTGGATATTGGTGGTGACAATGATCCTGCTGAGGCCGTCCATGATGCGTACGAGCAATTACAGGGATATCTGGACTGGCTGGAAGAAAGAAGAAACGAATGGAATGCAGTTCAAAACTTTGAACCGGGGGCCTGCGCCCCGGATTTCAGTGCCAGTGCCGGGGCTATGATGCCTTCTACCTGCGCCGGGAATGTCGGGTGCGGAGAATGTTATGAAAGAGCTGTTGGCGAATTAAATTTTATCCGCCGCCAGCTGGGACGATTGCGTTGCATTTACAATAACACGAAAAATTTTACAGAAAAAGCGTTGTCATTCGGCGATAACACGAGCGGTATCCATGCCGTAACGGGTATTGCCTGGCAAAATGAAAGGGGTGGCATCGTGGCAGAGTTTGACCATTTTAAACAAACCTACGACCGCAAATACACGGATATGATGGGCTCTTTGCAAAGGGCTTTACAAAGTATAAGTGCATGTGAACAACAATATGGTTTGCCGGACTGGTATCAGCGTTTTGGATTTATGTACTTTGAATTTATGAAAGACAAATACAAAAGAACTGATTAAAATAGCCAACGGTCTGTGCTAATTAAAAAGGCTCCACCAGGAGCCTTTTTAATTACTTATTTCTCTTATCCCATATTATGAAACACTTTCTGCACATCATCATCCTGCTCTAATTTTTCGATCAGTTTGCTCACATCAGCAGCCTGTTCATCATTTACGGGCACGGTGGTGGAGGGGATCCATTCCAGCTCCGCACTGATGGGGGTGATGCCTTTATCTTCAAGCGCTTTTTGCATATTACCAAAATCATGGAAGCCACAGCGAACTACTAACACATCTTCTCCATTTTCACCGGAGCCTTCTCCCAGTTCTTCCAAACCAAAATCGATCAGTTCCAGTTCCATATCTTCAGCATTCAGTCCTTCGGGTTTTAATTTAAACACACCCATTTTTTTGAACTGGAAGGCTACACTGCCACTATTACCCAATGTGCCGCCGCCTTTATTGAAATGCGATTTTACATTGGCTACTGTCCTTACATGGTTATCGGTAGCTGTTTCCACCAGGATGGCAACACCGTGTGGACCATATCCTTCATATAATATCTCGTCATAGTTTACCAGTTCCTTGCCCTGCGCCCTTTTGATGGCGGCTTCCACCCTGTCCTTGGGCATACCCACACTGCGGGCATTCTGAAAACAACGGCGGAGGGCGGCATTTGAATTCGGATCAGGGCCACCGGCTTTTACGGCGATCACAATTTCTTTACCAATACGGGTAAACTGTTTGGCCATGCGGTCCCAGCGGGCAAACATGGTCGATTTACGGACTTCAAATATTCTTCCCATAACTCATATTCTTTTGAGGCTGCAAATCTAAGGTAATAGGGGTAAATGAAAAACCGCCCCAAACCGGGGCGGTTTTAAACTGAACATCGTTTATTACTAATTAAAATCAGATGCTTTCGGCAATATTTCACCCGGATTTTTCAGCTTACTTCTTTTCCGGCTATAGGCGAAGTAAACAACCAGGCCAATACCCATCCAGATAAAGGCGACTTTTAATGTTTGTGCATCCAGTCCAACGATCATCAGGGTACAGATGATCGCACCCAGGGAACTCACGATTGGTACCAGCGGTGTTTTAAATGGCCGTTCAATGTTAGGGTTTTTTACCCGTAGTATCCAAACCCCGATACTCACCAGCACAAACGCAAACAAGGTTCCGAAACTGGTCAGGTCACCTGCAACATGCCCGGGAACAAAAGCCGCAAAAGCTCCTACAAACAGGAACAGGATCCAGTTGGCTTTATACGGTGTTTTATATTTTGGATGCAGATCACCAAAGGCTTTGGGGATCAGCCCGTCATTACTCATGGTATAGAAGATACGGCTTTGTCCCATTAACATCACAAGGATTACCGAGGAGAAACCAGCAAGAATGGCAACGGTTACTGCATTGGCCAGCCAGCTATATCCTGTCATGTATGTACTGATAGCATAAGCAACAGAAGCTTCCCTGCCTTTTTCAGGATCAACAAAGTCTTTCCAGGGAGCAACACCTGTAAGTACGTGCCCGAACAGGATATAAAGAATGGTACAAACCACCAATGAACCGAGGATACCGATTGGCATATCTCTTTTCGGG
>APMI01048880.1_pt1 | contig 11118 bp, 9 predicted proteins | sample 667938 | NCBI WGS metagenome assembly APMI01 (sample SAMN01084076, study PRJNA167559) | wastewater metagenome | biome: Wastewater | place: Denmark: Ejby Moelle, Odense | collected 2011-11-28 | reverse complement strand
GAAGCCGCCGAAACCGCCACCGCCGCCGGGCTGGCCGCCGCGCCCGCCGAACAGGCCCTCGAAAATGTCGCCGATGTCGATGCCCTCGGCACCGGCGCCCTCGAAGCCGCCCGAATGGCGATAGCCGTGCTGCGCCCCGCCAAAGCCGCCGCCCGCGCCGCCGAAGCCGAAGGGGCTTGTGGGATTGCCCTCGGCGTCGATCTCGCCCCGGTCGAACTGGGCACGCTTGTCCTTGTCGGACAGGAGGTCATAGGCCTGCGTCACCTCGGCAAACCGTTCGGCCGCCTTGGGATTGTCCTTGTTCCGGTCCGGATGGAGTTCCTTGGCAAGCTTGCGGTACGCGGATTTCACGTCCTTTTCGCTTGCGCTGCGGTTTACGCCAAGAATGGAATAGGGGTCTGCCATGGTTCCCTAGCTAGGTGCCGAAACGCCGCGCCGCAAGCGGCGCTTTCCTACTGCACGGGGGTAGGATAGGCGATGCCCATGAACCTTGATCCTCGTCATGGCTATCTCGCGCTTTGCCGGCCACACGACAGCCTGTCCGCGGCGGGCGGCCGTTTGCCTCTGAACCGTGTCAACTGTGTCAACTTCGTCAGGAAAATGCCGTGAAACCTGAACAAGCGCGCGATGCCATCCCCCATGCCGATCCGTTCGCCATCTTCGAGGAATGGTTCGCGCAGGCGCGGGCCAGTGAACCCAACGATCCCAACGCCATGGCGCTCGCCACCGCGACGCCGCAGGGCGTGCCGTCGGTGCGGATGGTGCTGCTGAAAGGGCATGGGCCGGATGGCTTCGTGTTCTACACCAACTTCCACAGCCGCAAGGGCGGCGAACTGGCGGCGAACCCGCACGTCGCGTTGCTGTTCCACTGGAAATCGCTGCGCCGGCAGATTCGCGTCGAAGGCACCATCACCGAAGTGACGGCGGCCGAGGCGGACGCCTATTTCGCCAGCCGGCATCCCGAATCGCGGCTGGGTTCGGCCGCCTCGGACCAGTCGCGCCCGCTGGATTCGCGGCAGACCTACCTTGACCGGGTGGACGCCCTGCGCGCGCAATACCCGGACGGAGAGGTCACGCGGCCGGCGCACTGGTCCGGCTATCGCGTGAAGCCCGCCGCCATTGAATTCTGGCAGGACCGCGACCATCGCCTGCACGAACGCCGCCACTTCGTGACCGATGGCGCCGACGGCTGGACCAGCACGCTGCTTTACCCGTAAAGCGAATGGCATGAGCGCGATCCCCTCCGATCTCAACCGGCGCGCGGCGATGGCCAGCATGGCCGTGGCGACGCTGCTGGCCGGCCTGAAGCTGTGGGCGGTGATCTCCACGCATTCGACCGCGATGCTGGGAAGCCTGGCCGATACCGGGCTGGACCTGGTGGCCAGCGCCGCCACGCTGCTGGGGGTATGGGTCGCGGCGCAGCCGGCCGATCACAACCACCGCTTCGGGCACGGCAAGGCCGAAGCGCTCGCGGCGATGTTCCAGGTCGTGCTGATCTCGATCTCGGCGCTAGGCCTGGCCTGGCGCGCGGTGGGGCAGTTCCTGGGCGGAGAGCGGGTGGCAGAGGCCGAATCGGGCGTGATCGTGTCGGTGGTGGCGATGGTGGCCACGGTGGCGCTGCTTGCCTATCAGCGACACGTGATCCGCCAGACCGGCAGCCTCGCGATCAGCACCGACAACGTCCACTACAAATCGGACCTGTTTCTCAACCTCGCGGTGATCGCCGCGCTCGTGCTCGATCATTACCTTGCGCTGGGCGGCGTCGACGCGGCTTTCGCGTTCGGCATCGCGCTGTGGCTGGGCTGGGGTGCGTGGGGCGCCTCGCAGGATGCGATCGAGCAGTTGATGGACCACGAATGGCCGCTCGAAAAGCGCGAGCGGTTCCTCGAGGTCGTCGCCCAGCACCCCGAGTTGAAGGGCCTGCACGATCTGCGCACGCGCACCAGCGGCGATCGCGATTTCGTGCAGTTCCATGTCTGGGTCGATGGCAAGATGACCGTGACCGAGGCGCACCGCGTGATGGACGAGATCGAGGAAAAGCTGATGGAGGCCTTCCCCGGCGTGGAAGTGCTGATCCATCCCGATCCCGAAGGTCTGGTGAACGAGGCGCCGCTGGGTGCCCGCGATCTTCTCGCGCCCGGCCCGGACGGGGAAAGCCCGGCGCTGGCGGTGCAGGGCGCGCCCGCCGGGGAACCTGCTACCTGAACGTGTCGACGATGTCGGCGAGGTGGCCCGTCACCGCGCCCAGCTTGTCGTCGGGCGTCTTGCCCAGACGCACGACCACCAGCTTGCGGCTGGGCGAGACCAGCACGTACTGGCCCAGGTGGCCGATGCAGGCGAACAGGTCCTTCGGGCCGCGATCGGGGAACAGCGCGGGCCGGTCCTTGCCGCTGGGCGTGCGGTTCAGCCAGATCTGCGCGCCGTATTGCGCCTGCCGCGGCGATGGCGTGGTCATGAAATCGATCCACTGGCGCGGGATGATCTGCGCCCCGCGCACCGATCCCTTGTTGCGCAGGAACTCGCCGAACCGCACCCAGTCGCGCGCCGTACCGTGGATCAGCGATCCGCCGATCAGCGTGCCCGCCGCGTCGAATTCCGGCAGCATCGAGCGCATTCCGGCCGGTTCGAACAGGCGCGTGCGCAGATATTCGGCCACGGCGCGGCGGCGGTGCTCGGCATCGGGCACGGGCGCCAGCGCGCGCGCGGCGAGATCGGACAGGATCACGCTGGTCGCGGTGGAATAGCGGAAGGTCTTGCCCGGTTCGCTGTCGAGCGGCTGGTCCTCGGCATAGCGCGCCATGTCGTCGCGCCCGTCCAGGAACAGCATCCGCACCTCGTCGGATTCATACACGGGATCGCCCGCCTCGACATGCTTGAGCCCCGATCGCATCTGCAGCAGCTGCCGCAGCGTGATCTCGCCACGCGGATCGCCGGGACGCTGCCACGCGGGGACGGGCGCTGATTCGTTGAGTCGCAGCCGCCCGTCCGAGACCAGCATCCCGATCATCACCCCGGTGATCGACTTGGCCATCGACCAGCTCACGAAGCGGGTGTTCTCGTGGTAGCCGGGGGCATAGCGTTCCGCCACGATCCGCCCGCCACGCATGACGATCACCGCGCGGGTCTCCGCAGCCGCCTCGTCGGTGAACAGCGCGTCGACCGCGCGGGCCAGGCCTTCGCGATTCGTCCCCGGGTCTTGGACCACCGCCTTCATCGCGGCGTCCGACAGCGGCGGAGGCGGCGGTGCGGGCGCGTCTCCGGACCTGCCGCAGCCGATCAAGGCTGGCACAAGCAGCAGGGGGAGGATATGGGACAAGCGCGGGCGGGCCATGGCGTCAGTCCTTTCCTCCAGATGGCCCGGACATGGCAACCGCAAACGCATCTTCTTCCGCAAAGTCTGACCGGAATGGATCGAACCCGGACGGCTCCCCGGCCAACGGCGCGCCACCGCGCGGGCGGCGGCGCTGGCGTCTGGTCCTGCCGGTCGTGGCGCTGCTGGTGGCCGTCTTCGCCTATTTCTGGCCGGCGCTTCACGGCTACGCGATCACCGGCGCATCCTACGGCGCGCGCGTCGGCTGCTCGTGCCGCTATGTCGGCGGGCGCACGCTCAGCGATTGCCGGAAAGATTTCGAGGCGGGCATGGCAATGATCACGCTGTCGGAAGACCCGCAGGCGCGCAGCGTTACCGCGCGTTTCCCGCTGCTGGCCCGGCAAACCGCGACATACCGTGAGGGATCGGGCTGCGTGCTCCAGCCCTGGAACGACTGATCCGGGAGCGGATCAGGCCGCGTCCTGCCAGCGGCCGGTTTCCGCGATCCAGCCGCCGCCGATCACGCGATCCCCGGCATAGAGCACTGCCGCCTGCCCCGGCGCCACGCCGTATTCCGGCTGCAGAAAACGGATGGCGGTTTCCGCGCCATCCCCGAACGGGCCTTCGAGCACGACCGGCACCGGCTTGGCCAGCGACCGCACCTTGGCGGTTAGCGGCGCATCCTGCGGCAGGGCGCCGATGCGGTTGGTCTCGATGATTCGCGCCTGGCCCACGGCAAGCATGGCTTTCGGCCCCACCAGCACGCGCCGGTGCGGCGCGTCGAGCGCGGTGACATAGAGCGGTTCGGGCTGGCCGCCGATCTCCAGCCCGCGCCGCTGGCCGACCGTATAGTGGATGATGCCGCGATGCTGGCCGAGCACTTCGCCGGTGGCAGCATGGACGATCTCGCCCGGCGCGTCGCCTTCGGGGCGCACCGAACGCACGACGCGCGCGTAATCGCCATCGGGAACGAAGCAGATGTCCTGGCTGTCGGGCTTGGCCGCCACGCCCAGGCCCAGGTCGGCGGCGATCCGGCGCGTCTCGGTCTTGGGCAGGCCTCCCAGCGGAAAGCGCAGGAAGGCGAGCTGTTCTTCCGTGGTGCCATAGAGGAAATAGCTCTGGTCGCGCGCGGGATCGAGCGCGCGGTGCAGTTCCGGCCCGGCCGCGCCGGCCACGCGGCGCACGTAGTGCCCCGTGGCCAGGCAATCCGCGCCGAGTTCGCGCGCCATGCGCAGCAGGTCGGTGAATTTCGGCCCCATGTTGCAACGGATGCAGGGAATCGGCGTGCGGCCGGCCAGGTAATCGTCGGCGAATCGTTCGACCACTTCCTCGCGAAAGCTCGATTCGTGGTCGAACACATAATGCGCGATGCCCAGCCGGTCGGCCACGGCACGGGCATCGCGGATGTCGTCGCCCGCGCAGCAGGCGCCCTTGCGCCCCGTGGCGGCGCCGTAATCGTAGAGTTGAAGCGTCACCCCGATCACTTCGGCGCCGCTGGCGGCGGCGAGGCCCGCTACGACCGAGCTGTCCACGCCGCCCGACATCGCCACGACGATCCGCCGCGCGCTCAATGGCTGCGGCAGATCGAAAAATGTAGCGTAATCGTAAACGGAGGAAAGACTGGCCATGCGCCGTCCCATAAGCACATTTGCGGAGGGAATGCAGGAAAAATGCGCAATTCCCCGCCTTGCCCGGCTGGTGCGCCGGACGATGGAAGCAATTAATTGCCGCCAGAATGGCTATTCCTAACTCTTGGTAAAGGCGGCCTTTACCGTCCCTTATGACTGCCCGGGCTAGAGACCCGCTCATGGAAATGGGATTCAACGATATCCGGCCACCGGGTGATTCGTGCCTCGTCGAAAGCGGGGGGCAGGGCGAACGCCTGCGTCCGCTCGGCTGGCACGAACTGTGCGCGCGTCTGGTCGCGGCGCAGGATCTGCGCAAGGCGGTGAAACAGGCGTTGCCGGGCAGCACCACGCTGCAAGGCGGCGCGAGCTTTCACGGGCTTGCCGCACGGCTCCTGACGGGCGGCGAAAATGTTGAAACTCCCGTTAACCCAACCCGTTCAACGAATGGCAAAGCGGAAGGAGGAACATTGCCGGCGAAGCAAACGCCGCCCTCCCCCCCTGTCGAGCCGAGCTGATCGACGAGTATTGCCATGATCGAGAACCAGAAAATCAGACCGGCGCAAGTTATCGGACCTCTCGGCGAACCGCTGACGGTCGATAGCCTGCCGCCTCCCAACACCAAGCGCTGGGTCGTCCGGCGCAAGGCCGAAGTCGTGGCCGCCGTCAATGGCGGGCTGCTGACGATCGACGAAGTGTGCGAACGCTATAGCCTGACGATCGAGGAATTCGCCTCGTGGCAGCGGGCGGTCGACCGCTCCGGCATGCAGGGCCTGCGCGTGACGCGCATCCAGCACTACCGCGATTTGTACGAGCGCCAGCTCAAGTACTGACGCTTTTTTACCGGTTATCCACGGGCAGCCGCTCCTGTTTTCAGGAGCGGCTGTTTCCGTTTGGGCAATGCCGGTCCCGAAACGGACCGCGCGCGCTCAGCTGCCGGGATCACGAATACCTACCCGGACGACCACCTTCGCCCGGCCGGACCGGTCCAGAACGGCGCAATGCCTTCAAGGGCATGGATCGTTCTTCGTCGAGCCAGAATTGCCACTCGTCGTTTCGACGTCTATTGCCATGAACAAAGGTGCCAAGCTTGCGCAGAAGGCCTGCTTGCAGCCACTGCCATACACGTATAATACACCTTGGTTTGAAGGAAGGGGCAGGTCTCCCCGGCCACCGTGGAGACCGACGCGTGAAAACGATGAACTACGAAACCAGCATCAGTGCGGACATGAACGACGCCGGCCGGCAGGCGGATGCCGCCCATGCGGGTGTCGCGTCGGGTTACATGGAAGTTGGGCGGACCGGCGGCGGATGGTCGCGCGGCCGCGTGCTGCTGGTCGTGGCACTCGTCCTGCTCGCGCTGGGCGGCGCCTACTACCTCAAGCACCGCAACGCGGCAGCGACCGCAAGCGCGGAGCAGGGCGGGGCGCAGGCGCAGACGGTCACGGTCATCACGCCCGGCATGACCTCGGTGCAGGGCACCATCGTCGCCAGCGGCACGATCGCCGCGCGGCGCGAGATGCCCCCCGTCGGCGTCGCCGGCGAAGGCGGCAAGGTGGCGAGCGTGCTGGTCGACGCCGGCGACTGGGTGCAAGCCGGGCAGGTCCTGGCGGTCATCGACCGGTCGGTGCAGGCCCAGCAGGTCGAAAGCCAGGCCGCCAACGTGGAAGTGGCCGCAGCCAACGCCCGGATCGCCCAGTCCAATCTCGATCGCGCGCTCAAGCTTGTCGACAAGGGCTTCATTTCCAAGGCCGACGTCGATCGCCTGACCGCCACGCGCGATTCGGCAGTGGCGCAAGTGCGCGTGGCGCAGGCCACGCTGGGGCAGTTGCGTGCCAGCACCGCGCGGCTCAACATCCTGGCGCCCGAAGCGGGCCTTGTGCTGACGCGCGGCGTGGAGCCGGGGCAGGTGGTCAGCAGCGGCAGCGGCGTGCTGTTCCGTATCGCCAAGGGTGGCGAACTGGAAATGCAGGCGCGTCTGGCCGAAGCCGACATGGCGAAGCTGTCCGTTGGCGTCAGCGCGGACGTGACCCCGGTGGGCACGGCCACGCCGTTCACCGGCCAGATCTGGCAGTTGGCGCCGACCATCGACGCGACCACGCGCGAAGGCATCGCCCGGATCGCGCTGCCGTACAACGATGCGCTGCGGCCCGGCGGTTTCGCCAGCGCGACGATTCGCAGTGGCACCGTCACCGCACCGATGCTGCCCGAATCGGCGATCCTCAACGATCAGAACGGCGCCTTCGTCTATGTCGTGAACAAGGATGACAAGGTGGAACGCCGCCCCGTGAAGGTCGGCGACGTGACGGCGGCCGGCATCGTCGTGCGCGAAGGGCTGAACGGCAGCGAACGCATCGTGCTGCGCGCGGGCGGCTTCCTCAATCCGGGTGACAAGGTGCGCCCGGTGGCGGGCGGGAAAACGGCAGCCAAGCCGGCCACCGGCCACTGATCCGGAGCCCGGCGCCATGAACTTCCGCAATATCTCGGCTTGGTCCATCCGCAATCCGGTGGTCCCGATCGTCCTGTTCCTGGGGCTGACGCTGGCCGGGCTGGTTTCGTTCATGGGCATGAAGGTCCAGAACAATCCGGACATCGAGTTCCCGATGGTGATCGTCGAGATCTCGCAACCGGGCGCGGCGCCGACCGAAATCGAGAACCAGATCACCCAGAAGGTCGAATCCAGCGTCCGCACGATTGCCGGTGTGGATACGATCACCTCGACGGCATCCGAAGGCAGCAGCCAGACGATGGTCCAGTTCAAGATCGGCACCGACATCAACGCCGCCGTCAGCGAGGTGAAGAACAAGGTCGACCAGGTGCGCGGCGAACTGCCCGATGGCATTCTGGAACCGTCGGTGTTCAAGGCGGAAACCTCGTCCGATCCGATCGCCTATTTCGCGGTTTCGGCCGACGACATGACGATCGAGCAGCTTTCGTGGTTCATCGACGATACCGTGGCCAAGCGGCTGCTGGCGCTGCCGGGCATGGCGGAAGTGGCGCGTGCCGGCGGGGTCAACCGCGAAATCGCGGTCACGCTGGATCCGATGCGGATGAAGTCGCTGGGCGTTACCGCCAACCAGATCAACGCCACGCTGCGCCAGGTCAACCTGAACGCCGCCGGCGGCAAGGCGGAAGTGGCCGGCGCGCGCCAATCCGTGCGCGTGCTGGGCAATGCGCGGTCGGCCTTCGACCTTTCGCAGACGCAGATCGCGCTGAGCGGCGGGCGCACCGTGAAGCTGGCCGACGTGGCCGACGTGCGCGACAGCTACAGCGAAATCACCTCCATCGCCAAGTTCAACGGCAAGCCGGTCGTCACCTTCAGCATTGCCCGCGCGCGGGGCGAATCCGACGTCAGCGTCTATGACGAAACGGTCAAGGAACTGGCCAAGCTGCAGGCGGAACAGGGCAACAAGGTCCGCTTCCAGCAGCTGTTCAGCAGCGTGGGCTACACCAAGGACGAATACCGCACCTCGATGTCGTCGATGGTGGAAGGCGCGGTGCTGGCGGTCATCGTGGTGTTCTTCTTCCTGCGCGACTGGCGCGCGACGATCGTTTCGGCGATCGCCATCCCGCTGTCCGCCATCCCCACGTTCTGGGTGATGAGCCTGATGGGCTTCACGCTGAACACCATGTCGCTGCTGGCGTTGGGCCTGGTCGCGGGCGTGCTGGTGGACGATGCGATCGTGGAGATCGAGAACATCGTCCGGCACATCCGCATGGGCAAATCCGCTTATCAGGCCTCGATCGACGCGGCGGACGAGATCGGGCTGGCCGTGCTGGCCACGACGTTCTCGATCGTCGCGGTGTTCTTCCCGGTGGCGCTGATGCCGGGCGTTTCCGGCCAGTTCTTCAAGAACTTCGGCATGACCGTGGTGGTGGCGGTGCTGTTCAGCCTGCTGGTGGCGCGCATGATCACGCCGATGGTCGCGGCCTATTTCCTGAAAGCGCACGGCCACGCCGAACATGGTGGCGGGCCGTGGATGGACCGCTACATGAAGATCCTGACCTGGTCGCTCGATACGTCGCGCGTGCAGGCCTACCTCGCCTCGGTCCGCGCGCGGGGCATCCGTCCCGGCTTCCGCCACTGGACCATGGCGCGCCTGCGCGACCATCGCCTGTGGATGATGGGCATCGGCTTTGCCGCGCTGCTGCTGACCGGCGTGATGTTCATGGTGATCCCGCAGCAGTTCTTCCCCGATACCGACAACGATTTCAGCACGATCACCATCGACATGGTGCCCGGCACCACGATCGAGCAGACCGAACAGAAGGTGGACGAGGTGCTGGCGCTGGTGAAGGACCAGCCCGACCTGGGCGTGGCGCTGGAGCGCATCCGCGAAGGCAACGGCCGCGTGTTCCTCAACTGGAAGAAGGACCGCAAGGAAAGCAGCCTCGTCCTCGAGCGCAAGCTGACGCCGGTGCTGCAGCAGGTTTCCGACGCGCGCGTCAACTTCCAGTCGCAGAACGGTGGCGGCCCCGGCGGCGGATCGGGTCGGCCGATCAGCGTGATGCTGTCCGGCTCCGATCCCGAACTGCTGCAGAAGACCGCACAGACGCTGGTCGAACAGATGAGCGGGTTGAAGGAAGTGGTCGCGCCGCGGATCAGCGCGGACCTGCGCCGTCCCGAAATCGTGATCACGCCGCACATGGACCTTGCCGCCTCGCTGGGCGTGACCACCCAGGCGCTGAGCCAGGTGATCCGCATCGCCACGCAGGGCGAAATCGACCAGAACAGCGCCAAGTTCTCGCTGTCCGACCGGCAGGTGCCGATCCGGGTGAAGCTGCCGGTCCTGTCGCGCCGCGATCTGTCGACGTACGAGAACCTGCCGGTGCCCACCGCGTCCGGCGGATCGGTGCCGCTGGCCCGCGTGGCGACGATCTCGTTCGGCTCCGGCCCCACCACGATCCAGCGCTACAACCAGAACCGCCGCGTCTTCGTTGGCGCGGACCTGCCGCCAGGCGTGGTCAAGGGCACGGCCGACAAGGCGATCAAGAACCTGCCGATCATGCGCAACCTGCCGCAGGGCGTGTCCAACGCGCCCGCCGGGGAGGACCGCTGGCAGCAGGAAATGCTGAACAACTTCTTCGTCGCGCTGGCGGCGGGCGTGCTGCTGGTGTTCTCGGTGCTGGTGCTACTCTACCGCCGCTTCATCTCGCCGCTGGTCAACATGGGCTCGCTGTTCCTGGCGCCACTGGGCGGACTGCTGCTGTTGCTGGTGCTGGGGCAATCGCAATCGCTGCCGGTGTTCATCGGCATCCTCATGCTGTTCGGCATCGTCGCCAAGAACTCGATCCTGCTGATCGACTTCGCGATCGAGGAAATGGAAGCGGGCACGCCCAAGCTGGCGGCGATCCTCGAAGCCGGGCACAAGCGCGCGCAGCCGATCGTGATGACCACGGTGGCGATGGTGGCGGGCATGGTGCCCACCGCGATTTCGCTGGGCGGCGATGGCGGCTGGCGCGCGCCGATGGGCACGGTGGTGATCGGCGGGCTGACGCTGTCGACGCTGCTCACGCTGCTGATCGTGCCGGCGGGCTTCAGCCTGGCCGACGGCGTCGAGAAGCGCATCGGCCCGTGGCTGGGCCGGCGCGTGCTCACTTACGATCCGCATGATCCCCGGCACAAAACCGCCGACGGAGCGTTACCGGCCGAGTGACGGATTTCTCCGACGATCCGGCGGGGGGGGCGCGATCCGGCGGGGAGGGCGATGCCCTCCCGCGCCTCTTCCCGGACCCGCACGGCCGCGCGCCTGAAAGGGACACTTCTTCCCGATGATCGGGCCGATGACCGCGCACGCCGGCTGCGCTTGTTCGCGACCGGCCTGCTGCTCGTCATGGCCGTGCTGTTTTTCCTCGCCCGCCAGGCCGAACAAGGCGGCGGACCGCCCGCGTGGGGCTTCCTGCGCGCCTTTGCCGAGGCGGCGATGGTCGGCGGGCTGGCCGACTGGTTCGCGGTGACGGCGCTGTTCCGGCATCCGCTGGGGCTGCCGATTCCGCACACCGCGATCATCCCGGAAAACAAGGACCGCCTGGCCGATTCGATGGCGGCGTTCCTGCGCGAAAACTTCCTGACCCCGCAGGTGGTGGCGCGGCGGCTTGCCGGCATGAACGCGGCGGCCATGGCGGGCGGCTTCCTGGCCGATCCGCGCGGCGGAGAGGGCCGGGTGCGCGCGGGCGCGGCCA
>APMI01084721.1_pt1 | contig 11119 bp, 7 predicted proteins | sample 667938 | NCBI WGS metagenome assembly APMI01 (sample SAMN01084076, study PRJNA167559) | wastewater metagenome | biome: Wastewater | place: Denmark: Ejby Moelle, Odense | collected 2011-11-28 | reverse complement strand
ATTCGTAATCGGTTTGATCGGCGTACCATGCATCCGAAAACGCCTTAGCTGCCTTCTCGTAGTTGTGCTCCGCTGATAGTAGTCGCCCGGTTCCCTTGAGAGCCAAAACTCTTGTGCTCGGGTCTTCTGTTGCAGAGGAATAAGACTCCAGAGCCTCTTGTCCTCGATTCATTTTTTCGAGTGTCGCACCTCGAGAAAAGTGACATGGAGCAAAGCCAGGGTCGACTCGGAGAGCGTGCTCGAATTCGGCGAGAGCTTCTTGGAACCGCCCCAACACGGCCAAAATCTGACCGCGAAGCACATTTCGTTTATGGGTTTCGATGCCACGATCGCCCGATAAACCCACGGGCCAACTTTGTGCCAAGCATCTGTCGATGGACTCAAGTGCTAGCCTAGCTTCGCCTTTCTTCAGCAAAACCTGTGCCCGTTCGAAATCGATGATTAAGCCGCCAAATCCATGTTTCTCCGCTTCGTCACATGAGGCCAGTGCGGCATCAAGCTTGGACTGCGCAGTTTGTGCCTGAACTAGGTTTTGAAATGCCAAGATGGCAAACGGAGCTCCTGGCATCAGATAGCGGGTCGAGTTTCTCGCCGCGTTTTCTGCCTCTGCAAATCGATTCGCTACGATCAGTGCCATCGAGAGGTTAAACCACTGAAAGGCATCGTCCGGGGCTTCGCGGACTTCCCTTTCAAGCAATGTAATCGTTCTTTCTGCCTTCCCCTTCGCCTCCATGATCGCAGGGCGATATCCGTAATGGATGATCTTGACTCCTTCAAGTCTTGCCCAAGGCAAACCGAGAAGTTCGAGCGATGGGCAGACCTGCTCATGGATTCTGCCTGTAAACTTGATTTGCGGATGTCGACGAAAAAGCCGAACCGCTGAGTGAGTGAACGTTGAACCACCCTCTCGGTTATCTGTGGGGTTGATGATCTCAATGTCGTATCCGCCAAAGTGCGGCCTGATCACGGCACGATGAATGGCTTCCTCGCTTCCAACATCCAAAACTTCGTCAGCATCAATCCAAAGAATCCAAGGCTTTGTGGCCAGTTGCAGGGCATGGTTTCGAGCAGCTGAAAAGTCGTCGCACCATTTGAAGTTGCCGATAACGACGTTGTGTTCCTGCGCGATTTCAATTGTTCGGTCAGTGCTTCCGGTATCGACGACAACTATTTCATTAACTCGTCCCGCGAGACTCTCTAGACACCGACCTAGGTTGTCCTCTTCATTCTTCACGATCAGGCACGCGGATATTTCGATGCCAATATCGTCTCGACGGCCCGGGCTGGTGAGGGTAGAGCAATAGGCATGATCGCTTAATATTTGCTTAAGGAGCGCAAATCGCTGACCACCTTCACAAACGCCGGATAGTCTGGCGGCAGATCCTTCGTCTGCTTTCAAGCAGTGAAGGAGTGCAAGCTCGCAAAGTAGATCAGCGTTACTCGGGTGTCGTAGTAACGCTGCTTGTAAAATCGCTTCGGCTTCGGTATATCGCCTAGCCAGGACCGCTGCGCGGGCCTGATCGGCTGCTGGATGGGTCATGCAACTTCTCGCGAATGGCGTTCAAGATGCTTCCTTGCGCCTGCGATACTGAACATTTCATCTCGCAGCAGCCGCTTTATGAGAAAAACGGTTTGGATGTCGCGTGGTCGGTATCTTCTTTGCCCACCGTCTGTTCGCTCGGGGTCAAGATAAAGAGCAAACTCTTTTTCCCAATACCTAAGCGTGTGGACTTCGACACCGGTTATGCGGCTCGCCATGCTTATACTAACCGCTTGATCTGCCCTACTCATTCGATTCTCGCTCGACATCCGTTCTGTGGACCCTTCCGGTGGTCCCATGAAGAATGTCGGACACTTCCTGGTGTTTTTGCAGGGTAGTAGGTTCAAACAAAAAGGGAATCTTGTTTTGAGTGCGAATATTGAACGAGACTAATACTTCTCGTGACCCGGGTGGACGCACTTGACAGTGCAAGTCGTCGGATCGAGAACGTACGGTTCTTTCCCGATGGGGTCACACAGAAAGTCAGACGAGAGCTTCAAGTCTTGCAGACTTGCTGGACATTGTTCTTCTCCGCTTGACTGAGCCACTTGAATCGCCAAACGAACCTGGCCCAGGTTAGACCGGCAGACATCATCTTTGGCAGCAAGTTGGCTTCGACCAAGCACAGTCTTGCCTTTCTTGTCCGCACGCTCGGGAACCTTTTGCGAACCGCCTATGCCAAGTACTGAGCCGCCTTTGAACAAAACGACAACGAGCACCAGAATAATGGCGACTGTAACAAGCACACCAACCATCGAATTGCCGCGTAATCGCTTCATATCACTTTGACTTTCGCTAGAACCTGACCAAACTCGACAGCTTGACCTTCGTGAACGCAAACCTCGACAACTTCACCGGCGAGCTTAGAAAAGACTTCGTTTTGGATTCCAAGCGCAGTGAGAACCGCGACCAAATCACCACTCTTGATGATTGAGCCTACTTCAAGCGGCTTCGGTGCTGAACGATAGTAACCGACCAACGTGGCTGTGATTGGTTTGATTTCGGCAGCAATGACTGACTCTCCGCTCTTAGCGACACCGGGCGGGGTCGGAGCGAGTCGAGCGACGAACTGGTCATCTCCAAGCGCTAGTTCGACTTCAGCAAAGCCTTTTTGTCGTGCAGCCGATAGTGCGTGGCGCACATGGTCAAGGTTCAAAGACGCCATGGGATCGACAGTTTACCCAGCACTGATGCCTAGGATTTGCACTAGACAAACCTCAAATACTGGTATACTTCAGGTTCAAATCCGGCCAACCGTTTTGGGCTGGATTTGACGGTTTATGGATGCACGTTTCCCGGTCAACAGAACGGAGAGCATCCCTGAGAAAGCCCATGTCGGATCAGATCAACCCTTCTAGCGACGACCAACTTCTCTCTATAGAAGAGATTTCCAGTAAGGTCGAAGGCGATTATAACGCCAGTCAAATTCAGGTTCTTGAGGGACTTGAAGCAGTGCGCAAGCGCCCCGGAATGTACGTTGGCGATAATGGCAAACGCGGCTTGCACCAGCTTTTCAAAGAAGTTCTTGACAACGCTGTAGACGAGGCTCTTGCCGGTTACTGCGACAACATTGTCGTTACGCTTCATACAGATAACTCGCTAAGCGTTTCTGATAACGGTCGTGGCATTCCCGTCGACAAGCACGAAAAGATGGGTGTTTCCGCCCTTCAAGTCGTTATGACGGTTTTACACGCTGGAGGTAAGTTCGGCGGAGGCGGATACAAAACCGCTGGCGGTCTTCACGGCGTTGGCGTGAGCTGTACGAACGCACTTTCTGGCTGGATGGAAACGACGGTCAAGCGTAACGGAAAGATCTATCGACAGCGATACGAGAAGGGTATTCCGCAGTACGATGTTCAGGAGATCGGGACATGCGATCCCGAAGACACCGGCACCACACAGAGATGGCTTGCCGACGATACCGTTCTAACAGTCACCGAATACGATATCCCGATTCTAACGACTCGTATGAAGGAACTCGCTTACCTTAACGGTCGAGTTCGATTCGAGTTCATCGACGAACAGGATACAGACCGCAGCGAAGTTTTCCACTATAGCCGAGGCATTCCGCAACTCGTCGAAGACCTTAACGACGGCAAGGACACGCTTCATCCGGTCGTGTTCTTCCGCCGAACGAAGGACAATACCGAACTAGAAGTTGCTCTGCAGTACCACGATGGATATAACCAAACGGTCTTGGCATTCAGCAACAACATCCACAACCCCGACGGTGGAACACACGTTTCTGGCTTTAGTACAGCCCTCACCCGTGTGGTCAATAGCTACGCTCGTCGCATGAACTTCTTGAAAGAGAAGGATAACAACCTAACCAGCGACGACATCAGTAGCGGCTTGACCGCCGTCATTTCGTTGAGGCTAGAGAACCCATCGTACAACTCGCAAGACAAGGTTAAGCTGGTTACCCCTGAGGTCCAGGGAATGACCAACTCACTCGTCGGCGATGGTTTGGGAACATTCTTCGACGAGAACCCATCGGTCGCCAAACGAATTGTTGATAAGGCGATTAATGAACAGCGAGCACGCGAAGCAGCCCGAAAGGCTGCTGAGCAAATCCGACGTGGTAATGCGATGGATAGCTTCGGTTTGCCAGGCAAACTCAGCGACTGTATTAGCAAGAATCGCGATGACTGTGAGCTCTTCCTTGTTGAAGGAGACTCGGCAGGCGGTTCAGCAAAAGGTGCCCGAGACCGACAGACCCAAGCAGTTTTGCCACTTCGAGGAAAAATTCTGAACGTCGAAAGAGCCCGACTTGACCGCGCGCTCGACAGCGAAGAAATCAAATCGTTGATCGCTGCTCTCGGAGTCGGTATTGACCTCAACCTTGGTCGAAGCCGAGCTGCCCAGAGCAGTGATGAGGACGAGCCGACACTCGATTTCGAAATGTCGGTCGGTGGCCCTGGAATTCATCAGAACGGAAATGCCGGTAAGAAGAAGAAGGATCGAACCGAAGACATTACGTTCGAGTTGGAGAAGCTCCGATACGGCAAGATCATCATCATGACCGACGCGGACGTTGATGGTGAACATATTCGAACGCTCTTGCTCACTTTCTTCTATCGATACATGCGCCCGCTTATGGAAGCTGGCCACATCTATCTGGCTCAGCCACCGCTATTTGTTGTCAAGTTTGGAAACAACGAGCGATACTATGCTCTCGACGAGAAAGAGCGCGATGAAATCGTAAAAACCTACAAGAAGAAACGCGATCCGATCATCACCCGATTTAAGGGTCTTGGTGAGATGAACGCAGAGCAACTTGAAGAAACAACGATGAGCCCAGAGCATCGACGACTGGTCCAAATCAAGCTGGATCCGAACTTCGAGATGCAGATTGAGCAGATGTTCAGTCGCCTAATGGGTGACAAAGTTGAGCCACGTCGTGAGTTCATCGAAGCCCATGCAAAGCAAGCTCACAACGTTGACTGGCACTATTAATCTGCCACCAACTATGGTCGAACAGCCCTCTTCTATGATTTCGTAGAAGAGGGCTTTCGTCTTTATTCGTTCCTTTTTGTTGGCCTATCTGATTGTTTCATGAAAGCCCGGAATCAACTTGAAAGACCTGATCGTAAACTGTGATGATGGAGGTCGTATGGCGAATCGAAATGCTCGGCACTATACGAGCTTCAAACGGCGACATTGCCGTATCACGGTTCCGAACAAAACGAGTCGCTGCTCTTTTAGCCTATCTTGCAATCAATAAGTCCCGAGCCTTTTCACGAGACGAATTGGCTGAACTCCTCTGGCCAGAAGGCGAACCGGAAACCATCCGCCGAAATCTCAGGCAAGCTTTGCTCTCTTTGCGACACGCGGTGGAGCCGCCTCCGCTCCCCCAAGGTTCGATCATCTTGGCAGAGCAAGATCGATTGCAGATAGCCTCCAACCGGATTGTCACCGATGTTTCCGAGTTTGAAACACTCATAAAGCAATCTGAACTGCAAAGCGGACCAGATCGAATAGGAAAACTCAAACAAGCCATCGATCTTTATGCTGGCGACTTCTTGCCTGGCTTTCACGATGAGTGGGTCCAAAACGAGCGTCTTCGGCTAGAGGACTTACTTCTTAAGGCTATTTCTATGCTCGTGGCCGAGTGCGAGCTGATCGAGGAGCCCGAAGACGCTATCCACTATTTACGAATCGCCATCGACCACGAACCCCTTTCAGAAGCCTTGCACTACAACCTTATGCAGCAATACATGAAGGTTAACCGAGCGGCTAGTGCGGTAAAGCAGTTCGAGAAGCTAGAAGCCTTACTCCGAGAACAACTCGACACATTGCCAGAAGATGACACGATTCGATTAGCAGAGAGCGCTCGGGCTTCCATTGGTGAATCGATTGCGCCGAATGTTCGAAGAAAATCACAAACAGTTGAATCCCGGATGGCTATTGAGCCGCACATCAGTCGACTTCCGATTCAGCTCACACGTTGTTTTGGCAGAGATCGAGAAATCGATCAAATCGTTTCACTGCTTCAAAACAACCGGTTGGTCTCTGTACTTGGCCCAGCAGGAACTGGCAAAACAAGGCTGTCCATCGAGGTCGCGAAAGTCAGGTCATCCACAGAAAATGTCTTTTTCGTCCCGTTGGCTGACCTTGGCACGGCAGCAGAAATCCCAGATCAAATCGTTGAAGTCATCCGAGCCAAACACGGCAAAACTCCGGCAGAGCGAATAGCGAACGCGTTTTTCGATAACCCAGGACTGATCGTGCTCGATAACTTCGAACATCTCGTCGAGGAAGGCGCTTCCATCGTCTCCGAGCTTCTGATTTCGGTGCCGAAGCTCAAGTTTATCGTGACGTCGCGTCAAGCACTCAAGAATGTTGGCGAGCAAGAATTCCCACTTGCCCCGCTCCCTATTCCCATCAGTCTAGACATACGGTCTCAAGAGGAACTCTCCGAATTAGCCAAGAATCCCAGTATTCAGCTTCTGATTGATCGATGTCAGGCAGTTCGACCTGATATTCAGATAACAAAGCTGAACGCGCCTTACTTGGTCGAAATCTGCTCGAAACTCGAAGGTATCCCTCTCGCGATTGAACTGGCTGCAGGCTTATCGAATGCCTTCACTCCAAGTCAGATCACCAAGCATCTTGATAATCGACTTGCCGCACTCACAAGCCGAAAGCGCGATGTTGTTGAGCGACAAAGGAGTTTAAGGGCGGCGATTGACTATAGCTACAGCATCCTCTCAAAGGACCAACAAGCGTTGTTTGCGGCACTCTCAATTTTTCGTGGCGGTTTCACGGCCAAGGCAGCGGCTTCAATTCTCGGGGGAATTAGCAACGTAAGTTGCCTTGAAATCATCCTAGATCTCCAAGAGCGTTCGCTTCTTCGTTCGGAGGAACACGATGAGAATGGGGAAATCCGGTTTCGACTTTTGGAGACTTTCCGCGAGTTTGGTGATGAATCTCTCGATGTCGAAACCAAGCTAAACCTGAAACTGGCTCACGCAAACTATTTCACCCAGTTAGGCAAAGACTTTCAGGGCATAAATGAGGCCGCAACCCGAGCAATGATTCATGCCGTAGTCGACGCCGATTACGGAAATTACATCGCGGCCCTTGAGTTCTTGGTCGAGCAAAATAATCTTGACGATGCAGTGCGTCTGTTGATGCAGCTCACTACTTTGTGGGATGTTCGAGGCACGAAATCGCTTGAGAAACGTTTGGTGCACCAGATCGCAAACCTCCCAACGTTTAGCGAGGTCGATCCAGAACTCCGAATCGAGCTGCTACGAATGCTCGGAACAACTTATCTGCGAGACTCTGAGTTTCGTGCCGCCTACGACGCCTGCGAACGTGCCCTTGAGGTCGCCATAGATGCGAATATTAAGTACAGAATAGCTAGTTGCTACTTTGGAATGGCGCTCAATGCTGGGTTGCTTGGTGAACCCGAATCTTGCCTCGCACTCTGTGATCGAGTGCTGGAACACGCTGACCCAAACAACGGAATCCTGCTAGAGAGAACCTACGTTAGCATTGGAAGTGCTCAATGGGGACTCGGACATCTCAGCGAAGCGGAGGCTGCTTTTCGGAAAGCTCGTGAAGTATCCGTTTCCTTCCGCCATGGAGAGCCAGATGGCTTGATCATGGCGCATCTTGGTGGCGTCCTTCTCGACCAGAACAAGCTTGATGAAGCTATGGTTGCCGCCTCTGAAGGGATACGAATCAGCAAGATTTCGAAAAACGAGATCAGCTACGCGGCAAGTCTTTCGGTGATCGCTCGGTATCATCACGCCAAAATGAACTTCGAGGCGGCTCTGGCAACCAGTTTTGAAGCACTCCAGAAAGCCTCCGAAATGGAGATCGGGGTGTATGGGATGGAAACCATTCGAAGACATGCCTATATACTCGCCGATTCAGGATCGCTTCATCGGTCAGTCGTGCTAATCGCGGCTTCGATGGGAACGGGAGCTTTGGAAACAAAACACCAAACCGACGAAAGAGAAGCTGTTCTCGCACACCTACGAACATTACTTTCTAGTGCAGACTTCGAAAAAGCTTGGGCAACTGGCCTGGGTATGAATCTTGGAAATGCGTTTAATTTGGCGTTGAATTCTTAACATTTCCCTTCTGTTGATGTTTGGTTGACGGGCCTATGTTAGCGTTAAGGTCTGAGGATTCTTTTTTTGGTGGACTCATTCCTATGTTATCAATGAAAAAGGCTTTTACCCTTATTGAGTTGCTTGTGGTTATCGCAATCATCGCGATCCTAGCAGCTATCTTATTTCCAGTATTTGCTCAAGCAAAAGAAGCAGCAAAGAAAACTTCTTGCCTTTCCAACGTTAAGCAAGTTGCAGTCGCGACTCAGATGTACAACGGTGATTACGATGACACTGAGCCACTGATTCTTTACGCAACATTCAACGGCCCAGTCATGGATCAAAGCTATTGGTTTGGTCGATTTCACGTCGACTTTAGCCAGATGCGAGTTGAGTTCCAAACCGATGGCGGACTTCTGCAGCCTTATATGAAGAGTCAGCCAATCGTCGGGTGTGCTTCATCGGCAAGCACCCTCCGAGCAAGCAAGCTGTGGTCTAGCCCACCCTTCACGCTCGTCAACTTCGAGAATGCACCTCTCGGAATCGGCATGAACATTAACGTTGTGAAGTACTCAGGCAACGCTGTAAACGCCTCCGAAATTGCTTCGAGCGCTGAAACAATCTTGCTCGCAGACGGTGCCCAACTGAGCGGAAGCACTCTCTCAGTTGCCGTAAGCATTCAAGGTACGACCGGACTGCCAACAACCTACGGAATCCATTCAGACAAGGCAAACGTCGGCTGGGTTGACGGTCACGCGAAGTCAATGAGTCTTGGAAAGCGCCCGGTCTCGTACTACTCGGGACAGGACCAAAAAGATGCTTATGAGAAGGCTCACTTCGGCGACGTCATGAATGGATCCTATCCTTACGGAAACACTTGGGAGAACTACTATTACCGCGTTGACAAGCCCTAAGACCCTTGCCTTATTTCTCCTCATCCTTGTTGGATGTTCGCAGAAGCCGATAGATGCCCCGCAATCCGGGGCACCTTCGGCTTCGACAGAACTGTCCGACAAGCTATCGAAGATGACGCCCGAAGAGCGTGCCGCTTACGCCCAAAGCCACCAAGATGAATTGAAAGGAGCGTTCGGCGGAGCCCCCCAAGGAAGCACTCCATGAAGAAGCTAATCTTCTTGTTAGCCACATGCGCCTTCTCGTGCGCATCCTTTGCTGACCAATTCTTGACGATTGGTGACAGCGCACCGAGCTTCAAGCCAGCGGCTTGGCTCAAAGGGACGCCCGTTAAGTCGTTTGAAAAGGGCAAGGTGTACGTCGTCGAGTTCTGGGCGACTTGGTGTCATCCATGTGTTGACAACATTCCGCACCTCACCGAACTGGCAAAGAAGTACAAGGGCAAAGCAACGATCATCGGCTGCGATGTATGGGAAAACAATCAACCGATTGAGAAGGTTAAAGCTTTTGTCAAGAAGCAAGGCAGCAAGATGGATTACAACGTCGCTGCTGATGGCTCTTCGAATGAGATCGCAAAATCGTGGCTAACGGCAGCAAGTGAAGGAGGCATTCCCTGTTCCTTCATCATCAATCAAGAGGGCAAAGTAGCTTGGATCGGGCACCCTGCCTCGATGGAGACTGCGCTTACCCAAGTAATCGAAGGCAAATTCGACGTTAGCGCAGCCAGAACAGCGAGAGAAAACGACAAGACGATCGTTAGGCCGATTACAGAAGCAATTGAATCAAAGGACTACGCCAAGACAGTCCAACTCATCGACGCTGCGATTGCGAAAGATGCAAAGAATCGATATAGATTCATGTATCAGTTGTTAACTTGTCTGTTCTACACAGATGCTGATCGAGGCAAAAAGCTATCCCGAGAAGTTATTGAAGAAGCGCAGAAATCGATTGGTGTTTACAACATGGTCGCTGCGATCTTTGCTACCGAATCTGGTTATTCGAAAGAATCCTATGCCTTTGGGTTGAGCATTGTCGACGAAGGATTAGGACTGAACCAACAACTGCCGTTATTCAAGGGAATGAAGGCGGCGATACTGTTCAACTCCGGCGATAAAGAGGGAGCCGTAAAGCTCTGTGAAGAAGCTCTCGCTCTAGCGGAAGGTGACTCGCACGTTTCGCCGCAGTTCAAACAAACCCTCCAGAAGAACCTGGAAAAGTTTAAATCCAAATAAGCAGCAGGAAATTCGATAGGCTCGGGGGTGGCATGATGCCAGCCCCATTTTTTTATTTCCCTGCCACCGAGTACATATCGCGAACATAGTCGCGGATCATTCGTGAAGTCGAGAAGTTGTAAAGGCTGGTGCCAATGGATTGCTTCATGACTTGAACCCACTTCTCGGGAATTCCGTCGCTGTTTCTCTCAAAGAATGCGGGCAGAACCTCTTCTTCCAGAACCTTGTAGAGATTGTCGGCATCCAGTTTGTCCTGAATCTTGTAGTCTTCAGGCATTTCTCTGCCGCCAATCGCCCAGCCGTTTTTGTGCTTGCCTGACACGTACCCTTCATCCCACCAACCGTCGAGGATGGACGTATTGGGCACACCGTTAGCGGCAGCCTTCATCCCGCTCGTTCCCGAAGCTTCCAGAGGACGACGCGGATTGTTCAGCCACATATCGACACCCTGCACCAGCTTTTGCCCAGTTTCCATGTCGTAGTCCTCAAGCAAGAACACTTTTCCTTTGAACTGCTTCTTTTGAGTCAGGGCATACACCTGCTCGATCACCTTCTGACCGCTTCGGTCGTTCGGGTGAGATTTCCCGGCGAAAAGCACTTGGACCTTGCGCCCCTTCGCGTTCAGCAATTTCGTGATCCGTTTGACGTCGGTGAAGAGTAGTCCAGCACGCTTATAAGTGGCAAACCTTCGCGCAAACCCAATCAGGAAGGCGTCTGGATCGAGGCAGTCGGCGTATTTTGCGAGTTCACTCGGACCCTCCCCGTGGCGAGCATGGGTTTGGAACAGACGATCCTGTGCAAACGCGATGAGAGCCGCCTTTTGAGCAAGATGCGCATGCCACAATGCCTTATCGTCGAGCGAAAGCGCTGGT
>APMI01029943.1_pt1 | contig 11120 bp, 11 predicted proteins | sample 667938 | NCBI WGS metagenome assembly APMI01 (sample SAMN01084076, study PRJNA167559) | wastewater metagenome | biome: Wastewater | place: Denmark: Ejby Moelle, Odense | collected 2011-11-28 | reverse complement strand
AGAACGGTCTGGCGCACCCCTGCCGCGCTCAGCAGGGGGCCAAGATCATCCGGCCCAAAGTCGCGGTTGATCGGTGCCACGCTTTCGTTCGGCCAGTCATAATCCCCCCGGCCCAACTGCCAGAAATGCTGGTGTGCGTCGATCATCTGTCGCGTCCTCCCCGGCTTGACGAGATGTCCATAATGATAAAAAACAGTATCGAAGTGGAGAATGCCATGTCAATCACCCAATCATCCACGGCGATCCTGCAAATCGGCACCAGCAGGTTCCTGCAAGCCCATGCCGATCTGTTCCTTTCGGAGGCTTTGGCGCAGGGGCAGGCGCTTGGTCCGGTCACTGTGGTGCAATCCTCGGGCGATGCCGGGCGGCGCGGGCGTTTGCAGGCGCTGGCTGCGCCAGAAGGATTCATTGTCAGGGTGCAGGGGCTTGAAGCCGGGCAGCCCGTCTCGTTTGAAACCCGCGTCACCTCGGTGCGGCGCGCGCTGACCACTGCCGAGGACTGGGTCGAGATCTGCCGCATCACCATGGAAGAGGTTGAAATCATCCTGTCGAACACCGCCGATCAGGGCTGGATGCCCCAGGCTGCCGACACGCTGACACATTTCGATCAGGCCATGTCCTATCCGGCCAAGCTGACCCACCTGCTGCGCGCCCGCTATCAGGGCGGAGGGCGCCCCATACAGGTGATGCCGACCGAACTGATCCCGCGCAATGGGGACAGGCTGCGCGAAAGGGTTCTGGGCCTTGCGGCTTTCGATCCAGCCTTTGCCAATTGGCTGGGCGCATCGGTGCGCTTTGTGAATTCGCTGGTGGACCGCATCGTTTCTGCCCCCTTGGACCCTGCCGGCGCGATTGCCGAACCCTATGCGCTTTGGGCGATCGAGGATTGCCCCGGCCTGATCCTGCCTTGCGTCCATGCGGCCGTGCAGGTCGTGCCGGATCTGGACCGGATCGAAAAGCTGAAGCTGCATATCCTGAACCTTGGCCACACCTGGCTGGTGGCCGACTGGCAGGCACGCGGCGGGCATGAGGAGTTTGTGCGCGAGCTGATGGCAGACCCCAATGTGCGCATCCGGCTGGAGGCGCTATACCGTGACGAAGTGCTGCCCGGCTTCGCCGCAAAGGGGTTCACCACCGCGCCGGACTATGTTGCCGCAACGCTGGACCGCTTTGCCAACCCCTTTCTCAATCATCGCCTGTCGGATATCGCGCAGAACCACGCCGAGAAAATCCGGCGCCGGATCGGGGCCTTTCTTGACTGGTCCGGGGCGGACGCCCCGCAACTGCGCACCCTTGTCACGAATACCGCTAGCCCAGATGATTGACCCGCAGCGAGGCGATCAGCGTTTCCTTCGAGGTCGCCAGATGCGCCTGCATCGCCACCTGCGCCGCGTTCGGATCACGAGAGCGCATCGCCGCGATGATCCGGCGATGTTCGCCGATAGCGGCCTTGTTGCGGTCACGCTCCAACTGTTTGTCCCACTGATAATGATAGTGGAAGATCAGTGAGATCACCTTTTGAAAATCGACCACGAAGCGGTTCTTGACCACCCCGTTCACCGCCGCGTGGAAGCGTTCGTCCAGCCGGGAAAAGTCGCGGAAATCGGTGTCGATCCGGGCCAGAAGGTTCAGATGCTCGCGGTCCAGATCGTCGATCACCGGCCAGATCGGGTGGGTTTCGGGCAGGCAACTCAGGGTTCGCGCCGCATTCACCTCCAGCAGCGCGCGAAAATCTGACAGCTCTACCGCATAGTCGGCAGTAAAGCCCAACAGCCGCCAGCCGCCGCGCGGCCGCCTTTCAACCAGACCGAAATGGCCAAGGCCTGCCAGGAACTCTTGCAGAAGATGGGGCGGGACCGAGAATTGCTTGGCCAGTTGCGCCACATTCAGCGGCGTTCCGGCCGGCACGTCAAAGCGCAGCATCCAGTCCAGAAACTGCCCCTCCAGTTCGCGCAGGGTGATGTACTCCTCGCGCTCTGGCAGTCGGTCAGAGGGAACCGTGGCCCGCAGCAACGGTTTGTGCCGCCCGTCCAGCCCGATGATTCCGCCTTCGGCCAGCCGCTTCAGCACGGCACGCACCACGGTGCGGCTGACCTTCAGCACCTCGGCCAGTTTCAACTCGGACGGCAGATCATCGCCCGGCGACAAACGGGACAGTTCGTCAAGCGTCAGGTTGTAAGCGGCACGAAAGCGGGCGTCGGTTCGGGCCATGGCATCCTGTTCTTTTGTATTGATCCATTAAAAACAGTTTACATGAGCCATGCGTGCCGTCTAGTGTTCTTTATGATAAAAGCCCGAAAGCGTGGGGAGGCGCTGGAGATGGCAAAGACGATGCTGTGCGGCACCTGCGTTGCCCCCGGCCATTTCGCATTGACCGAAGTGCCAGAGCCGCAATCAGCCCCCGAGGGATGGGTGTTGGTGAATATTGCGGCCGCGGGCCTTTGCGGCACCGACTACCATATCTTCGCGGGCAAGCATCCCTACCTCAATTACCCCCGGGTCATCGGGCACGAGCTTTCGGGCCGGGTTGCCGTGGCAGCGCCGGACTGGCCCAAGGATACCCCGGTGGTGATCAACCCCTATATCGCCTGCGGCACCTGCCGGGCCTGCCAGCGTGGCAAGCCGAATTGCTGCACCCGGATCGAAGTTCTTGGCGTGCATCGCGACGGCGGCATCTGCGCCCGCCTCGCGGTTCCGGCAGGCAATCTTTATGCTGCGGGCGATCTGCCGCTGGAAGCGGCGGCGATGGTCGAGTTTCTGGCCATCGGGGCCCATGCCGTGCGCCGAGGCGAGGTTACTGCGGCGGATCGGGTTCTGGTGACGGGCGCGGGGCCTATCGGCCTTGGCGCAGCAGTTTTCGCCCGGCTGCGCGGCGCAGAGGTGCATCTGCTTGATACAACCCCCGCCCGGCTGGAACAGGCAGCGACACTTGGCTTTGACCGGCTGCACACCGCCATTGGCCCCGAGCTGGCCGAAGGATTTGACGTGGTGTTCGACGCCACAGGCCATGCCGGAGCGATCGAGGCAGGCTTTGCCCATGTCGCGCATGGGGGCAGCTATGTGCTGATCTCGGTCGTGCAGAACAGCATCACCTTTGCCGACCCGGAATTTCACAAGCGCGAGATGCGCCTGATAGGCTCTCGCAATGCCACAGCCGAGGATTTCGAGGTGGTGATGGAGGCGCTGCGCGTCGGTGCCGTGCGGGCCGAGACGCTTTTGTCAGAGCGTATCGCCCTGACCGATCTGCCGACCCGCCTGCCAGAGCTTGCCGCCGACCGTGGCCGCCTGATCAAGGCCATCGTCACGCTGGAAACGGCAGAGGAGCCATCGGCATGACCGAAGTCATCCGCATGAGCGGCATCGAAAAGCGGTTCCCCGGCGTGCACGCCCTGCGCGGCGCGCAATTCGACCTGATGGCGGGCGAGGTCCATGCCCTGATGGGCGAAAATGGCGCCGGGAAATCGACGTTGATGAAGATTCTGTCGGGCATCTATGCCCCCGACGGCGGCACCCTGCATGTCAACGGGGCCGAGGTGCGCATTGCCGGGCCGCGCGCGGCGCAGGGGCTGGGCATCGGCATCATCCATCAGGAACTGGCGCTGATGCCCGACCTGACGGTGGCGCAGAACATCTTTATCGGGCGCGAGCCGCGCAGCCGCTGGGGCGTTCTGGATGAGGCGCAGATAAACCGCGACGCCGAGGCGATCTTTGCCGCGATGAAAGTGCCGGTTGACCCACGGGCCGAGGTGCGCAGCCTGACCATTGCCAAGCAGCAGATGGTCGAGATTGCAAAGGCGCTGTCCTTCCGCTCTCGCATCCTGATCATGGACGAGCCGACCGCCGCCCTGAACGACGCCGAGACGGAAGAGCTGTTCGCTATCATCCGCCGCCTGAAATCCGAAGGCGTGGCCATCGTTTATATCAGCCACAAGATGGACGAGATCCGCCGCATCTCGGACCGGGTGACGGTGATGCGCGATGGCGCCTATGTCGGCACCGTCGCCGCATCCGATACGCCGATTGAAACCATCATCACCATGATGGTCGGGCGTGAGCTTGACCAGACCGCCGCCGAAATCCCCGACCTGTCCGCCGCGCCCGTGGCGCTGGAGGTCAGCGGCCTGTCACGCGGCCGCATGGTGCGCGACGTCAGCTTTACCCTGCGGCGGGGCGAGATTCTGGGCTTTGCCGGGCTGATGGGGGCCGGGCGGACCGAAGTGGCCCGCGTGATCTTTGGCGCCGATCCGCGCGATGGGGGCAAGATCATCGTGCATGGCAAGGAACGCCAGATCCGCACCCCGCAAGACGCCGTGGCCGCAGGCATCGGCTATCTGTCCGAAGACCGCAAGCATTTCGGGCTGGCCCTTGGCATCGATGTGCGCGGCAACATCGCCCTGACCTCGCTGGAACGCTTTTCCGACAGGTTTCTACGGGTCGATGACGCGGCACTGGCCAAGATTGCCGCCAACTACATCGGCAGCCTTGCGATCCGTACCCCGTCCGACCGGCAGGAGGTGCGGCTTTTGTCGGGGGGCAACCAGCAAAAGGTGGTCATCGCCAAATGGCTGCTGCGCGATTGCGACATCCTGATCTTTGACGAACCGACCCGCGGCATCGACGTGGGCGCCAAGGCCGAAATTTACCGCCTGCTGCAAAGCCCTGCCGAAGCGGGCAAGGCCATCATCGTGATTTCCTCGGAACTGCCCGAGGTTCTGCGCCTGTCACACCGCATCGCCGTGATGTGCGAAGGGCGCCTGACCGGCATTTTGCCCGGCGGCCCCGCCACCAGCCAGCAAGAGATCATGCGCCTGGCAACCCAGCGCGACACCGCCCCCCAAGGAGCATCCGCATGACCGCCACCCCCATCGCCACCGCCAAACCCCGGCTGCTTGCCTCGGGCGCGCAGCAAAAGCTGCTGGCCTTCGCCAGCCTGATCGTGCTGCTGCTGTTTTTCTCGCTGGCCTCGCCCAACTTCCTGCAAACCGCCAACATTCTGGCGATCCTTCAGGCAACCAGCGTGAACGGCGTCTTGGCCATCGCGGCAACCTTGGTCATCATCACCGGCGGGATCGACCTGTCGGTCGGCACGCTGATGACCTTTACCGCCGTGATCGCCGGTGTGGTGCTGACCTTCTGGGGGCTGGCAATGCCGGTGGGCATTCTGGCCGCCATCGCGGCAGGGGCGGCTTGCGGCTTCATCTCTGGCTCGCTTATCGCGCGCATGAAGATTCCGCCCTTCATCGCCACCTTGGGCATGATGCTGATCCTCAAGGGCCTGTCGCTGGTCATCTCTGGCACAAAGCCGATCTATTTCAACGACACGCCCAGCTTTCCGCAGCTTTCGACCGGCTCGCTGATCGGGGCTTTGGTGCCTGCCTTGCCGGTGCCGAACGGCGTGATGATCCTGTTCATTCTGGCGCTGATCATATCCTGGGTGCTGAACCGCACCACGCTGGGCCGCTATTGCTTTGCCCTTGGGTCAAACGAAGAGGCCGTGCGCCTTTCGGGCGTCAATGCCGATGGCTGGAAGGTCGCGATCTATGCGCTGGCGGGGGGAATCTGCGGTATCGCGGGCCTGCTGATCGCCTCGCGGCTGAACTCGGCCCAGCCCGCGCTTGGGCAGGGGTATGAACTGGACGCGATTGCGGCCGTGGTGATCGGCGGCACCTCGCTTGCCGGGGGGCGCGGCTCGATCCTGGGTACCATCATCGGTGCGCTGATCATGAGCGTTCTGCTGAACGGGCTTCGCATCCTGTCGGTGGCCCAGGAATGGCAGACCGTGGTGACGGGCGTCATCATCATCGCCGCCGTTTACGCAGACATGCTTCGCCGGCGCCGTGCCGGTTAGGCGAAAGAGAACGGACAACGTTCCGACTACCCAAACGCATCCAATCTGGAGGAGATACCGATGCTGAACAGAAGAACCCTTTTGGCCACCCTGACTGCGGGCAGCCTGCTGGCAACCAGCGGCTTTGCCCTGGCGCAGGACAAGATGTATATCCCACTTATCTCAAAGGGCTTCCAGCACCAGTTCTGGCAGGCCGTGAAGGCGGGGGCCGACAAGGCGGCGGCCGAGTTCGGGGTGGAAGTCACCTTCGAGGGCCCCGACACCGAGGCCCAGGTTGACAAGCAGATGGACATGCTGGCCGCCGCCCTGGCGAAAAAGCCCGCCGCCATCGGCTTTGCCGCGCTGGACAGCCAGGCGGCAACCCCCTTGCTGAAACAGGCGCAAGAAGCGGGCATTCCCATCATCGCCTTCGACTCGGGCGTTGACAGCGACATTCCCGCGACCACCGTCACCACCGACAACCTTGCCGCCGCCGCGCTGGCCGCCGACAAGATGGCCGAACTGATCGGCGGGGCAGGCAAGGTGGCGCTGGTGGTTCACGACCAGACCTCGCGCACCGGCATCGACCGGCGTGACGGTTTCGTCAACGAGGTGAAGGCCAAATATCCGAATATCGAGATCGTCGATATCCAGTACGGCGCAGGCGACCAGTTGCAATCGACCGAGATCACCAAGGCGATCCTGACCGCGCATCCCGACATCAAGGGCATCTTTGGCGCCAACGAAGGCTCGGCCATCGGGGTGCTGAATGCGATCAAGGAAACCGGCACCAAAGGCGTTGTGGTGATCGGCTACGACTCGGGCAAGTTGCAGAAAGACGCGATCCGCTCGGGCGAAATGGCGGGCGCGATCACGCAGAACCCTGTGGGCATCGGCTATGAAACGGTCAAGGCCGCCATCGCCGCCGTCAAGGGCGAAAAGCTGCCGGCCAAGATCGACTCGGGCTTCAAGTGGTATGACAAGACCAACATCGACGACCCCGAAATCGCCGCCGTTCTTTACGACTGAGATGATGTGAACCTTGCCGGTCCCGCATTGCGGGGCCGGTATTCTGACCGGGGAAGAATACAATGGACATGGGCCTGAAGGGCAAGGTTGTGATCGTGACGGGCGGTGCCGCAGGCATCGGCGGCGCGATTTCGGAACTGTTGGCAGCCGAAGGGGCCGTGCCGGTCATCTTTGCGCGCCGCGCGCCGGATGCGGCCTGGCTTGCCACACTGGGCCCCGCGGCGGGCTGGGTTCAGGTCGAGCTTTCCGACGACGACCAATGCCGCGCCGCCGTGGCAGAGGCCCGGGCCCGCTTTGGCCGGATCTACGGCCTTGTGAACAATGCAGGCATCAACGATGGCGTGGGGATCGAGGCGGGGCCTGCCGCGTTTCGCGCCTCGCTTGATCTGAACCTGATCCATTATTACCTGATGGTCCACTTGCTGGCCGAGGATATCAAATCCTCTGGCGGCGCAATCGTGAACATCAGCTCCAAAACCGCCATCACCGGGCAGGGCAACACCTCGGCCTATGTCGCCGCCAAGGCCGCACAGCTTGGGCTGACGCGGGAATGGGCCGCCGCCTTTGCGCCGCACGGCGTGCGCGTCAACGCCGTGATCCCGGCCGAAGTGATGACCCCGCTTTATGCCCGCTGGATCGAAACCTTTGACAACCCAGCCGCCAAGCTGGCCGAGATCACCGCCCGCATCCCCCTTGGTCAGCGCATGACCGAAGCGGCAGAGATTGCGGCGATGACCGTCTTCGCCCTGTCCGACCGCGCCAGGCATCTGACCGGGCAATGGCTGTTCGTCGATGGCGGATACACCCATCTGGACCGCGCGCTGGCCGGGGTTGGCCAATGAAGCCCGATCATATCGTTCTGGCGCCCGAGGATGACGTGGCGATTGCGCTGACCGACCTGCCTGCCGGGGCCAGCCTTGCCGGGGTGACACTGGCCACCGCCGTGCCACGGGGCCACAAGATCGCGCTACATCCCCTTGCCAGCGGGGTCGCCGTGCGCCGCTATGGCCAGATCATCGGTCAGGCCACGCGCGATATCGCTGCCGGAGAGCATGTTCATGTGCAGAACCTTGGCATGTCGGCCCACGCGCTGGAGCATGAGTTCGGCGCCGACCTGCGCCCCCTGCCCCCGCAGCCAGAGCGCACATTTCAGGGTTATCGCCGCGCCGATGGCCGCGCCGGGACGCGCAACTATCTGGGGGTTCTGACCTCGGTCAATTGCTCAGGCTCGGTCGCCCGCTTCATCGCCGAAGAGGCGGAAAAGACCGACTGGTTCCGCGCGCTGAAGAATGTCGATGGCATCGTGCCGATCGCCCATTCCTCGGGCTGCGGCATGGCGGGCGACAACGAGGGTTATCAGACCCTGTTCCGCACGCTGCAAGGCTATGCCCGCAACCCCAATTTCGCCGGTATCCTGCTGGTGGGCCTTGGTTGCGAGGTGATGCAGATCCCCGCCCTTGTCGGCAAGGCGCGGCTGCGCGCCGACGGCCAGTTCCAGCACATGACCATTCAGGACGAAGGCGGCACCCGGCGCACCGTCGCCCGCGGGGTCGAGGCCTTGCGCGAAATGGCCCTGGTTGCCGAAACCTGCCAGCGCGAGGCTGTGCCGGTTTCGGAACTGGTGATCGGAATGCAATGCGGCGGGTCTGACGGCTATTCCGGCATCACCGCCAATCCTGCCTTGGGCGTGGCGTCTGATCTGCTGGTTGCCCATGGCGGCACCACGATTCTGTCGGAAACCTCGGAAATCTATGGAGCCGAACATCTGCTTACCCGCCGCGCCATCAGCGCCGAGGTCGGGGAAAAGCTCTTGGACCGCATCCGCTGGTGGGAGGATTACACCGCCCGCAACAAGGGCGAGATGAACAACAACCCCAGCCCCGGCAACAAGCGGGGTGGCCTGACCACCATTCTGGAAAAGTCGCTGGGGGCGGTGGCCAAGGGTGGGTCTGCCCCGCTGTCGGGTGTGTATCTGTTTGCCGAACCCATTGACCAAAAAGGCTTTGTCTTCATGGACAGCCCCGGCTATGACCCCTGCTCTGTCACCGGGCAGGTCGCCTCGGGCGCCAATCTGATCGTGTTCACCACCGGGCGCGGATCGGTCTCGGGGTATAAGCCGGTGCCCTGCATCAAGGTTGCCACCAATACCGAGATGTACACCAAGATGCAGGACGACATGGACCTGAACACCGGCGACATCCTTGAAGGTGTAACACTCGAGGAAAAGGGCCGTGAAATGTTCGAACTGTTCATCCGCGTCGCCTCGGGCGAAGTCACCAAATCCGAAGAGCTGGGCTTTGGCGGGGCCGAATTCGTCCCCTGGCAGATCGGCGCGGTGATGTGATGCAGCGCATGGGAATGATGATCGGCCTGCGGCCCGAAAAGGTTGCCGAATACAAGGCGCTTCACGCCGCCGTCTGGCCTGCTGTTCTGGCGCGGATTTCGGCCTCGAACATCCGCAACTATACGATCTTCCTGCGAGAGCCGGAAAACCTGTTGTTCGGCACCTGGGAATATCACGGCACCGATTTTGCCGTCGATATGGCGGCAATCGCCGCCGACCCGGTGACAAGGGACTGGTGGAGCCTGACCGATCCCTGCCAATCTGCACTGGATAGCCGCGCACCGGGGGAATGGTGGGCGATGATGGAAGAGGTATTTCACCATGACTGACAGGCTGAAAGGCAAGCGCGCGCTGGTTACGGCGGCGGGCCAGGGAATCGGCAGGGCCTCGGCCCTGGCCATGGCGCGCGAGGGCGCAAGCGTGTTGGCAACCGACGTGAACAAGACGGCGCTGGACAGCCTTGCCGCCGAGGGGGTGGAAACCCGCCTGCTGAACGTCCGCGACCCGGCCAGCATTGCCGAAGCGGTCGCGGCGGCGGGGCCGGTGGATGTGCTGTTCAACTGCGCAGGTTTTGTCGCCAATGGCACGATTCTGGATTGCGATGAGGATCAATGGGCCTTCAGCCTGGATCTGAACATGACCGCCATGTACCGGATGTGCCGCGCCTTTCTGCCCGGTATGTTGGAGCGGGGGGGCGGATCGATCATCAACATGGCCTCGGTCGCCTCTTCGGTCATCGCCGCCCCGAACCGCTTTGTCTATGGCGCGACCAAGGCCGGGGTGATCGGGCTGACCAAATCCATCGCCGCCGATTTCATCGCCCGAGGCATCCGCTGCAATGCGATCTGCCCCGGAACGGTGGAAAGCCCCTCACTTGAGGACCGGCTGCGCGCGACCGGCGATTACGAGGCCGCGCGCAAGGCCTTTGTCGCCCGCCAGCCGATTGGCCGCATCGGCAAGGCCGAAGAGATTGCCGCACTTGTGGTCTATCTCGCGTCGGATGAATCGTCCTATACCACCGGCGTCGCGCATGTGATCGACGGCGGCTGGTCCAATATCTGAGGAAGAAGAATGAAGCTCTTGCGTCATGGTCCGTCGGGGGCCGAAAAGCCCGGCCTGCTGCATGTGGATGGCACGATCCGCGATCTTTCGGGGCTGGTGCCCGACATCGGCGGCGCCGTTCTGTCAGAGGCCGGGCTGGCCATGCTGCGCGGCGTCGATGCGGCGGCCCTGCCCGTCGTCGCAGCCGGCACCCGGCTGGGGCCCTGTGTCGCGGGCACCGGCAAGTTCATCTGCATCGGCCTGAACTATGCCGATCACGCGGCCGAAAGCGGCATGGCCGTGCCGCCAGAGCCAGTGATCTTCATGAAGGCCACCAGCGCGATCTGCGGCCCGAACGATCCGATCATCATTCCGCGCACCTCGGTCAAGACCGACTGGGAGGTGGAACTGGCCGTAATCATTGGCACCAAGGCGAAATATGTCAGCGAAGATCAGGCACTTGCCCATGTGGCAGGCTATGCCGTTACCAATGACGTGTCCGAACGCGCCTTTCAGACTGAACGCGCCGGCCAGTGGACCAAGGGCAAAAGCTGCGACAACTTTGGCCAGATCGGCCCCTGGCTCGTGACGCGCGATGAAGTGCCCAACCCGCAAGACCTTGCCATGTGGCTGACAGTGAACGGCGAGAAGATGCAGAACGGCTCGACCCGCACCATGGTTTATGGCGTGGCCCATGTGGTCAGCTATCTCAGCCAGTTCATGACGCTGCACCCCGGCGATGTGATCTCGACCGGCACCCCTCCCGGTGTTGGTATGGGGATGAAGCCGCCGCGTTACCTGAAGGCGGGCGATGTGGTGGAACTGGGCATTGCCGGGCTGGGCCAGCAGCGGCAGGACGTGATCGCCGACTGATCGGGT
>APMI01074815.1_pt1 | contig 11121 bp, 12 predicted proteins | sample 667938 | NCBI WGS metagenome assembly APMI01 (sample SAMN01084076, study PRJNA167559) | wastewater metagenome | biome: Wastewater | place: Denmark: Ejby Moelle, Odense | collected 2011-11-28 | reverse complement strand
TTGGGATCAAGCTGTAGGGGGACGATGGCCGAACGATGAGTTTGGAGCATGAGAGATGAGTCTTTGAATACATAAATGTAGACTATACTCCGTGGATTGAAGGTCTCGCAACCGGCACAGTTTGCCGGTGAACAAATCCTTTGACGACCTTCGCGTTGAGCTTGCGAACCAGATTAAACAATCCCGGCGGCGGCTCGGTCTATCCCAGGAAGCGTTGGCTTTGCAAGCAGAAGTGGACCGGACTTACGTCTCCCAGTTAGAGAGAGGGATTGCCAACCCATCGCTTCTGATTCTTCATCGCATTGCGGTGGTCTTGGGGACAGACTTGTCTGTACGTCTGCTTGAGCCGCGTGATGAGTAGTCCGGTCGAGATTTCACCGCTGCCAGGAACCTTACCCCTGCGTGAGGGCCACTTAGCCAGCGGCATCTAAACATGGATCTGAAGGATGCCCAGCCGGTAAGTATGTTTTGGCAGCGTGGGCCGCACTGAAGGTGTGTGAACCTATGGCGTACGCTTCCATGTTGATTAATCTCTTCAGTACACCGATAGGGGTTATCCTTGGATAACAACAACTAAAGGAGATGCGGGAACAAGCAAGGACGAGATCATCCTCTGCTATTCCTACTTGGCCAGTTGGCTGAGATTGCCCGCGAAGCCCGATGGCTACATCCCCAGCCCTTATCCATCACGAATGGCGGCTCCTGCTGCGCGATTTTCTACGGACACATCTGGCCTTCCAGTCCGCCTCCGGCAGCGACCTGGAAGTCGGATTGGCAGCGGCAGCCAGTGCCGCACGCTGGCTCCTACGAGAGCACCCTGAGCTCCTTGAGGGTGAGAAGCTAACGTTACTCATCCCCGGAGCCGGCATCGTCGAGTGCACCGATGAAGGCCGTTGGTTTGGATTCCTGCCTTGGCTTCTGGGCCGCCCAAACCTTCAGACGCAGGTTTTCTTGGTGGGCAATCCGCTGGTAGTGAATCCTTTGTCGCAGCGTGGAGCCTTTTGCCGGGGCGTCTCCTCCCTAGAGGGACATCGTCCGCCCCATATGTTCTCGGGCACGCTCAAACAATGGCAGGAAGCGAATCCGAACGTAACAGTGGATGCCTGCGTACTTTTCTCCCCGAACTTCTCGGCACACTACAAGACCTGGTTCGCCCCAGGGGAGCTGGGGGACCTTTTGACAAGTGCACCTTTTGGACTTTTCGCCCACTCCCAGATGGAAGCACTCCAAGATCAACAGGTCCTTACGCTCTTGGGCTTCAAGTTTTCTGCCCAAGAGCAGCCGGCCAATCCTTGGTGGCTCAGTTTCTCGTACGACGAGGAGGAGGATGACCGACCGGATGAAAGGGACTGTTTCGCCCAGTACTCCTGGACACTCAGAGACGTTATGGCGCCAGCAGCCGTTGCGCTAGGCAACCCGGCACTCCCTGAACTCCTTGACCTACAGCGAGACCTTAAGAACGACTTGAAGACGCGCGGCCCTGAAGGCGTGATGTACGACCTAAGCCGTGCTCTCCCCATAGGCCCGAGTAGTGAGCCTCCCTATGACTGGCTCTATATCTTGCCGAACAATTTTGGTGTCCTGCGAGCGGGGGGGCTCATCGTTACGCTAACCGACGAGGGCCTGATCGTTCCGTTCAAGCCGACACTTCATGTCCCCTCGACATTCCTGGACTCGCGACCCGCTGAGGGTGACCCGATGGGCTGCATGTTTTGGGCCTTGCGTCTCTATCGCAACGAGGTTGCACCAATCTTCGAGACTGCCGCATACGAAAAAGACTGGCCCGCAACAGGAACCGAGCTAATCGAGCGGCTAAAATGCACGTTAAGACGGGAGTCCTGGGCTGACTACCTTAGGGAGGCAATGCGGCACAGCGGCATGCCTCGCAGTCCTACTCACCCAAAATGGTACAGCCTGCTGGGATCTCTTGGGTGGTCGCTCTATTCGTGCAAGGAAAGCCCCTCACCACGCCAGCCCATGTTCTACGTGGGGGGCACAAGGCTTATCTTCGGCGACCTTCCTGTCATCTGCCCTCCGTACGTCTACTTACCCGATGAGAGGGATGACAACGTAGCCCTTGATGCGCTTGACGAGCTGGAGTACGACCATCCAGACGGCGTCCTAGTCCTGTACAGCAGCATTCCCTTCATCGAGAAAGACGGACACACGTACTGCTTTGGCGGCATGCTTTTCTGGCGCGACGCATGGCATCCGTTCGCGATAACGAAGGAAATGACCTCGCTGGACAAGATTATCGAGCAGGTGGAGGCGGGCTTCACGTTTGAGACCCCAACGCCGTTGTACGCAGCCGACCCCCTCAGCCTGGCCATCCCCTTCAATCGCATGTGTTATGACCGAGACCCAGACAAGGATTGCCTGATGGTAGAACTGAAATCAGGTAACTGGACCATCGTGATTCCGGGCTAGCTGAGTTCTCAAGCGTTTGGCTGTTTCCAGCCGAGTGGCCTAAATCAGAAATTTGTCACTGCAGATCTGGGGAGCTGATCCTGGAGTTCGAGCGTGCCACACGACCTGAGTCTGACTTGCATCTGCTCTCGAACAATGCGAGCCACCACAAGGCAACACTGAACCATCGCGGGTTCCGACGGCATCCGCGTCTTTCTCTGTACTTCACGCCCACTTCAGGCTTCTAACTGAGCGAGCTTGCCACTAAACTTTGATAGTTTCAGGCGCATTACCGCTCAACCAAGGAGCAATCTCACTAACTTTTGACCTGAGCCGCTCAAATCGAATCGATTGATCCCAAACGTACGCAGCGATCCGGCCAATTAACGCACCGCACAAAAATGAGTTAATGACCTGCTGAAGCCCGTCACGATCGGAGAACAGAACCCATCCACACCAGAGGCCTGCAACCAGACATGTAACTCCGATGATGCTCGCAGCCTGGGCCTCACTTATTCTCCGAGAGCGTAACCTCAAACGCCCCTGAGAATCCTGGTCAAACAATTGAACTCGACGAGCCAAGCTTAGCTCACCCTCAGTGAGCTGACGAGTTCTCTTCAACCAATCAAAAAACGCCTCTTTCTCCTCTCTTCCGGGGCTAAGCCGATGCAGTGCGCCCTTCACATCGACAGACTCGTTGATCTGCTCCGCTGATTCTTGAGGACAAGCAAGCAGCTCTCGCCTCAAGTCACCGATCGTATCGCGGTTGGCGGCACCGCCCATCTCGCTCGCCGAAACTCTCGCGATCGCCTCAAGTGCTTGCCGAACAGCGCGCTCATCATCGTTGTGGCTATCGCTCACCTCCCCCTCCCGCAGCCGAAAGCAGTTCAGAGATATTTAACCCACTGCCATTACGCGAACTCGTCGTGAGATGCGCACGCATCACATCAAACAGCACATACCGCGCCTCAGCAGAAAGACTGCCATTGCATCGGGCTCGGACGTACTCCTCTATCAAAGCGAAGACCTCCTGCTCGATATGTTTCTGCTCCGGCAACGGCAAGCCGACGCCTTTCCTTCCAAGTAGAACAAAACCGACATCGACCCCGACAGCGGCCAACGCTGCCAAATAACTGAGCTTTGGCTCTCTAGCTTCTGACTCATACTGGCCCTGCGCAAGCCTCTGAACACCAGCCAAAGCGGCAAACTCAGCTTGATTGAGCCCTAGACGACGCCGCTCTTGCCGCAGCCGGTCACCAAGACCTGAAAAAACGGCATGACTGTCTGCCATCTCAAGCCTCAACAATAATGTACACAAAAAAATACATATCTGCTAGAGTAAATTCAATATCATTCATCGCACTGGCTATGCAGCATTCGACTAGGACACTCCGCGAAGCTCGAGACATCATTCTCGACACAGGAGTCTCGATCGCTGAGTGGGCCCGCATAAATGGATTCTCCGGAGGGCTTGTCTACCAAGTCCTAGACGGAAAGCGCAAGTGCTTACGCGGCCAGAGCCACAAAATTGCCGTTGCTTTGGGCGTCAAGGCCGGGCGCAGCATGAATGCAGAGAAGCTCACTCAGCTACTAGCAAGCTCTGCCCCCGAACATCCTGAAAGGAATTCAACCATGTAAACAAAAAGCCGAACTCACCAAGAAGGCTCGCCCGGCTCCGTCCGCTTGCGCAGAGATTACTACTAAGTTGGCGCTTAAAGTATCTCCAAGCAGAGCGGCGAAGTCAAGTCTTGACTGAAAAATCAGCCACTCCACACCACAATGCATTATTTTGGATGCATCGCGGCGGTGAGTATCGCATGCTCAAGAGAACTCATCATGCCCCTGCCAACCGGCCCTCGCAAAAGAGCGAAGACAGCTCCACCGTCCCCACCCGGCCCAGCCCGCAAACTTGTCGAAGTATCGCCTCACCGCACCACAGGCGGAGCCTACATCGAAGGACTTACCCCCTGGCACGCCGAGCACGAGTCTTACCTCGAAAAACACACCATCGCAGCGCTTTCCCTCTGTCACGACATAACAGAAATAAAATCACAGGGAATCGAGCATCATTACCAGACCTCCAACGGAGAAAATCGTCGGTACACCCCAGACTTTGTAGTCACACAAGTGGCCGAAGCTCGACCCGTCAATATTGAAGTCAAGGCGCTTCCATCACTTTCTCACGAAGAGGCTGTTTCAAAATATCAAGAAATTGCTAAACACTTTCGCTCAAAGAATGAAATATTTATCTTTATCACAGACGTTCAACTATTTGAAGAGCCTCGATTTAAAAACGTAAAACTGCTCTATCGGTACGTGACCAGTCACATCCCTGAGCACATTTTATTGAATGCCACTACCGCGCTCTCCTCTGGCCCAATGAAAATCTCAGAGATTCTAAAAAACACCAATTTAGAGCTCGTCGACATTTACACCCTTATTGCAAAAAGAAAAATTTGCTTCGAGTGGAGCGCTCCACTTGGCAGCAATACTCCAATCAGTCTTCCAAGCCAGCCATTTGAGGGACTTACGCTTGAAACAATCATCAATTCAAGTCGATACAGTCGTCTACTGGCGGAATTGGCTATGGGTCGTCACCCGACGGATAAACAGCTCTTGGCGAATGCAAAGGCTCTGCGATTGCGTCGTTCAAACGCTGGACCACAAAACTATGTCGGCGGAGATATTAAACAACCGCCTCTTCGTGATCGCAGAGAAGAGGAACTTCCCCGCGGAACAGCTTGGGACAGCAGGGATCGCACGCCTGGCCTCCACATTCTCTCAATTATCAAACGGTAGGGAGAAATCGACATGGGAACCTTTTTTCTCGAGACCGGATTAATAATCCAACGAGAAGGAGTAACCCTCGAGTATGTAAGCCGTCACGGGAACGATATATATTTCGAGGAGCCAACCTCAGGACAACGTATAACTATATCCGAACCCGTCTTTTGGGGTGAGTTCAATACACAGCGACTAACAATCCTAAATGCATTTTCGTCACCCAAAGTCCTAAAGACACCGACGGAACCAGCTTCAACGCAAATTCGTGGCCTATCAAGCCTCCCGGAAAAGTACCAACAAGACGTAGATCGAAAGGTTACCTACATAAGCAATCTAAAAAAAGCGGGGATCACAAGAGGTCAAAGGAAACTTATCATCGAAGAGTCCGCAAAAATAGCGGCAAAAATAAATGATCCCAAAGGAGCCCCAGGCGCCTCTACGATTCAATATTGGTGGAAGAATTTAGAAACCAATCAAGGCGAAGTCTATGTTCTTATCAATGGGCACAGCGAAAAAACAAAAAAGAAAACGATTGACAACGACAGCGAAGAATTTCTACAGCGCCAAATTGATGAAAAGTACGCGCTAGATACTCGCCCCACCGCAAGCGGAGCATATCTTGCCTACAGAAATGAACTCAAAAACGAAAACCTACGGAGAGAGAAAAGCGGCCTTCCGCTTCTCCGTAGAGTATCTCAAAGGTCATTCTACGCGCGAATAGAAGCGCGCCCAAAAAAAGAATTGATGGTTGCTCGCTTTGGACGCGAAGCCGCGCGCCATCACTTCAAAATGATCAAAGGCCACTTACCATGCGACTACCCGCTTGACTACGCCGAGATCGACCACACACCATTAAATCTTTATGTAATAGACGACGAATCATATCTCCCACTAGGTCGACCATGGCTTACGGCGATTAAAGACCGTCGATCAGGAATGCTCTTGGGGTTTTACGTATCATTCACCCCTACTGGACTGAGCTCCATATTCGGCGCCTTAAAACACTCGCTAGTATCGCACCATCTTGCGTACGAACAATGGCCTGATATAGAAAATCCATGGGCTTCATTCGGACGAGCTCATTATTACGAGTCGGACCGTGGCGCCGACTTCAAATCTCAGCGTTACAGGACAGCCATCGTATCAATTGGATCAATGTATGAATACTGCGAACGGCGCACTCCGTGGCTAAAAGGATCAATTGAAAGATTCTTCCTGACCCTTGAACAAACATTTTTCGAGTCAATCCCTGGACGAACGTTCTCCAACCTGAGCCAACGCGCAGGTTACAACCCATCCGAGCAAGCAGTTATCCGGTTTACGACGCTTATATACCTCCTACACAAATGGGCAGCAGACTTTCACAACGTTTTCCCAAACGCACGAAACCAAGCAAGGCCTATCGACATATGGATGGACGAAATTTCGTTGGCGCCGCCACCATATCCGAACTCACCGGATGCACTAAACATCATTCTCGGCGAACACAACACAGGCACTCTTTCCCAAGAGGGGTTGAGATACAAATGGATAACCTATGCCAGCGACGAGCTTAGCCAGCTGATGAATGAAATTGGGAAAGGCATAAAATTATCGTTTGCAGTCCAAATTGAAGACCTCGGACATATTTATGCACTAAGCCCGATAACAAATAGATACTTTCTAGTCCCATCGACCCGACCCGACTACAGTTGCGGGCTAAGCGTGTTTCAACACCTGTATCTAAGACGACAGCGCGGCCTACGCCTTGACGCTTCGAACGCTATTGACACGCTTGTCGAAACACGTGCCTCCATTCAAAAAACAATTCGGCAGGAGCTGGATCTAGGTAAAACTGCGGTCAAATCAAAACTCGCGAGAATGGCTAACATTAACTCTAACGCTGCACTAGAAGGCAAACCACAGGCAGTTGGCGATCCGTTTAGGGGTCAAAGCGTATCTTCTGAAACCGTCCCAAACGAAAAGCAAACTGTAGCCCCTTGCACCAGCGTACCGCGACCTTCATGGGGCGCGTAACAGATCACTCCTCGAGCAATGGATTCAAATTCTCATGACATCCAATATTATCGAACCACCCACAACAAACTCAACCTTCAACGAAGACTCCCAAGAATCTCTTTTCGAGCCAAAAATAGATTTAACACCGACTCCAGCCCCCTCTGCGAAACTGACACAACTCACCGCTGTTCACGATACGCCAGAAGGGCGAGCGCAATTTGTAATTGACCTCATAATTTTCACCGCTCCAGTTAAACAAGCGCTGGACTCTATCGATGCTTTAATGCATCGCTCACGAACCATCTCAGCGCCTGGCGGAGCAATCCTCCTAGGGGATGGAGGCACGGGAAAAACATTTATTAGCAATCGACTGCTCAGACGCTACCCTCCTCAGCATGGTCGGCTAACATCTTTTGTGCCAGCCGTAGCGATTACCCTCGAAAATGCACCCAAGGTAGAAGATGTAAAATCGGCCATTCTCAGTAGCTTAGGACAAAAAATCACCACAAGAAAGCTAACTACAGCAGAACGCTCTGACGATGTGATACGTGCTCTTCGGGCCTGCAATACGTGCTGTCTTTTAATCGACGAAGCTCATCACCTTCAACTGACATCTGGCCGCCGGCAGAACAAGGACAGACTAGCGGGCTTAGTCGGCGACTATTTGAAAACCCTATACGACCGAACCCGCATCGCATTCATATTCTTCGGCAAGCCGAGTTTAGGTGATTTATTCGAAGACGACGAGCAGCTGGCATCACGATGGCCAGGCAGGATCGAACTTGAACCATACAAAATGGATGAGCACTGGACTGCGCTACTTTCGGTACTGGACGAAGCCTTGCCGATGGCAGAGAAAGCAGGCTTAGACAGTAACGGCTATCCATCAGCAATTTATGGATTTACCCAGGGCAACTTCCGTCGATTGAAACATTTTCTCAGTGAAGCCGTCAGGCAGGCCGCGATGGACAGCAGCTCCGCAATTCAGCCTACCCATCTACAGCAAGCCTATTATTTATTAGGCTACCCAAGCCCAAATCCGTTTAACGACTTAGCTGCCTGATTATGTTATTCACCCGAATCGTACCCCGCATCGGCGAATCACTTACGGGCTATCTGATTCGCAGCGCCGCCGCAAATCACGAATGCGGACCGAGCAGCATTCTGCAAGAGCTGTTTGGCTCAGCGGAATCCCCCAGCCTTGATGAGGCGGAGAGCCTCGCATTGCACTGCCGATGCAAAATCGACGAGATAACAAAACTCATCGGATTTTGTCGTAGAACGACATATGGCCGCCAGTGGTATGTTAACGGAGACTGGGTGACAAAAGAATACTTTGTTTCGCCCAGATCGCCAGCCGTCTGCGCAAGATGCCTTTCCGAGGAGCCATTTATTCAGGGCTCCTGGGATTTTACGTTAAACGTGGCATGCCCACTCCACGAATGCAAGCTGGTACAACAGTGCCCAGCCTGTAGGCGCAAAATTCCATGGAATCGAAATTCAGTTTATAGATGTCTTTGTGGTTACGACCTTCGAAATATCTCTCAACCCGAGGCGACATCCGCTGAAATTTATGTAAGCCGGCTCATAGTTTCAAAGATGGGCTTCCCCGTTCAACTCGCCCCTCTTGATGCACATTCATATTCCTTTTCCAGCCACCTCAGCACACTAACGCTAGATAGCCTATTGAAATCAATTTGGTTTCTAGGGCATATTCTCCCCACACTGAGAGTACAAAAAACAGTTCACGGCAGAAAAAAACCGAATCGTACGGAGGCGACAACAATCGTCACAAACGCAATTTCCTGCTTAACATCGTGGCCTTCGGCGTATTTTGAAACATTACAAGAGATACAGTCGCAAGCAAAGAACATCACATCCGCCGCACGGATCGATCGAACATTTACTTCTGCCTATCGATACTTGAGCTCCGAACTAAGCAGCGAGGAAACAGCATTCCTCCGGATCGCTTTCGAGCAACATATCAGACACACCTGGACGCATTACACACAAACCTCACGACTCAGAGCGTTTTTCAGGCAGTATGAATTCGATTTCAATTGACCTAAATCGTTTAAACGAAAAGACCCACAGCAAAGCACCACAGTCACCCGCCACTCTCAACAGATTATTTGGAAGCCCCCCTCCAATACAAATTGAATCATTTAGCGGCTGGCTATTTCGCGTAGCAGGGCACCATAGAATAAGACTAGACACGCTCTCAAGATTGCTTTGCATCAAATATCCGAGCAATACCTATGACTTCACCAGACGACTGACACCTGAATCGGCAGATAGGATTGCGGCTGTTCTTAGGCTAGATCCAAATAATGTTGCGCAAACCACCCAACTCTGGGCTCCTCATTTAAGTAAATCAGAATATAAAGCATTAACTTTTGACTTGCGTACACTTACGCCCATATACAAAATATGCATTCAGTGCCTAAAATATGATGACATTCCATTTGTCAGGCGCTCGTGGCGATTTTCACACAGCTTGGTTTGTGAGCACCACAAAACTCCCCTAATCAGCACCTGTCGCGTATGCAGGGCTCCCTTCGATTTCACTCACAACAATCCAAGGTGGAGAACTGACGATCAACGATCAGTCGTTGCTCGATACTGCCCATTATGCAGCAGCAACATTTTGTACAATCCAAAGAAGAAAATTGTTCTTGACGAGGCAAACTGGAAGTTTTTACTTAATTTCCAGAAAAAGCTGGATCCATTCATAAGAAGCGGTATGTTTCGCCACCCCGAATTTGGAACAGTATCTGCGTACATCTATCTTCAAACCTTTTACTCGACAAATAAAATAAAAATCGGAAACCAAACTCAAGAGTGCCTTGCTGAAATCGACTACAGGCGATGTTTCGGACCGCATGCGGAATCCATCGTAACCTCACTCTTCGGACAAAAGCACTTCGATCTCATGAACGCCACCTCGCGCGACATATACGAAGCAAACAGAAGTAACTCGTAGCACGAGAGGCTCATGCTGACCCGACCAGCGGACCTACCAACGGCCAAGGAAGCCTTCGTGAGCACGCTCCCAGTATCAGAGGTATCAAACAAGTGATTTTCGATGCTACCTACCAAGAGTGTTCGGGAGTCGGGATTTTTGAGGCGCCAATCACATCAACCCGAGCGCCCGACATTGCCTATCGCTGAGGATAATTTCATGCCATTTTCCAAAAAAGAGCGGGACAGTGGATCACAGGCAGAACTCGCTGAAGCCTACGGGCTTCTCCGAGAGTTCTGGTATACCATCGAGAATTCGATGGAGGGCGACCATCCGGCTAGGGAGCGTTTGGAGAAGTGGTTGTCTCGTTTCGAAACAAGAATCACGCCCACGATTGAGGAATGATTTAATCCGTTCAAGGGATCGTTTGTCAGGCCCGACGCTGGTTTTATGTTGAGTCGGACCCAATAAAGGTGCCCTGAGAAAGTGGAATCGAGCTGCGATATTCGAAGCGATCTGCGCGCAAGAAAACGTCATCAGGTGGCGGGTAAGCCGCCTTACTCAGGCTCGTGTAGTAGTTGGGACGAGAATCACAACACCTCACATCTCCTTGACGGATTTGGGCAGGCGTCGAAACCAGTTTCAGGTAGTTGATCCATCCAGCAGCGAGTCAGATGATCTTGGACGCCCCCACGCTTGCGAAGCGATCTAGGATGATGGGTGCTACTGATCCGGATCAGCCTCACAACCAGACTGCAGCACCACGTGCGCTTCACGCGAGTACGGACGGCCGCTTGCGGAGGACGGAGACAACACCTTCGCTGACCCCAACAATGATCCAGTGTGGAAAGCTGGCTTGCGTCGGCATGCAGGACTATATAAAAATATAGTCCACTCAGGTACGCATGACCCCATGCCAACCTCACCCACTCCCGCGACACCGGATCTCGCCGACGCCCGCGGCCTCTTCG
>APMI01034117.1_pt1 | contig 11121 bp, 8 predicted proteins | sample 667938 | NCBI WGS metagenome assembly APMI01 (sample SAMN01084076, study PRJNA167559) | wastewater metagenome | biome: Wastewater | place: Denmark: Ejby Moelle, Odense | collected 2011-11-28 | reverse complement strand
GGAACAATTTTATCACCAATTGCCCTGATGCAAATAATGGCTTCGACTGCCCCCGCAGCGCCCAGTAAATGCCCGGTCATAGATTTTGTAGCACTGATATTAAAATCGGTATTTTCACCAAATACCCTGCTGATTGCTTTTAATTCACTCTCATCACCCATGTGGGTTGATGTGGCGTGTGCATTTACATAATCAATTTGAGAAGCCTCTATTCCTGCATCTTCCAAAGCATCCAGCATTCCCAAATAAGCGCCTTCACCCTCAGGATGCGTACCTGTTAAATGGTAAGCATCAGCCGCCATTCCAGTACCAACAATTTCTGCTAAAATGGTTGCACCTCTTTTCACCGCAGATTCTAAACTCTCTACAATCAAAGCGCCTGCACCTTCGCCAATTACAAAGCCATCTCTTTTTACATCAAATGGCCTGGAAGCAGCCTGAGGATTTTCGTTGTTTGTTGACAATGCTTTGGATGCGTTGAAACCGCCGACAGAACTTTCATTAACCGGTGCTTCTGAACCGCCGGTAATAATCATATCTGCCTTACCCAAACGAATATAATTACAGGCATCAATGATGGCATTGTTGGAGGAAGCGCAGGCGGAAACAGTAGAAAAATTAAGGCCCCTCAAGCCATGCCTGATAGAAATAACGCCTGAAGGAATATCTGCAATCATCTTTGGAATAAAGTAGGGATTAAACCTCGGATGCCTGTTTCCCTTTGCAAAATCTTCCACCTGCTCCTGGAAGGTTTGAATGCCACCATTGCCAGATCCCCAGATAACTCCAACCTTATTTCTGTTTAGTTTCTCAAAATCAATGCCGGCATTTTTTATTGCTTCATCGGCTGCGGCTACTGCATACTGCGTGAACAAATCGTATTTGCGGGCTTCGTTCTTTTCAAAATAATCAGTGGGGTTAAACCCTTTAACCTCTGCAGCAAATTTTGTTTTAAAATAAGTTGTATCAAATTTTGTAATCAATCCAACGCCACTACGTCCGGCGATTATATTTCGCCAGAATGTATCAACTGTATTTCCCAAAGGGGTTATGGCACCCATGCCGGTTACCACCACTCTTTTTAATTCCTTTATCATGTTACCCCTTTTTATTTTTTACTTACCTCCGTATCCAGCATCAATACCTGCTTCTTTTATTCTTGCCTTTAATATGTTAACTTCTTCTTCCAGCTGGGCCATGCGCTTGCGTTGCGGGGCAAATGCCTGTTCAATTTCTTCTGCTGAATATCTTGGAATAATATGCTGTGGGCAGTTCCAGTCATACGCCTCAATATTCAATACCATCATGCGTTCTGGCCTAAACTTATAATCACCTAAATCCAGCAATTCGTATAATTCAGGATTATTTTCCAGTTCGATAATCTCAGCCTTAGCATAAATTTTCAATCTTGCTCTTGCAGGATAGTCAACCATTATCAGGGCAACATTATTATTTGTAGTAAGGTTGCCGACAGTGATGTATTGCATGTTGCCCTTAAAATCGATAAAGCCAATCCGCTTCGGATCCAATACTTTTAAAAAGCCTTTTGGTCCGCCACGATGCTGTATGTATGGAAAGCCATTATTTCCAATACTAGCCATATAAAAACTATCCCGTTGTGCTATAAAATCTATCTCGTTATCGGTTAGGCCGTCAATGTAGGTGTCTCTTTCCATCCTGGCATAAGTCGTCCTGCTGCCTAACTTTTCCTGCATTTCTTTTACTGCATCAGAATATGCGATTGCTCCAAAATTTTTTGCCATGGTATTTGCCCCCATTCCCTAAAGGGGAGCAAGGAGACTAATTTTTAAGATGAAATTATTTGAGCCTTCCCTTTGAATATCTATTTAGCTTTATTGGCGTCGCACTCTTGTACCTTTTCAGTTCTATTGAGCAACGCCTCCAATTTGCTGTCAACTTTAATTACCTGGCACGCATTAACTTCCTGCCCCAGCACAGCATCCCACATACTATCTCCGCATTCATCTGCAATAACGATCGGCTCTTCTGCGAATTTGTTTTTTTCGTTTACACTAACATTTTTCATAACAATAACTTTTTATGCATTATAATTTTCTTTCCGATTCAAGTATGGGCAAATCATTGATGCTGGCATAACGCTTCTTCATCAGCCCGTTTTCATCAAACTCCCAGTTTTCATTTCCATAGGCCCTGAACCATTGCCCTTCCACATCCTGGTATTCGTACTCAAACCTCACTGCCATGCGGTTTTCACGAAAACCCCATAATTCTTTTTTTAACTTATAATTTAATTCCCTTTCCCATTTGCCTTTTAAAAATTCTTTTACCGCTTCTCTTCCATTAATAAAATCTGTCCGGTTGCGCCATTCTGTGTCAATTGTATAGGCTAAACAAACCCGGTTCGGGTCTTTACTGTTCCAGGCATCTTCTGCCAGTTGAACTTTGTGCAAGGCAGTTTCCATTGTAAATGGAGGAAGAGGAGGTTTTTGTTCCATGATTTTGATTTTATAATTATGATAAACAACCGGGACAAAATAAGTTAGCCCGGTAAATAAGTTTTGCTATTTCTGGTTCAAGTGATTTTTGCCTGTCTTTTGCATACCACAAATGCAATTCATTTGCGTAGGTGGCTGCTGTAGCAGTATTGGACTTTAATTCTTTAACCAATTGCTGGGCAACTGATGGTCTGGGCCCCCAAAAACCAGTCACATTAAAGTGCTCATCCAACTGGATCAGCTTTGGAATGGACCTGGTTTTATTGGTAAGGTATGCATCCATCAATGCAGGATGTAGATCCCGGTATACCAATTTCATTTCAATTTTGCCATTACTCATTTCGGCTATGGCGTTAAAAACCGGCAATGTCTGCGATGCATCTCCACACCAGTGTTCTGTCAATATCAACCACCAGGTTTTATATTTCAGGTTTTTAATTTGCTCCGCCAACTGCGTAGAAATCTCAAAAGTTTTTTCAACCCGGTACATGCGGCGCTGGTTGAGGTTGATGTATTCTTTAATTTTCGAATCTGCATTTGTGGCAAGATCTTCAGCCATTTGCTGTTTGTACTGGTTGTGCCCAATCCCGTCTTGTATGTATCTTTCGTAATCCGATTTCTTTAGCGTTGTTGTCTGAGATCCTGTTTCCATTGTATAAATTTTTTCTTTTTTTGACAGTACAAAGTTGCCACTAAACGACAGGAAACAGAATGGAGGATTAACGCTATGGCATGGACAATTTTCCCTGGCTGGCAGATGATTAATGAGACGGCAATGCTTCTGATTAAACAATAGCTGTTTGCGGGAGTGGCAGCCATTTACGCCCTGGCGCAGGTAACAGGTAGCCTATCTTGTCAAACCAATACCAGCAAATATAAGCCCGCTACCTTCGGTAATAGTTTCAACATTTTTAACACAGCTCTTTTCCTTATGTTTCCGGGCAGAAAGGTTGCCTGTTTACCCCATAGACTCGGTTCCACAAAAACCTGGAATTATTCAGCTTAACTTAATCAAAGCCCGCCCACAGTTGTTTTTGGGGCAGGCTTTTGCTTATTTTATTTTTTAACCTATAAAACTTCCCGTTTTCATGATGACTATAGCCTGTAGTGTGCAAATAAGGGCGTTTATAATGCGGGCGCTAACGGAAAATCAACGGGCACTTTTGTAAGATTGTGCAGATAGTTCATGGCGGTTTTATCGCTTACCTGCAGGATAAGATCAACCAGGTTTTCATTGGTATACCCCTGGGCATAAAAATTATCAACTAAAAATGTGTCTGCATTACCACGGTTTTTAGTGATGGCTTCAGCAAGTTGAACCAGTGCATTAAGTTTTACATCTGCTGCTTTTCCCTTGCGGATATCCAGTATTTGTTCATCGCCAAACCCATTCATTTTACCAATGGTTGTGTGTGCAGCCAGGCAATACGCACAATTATTCACCTGGCTAACCACAAGATTAACAGCTTCTTTCTCCCTGTTGCTTAAGCTTGTTTTTGAATTTTGATAGGCCAGGTATTTAGCCAATCCATTTTCTGAATGTGCGATGGCAGCATACAAATTTGGTACAAAGCCCAAGGCTTTTTGCAATGTGTCAAAAATGCCCTGGTTTACGGATCCTACTTGTTCCCTGGTTGGAACTGCGAAATTTTTCATTTTGTATTTCTTTAATTTTTGATGTCGTTATTGACAGTGCAAAGGTGCTTTGGATAATGCCCCTTTACAATGGAGGATGTACGCATTGAGATGGATGATTTTACCCCGGCAAACTCCTCAAAAAAATAACAAATTGATTATGTAACAGCTGATGGTACAGCACTAAAAAAATGTTGAGCGAAAGGTATAACCTTGCTGATTTGCGAAATATCAAATTTGAAATAATTAAGTATTTTCTTCCCTGTGATCTTGCAGGTGATCATTGCCGGTAAGTACCGCCCGACCTGTTAAACGAACAGAAATAAGTTTCCGCTGTTTTATTAATATCAACGGCTTACTTATTGATATACCAGCACAACCCAAAACGGAATTTGTTGCAACTGAATTGCAATACTAAAAACTAAACTGGTGATCTTATTTTGATGGCCCGTATTTCTCAGGCTGGTTTCCTCCTGTCATCCATGCACCCATTAGTAAAATTTAAGCGTAGGAAAAACTCCAGAAAGAGTAACGAAGGAGCTGTACTATTAATGTTACGTACAAGCCAGCGTGATAAACCCAATGGATATTTTAGAAGAATATAAGGTGGCACAAGGTGATGGAAAAAGCGCTGAATTTCCGCATTATATTACCCTGCTTTTAAGCCAATTGGTGTGCTTATGATACTTCAGTAAAAGCCCGCTTTATTTATATGTTGGCTCTCTTTTCACCCAAGCAAAGTCTATTTGCCTGTTCATCTTTAGTTTAAAAAAACATGTTACCCGATTTTTTCTAAAAACTCTCTCAGTACAAATTGCAGAATTCCCTGGTGCCGGTAATACTCCACTTCGATGAGAGAATCCAGCCTGGCAATCACTTGAAAGTTTATTTTTTCTCCATTCTCTTTCGCGGCAATCACGTTTAATAATTGCTGGGGTGCAATGGAACTTATACCGGTGATGTTAAACAGCTCTTTTCCCGTTAAACCAATTTTGGCTGCATTTTCACCCTCCCGGTACTGTAATGGCAAAACGCCCATACCCACCAGGTTGCTGCGATGGATGCGTTCATAACTCTCGGCGATCACGGCCCTGATGCCAAGGAGAAATGTGCCTTTTGCAGCCCAGTCCCTGGATGATCCGCTTCCGTATTCTTCTCCTGCTAATACAAGCAACGGAGTTCCTGTTTGTTTATACCTCACCGAAGCATCGTAAATATTCATTTCTTCCCCTGTGGGCAGGAAGGATGTAAAGCCTCCCTCTTTTTGAACCAGTTTATTCCTGATTCTCACGTTGGCAAAAGTGCCTCTTGTCATTACCTCATCATTACCCCGCCTTGAACCATAAGAATTAAAATTCAGCTTTTCTACACCTTTATTTACCAGGTAATTTCCAGCCGCAGAATATTCGTTAAACTGGCCGGCGGGAGAGATGTGATCTGTTGTAACACTGTCGCCGAGCATCAGCAGCACACGGGCATTCTCAATGTTTGAGAGTGCCGGTGCATGGTCAGAGATATTACGAAAAAAAGGTGCTTCTTTAATGTAACTGGATGCAGGATCCCAATGGTATAGTTTTTCATCCTGCACCGGAAGATTGCGCCACACTTCATTCCCTTCAAAAATTTCATCATAGCTGTCTGCAAATTGTTCAGGACCCAATACGGAGGACATCACTTCATTGATCTCTTCATCCGTTGGCCAGATGTCTTTCAGAAATACAGGTTCCTGGTTTGGATCATAACTTACCGGCTCTGTCAAAAGGTCTATGTCCACCCTGCCTGCAATAGCGTAAGCCACAACGAGCATGGGAGACATCAGAAAATTCATTCTTACCTGTGGATGGATCCTGGCTTCAAAATTACGATTGCCGGAGAGTACCGATGCTACAACAAGGTCATGGTCTTCAACAGCTTTAGAAATGTGAGGCGGCAATGGACCAGAATTACCAATGCAGGATGTGCAGCCATATCCAACGATGTGAAATTGCAACGCTTCAAAATCATCCAGCAGGTCTGCTTTTTCAAGATAAGCACTTACAACTTTAGATCCCGGCGCAAGTGATGGCTTTACCCATGGTTTTATATCAAGGCCATGTTCCCGGGCCTTGCGTGCTACCAGACCGGCCCCGATCATTACAAATGGATTGGAAGTATTCGTGCAGGAAGTAATTGCAGCAATAACGACGGCTCCATCTGCTATCATAAATTGTTCGTTGCCTACTGTTACCCACACTTTCTTCATGCCATTCTCTGTTTTCTCCTCTATCCTGGTTTCGGGCGGCATGGCTGTTTTAGGAGGAATGTGGGGTTGGCTGCCACCGCCTTCTTCAAACCAGCGGGTCAATTGCTCCTGGGGTTTGATATACAATCTACCGAAACTTGTATGCAGCAGTTCTATAAAAGTTTGTTTAAAGTGAGACAATAGTATTTTATCCTGCGGCCGCTTTGGACCAGAGACGGTTGCGGTAATGCCAGATAGATCTAATTCTATTACGCTTGAGTAAGTAATGTTTTCTGTACCGGTCCGCCAAAGCATATTTGCCTTACAGTAATCCTCTACCAGCTTTACCTGTTCTGCAGAGCGGTTGCTCCCTCTCATATACTCCAGTGTTTTGTCGTCTACGGGAAAATAGCTGATGGTGCAACCAAATTCCGGCGACATGTTGCCAATGGTTGCTCTATCCGGTACAGAGAGATGATCGAGGCCCGGGCCAAATACTTCCACGAACTTGCCTACCACCCCATATTTGCGTAAAAGAGAAGCTATGTTTAACACAAGGTCTGTAGCCGTTGCGCCTGCCTGCAAGCGGCCGGTTAATTTAAGACCTACCACCTGTGGAAGAATGAAATATATGGGCTGGCCAAGAATGGCAGCTTCCGCTTCTATTCCTCCTACGCCCCAGGCTACAACACCGATCCCATTGACCATCGGGGTGTGACTGTCTGTTCCGACGAGGCTATCCGGGAATAGCTCGCCATTTCTTTCAATAACGCCTTTTGAAAGATATTCCAGGTTTACCTGGTGGCAAATGCCCATACCGGGTGGTACAACGCTAAAATTTGAAAATGATTTTTGGGCCCATTTTAAAAATTCATACCGCTCCCGGTTTCTTTTATACTCTTCCATCATGTTGCGGTCATATGCATAGTCTGTTCCGAAATAATCTACCTGCACTGAATGGTCAATAACAAGATCAACAGGGATCAATGGATTGATTTCATTCGGATTCTTTCCTCTTCTTGCTACTTCGGCCCTGAGTGAAGCGATGTCTACAACGGCAGGCACCCCTGTAAAATCCTGCATCAGTACCCTTGCAGGTTTAAAGGGAATGTCTTTTTCGGAGGATGCACCATCCCAGTTGATAAGGGTTTCAATGTGCTCATTTGTAATAGCGAAGCCGTCGTAATTCCGCAGGGCATTTTCGAGTAATATCCGGATCGAAAACGGGAGTTTATCAATATTTCTTCCCTGCTGCTGAAGTTCTTCCAGGCTAAAATAGGTGAAGGTTCCATTTTTGGTGTTAAGCAGTTTTTTTACTTTGTAAACATCCTTTGCCATATACTATGTTTTTATTTCATTCGCATAGTGCCTGCGCCCGGGCCATCTATGCTGGATTCCATCAGGTTAGTTTTTGCCTCCTGTAAGGCAAAGACATCATATGAAACCTGTTTGAGTGCTGTATCGTTAATTGCAGCGTGTTTGCTGGTCATGATCGCATACGAATGCTATAGAGCCACTTTCCGGGCTGTACCGCTCATTAGACACCGTAAGAATATCCCAGGGAGGTTGCATCAATGTTCGGGCCAGAGTTAAGCTGGTGATTGTACAGCCTGGATTGAAACAGGGTGCCAGCTTTTTTATTCATCTTTTTGTGAAGATATCATTCAAGCTTTTGCGCTTCTTCCTGGCTGGCATATTCTCCCTTTGGCGCCGGCAATTTGGTGAGCGTAGCATGTTGAAGAGAAATAACAGAGGAGGCCGAATAAAGGCCGATGTTCTTTCCTGAAAAAGTGTAGTCCATCAATGTCAGTTTTACAATTCCGTCGATGCTTAATTCAATATAGTTTCCATATCGGATCAACCGGAACTGAAAGGACTGGTTGTCCGCTACACTAAAATCGCCGGACTGCACATCGGTGAAAATGAAATTATGCCTGGTATTGAGTGGATTAAAACCCCAGGTGCGGATGTTCACCAATCCATGCAGCAGATCAAAGGAAATGAAATAGCCGTTTCCTTCATCATCCATATCCGATACGAGGCCGAGTTTACCCATACCCTCTACCGTTAGTCTGCCTTCCCAGATAAAGTCGGCAGAAATTTTTGCAAAACAAAAAATCTCGTAGCCGCTCCTGCTTCCACAGGTCCACCTGCCTTCTTCTATCCCGAGTGATGCGGTAGGGTTCGACAGCAGTTTTTTTACCGGGCCAAAATCATGTTGCGGAATTTTTCCCTGGCCCATTTTATCCCACCGGTAATAGCTTTTCAAAAGCAGTCTGCCTTCCTTGTCTGTGATCAATTCCTTAGGTGGCGGCAATACCCGGAGTGCATCAATTTTTCCGTAAGCGTAGAAAAAATTATATACCAGCAGGTGTTCCCCGTCCTGCACCGTTCTTGCTGCATAGTTTCCCTGTGGCAGTAAAACATCTGCATGAAAAGAATGGTATTCGCCAAAGAAATCAGGTGCAAACCAGTAACGCACTTTTATATCTTCCCGGATGGATCCGAGAAGGTAAAAACGGTTGCCGAGTTCAAAAACGCAGGGGCATTCAACATCATCGTATACCATCGGGTAAAGAAGTGGCGGCATTAGCTGTGCCACGTCGTTGGTTATTTTTACAAGTCCCACACAACCCCGGCGGGATACCGGGCCAGAAAGTGTTCGGGTTGCTACCAGCAGGTAACATTCACCCTTGTATTCAAAATAAAAGGGATCTCGGAAACTGAGCCAGGTTCGTGGATTTGTTTTAAATGTTTCGTAAAAGATGCCCAGGGGCTCAATAGGGAAGATCCCTTTAGATTCCTTTGTCCAGTCGATAAGATTATCCGAACTGGCAAAACCAATGCGTGATATAATACCACGATCCCGGCGTTCCAGTCCTGTGTAGTACATTTCGAAACGACCATTTTTTTCTACCACGTGCATGGTCCACAGCATATCGTCATCCCAATCACCGGGGTGTCCTACAAACAATGCATTGTTTACCCGTTTCCATGAAATGCCATCCATTGATATGGCATGTGCAATATAATCGTGATTAGGAATAATGAGGTGAAACAGGTGATATATTCCACGGTGAAGGATAACGGTTATGTCGCCGATCTCCCAGTCGCTGAAGCCGGATCCAGAATACATAATTTTCAATCATTGATTAAGATGCTAAAATACCTCATTTAGAAATGATTTGATTAAATTTACAGGGATCCCATCACCTGAAAAATGATACTATGAAAGGTTATTACATTCAACTCTACAGTCCGCATGGACTTATTCGTTTTAACGAGCCGGAAATAGGCAGAGACAAGGATACCGGCGGACAGGTAAAATATGTATTGGAACTCCTGCAAAACTTATCTCTCCATCCTCAGGTAAGAAAGGTAGACCTTTTCACAAGGCGCATCAGCGACAGAAGGGTATCATCAGCTTATGAACAGGAAATTGAAATTGTCAATGAAAAAGCAAGGATAGTAAGGATCAATTGTGGCGGTAATCAATACCGGCCAAAAGAAACTTTGTGGGATTACCTGGACGAGTTTATTGATAAAACGCTCCGCTTTATAGATGATGAAGCAGATTTTCCTGATGTTGTACACGGGCATTACGCAGATGGCAATTACCTGGCTGGCCAGGTGAGTGAGATTTTCGGCATACCATTTCTTGCAACGGGGCATTCGCTGGGCAGGAATAAAAAGAACATCCTGTTGCAGGAAGGTATGACTGAGGAAAAAATTGAAGAAAAGTTCAATATGGGCCGCCGCATTGCTGTAGAAGAAAGTTTGCTGCTTTCTGCAGACATGATCGTGGTAAGTACACAGCATATCATCGATACCCAGTATTCTTTATACGACAACGCTGCTGCCGGCAGGTTTAAGGTAATTCCGCCAGGAGTTACTGCCGAAGTATTTTATCCATTTTACCGGCAGGATATGCCCTCTTATAAAATGCCGGTAGAACAGGAGCAGGCCTTGTACAGGGTGAACGCAGATATTGACCGCTTCTTATTTAACCCGGCAAAGCCATTGATACTTTCTATTGGCAGGGCAGACAAGCGAAAGAATTTTGAAACCATCATTAAGTCATACGGGCAGGATAAAGAACTGCAGGCAATGGCAAACCTGGCAATATTTGCAGGTGTACGAAAAGATATCAGCCAGATGCAGCCGGAGGAAAAAGATATTTTGACCAATCTTTTGTTACTACTTGATAAATATGATCTCTATGGTAAGATGGCCATACCTAAAAAAAATGATCCCAAGAGGGATGTGCCGGAAATATACAGGATAGCTGCACGAAAAAAAGGGGTGTTTGTAAATGCCACACCCGGTGAGAATTTTGGCCTCACGATCGTAGAAGCTGCAGCATGCGGACTACCGGTGATCGCATCGCCAACAGGAGGGCCAAAAGAAATTCTGGAGCAATGCGACAATGGTTTGTTGGTTGATGTGGAAGACCCTGCAGCAATTGCCGGCGCAATAAAAAAGATCATTGCTGATGAAGCGTTGTGGCAGCGATTTTCAGGAAACGGAATCTTAGCTGCCAATCAATTGTATTCCTGGACATCGTTTGCAGAACATTACGTGGAGATGATCAATGACCTGTTTAAACAAAAAGATAATAATAACCCGAATTTTGTAAATAAAACAGCCTACGGAAAAAAATTAGCCGGGGCAGAACTTTTTATCATTTCCGATCTTGATGGCACCCTGCTGGAAGGGAACAATACGGCGGGCTTGCACGAGTTTACAGAGTGGATCAATGCTAATAAAAAGAAAGTAGTGTTTGGAATA
>APMI01033482.1_pt1 | contig 11125 bp, 15 predicted proteins | sample 667938 | NCBI WGS metagenome assembly APMI01 (sample SAMN01084076, study PRJNA167559) | wastewater metagenome | biome: Wastewater | place: Denmark: Ejby Moelle, Odense | collected 2011-11-28 | reverse complement strand
CCTTGATTCTGTAAGTCGGAGTGGTCAGACTCGAACTGACGACCACTTGCACCCCATGCAAGAAAATTATTTTTATATTTTTGTTAAATCTATTTATATATCACTATATTTGACATGGTTTTCAGAGAGTTGATATAAGCCGGATTTATAGCTAAATTTATCCAAAAGAGTCAACCAAGAGTCAACCGGGAATTAATATCAAGGTTATGGCAAAGACAGAAATTATCCTTTATCAGTGGAAAACTTTAACAGATGGCACAAATCCGATCATGTTAAGAATTTCAAAATACAAACAGCGTACAATGCTGGCCACCGGGTTAAGTTGTTTTCCTAAACAGTGGGATGACGAGAACGGCCAATTTATCAGGGATAAGAGACTGACAAAAGATTATGCAGAGCGGAACGCTGTATTAACAAATATTCGTGCAAAAGCTAATCAGATCAATTCAGAGCTTAACCGATTGGGAATTGATTTTACCGTTAAACAGTTTGCTGATGCTTACCTAAAAAAAGCGATTACTTCCAATGTAACGGGATATTTTGAGAACCACATTCAAAACCTATACGATGCTGGCAAATATGGCTATGCAGATGTATTCCGTTCAACTCTTAAAATTCTGAGAATTTTTGATAAAAAATTTGACAGGCTATTTTTCCCCGACATTGACCTGGATTACATTAAAAAATTCGATGCTTTTCTAAGAGTGAATAGAAGCCTTAAGGACACATCAATAAGCGTTTACATGCGAACCTTTGCCACTCTGTTAAACTCAGCGATTACAGACGGCCTAATGCAGATAGGAGCCTATCCGTTTTCAAGGTCTAAGAACGACAATAAATACAGGATCAGCAAACTGAATAAAGAAACAAAAAAGCGGTTTATCCCTACAGAGTATTTAAAGGCACTAAAAGAATATACTTTTGATGATTTCCGGCTGGAAACTGCCAGGAACCTGTTTTTATTTTCATTTTACTGCAGGGGAATAAATTGGATTGATATGGCAATGCTCACAAATGAAAATATTAAAAATGAAATTTCAGAAAGTGGCCAGCCGATCAAAGTAATTAAATACACAAGGGCTAAAACTCACAAGGAATTTGAAATAAAGGTTAGTGGTGAAATACAATTCCTGTTAAATTGGTTTAATACAGCCCCACACAGCCCCGATTATCTTTTGCCGATAATTACCAAGCCAGAACACACAGGAGAAGCCCTGAGGCAGCATATAAGAGACAGGCGGAGTAAATATAACAAGGCACTGAATGACATTACCAAGATTGATAAGCTGAATTTCCCCGAAGCACTGCAAAAGATATCATCATATTATAGTCGCCATAGTTACGCAATGGCCATGCGAAACACAGGCAAAAATATTGAATTAATCTCTGAAGCATTGGGACATGCTGACCTGAAAACAACTAATATTTACCTGGATTCATTTGGCCGTGATGCAGTAGCAGATGCAAGTGAAAATCTGATTTAGCATAATTTCAAAGAATTGAGAAACCTACAATTTTAAATAACTAAATAGTTTTACAAATGGAAAAGGAATCCAAAAGCCAATTTTCAAATGATATGCTTCAGGAGTGGCGTGAAGTAATTCAAAATCCACTTATTACTAACGCATGGGACAAATGGAGTAAAAATAGTTTTCTAAGAAAATGGATTCCCAATTTGATTGCATGTGAATATTTACTGAAGCACGAAAGAATCACTGAAGAATCGTTTGCCGAATACAGAAAGGGTATGGAATTGGTGCCTAAATATTTTCTTGGGAAAGATGAAGCACTGGGAATCCAAATTGACACTTTGATAAATCCGGTATTAAATAAAATGAGGGTATTTTGGGATGAAGATTATAAAAAATATATGGTAAAGGTTAATATCGATGAAGGAACAGGATTGCAGGAATTAACAATTAACGGTTTAAAAATACCAATCACAAGAACCGCAATTAAAAGACATATTACGAGAAATAAACTTGATTTCTTGACATGGAAAGATATAGATCAGGCCAAGTATGATTTCTTAAATATACAGGGATGGCAGAAGCCGACCACACAACAAAATGATCGCCCACAATGTTTAACACGCAAACCTGAATTTACAGACACAAAATTGAGGCAGTTGCATAAATCACTGATGGATGGAAAATATATTAAACAGGGCGATCTGGTTAACAATTTCCTATATGTATTCGGGGCTTATAAAAATCCCGAAAGCTGGCAGCGGGTAAACTGGATCGGGGCGAACCCGGCACTGGCCACTCTGGTTAATATATTGGCAGGGATAGAACCCAAACCTTCAATAGTTAATCCTTTATTCAAAACAAAAACATCATACGACAGCCAAAGCACAACCCGAATAGACAACAGACCTATTAAAGATTTGCTTAAAATATTACTCAGGGAATAATAAAAGTTTTCGTTACCCTACATAAGAGCCTGTAAACATTGATACAGGCTTTTTTTATGTGAAGTTGTTACCCCTTGTTACCCCTTATTGGGTAACATAAAACATTGATAGTGAACTGGTTGACGCTTTTATTTGTATTAATTTTGCGGCATAAACTTTAAAACAAATATAAAATGTTAGACCCAAACACACCGATTGCATGCCTGACCGTGGGGCAATTTATTGAACTGCAAAGATCAGAACGGGAACGGCCACAAGCTAAAAGAATTGAACTTCCAAAATATCAAACGCCTGTACAGTTAGCCGAGTTAATAGGCTGGAAGTTGGCAACCGTTTATCAGAACCACCACAACGGATTAATACCAGGTGCAAAGAAGGTAGGCGGGAGGCTTTTATTTTCCACTGAAACAGTTTTGAAATGGATCGAAGAAAATTCTATTCCTACAAAAGCAGAAAAGGTAAACGCATTATCTAACAAAAGGATTAGGCATCATGCACGTTAACACAATGAAAGTCGAAACCATCCCTGGATTTACTCATTATTCTGACAGATCAGCAATTGCGCACCTCAAAGAATTGCACCTTCAGCAACAGCAGATCAAATACCCGAATTTGCCATATTATAGTTGTCCCGCCTTTTCGTGTACCTCCACAGGCAGGTTGACAAAGGCAGTGATTCATTTTTTGCACCTTAAGGGACATCACTGTGAACGCACGGGTAATGAGGGGCGCTTTATTGACACCCGCCAAACCTTCGCAGATGCCGTAGGAATAACCCGAACAATTGGAAACGTGCAACGTATTAAAGGCAGCGGGATGAGGGGTACAAGCGACTTAAAGGCTATTATAAAGGGGAGATTTGTTGCAATTGAGATAAAGAACGCAGCAACCCACGACAGGCAAAGTGAAGCACAAAGGAGATACCAAGCGGAGGTTGAAGCCTCTGGAGGTATATACATTATCGTTACTTCGTTTGCTCAATTCATTAACTGGTATTACTCAAACTATGGAGGGCGTTAAATGAGCAAAGTAGACTTAATGACCAAAGAAGAGCACAAAGAGTTTGAAGAGTTTGAACCCGGATATAGTGCATCCCCTAAATCATTATCTGATTACGAACAATACAGGATTACTGACTTAACGCCGATACCTGAGCCGGAACCGGTTATAAAAATAAGCGGGCAGACCTTTGCCACACGTGAAGACATTTTTGCGTTAACAGGAGCTCCGAAAAGCGGTAAAAGTGCAGAACAATACATGTTGATTGCGGGGTGTATAAGTGAAACGGGGCAAATACCTGATGGAAACTCGGAAATTGAAGTATTGCCAAACACAAGGCATGAGGCTGTTATACATTTAGACAGCGAACAAGCCAGACACAAACACCAGCGCAATATTAAAAACATTTGCAAGCGTGCAGGATTTGCTACATGCCCCGATCATTTGCTAAGTTACAATATAAGGCAGTTAGATATTGATAAATATGCAGAGTTTACAGCGGGCATTTGTGAATGTGCATTCTTTCGGTTTGGCGGCATACATTCAATTTGGATTGATGGGGGGGCTGATTACATTGCTGATGTCAACGACCCCGACACCTCAAATACTGCAATAAAATACTTTGAAAACCTTGCTATTAAATTTCATACGGCGGTTTTTATTATTGTTCACACAAATCCCGGCAGCGAAAAAGAACGGGGTCATTTTGGCAGCCAGATACAACGTAAAAGCGGAGGCACTTTATTAATCAAAAACGACGGGGACACCTCCACGATTAAGGCAGTGCGTCTAAGGTATGCCGGTGCCGGGGATATCCCGGAACTGATGTTTAAATATGATAACGAAAAAGGCTATCATGTAGGATGCGGAACAAAACCGACAAATACTGACCCGGACGCAAAGGCACAAAAGAAAATAACCGACACATGGAGCCTTTGCACTAAGATATTTTCAGGGCAAAAATCATTCAGCCGGGGCAATGCAATTAACGCAATAATGATGAAAAAAGCATGCCAGGACAGAACAGCTGCAGGGATTTTTGCATTAATGACCGCAGGGGAAATGATTTTAAAGGGCGAAGATAACAACTATCGAATTAACAATATGTACATCAATGAGTTACAATAATTTTGCATACAATTTGCATACAATTTGCATGCCTACATGATACAGATATTGCACCTTGCATCACTGTATGCAAGTGCATATATGTATAAGGAATTTGCATTTGCATAACATGTAATAAACTCAGATATGAACGCACAAAAACAGTCAACAGATCGGCACCCAATCGGATCCTTTTTATCGGTTAACCAGCGTGCATTTATTGTTTACATACGAACTCGACAATTTATGAAGACAAGGTTAAAAGGTATTGACGAAAGCGAAGCGGTGCACGTTTCACAAAATGAGATTGCTGAACGTTTTTTCCCTTATCCAAAGTACAACGTAAAAAACGAATTGCAACAGCTTGTTAATACCGGACAGCTACGAATTACCGAAAATAAGACAGTAGCAGGGCACACAATGTTTAATTATGAAGTATTGCAACCGGGCAAAATTGATTTATACCTTATCAAACCCAAACCCGGCAAATTTGATTCTGATGCACTGCAAATGATTGAACACCTGAAGCGTGTTACAGTTGATCAGGGTGCACCGGAATTGCCCCCATACTTTGATTCATTCCTTAAATTTCGTGATGACTGTATGAATTTGTTTGTTTCTGTATGCGAATTTGCAGGACGCATGCACACACCAGTTACAAACCTTCACAGGCCAATAAGACCATATCTTTTAATTGATGGAATGCCAACAATAGGTATTGACGTTACAACAATGCAGCCTTTGCTTTTGGGTAAAATACTCAAACAAGCCATAGGCGCAAATGAATATTCAACATGGATTGAAGAGGGGGAAGATATTTATATAAAACTGCAACAAAAGGCAGGACTTGAAACAAGGGATCAGGGCAAAAAACGATTCTTTGAAATACTTTTTGCCCGACCAAATAATGAACTTGCCGAGATGTTTGGTGGTGCCAACTGGATTACATGGATTAACCAATACAAGACCAAAACAGAGCCAAACAACCCCCACAATAAAGAAAAACCATTCTCCAATGTCGCATGGTTACTTCAGACAACAGAAGTCAGATTAATGCGGAAAGTTTGGCACCAACTAATAAAGGCCGGGATTCCGTTTTTAAGTGTGCACGATGAAATAATAGTAAAACAATCAGATAGGCACCAGGCAGAACAACTGTTCCGGTTGGTAATGGATCAGGAATTTTCATTCTATAAATTAAACGTAAAACAAACCATAATAGGCACAAAGAGTGAAGCGCAACCCATACCACATCCACAGCCTGAAAACCAGCCATACAGCCATGAAATAAGATTCATACCACCACAGCCAGCAAATACAAAGCATGATTTTGTTGGAGCTGATGGATATTTACACACACACTACCCAGGATTACCCGAATTGATTAATTAGGTTAAAAGAATTTGAATGCTCATCAATTTTTGTAAATAACAAAAATAACACAATTATGAAACAAACGACTAATAACCCCAACGGAAGGCCTAAAGGCACTGGTAATGTGGCTGCAGCTGCAATCCGTGAACAAATCAGGAATGGGATAGTATCCAATGATCTTATCATTAGCTTATTTGATTCCTTAAAGCAAATAAAAGACCCATATAAATATGTGCAAACGGCACTTTCAATCATTGATATGGTATTGCCCCGTTTACCTCAGGAGCAGCAACCAGATCAGCCAAAGACGGATATTCAATCTGCTTTTGAACGTGTGTTTGCAAGAATGCATGACAGTTATTATCATAAGGATGTCGATCCTCCAACAACATTAATCCAATAACCCAAACAATATGAATAATCCAAAATCTATACTACCGGCAGAAGTAAGGAGTAAACTTTTAATCCTCCTGGTTAACGATATTGACCGCCTATATGAAGAACTCGATAAACTACATGGTGCAGAGTATATAGAGGCTTATCTATTGTTAAATAGGGTTTTCATGGAGGAAGAACCAATTTAATTAAAAACTTTTATTAGCTGATGACGTTAAATATTTATCTTTTTGTTATATATTTGGGAGAGGTTAAATATTGATGAAGAATGCTATCGCTGTTTTCTGAATATTTAAACTTACTTGTGTCTGCATGCTTCTTCAATACGCCTGACTAATGCTATCAAATTACTGGGTTTTTTCGATGAGCAGTTTTGCTCTATTGTCATATTCAACATGAGGTTTAAAGAAGTAAATTGTTGAAATCATATATGTGCTTTCTTTCGCTTTTTCAGCCTTTTGTAAAATCGATCTTGGGAGATTCGTTTGGAATATTGTAGATGTAAGTGTTGCAATTGGATTATCGTTAACCCTTCTCTTTGATTGGAGGGAAACAAAGAGCCTGAAATAAGAAGATAAATAATTAAAGATTTGTTGTTATGTGCAGAAGTGTCATTTTTTCGTTTTTAGGGATAATCTATTTAACAATGACTTCATGTTCTAATACTGAAAATTCACTAATCAAAAAAAAGTTAGAATCCAGTATTAAATGGGCTATTATACCAAAGGGGGAATTCATGATGGGTAGTCCTCTCACGGAACCCAATAGAAAGGAAAATGAAACTCAGCATCATGTAATAGTAGATTCATTTAAAATGTCAAAATATGAAATAACTGTCGGCCAGTTTAAAGCATTTATTGATGCTACAGGATACATAACAGATGCCGAGAAAAAGGGGGGAGGGGTAAGTGGAAGTGCGATCTGGTCTTCACCTTATTGGATTTATCATGAAGGGGTAAATTGGAGATGTGATGAAAAGGGTGTCTATAGATCTTCTAAACAACTCAATTATCCCGTGATACATGTAAGCTGGAATGACGCAAATGCCTTTGCTGAATGGTTAGGGTGTCGTTTACCATCAGAGGCAGAATGGGAATATAGTTGTCGTGCTGGCACTCTATCTCCTTATAATACAGGGGATAATATTTCTTATTCTCAAGCTAATTTTGCAGTTAAGCCCCCTTGTGTTGATTATGGCAAATGTGATTCATTAAAGGGAATATTGCCAGTAGGAAATTTCTCCCCCAATAGCTGGGGACTTTATGACATGCACGGTAATGTTTGGGAGTGGTGTAGTGATACATACAGTGAATATCCCGGTAGTAATTGTGTTGTTTATGACAGCCTAAAATTAAATCGTGTTGCACGTGGAGGTTGCTGGTATAATCCTGCAAAATCCTTACGTTCGGCTAAAAGGGGTAGTCGAAATCCGGCCTTCCGATGTGATGATGTTGGTTTCAGAATAGCAAAAAACATCTAATTATAGACTTAAACCTAAAATTCGATTCCCGTGAAAACATTAATAGCTTTTAGCATCATAATTAGTATATCATTTTTCCACAATTTATCTTATTGCCAGAAAAATGTCGATATATCTCGTTTTATTTCAGGGTCTGTGAAAGTTTATTCTTCACTTAATAATCCTAAAGCCAAAGGGTTGGAATTTACAATTAAATATTTGGAAGATTGGAGGGCAATTGATGGAGATAGGCCAAACATAGTCCAAAAATTTAGTAGACCCAATGGGCAATATTTACTATCCTATCTGATATTAGTAAAAAAAATTCAGGAACAACCTATGGAAAAAAGTGAGATAGATAAACTGTTTCTTAACATTGAAGACTTACTTCCCAAAGGATGTATATACATTGCAAAGAATATCAATATGAAGGTTGACGGTGAGAGAGCCGCATTTGCCGAATACAAGATAAAAAGGTATGCGTCTGAAAATTCTATGGGTATTGATGTTATGATGTATATTTCTTCATATTTTATCATTTATCAAAATTACCTGATTCAGATACAATGTTCAGCGGGAGGAAATAAAGATGATATTGAATTATCTACCTTATATGAAAACTACAAACCATTTTTTAACCTTGTGGTAAACAGTTTTATAATTACTTCTAAATGGAAATGACCTCACCGTGAATTTGAAGTACAAAGCCTGATGCAAATCGCACAATTGGCTGGGCTTATCTAACGATCGGGGATGTTGAACTTAATCAGTGAAATTTTGCGTTTTACGAATACTGAACAAGAGCTATTTATTGTTCAACACGCTCAATGTTTAATTTGACTCCGGATTAATCTCCGTTTCCTGTTTCGTTATCCCCAAGCAATAATCACGGAACTGAAAGAAGTATCCATTTTCCATTATGAAGAAATACGCCTCGTTCTTTGCGTCCATTTCAATAAAGAATTTTTCTATTAATTCACCACGACTTAGAACTTCCATATTTTGCCTTAAGCCTTCTCTGTTTGCCTCATGTGATGCTCTGATTGCATCGGTTGGGATTCTGTCTATCATTAATTTTGCTGTTAACAGCTTTTGCCCTTTTGTTTTCATCAGCCTTTTTGTATTAATTGTTTTTTATAGATTTATTTGCTGACAAAATTCGACTTAAAATAAAAAAAAATCAACGTTTTTTATAAATTATATCTATCTTAGCTTCTGATATACAGATATATACATGACATTTCTGCACATGTAAATGACAAATAGACAAGTAAAAAGAGGAGGTTTATTAAAACAAAAAAGGCGAAAGAACAACTTCAAATCTTATAATTCAGGAATTGATCTGACAGGCGGTTTTTTATAATTCAAATATTAATTTTTGTGCAAAAGTGATAATAATTTCCCTTTACATATAAATGCATCAGCAGCATCAAGATTAAATGTAACAGTTTGATCAGAATCTATATTCCCTTCTTCATCTACAAAGGTTCCTCCCTCAACTTCTGAACTAATACAATAATTAATTTTTTTTATTGAATTGATTTCACACAGAACGAAATATTCCCGGCCCCATAACACGTTTTCATCAATAATTGACAATAAGCCCTTTATTTGTGATTCGTCACAAGTCAAATCAATAAATATATCAGGATCGTATAAATTAATTGAAAGCATGTAGATGGAGTCTGTCTTGTCAATATCGGTAATGGAATAATCAGTCAGGAGTAACTTATTATTCGATTTAAGATATTGTTTTCCTTGATAGCTGGTTGATATGGATGAGGGGAAACCTAACTGCGCACCCAGGTTATCAGCTACATGTTGAATAGAATCATTTTTAAGTTTCAGAATAGCTTCCCGATCCATTTTCTTGTTATTACAGGAGATTAATAATATTGCTAATGCTAATACAGATAATACTTTCATTGTAGCGTTATTAAATTAGAAACATATCAATTCAATCAAAAATTGCTATCTGAGGGGAAATTACTGTTTGTGGAGTTTTCTTTCTTTAATGCAATTGCTTATATGATACTCCGGCTTCTCCTGTGGATCGAGGACGTTTGTAATCATCGGTAGTATTAGATACTGCTGATTTTTCTTGCAGGTACGTTTCATTGAAAGCATCTTTTATTTTTTCTCTGGCAGTTTTTGGCTCACCGCTTGCAGTGCTTCCCACGGTGTCATTGGGTTGTCGCCCTTCTGCAACTCCGACATTTCCTTGAGTTGTGTTTCTGTCAACTCGAAGGCTGCGTGAATCTCCGTTCCCGGAATTGTCATGTAAAACATTTTGGTTTGTTCCATAATACTTATAATTTGAAATTAAAAATTTCTTAAGTATCTCAAAGATATAAATATATTATACATATTGCTAAAATATGTATTAAATTTATCGACATATTAATATTATGTGATCAAGCCAATGGAAAATTTAGCGGCAAGGGAACAATTTATAATGGAAATGAGAGAGAAAGTGGAACTCGAAGCTAAGAGAACCGGCCTTCCGGAACTTCAAGTAGCGAAGGAGTTAACTGAACAGTTGATGCACTCAACCCAACTATCTAAGAAAAATGACAGAAACAAAAGGGGGTATCTGCTCTAAAATTTATTTGACAATGCATTAGCTTTTGCCTGTATTTCATGTAGATACTGATGATATTCTGAAATCTGTTGTAAAACATAAGAATATGTGCGAACAACGTTAAAAGATTCTTCAAGCTGATAAGGGCGGTATTTCGTATAGAGTTTAGCCATTTCCACCATATGACAGATATTATTCCCGTTAAATTGAGCCTCTTCCACTATGTTCTCCAAAAATTCAGATAGTGTTATTATTTCGATTTCTGTTAACTTAAGATCATGCGTTTTTTTTGCTTCCATGAGTGCTATATTTTTGGGATTATTTTTTAGCAAATATTCACCCAAAATAAAAAAAAATCAATATTGAATTTTAAATATCTTATCTTCACATTCTGAAAAACAGTTAGTTGCATGACATTTCCACATACATGCTACTCGTTTTGTCATATTATCATAAACTATAAATAGGATTAAGAAGGATATTTTAATATTCAATTTAAGTTTCTTTTTTAACCGTTTCTGGTATGGTTTATTCTTTTCCCCATCAATTCAGTAGCAAAAAAACAAAGACTTGTATAGGTTGCCTACCTTCATAGCTTCAATAACGAAGGTAAAAATAAGGGGGAGAAAAGCTGAAAAAGTAATTATCTTTTGCAAAAAGAGTCAACCAAGAGTCAACCAACATAAAAAAAGCACCTACAAAATAAATTGTAAGTGCTTGATTTTTAATTTGTCGGAGTGGTCAGACTCGAACTGACGACCACTTGCACCCCATGCAAGTACGCTAGCCAACT
>APMI01011611.1_pt1 | contig 11126 bp, 13 predicted proteins | sample 667938 | NCBI WGS metagenome assembly APMI01 (sample SAMN01084076, study PRJNA167559) | wastewater metagenome | biome: Wastewater | place: Denmark: Ejby Moelle, Odense | collected 2011-11-28 | reverse complement strand
AGGACAGCTATGAGGCTGTGGGTCTTGAAGATTTTGAATTATTTTGGGATAATAAGCCTGTGAATACTTTGTATAAAGTAGGCTTGTTGCAGTTGTAATTTGATCAATTCATAAAATGGTAAGCAGAGAACCTGATTTTATTGCAGTTTTAAAATATCGCACTACTGAAGAAGGCGGCAGAAAAACACCTGCTTTTTCGGGCTACAGGCCACATATAAAATTTGAAATTTCGGAAAGGCTGACCTCCGGCGACCAACGGTTTATTGGCAGAGACGTCGTCTATCCAGGAGAAACCGTCGAAGCTGAAATTAGAATAGTGTCAGTAGAGTTTTTTGAAAATAGCTTGCAAGAAGGGATGATTTTTGAATTTGGCGAAGGGCCGACGATTATAGGCACGGGCACTATAAAAGAAGTAATTAATAAAAAATTGCAAAAACATCTTTAAAACTCCCTAAAAACTCCTTACATTTGCAGCCCTGGCAAGTCTTATACGGCCAGCTCCCGATGAATCCCCCAGGACAGGAATGTAGCAAGGGTGTTTGGTTGTAGCGGTGCGATGTAAGTAACTTGCCAGTTTTTTTGTATATATCTCCCAGGGTTATCCCCACTCTTTCTACACTCATTTTTATTATTTCGGTCACACTTTAAGTTTTGACTAAATTGCAGTCGAAATCGACGCTATATGAAATTTTTTATAGATACTGCGAACCTCGCGCAGATTAAAGAAGCTAACGAACTGGGCATTCTTGATGGTGTTACTACCAATCCATCACTGATGGCAAAGGAAGGCATTAAAGGCCACGATGCCGTAATGCAACACTACAAGACAATCTGCGAAATGGTAGATGGACCGATAAGTGCTGAAGTACTGGGCACTACCTTCGAAGGTATTGTGGAAGAAGGCAAAAAGCTGGCTGCCATTCACGAAAACATCATCGTGAAGGTGCCTATGATCAAAGAAGGTATTAAAGCCATCAAATGGTTTACCGACAATGGTATCCGTACCAACTGTACACTGGTGTTCTCTGCCGGACAGGCAATACTGGCTGCAAAAGCAGGGGCAACCTTTGTATCACCTTTCCTTGGCCGTATAGACGACAGCGGTTGGGATGGCGTTCAACTCATTGAGCAAATAGTAGGTGTATATAATGCGCAAGGCTACATGACCGAAGTACTGGCTGCATCTATCCGCAACCCTTTACACATCGTTCGTTGTGCTGAAGCAGGCGCTGATGTTTGTACTTGTCCATTGAGTTCTATCTTAGGCCTGCTCAAGCACCCGCTTACCGACCTCGGCCTGGAGCAATTCCTGAAAGACGCCCAAGCAATGCAATAATATATTTAGTAAGTACCAAATGCAAAAGCGGAACAATTGTTCCGCTTTTTTGTTGAAAATATGTCTCCTCTCCTTCGGAGAGGCCGGGAGAGGTCTCGTTAGAGGATCGTCTTCTTCACATCCTCCAGTATATCTGCTGTCTCTTCTTTGCTGTTTCCTTCTGCATACACGCGCAGCAAAGGCTCTGTGCCAGATGCCCTCAGCATCACCCAGCCGCCATTATCCAGGTGGTATTTAATACCGTCAATAGTTTCTATCCGGTTGAATGTGTATTTTCCAAAAGCCTTGTATTCGTTTTTCGTAGCTTTTTCTATAATAGCATTCTTCTTGTCGTTCTCAATATGCAGGTCGTTACGGTCGTAGAAAAAGGTGCCCACCACATCATATACTTCCTGGCAAAGCTCTTTCAGCGTTTTCCCTGTCTTGGTCATGAACTCATATATCTCCAGCCCGTCAAAGATGCCGTCGCGCTCGGGTATATGGCCTTTCACAGCTATACCACCGCTTTCTTCACCGCCTACCAGCACATCTTCATGTACCATCAGCTCGCTTATGTACTTAAAGCCAATTGGCGTTACCTCAATTGGTAATCCATATGCCTCACACATTCTTTTCACCCTGTCTGTTACCGAGAAGGCTACCACTACTTTGCCGCTCATTCCCTTGTATTTATACAGGTAGTGTATCAGCAGCAGTATTATATGGTGTGCATCCACAAAATTGCCATCCTCGTCGTACAGGCCTATACGGTCTGCATCGCCATCCGTAGCAAGGCCTATTTTCAATTCGGGCGTGGTACGTATCGTTGCTGCAAGTTCTTTCAGGTTCCTGTCCAGTGGCTCGGGTGCTTGTCCCTTAAAGCCGGGATTATCCTCGCAATGCAATAGCACTGCATTTGGCAGTACCCTGCGCACTACGTTCTGCCCCGCACCATACATGGCATCGTAACCCAGTTTGAATGGTGATTTCGCCAATGCGGCAAAATCAAATTTCTTTTCCAGGTACTCCACGTACATGTCCTCCAGGTTCACATATTCCAGCAGGCCTTTATCTTCCCAGTGTTTCAGTCCTTCAGTAGGTATCATTACTTCTTCAGGTATCAGCGCTTCCACGGCAGCTATATCCACCGGGCTCGATGGGCCACCATGCGCGCCTTTGAGTTTGTAACCATTATAACTTGGCGGATTATGCGAGGCGGTGATAACAACTCCCTGCTGTGCTTTCAGCTCCAGCACACCAAACGATATCATGGGTGTACTTACAAAACCTTTGGCTAATAAAACTTTCACGCCATTATTACACAATACCTTCGCAACTGTTTCGCAAAACAGTTCACCACCAAAACGGCAGTCATGTCCCAGTACTACTGTAGGATCGCTGCCTCTTTTTAACAACCATGCTGCAAGCCCTTGCGATACTCGGCCAACATTATAAACCGTGAAATCCTGTGCAATTATTGCACGCCATCCATCCGTTCCGAATTTTATTTTATCAACTGTCATGTTCCTTGTTTTCAGCTATTTGATAGCGATATTAATTATTTAACACGATTTTATACGGGTATCAAAAATAATAAAGGTTTCGTTCGCTTCAGCTTATTTAATTTTGAATAAAATATACATAGCCATGTCCAATGTTCTTAGGTCTGTCAATCCCGCAACAGGTTCGGTTTTAGCTAATTACGATATATATGACGATGCCAAGGTGAAAAAGGCCCTGCAACTGGCCCACAAGACATATAACGAATGGCGATTATTCTCATTAAAGGAGCGCGGCGTAGTATTAAAAAAGATCGCGGCGGAACTGAGAAAGCAAAAACAAAAGTTGGCCGAACTGGCAACGGCCGAAATGGGGAAGCCCATACAGCAAAGCTTGGATGAGGTAGAGAAATGCGCAAAGACCTTTGAATTTTATGCCAAGGAAGGCCCCAAATTCCTTGCGGACGAGATAGTGGAGACCGATGCTAAGAAAAGCTACGTTTCCTTCCAACCGCTGGGGGTAGTGCTCGCCATCATGCCATGGAACTTCCCTTATTGGCAGGTATTCCGCGCAATGGGCCCGGCTATTATGGCCGGCAATACAATGATATTAAAGCATGCCTCCAATATAAGCGGCTGTGCATTGGCTATAGAGAATGTAATGAAGAGAGCAGGAGCGCCTAAAGGGTTGTTCCAAACACTCTTGCTGCCTTCCTCCCAAATAAAAGATGTGATAGCAGACCCGGCAATAAGCGCTGTAACCCTAACAGGCAGCACCGCTGCGGGCAAAGAAGTAGCGGCCATCGCCGGCGCACATATCAAAAAGCAAGTGCTGGAGCTTGGTGGCAGTGATGCCTATATAGTGCTGGAAGATGCAGACCTGGATAGTGCTGTAACAATAAGCGTGAACGGCAGGCTGGTGAACAGCGGGCAAAGCTGCGTAGCTGCAAAACGTTTCGTAGCAGTGAAAGCTATCCGCAAAGAGTTTGAAAGCCGCATGGTGGAACAAATGAAAGCTGCCACTTTCGGTGATCCCATGGACAGGAACAACAAAATAGGCCCCCTCGCCCGCGTCGACCTTCGCGATACCCTGCATGCACAGGTGCAAAAGAGCATCGGGCTCGGTGCTAAATTATTATGCGGTGGTTACATACCCGAAGGTCCCGGCGCTTTCTATCCGCCCACGGTGCTTACCAATGTAAAGAAAGGCATGCCCGCATACGATGAAGAATTGTTTGGCCCTGTGGCTGCTATTATAGAAGCTAAAGACGAAAAAGATGCCATCCGCATAGCGAATGATAGCATCTACGGCCTCGGTGCGGGTATCTTCTCAAAGAACAGGAAACGTGCCGAGCAAATAGCAGCAAAAGAGCTGCAGGCAGGCAACTGCTTTGTAAATGCTTTTGTTCATTCTGATGCCCGCCTGCCTTTTGGTGGCGTAAAACAGAGCGGTTATGGCAGGGAATTAAGTATATTTGGCATACGTGAGTTCGTAAATGTTAAAACGGTTTTTATTAACTGATTTATGTCGAAAGAGAAGGATATTAAACTAAAGCAGTTCAATAGCGATGATATAGTCGCAAAAATCGACAGCGCTATTAAGCAAGTAGCAGAAGGCAAGGTGATAGGGCATTCTGAAGTCAAAAAGAAGATTGATGAATGGAGTAGCAAGCGTGGGTGACCTTGTCAACCAATCAACTAATTAACCAGTTAACTAACATGCACACATATTTAGCCCTCGGCGATTCATATACAATAGGCGAACAGGTCCACGTGTCGGAGAACTTCCCGCATCAGCTCGTTAAGCTTTTAAAAGAAAAGCACATTGATGTTGCCGATCCTGTAATTGTCGCAAAGACCGGCTGGACGACCGATGAACTCGCTGCTGCAATTCGCGAGCACAATATCCACGAGTCTTTCTCTTTTGTTACACTGTTGATCGGTGTCAACAACCAATATCGCGGTCGTGATATAGAAAATTATAAAACAGAGTTTACCGACCTGCTCACACAGGCCATCGTTTTTGCCAACGGCCATACACAGAACGTATTCGTAGTTTCCATTCCCGACTGGGGTGTAACACCATTTGCCGAGGGCCGCGACAGGGCTAAGGTAGCTCAGGAAATAGATGCCTACAACGCAGCCTGCAAAGAAATAGCCATGGCCCATAAATGCCACTTCACAGATATTACAGATAGTACACGTCACAATGGTACCAACGCCCTCTTCCTTGCCGGCGATGGTCTTCATCCTTCAGCAAAGGAATATGAAATATGGGCTAAACGCCTCCTGCCGGAAGTCGCAAGTGTCTTAACGCAGTAATTATAACAAAATAATATAAGGCTTTGCGGAAATCTTGTAAACATTCATTGTATTAGCTCCGTACCTTTGCATTACATAAATGAAGAGGTTTCTTGCCATACCGTTAATGTTTATCTACCTGCTAGCGATGTCGGGTATAGTGATCAGTACGCATTACTGCGGCAGCAAGCTTGTATCCTGGAATGTGTACCTGAAAGCTGCACTCTGCGGTGGCTGCGGGAAAGATGACCACGGCAAAGAGAAGAAACCAATGAAGTGCTGCAAGGACAAGGTGCTTGTAGCAAAAGTGCAGCATGATCAAAACGACAATGCTGCTTTCAAATACAACTTGCAGCAGCCAACTTTTACGCCCGCTGTTTTACCTCAATTTCCCGCTGTAATAGCATCGGTTCCTGCCATTTCTCCTGCCGCCACTCTGTACCGGCCTAACGCTCCGCCGGGCAATTGGCAAAACATACCGCTTTACAAGCTCCACGCCCGCCTTACTTATTATGGTTAGCAGCTTACCCGTTCCCGACAGGTACTGCATCATTATTTTTTAACCATAATAATTCAATTTTATGAAACGATTGATCGTTTTTTTATCGATTATATTTTTCTCGTCTGCTGTATTTGCTCAGCAAAATAAAGACATTGTTACAGAGCACTACAAGGTCTCCGGCAATTGCGAACAATGCAAAAAGCGCATTGAGAATGCAGCCTACATTAAAGGTGTAAAGCGCGCAGAATGGAATAAAGAGACAGGTGATCTCACCCTGATTTACCGTCCCTCGCAAACCTCGGCCGACGCGGTACTGCAGCATATAGCCAAAGCAGGCCATGAATCTGGACAGGTTAAGGCCGATGACGCTGCATACAAAAAATTACCTCATTGCTGCGCTTACAAAGAAACCGGCAAACACTAAAACCCATCCACATGAATTATAAGCGCAAACTGCTTTTTAGTGGGTTGTGGTTGCTTGTCGGCTTGTCCGCACATGCGCAGGCCGACAGTACGCAGGCACCCAAAAAGCGCACATGAACACTACCAAAGTGAGCTTAATGAAGCCCATGAAGGTAGAAGAAATAGGCAAGGGCGAATTGCTCAAAGCCGCCTGCTGCAATCTTAGTGAGAGTTTCGAGACCACCCCCTCGGTTGATGTTGCATTTACGGATGCAGTGTCAGGCTACAAGCAGGTACAGATGCTGGGCCTTGCAGGTCCATATACACTCATCACCCGGGAGAACATTCCCGATGTGCGTGGCCTTGCTGCCATAACAGGCCTCACCTATACCCCCGGCACATGGATAGACGGCATGCAGCTAAGCAAAGGCACGGGCAGTGTTTTAAACGGCTATGAGAGTGTTGCAGGGCAGATAAATATAGAGCTCCGCAAGCCCTTTGAAGAAGATAAGCTGGTGCTGAATGTATATCAGAACAGCCAGGGCCGCACAGAGGGTAATTTCTATGCACGTAAGGAGCTGAGCAAGCGGCTTTCCACAGGTTTCTTTGCACATGCACGTTCGCAGTGGCTCAAGACCGACCAGAATAAAGACGGTTTTCTTGATCAGCCATTGGGCAACCAATATATACTGCTCAACCGCTGGTTCTATCATGCACCAAAAGGTTTCGAGGCCCAGGCCGGGATAAAAGGTGTGTATAGCACAAACACGGGCGGACAATGGAACTACATTAAGGGCGATGAGCAACAGGCAGGCAAGCCCTGGGGTTATGAGCTCAATACAAAGCGACTGGAAGGCTGGGCAAAAATAGGTAAGGTTTTTCCACACAAACCTGCTACCAGTATGGGACTGCAACTGTCCGGCGTGTATCACGACCAGGATGCTTTGTTTGGCAACAGGGTATATGATGCCCGGCAGAAAAGCCTGTATGCCAACCTTATTTTTCAATCCATCATCGACAACACAAATCATGTAATAAAGGGCGGACTGAGTACAGTGCTCGATGACTACGATGAACTGTTCGGGGCAAAGGTTTACAAGCGTACCGAAATAGTTCCCGGTGCTTTTGCCGAGTATTCATACAGCTATCTTGATAAGTTCAACCTGATAGCCGGCCTGCGTGGCGACTATGATAATTTGTACGGCGGCTTCCTTACGCCCCGCCTGCACCTGCGCTATGCGCCCTTTAAAAAGACAGCAATTCGCGCTTCCATTGGTCGCGCACAACGCACCGCTAACATACTCGCCGAGAACATGGGCTACATGGCAAGCAGCCGCGTATTCGTAATTCCTTCAACGGCTAATAGCTTCAACCTGGATCCTGAAGTCGCGTGGAACATGGGTGTAAATCTCACTCAAAAGTTCATGCTCGACTATCGCGATGGCAGCTTTGGTGTAGATTACTACTATACCCATTTTCAAAACCAGGTCATTGCTGATGTAGAGAATCCGGGCCAGGTATCCTTTTACAACCTCAGCGGTCCATCATTTGCGCATAGCCTGCAGGCCCAGTTCGATTATGAGCTCATACATCATCTTTCCATGCGCCTTGCTTATCGTTGGTATAATGTAATGAGCACCTTTAGTGGCGTATTGAAAGAGAAGCCTTTGATAGCTGCCAACCGCGCCTTTGCGAACTTCGGCTATGAGACCAACAACAGTTGGAAGTTCGATTATACTTTCCACTGGACGGGTACGAAGCGTGTGCCCGCAACACACATGATGCTGGGCTTCCGATCGCCCTCTTTTGTGCAGATGAACGCACAGGTAAGCAAGATGTTTAAGAACAATATCGAGATATACCTTGGCGGAGAGAACCTCACAAACTATATGCAGCACGATCCTATCATTGGTGCCGATGCTCCCTTCGCACATGGCTTCGATGCTTCTATGATATGGGGCCCGGTAATGGGCAGGAATATTTACGCGGGGGTCAGGTACAACTTAAAATAACCAAGTGCAGGGCTTTACATTTGTGAAGCCCTGTTCTTATTTATACCGGGCTATTTTTTCGCATGCCAGTCGCACCAAAAGGTAGAGGGCTTCGCTCCTTTTCTCGAGTAATGGTCATGCATATGGCGTAGTATCATTGCTTTCGCGGTATGGTAGTCATACCACTCGCCGCCCAGGTCTTCACCAAACGGGCCTGATGCACCATTCACGAAACTGTAGCCATGTTTCTGTTGCAAATGCTTCCTATACTCGAGTTGTTTATCTATGCCGAACTGCCTTTTGATATGCCGCATACCCCTGGCAGCCAATGAGCGGCTCAGCGTATAGAATTTCTTATCAGCTTGCAGGGGGCTTAAGGTGTGCTGGTCTATCAGTTTGAATTTGGTATAGCCAAGGCCATGCAGCAAATTAAGTATCTCCAGCTTTTCGCTTTCGCCTATCTTCTTGTCCGATGGCTCGGCTACCGATTCTGCTGATGTATAGGTAGGTATGCCCCTTCCCTTATCAAAGGTCTTAAGGCATACTGAGTCATATCCTTCTATATCTATCTTGCAGTAGTAGGGTATGCCATGTTCAGCGAATATGGACGATATTTTTCTTGCCTGCACCGCTATCTTTTGCACGCTTCCGCCGCGCGATGCTAATGCACTGTCCATCGAGCTGAAGTGGTCGTCTTCACTTATATTGAATGATACGGTGCCTTCCTCATCAGCAATGGCAATGTTCAGTAAGGTCAGTTTTCCTTGCGCTATATATTCTTTAAAGGCATCTTCCGCTTGTTTTATAAATAATGGGTTGGCATCCACTGCCACTACTCTGTAGCCTTTATGCAGGTAATATTTCGTATCGTTCCCGTCATGCAGGCCTATATCATATACCAGGTCGTTCAATATACTCATGGGCGCAATTTAGTGATTTAAGCCGCAGGTTTGCAGATATAATGAGCTCTTAGTATCTTCAACATATATGGATCTCGATAAGCTGCGCGATATGTGCCTGTCCTTCCCCGGGGTTACCGAAGGGATCAAATGGGAAGACCACCTGTGCTTTATGGTAGGCGAGAAGATGTTCTGCATCACCTCCGCCGATGGTACATGGCAGGGTGCAAGCCTTAAAGTTACGCCCGAAGATTTTGATGAGCTCACCGCCCGCCCCGGCATTACACCGCAGGCATATATGGCGCATAATAAATGGGTGAACATAACCGGTTTCAAAAGCCTTAAGGAAGCTGAGTGGAAGCACTACGTTCGCCAGTCGTACGACATCATCAGGTCCAAACTGCCGAAGAAAATTCAGAAAGAACTGGGCGAATAATACCCTTTAGGTTTTCCTTGGTTTCTTCCTCGCGGCGGGGAAGAGCACATTGTTCAGTATCAGCCTGTAGCCCGGTGAGTTGGGGTGCAGGCTCAGTTCCGTGGGCGGGTCGCCTATTATGTGCTGGTAATCTTCCGGGTCGTGGCCGCCGTAAAAGGTCCATGTGCCTTTGCCGAATTCGCCGTGTATGTAGCGGGCTTCGTTAGCTGTTTTATTCTCGCCCATCACCAGTACATTGGTCTTCAGCACCTCCTTGCGGAAGCTGGTTGTTTGCCCCATAAAGCCTTTTATGGTTGTGGTATGGTCCTGGCAAAGCATAGCAGGCACGGGGTCAAATTTGGCAGAGAAAGTGAAGAGCGTGAAGTAGTCGATATTCATAGGCACCTTGCGGTAGTTGGTATTGTCTATGTTCGAGAATTCGTACTCGTATGGGTTGATGCTCAGTGCAAAATCTTTAAAGGCAAAGGTCTGCGTGAAGTCCAGCTTTTGTTGTGCGTCGGGGGCCGGTGGGTCGCCGTCGAAGGGCACATCACAGATGTCGGTGTTTTGTGCTGCCAGGGCTATATCATAAGTATCCGTAGCGCTGCACATGGCAAAGAGGTAGCCGCCGCCGGCCACAAAATCGCGTATGTGCTTTACAATGGCCAGCTTCAGCTGCGATACTTTTTTGAAGCCATGCTTCGCAGCCAGTGCCTCAAGGGTATGCACATCTTCCTGGTACCATGCAGTGTTGCGGTACTGCGCCCAGAACTTGCCGTACTGCCCGCTAAAGTCCTCGTGGTGCAGGTGCAGCCAGTCATACTCGGGCAGCTTGCCATCCAGCACCTCGTCGTCATATACTTTATCGTAGGGTATCTCGGCATAGGTGAGCACCATGGTCACGGCATCATCCCAGGGGCGTTTATTGGGTGGGGTGTACACCGCTATTTTGGGTGGCTTCTCCAGCTTCACCACATCACCGTTAAAGTCGGGATTGGTTACTTTGTCTATCACGCCCAGGTATTGGGCATCGCTCATTACCTCGTAGCTCACACCACGCAGCTTGCAGAGCCTTTCTATGCTCTCCACCTGGTCCAGGCCAAAGCTGCCGCCTTTGTAGTTGAGCAGCCAGTCGACCTGTATGCCTTGCTTAAGGGCGGCGTAGGCCACGCCATATGCCTTCAGGTGCTCGGCCTGGCCTTCGGCATCCATGGGTATGAATATCTTGGCACTATAGCCCGCCGTGCAGGACAGCAGCCCCATTATAACCGTGCAAACAAATAACCGATAGCTCATTAATATTTCCTGTTCTGAATAACCTTGTAATTTAGGTATTTAATTGGAACCGGCATTTCTGAATTTGGGGATTTAACAGTTTGCATTTTAGTGTATTATTGACGGGTGCCAGGGCAAAAAAATGTGGATATCATTATTTGGGTTCGCCTTGTTAACGAATGTATATTGCAGGCTTGCCAACAAAAATCTGCATTTCAGATGCAGGCTTTTTTAGGCATAAGTTCTTTGAAATATTGTAAACTCTGTCATCCTGAATTCCGATAGCTATCGGGCAAACGAATAGTTAGCTATCCTTTTTTGCGGCTGATGTATTCTAAATGGGAAATTATTAGGTAAAAAAGGAAATAACGAGAAATAATTATTTATACGCATATGGCAATACCAGCAAGCCTTTCCGGCGATGGTCCTGAAAAAAGAGGAAATTATAATTTCCTACCGGAAAAGGTGTCTAGTCCTGAAAAAACCTTACACATCAAAAGTGTAAAGAATGGACAGACTAAAATTAA
>APMI01020656.1_pt1 | contig 11128 bp, 10 predicted proteins | sample 667938 | NCBI WGS metagenome assembly APMI01 (sample SAMN01084076, study PRJNA167559) | wastewater metagenome | biome: Wastewater | place: Denmark: Ejby Moelle, Odense | collected 2011-11-28 | reverse complement strand
TGGCGCAGCCAGGCGGGATTGCCGCCGAGTACGGGCGTATGCGCGCCAGCCGCCAGCCGCGCGGCCTCCACGCCGAGCGCCGGATAGGCCGCGTTGCCGACGATCGCGTAAGCCTGCACGCGGCGCACCACCGCATCCTCGTCGCCGACGAGGAAGGATGCCGCCGCCGCCGCGGATTTGTCCTGCAGGAACGGGCAGGAGCTTTCCGTGCCCTCAATGAACCAGAGTTCCGGCACATTGACCGGCCGTTGCAGGGCGAGCTTCGGAACCGGGCGCGGCGCGCCGTCGGGCGCCTCGCCGATGAGGAAACCGAGGATGGTCGGCACGGTGCCGATGGCGCCCGCGAGTGCCGCATTGGCCGGTTCGCCAGCCGCGCAGTCCGTGCTGAAGACGAAGTCGAATGCGATCGCGGCGGGTTTGGCCGCGGCAAGCCGCGTGACCAGTTCGGCGGTCTGGGCGCGCGTCCAGTCCTTGTTCGGCACGCTCTGGAAGGCCTTGCGGTCGATATCGACCACGGCGATGCGGTCGCTGGCGGGAACCGGCACCGTCTGCGTCAGGGCATCGAAGTAGAACTCGCGCTGCTGCTCCAGCGCCGTCTCGCCAAGAACGAAGAGCGCCAGCGCCCCGGCAAGGCTCGCGACGAGGCCGGCGGCAAGGGGCCTGTATTTCTTGGCGATCATGGGGGTGGCGGCCTATTCGTCATCCGGCTCGGCAATGCCGTAAAGCCGGCCGATATGGCAATGGATGATGCCGTCGCTGCGGCGGATGGCTCCGGCCTCTTCCAGCGTCAGGATGGAGCGGTTGATCTTCGGCCGGCTCGCGCCGAGGATGCCGGCTATCTCCGTCTGGCTCAGCGAGAGCTGGAGATTGGCGCTGTCGGGCAGCTCCTCGCCATGGATGGTGCGCAGCGTGGCCAGGAAGAAGCGGGCGACGCGGGCGTCCAGATCGTAGAGCGCGATGGTTTCGAGCTGTTCCGTCGTCTCGCGCAGCTTGGTGCAGAGATAATGGATGATCGCCTGCGCGGCCGTGGGGTTGCGCGTGAGGAGATCGAGGAAGTCGCGCTTGGAGATGACATAGCCTTCCGTCGCCACGGCGGCGGTGGCATCGGCGGAGCGCGGCTGGCCGTCGAGGATCGCCATCTCGCCGAGCACCGAGCCGGGCTCGAGCTGGCGCAGCGACAGTTCCTTGCCCTGCGGGGTAATGAGCGAGAGCTTGATGCGGCCGGAAACGAGCACGATGAGATAGGTGCCCTCGTCGCCGCGCTGGAAGATCACCGTGCCGGCCGGCCATTTGCGATAGGCCGCGATTGCGGCGATCTCGCCGATGGTTTCCTTGCCGAACCCTTCGAAAATCGGAAAAGAACGCCAGAACGCGGCACTCTTGTTGATCTCGTTCATATCCGGTTTCCCCCGGCCGCCGGTACAAGGGGCCGCTCGGGGAAATCTTCGCCCAGCCGCCGGGCGCTTGCAACAGAAAAGAACGCGGCGTTTCGCGTTCTACTGGCAGATCCGCACGCGCTTCGTGATCGTGCGGCCATAGGCGTCCACCGTGCGGATGCGCTTGGTGATGCAGCTCTGCTGGTAGTGGCCATAGTACCCTTCCCCATAGGCGGTGCCCGCATGGCCGGTGGAGGTGAAGGCAAGGGAGGCGGCGGCAAGGGCGAGGGCAAGGAAGGTGTGGCGCATGTCGTCTCCGGGAGGGGGCAGGGCAGGACGTCCTGTTTCTCGCACGTCTCCTTCCATCGATCTGTTCCAGCGGGAACAAGGTTTCGTTCACAAAAAGAGAACGATCTGTCGTCTGATCGCCCGACTAGTTTGACATTCGAAAGCTGGTATCTCTTCTGCCAACGCAAACGCCAAAGCCTCAGGAGCTTTCCATGCAGCAGAACGCCGTCGTCCTCGTCGGACGCATCCTCCTCGCCCTCATGTTCATCACCGCCGGTCTCCCGAAGCTGATGGATCCGTCGGGCACCGCCAGCATGATCACCAATGCCGGCCTTCCGGCCGCAACGGCGCTCGCCTATCTCGCCGGCATCTTCGAAGTCGTCGCCGGCCTCTTCGTCCTCGTCGGCTTCCAGACGCGCATCGCCGCCTACCTGCTGGCTGCCTTCAGCGTCTTCACGGCCCTCGTCTTCCACAGCGGCACGATCAACATTCCGGACTTCCCGGAAGGCGCCAACGGCCTGCTCACCGTCTTCAACGGCCTGATGATGTGGAAGAACATCACGATCGCCGGCGGCTTCCTCGTCCTCGCCGCCTTCGGCCCGGGCTCCTTCTCGCTCGACGCCCGCCGCGGCGCAGCCTGAACGACGGCAGCCTTCTGACACTTTCGAAACCCTCTCCGGTCCACCGGGGAGGGCTTTTCGTTGCGGGAATGCTGGAAAGCCGACGCTCTTGCTGCTATGCGCAGGCAAAGAGAGTCATGCGGGAGATGCCGATGTTTTCCAATTCCTATCCGGACCGAGACGTGATGGCCGAGCTGATGGCTCGCATGCTCTGGGAGATCAAGGCGGTGCATTTCCGCCCGGAGCAGCCTTATACCTTCGCCTCCGGCATGGCGGCCCCGGTCTACATGGATTGCCGCAAGCTGCTGTCCTATCCGCGCATCCGCTCGGCCATCATGGATTTCGCCGCCGCGACCATCACCCGCAACGCCGGCTTCGAGTGCTTCGACGTCATCGCCGGCGGTGAGACGGCGGGCATTCCCTTCGCCGCGCTGCTCGCGGACCGTCTTGGCCTGCCGATGATCTATGTGCGCAAGAAGCCGAAAGGCCATGGCCGTGGCGCGCAGATCGAGGGCGTGATGGCGGAAGGCGCGCGCGTGCTCGTCATCGAGGACCTCGTGACCGTCGGCGGCTCCATGTTCACCTTCATCGACGCCATCCGCGCGGCCGGCGGCGTGGTGGAGCACGGCATGTCGCTCTTCTACTACGGCATCTTCAAAGAAGCCGAAGCCCGCTATGCCAATGGCGGCGTCAAGCTGCACCACATCGCCTCCTGGCGCGACGTCCTGGCCGTCGCCCGGAAGGAGAAGTTCTTCGACGATGCGACGCTCGCCTCCGTCGAGGCCTTCTTCGACGCCCCGCTCGCCTGGTCGGCCAAACATGGCGGCGTTTCGGAGTTGCCGACGTCGTAAAAGCCTCTGGCGCTTTTGGTTGCGATCGTTTAAATCGATTGAAAATCGGTTGGAGGAACGTTGATGATCCTGTGTTGTGGTGAAGCGCTGATCGACATGCTGCCGCGGACGACGACGCTCGGCGAGGACGCCTATGCGCCCTATGCCGGCGGAGCGATCTTCAACACGGCCATCGCGCTTGGCCGCCTCGGTGTGCCGACGGGCTTCTTCACCGGCCTTTCCGACGACATGATGGGCGACATCCTGCGCAAAACGCTGGGCGAAAGCGGCGTGGACTACAGCTACTGCGCCACGCTCTCGCGCCCCACCACCGTCGCCTTCGTCAAGCTGGTCGACGGTCATGCGACCTACGCCTTCTACGACGAAGGCACTGCCGGCCGCATGATCACCGAGGCCGAGCTTCCGGCGCTCGGTGAGGACTGCGAGGCCGTCCATTTCGGCGCGATCAGCCTCATCCCGGAACCCTGCGGTTCCACCTACGAGGCGCTGCTGCGGCGTGAGCATGACAAGCGGGTCATCTCGCTCGATCCGAACATCCGCCCCGGCTTCATCAAGGACAAGGATGCCCATATGGGCCGCATCCGCCGCATGGCGGCGATGTCCGACATTGTGAAGTTCTCCGACGAGGACCTTGCCTGGTTCGGTCTCGAAGGTGATGAAGACGCCCTTGCCCGCCACTGGCTGCACCACGGCGCAAAGCTCGTCGTCGTGACGCGTGGCGCGGAAGGCGCGGTCGGTTATACGGCGAGCCACAAGGTGACGGTGCCGAGCGAGCGCGTGACGGTGGTCGATACGGTCGGCGCCGGCGACACTTTCGATGCGGGCGTGCTCGCTTCGCTGAAGATGCAGAACCTGCTCACCAAGCAGCAGGTGGCGAAGCTTTCGGAGGACCAGATCGCCAAGGTTCTCGCCCTTGGCGCCAAGGCGGCGGCGGTCACCGTTTCCCGCGCCGGCGCGAACCCGCCTTGGGCGAAGGAAATCGGCCTCGCCTGAGGCGTTCATTCGCCTGTCATCGCGGCATGGTCAAAGGGGCCATGCTCGAACAAGCTGCTCCAGATTCGTTGTCGCCCGCCCGGTCCGGTGATCGGCCGCCCACCGTTCTCGTCGTCACGGATGCATGGCGGCCGCAGCTCAACGGCGTGGTGCACACGCTGGAGGAGCTGGCCCGCTCGGCCGCGGAAGAGGGCGTCGACGTCGTCTTCCTGACGCCGGAGAAATTCGCGACGGTGCCGCTGCCGTCCTATCCGGAAATCAAACTTGCCCTCACTTCAAGGCGCCGCGTGCTGGCCGAGATCGAGGCGGTCGCACCCGACTACATCCATATCGCCACCGAAGGCCCGCTCGGCATGGCGGCACGGCGCGCCTGCCTTAAGCGGCGGCTGCCCTTCACCACCGCCTACCATACGCGCTTTCCCGAATTCATCAGCGCGCGCCTGCCCATTCCCGAGAGCTGGAGCTACTGGTGGCTGCGCCGCTTCCACAATTCCGGCGAGGGCATGATGGTGGCGACCAAGTCGCTCGGCACGGAAATGGCCGCGCGCGGCTTCGTGCGCATCAAGCGTTGGTCGCGCGGGGTGGATACGAAGCTGTTCGATCCGGCCAAGCGCCGCGATCTCGGCCTGCCGCGGCCGATCTTCCTCAATGTCGGGCGCGTGGCGGTGGAAAAGAACCTGCCCGCCTTCCTCGGTCTCGACCTGCCCGGCAGCAAGGTCGTCGTCGGCGACGGGCCGGACCTTGCAGCGCTGCGCCAGCGCTATCCGGATGTGCATTTCCTCGGCCGCAAGACCGGCGAGGAGCTTGCCGCCGTCTATGCCTCGGCCGACGTCTTCGTCTTCCCGAGCCGCACGGATACGTTCGGCAATGTCATGCTGGAGGCGCTTGCAAGCGGCGTTCCCGTCGCCGCCTTCCCGGTCACCGCCCCGCGCGATGTTCTGGGCGAGGCAGGAGCCCTGTCGGAAGATCTGCGGGAAGCGGCGATTGCCGCGCTGGAGATTCCGAAGGACGCCGCGCTTGCCCGCGCCGCGACCTATAGCTGGCGCGCCTGCGCCCGCGAATTCCTCGGAAACCTTGCCCGCGTGCCGCGCGGTGCTTTCGCGGCACGCCGTCTCAGCCTGCGTTAGTTCGCAGCCTTCAACAACGCCGCGACCAGCCCGGCCGTCGAGGAATCGTGCCCGGCGGCGCTCTCCTTGCCTTCCACGACCGGCAGCAGGCCGGTCGCCAGTTCCTTGCCCAGTTCCACGCCCCATTGGTCGAAGGAATTGATGTTGAACAGCGCGCCCTCCACGAAGACGCGGTGCTCGTAGAGCGCGATCAGCCGGCCGAGCGCAAACGGAGTCAGGCTGTCATGGACCATGGTGATCGACGGGCGGTTGCCGGTGAAGACGCGGTGCGGCGCGATCCGGTCGGCCTTCGCCTCGTCCATGCCCTTCGAGGTGAGCTGCGCCTTGGCCTCGGCCAGCGAGCGGCCCTTCATCAGCGCTTCCGACTGCGCAAGGCAATTGGCAATGAGGAGCTGGTGCTGGTGGCGCAGGGTCTTCTCGTGGCCGTTGGCGGCGATCATGAACTCGGTCGGGATGACCGAGGTGCCCTGATGGATGAGCTGGTAGAAAGCGTGCTGGCCGTTGGTGCCCGGCTCGCCCCAGACGACCGGCCCGGTCTTGTATTCGACCGGCGTCGAATCCACCGTCACCGACTTGCCGTTCGATTCCATGTCGAGCTGCTGCAGGTAGGCCGGGAAGCGCGACAGGCGCTGGTCATAGGGCAGGATGGCGCGCGAGGGATAGTTCAGCACGTTGCGATGGTAGAAGCCGATGAGGCCGAGCAGCATCGGGATATTCTCGCGGATCGGCGCCTCGCGGAAATGATTGTCGATGGCATGGCCGCCGGAGAGGAACTGCGCGAAGTCGTCCTTGCCGATGGCGATCATCAGCGGAAGGCCGATGGCCGACCAGATCGAGTAGCGCCCGCCGACCCAGTCCCAGAAGCCGAAGACGCGGGTCTGATCGATGCCGAAGGCCGCGACCTTGTCGAGCGCCGTCGAGACCGCACAGAAGTGATGGCCGACGGCGGCATCGCCCAGCTTGTCGGCGATGAACCTGCGCGCCGTTGCGGCATTGGTCATCGTCTCGATGGTGGTGAAGGTCTTGGAGGCGACGATGAAGAGCGTCGTCTCGGCCTCCAGCAGTTTCAACGTATCGGCGATATGCGCGCCGTCGATATTGGAGACGAAGTGCAGGCGCGGGCCGTCATGATAGGGCGCGAGCGCCAGCGTCGCCATGACCGGACCGAGATCCGAGCCACCGATGCCGATATTGACGACGTCGGTGATCTTCCTGCCCGTCGCGCCCTTCAGCGCGCCCGAGCGGACACCTTCGGCAAAGGCGCCCATCGCCTCGAGCACGGCATTGACATCCGGCATGACGTCCTTGCCCTCGACGAGGACGGGCGTATTGGCGCGGTTGCGTAGCGCCGTGTGCAGCACCGCGCGCTCTTCGGTAATGTTGATGATCTCGCCGGCGAACATGGCGTCGCGCTTCTTCTCGACGCCGGCATCCTTCGCCAGCGCCTCGAGCGCGTCGAGCACGGCGTCGTTCACCGCACATTTGGAATAGTCGAACAGGAAATCGCCGAGCGTGGTGCTGTAGCGGGAGAACCGCTGCGGATCGGCCGCGAAGGCTGCCCTGATGTCTGTGGCGTTGGTATCGCGGACGATGGATTTCAGCTTTTCGACAAGCGCGTTCATCGGCGTCTTCCCTGGCTTTGGACGATGCCGCTAGCTAGTCGCTTTGGCGTGTCCAAATCAAGACCGCAAACGCCACTTGGCCGAAAAAATTAAATCGGTTTAACCGGGGCTGCGCTCAGCCCCGGAGATCCTTGCGCAGGATCTTGCCGACATTGGATTTCGGCAGTTCGTCACGGAATTCGACGAAGCGCGGCCGCTTGTAGTTGGTAAGGTTCGCCGCGCAATGGGCCTTCACGTCGGCCTCCGTCAGCGCCGGGTCCTTCTTCACGACGAAGAGCTTCACCGCCTCGCCGGAATGCTCGTCCGGCACGCCGATCGCCGCGCATTCGAGAATACCGGGATGCGACATCGCCACCTCTTCCACCTCGTTGGGGAAGACGTTGAAGCCGGAGACGAGGATCATGTCCTTCTTGCGGTCGACGATCTTGGTGAAGCCTTCCGCCGTCATGAAGCCGATGTCGCCGGAGCGGAAGAAGCCGTCCGGGGTCATCACCTTGGCCGTCTCGTCCGGGCGCTGCCAGTAGCCGGCCATGACCTGCGGGCCGCGGATGCAGATTTCGCCGATCTCGCCGAGCGCTAGCGTGCGGCCCTCGTCGTCGCGGATCTCGATATCGGTGGAAGGCAGCGGCAGGCCGATCGTGCCGGTGAATTCCGCCTTGTCGAAGCGGTTGGCGGTGGCGACCGGCGATGTCTCCGAGAGGCCGTAACCTTCGGTGATCGCGCAGCCCGTCATTTTCTGCCAGCGCTCGGCGACCGGGCGCTGCACCGCCATGCCGCCGCCGAGCGTCAGCACGAGCCCGGAGAAATCGAGCTTGGAGAAGTCCGGATTGTTCATCAGCGCGTTGAACAGCGTGTTGAGACCCGGGAAGATATGGGTGCGATACTTCGCCAGTTCCTTGACGAAGGCGGGAATGTCGCGCGGATTGGCGATCAGCACATTGTGGCCGCCGAGCGCGATGCCCGCCAGCCCGTTCACCGTCAGCGCGAAGATATGATAGAGCGGCAGGGCGCAGATGAAGGTGAGTTGTTCGGGCCGCTTCTTGATGCGGAAGATCGGCTCGATCCACAGCTTGATCTGCTCCATGTTGGAGAGCAGGTTCGCATGGGTGAGGGTGGCGCCCTTGGAAATGCCGGTCGTGCCGCCCGTATATTGCAGGAAGGCGGTGTCGCCGGGCACGATGCTGACCGGCTGGACCGTGCCGCGTGCGCCCTCCGCCATGACCTGCTTGAAGGGAATATGGCCCGGGAGCGACCATTCGGGCACGAGCTTCTTGACCTTGCGCACGACGAGATTGACGATGAGGCCCTTGAGGCCCAGCATGTCGCCCATCGTGGTGACGACCACGTGCCTGACGGCCGTGCGCGAGACGACCTGCGCCACCGTGGTGGCGAAATTCTCCAGCACGAACAGCGCCCTGGCGCCGGCATCCTTGAGCTGATGTTCCAGTTCGCGCGGCGTGTAGAGCGGATTGACGTTCACGACGACGAGACCGGCGCGCAGGATGCCGAAAATGATGACCGGGTTTTGCAGGATGTTCGGCATCATCACGGCGACGCGGTCGCCCTTTTCAAGTCCGCGTGCCTGCAGCCATGCCGCGATGCTGCGCGAGGCCGCCTCGAAATCCCGGAAGGTCAGCGTCTTGCCCATGCTGGTGAAGGCCGGGCGGTCGGCATATTGAGCGCAACGGCTTTCCACGAGCGCGCCGATGGAATTGTGCTCGAGCGGCGCGATGTCCCCGGCGACGCCCTCGGGATAGGAGGCCAGCCAGAAACGGCCGGACGGCTGCGTGGAAGGGTGCGTCTCAGTGACCGGCATAGGGGCTCCTCCTCATTGGGCGCGGGCATCGTCCGTCCCGCCGCAGCGGCAGGTCCTCCAACCGTCCGATGCGGACAAGATGATGCTTTTGGCGGGCGCCATCAAGAGTCATCGCTATATTACATTGACGTAAACGTCAATAATGTGGGGGTGCGCCTGCCGATAGCTTTTTCGTGAGGCCGGTGTTTTGTGGCCGCCCTGCGGCGACAGACCGCGCCATTGCCCAAAAAACCGCGTATATGTTTAACATTCCTCGGGTAAAGAGTATTCAGGCGGCCGGCTGGATCGCCGGGCACGGGAGTTGAAGTGTTGTTGCATTCGGAACGCAGAAATGAGCCGCGGTTTCTCGGCGCGCCCCGCCAGACCAGCGCGGCGCTCCTGTCCCCGATCTCGGTCGCGCGGTGGCTTCTCGTTTTCGTCGTGCTCGCCGGCATCTACTTCTTCCACGGGTTCGTCGTCCCGGTCCTTGCCGCCCTCGTCATCGCCTTCGCAAGCTGGCCGCTCTATTCCCGCCTGCTGGCGCGGGTGAACGGCAACCGCACGCTCGCCGCCTCCATCGCCATCCTCTTCATCCTCGGTTTCATCGTCGGTCCGGTCATGTTCGCCGCCACTTACGCTGTCCACGAGATGCGCGACTGGATCGGCTGGGCGGTGGAAACGAACCGCACCGGCGCGCCGACACCGGACTGGATCCGCGTGCTGCCGGTCGTCGGCGGCTGGCTCGACATGCAATGGACCCGCTTCCTCGATCACCCGGGCGCGATCGGCGAACTGACCCAGATCGTCAGCGGTGCGAATATCGGCAATATCTACCGGGTGGCGCTCGCCGCCGGCGGCAAGGCGTTCAATCTGCTGCTCGCCATGCTCTTCATGCTGATCGCGCTGTTCTTCATCTATCGCGACGGCCAGTCCTTCGCCGCCCAGGTGGATCGCCTCGGCGAGCGCATCCTGCCGACGCGCTGGGAGCGTTTCTCCCGCATCGTTCCGGCGACGATCAGCTCCACCGTCACGGGCATGACGCTGATCGCCATCGGCGAGGGCATCGTGCTCGGCGTCGCCTACTGGATCGCCGGCGTGCCGTCCGCCGTCACGCTCGGCGTGCTCACCGGCGTCATGGCGCTCTTCCCCGGCGGCGCGCCGCTCTCCTTCACGCTGGTCTCTGTCTATCTCGTGTCCAGCGGCTCGCCCATCGCGGGCCTCGCCCTTTTCGCCTGGGGCTCCATCGAACTCTTCATCGTCGACAAGACGCTGCGTCCGCGCCTTGTCGGCGGGCCGATCAAGCTGCCGTTCCTGCCCACCTTCTTCGGCCTTATCGGCGGCGTGAAAACGATGGGTTTCCTCGGCCTCTTCATCGGCCCCGTCCTGATGGCCCTGCTTGTCGCCATCTGGCGTGAGTGGATCCGCGATATCGAGGCGACCGAACCGGTCACTCCGATCATCCTCGATCCCCACGCCGACACCACCCCGCGGCCGGGGCAGGAGCGCAATGTCGGCTGAGCGTGCCTGCGCTCAGAACCGGAAGCCGATCGACATTCCCAGATTGACGCGCCAGACGTCGTCGATCTTGTACGGATTTATCGATGTCACGCCGAGATTGCCGCTTCGCGTGTTGCCCGTCGCAAAGCCGCCACTATAGCTGAGGGAGGTATTGAGTCTCCAGGTGATGCTGTCCGTCAGCCTGTGCTGGATGCCGGCGCCGACCTGTGCGGTCGGGCTTACCCGGGTCTTCGTGGCGAGGTCGGCCAGAAACAGGCCTGTTGCCGCATCCGTCTCCACCACGCTGGCAAGAGTGTTGAACGACAGCCCCAGTCCGGCGGTGGTTCTGAACGTGGTCGCGTCGGAGAGGGCAAAATCGTAACCAAGGTTGCCCATCAGGGCATGGCTGGCGGCGGTGCCCTTGAAATTCGACGCGACGCCGAACAACGGATAGCGCGCAGCCCAACTGACGCGACCCTGATCGTAGTCGTAGCTGATGAAGGCGGATAGCGGGGACTCGAACCTGTAGCCCGCATGCCCGCCAAACCCCGCTGTCGCCTTGAACTTCACATCGCCCACCACCCCGCCGCCGGCGAAGGAGGCCCCGCCGTCCGTCGTGCTGGAGGATCCGAATGCAACCCCGCCGGTCGCATCGAGGCCGGCAAAAAAGCCTGCGTCATCGGCGAATGCCGATACCGGAATAATCAGCGAGATAACCGCCGCCGAAGCCAATCGCCTGTAAGACATGCGCATCTCCGCAGAACTCCGGTCTCGGCCCATTCATGCATCCATTATGGTTAATGGAGGATCAACGCTTCGATGCGGCGCAGTGCTGAAAGGCCGGGTCCGGAGAGGGGTACGGCTAAGGAGGTCGGGCGTCCGAAGGGTATTTGAAGGAAATGGTGCCGCTTAGGTGACTCGAACACCTGACCCCATCATTACGAATGATGTGCTCTACC
>APMI01032137.1_pt1 | contig 11131 bp, 8 predicted proteins | sample 667938 | NCBI WGS metagenome assembly APMI01 (sample SAMN01084076, study PRJNA167559) | wastewater metagenome | biome: Wastewater | place: Denmark: Ejby Moelle, Odense | collected 2011-11-28 | reverse complement strand
CCAATTCGTAAATCGTAAATCGTAAATCGCAAATCGTTTGACCGAAGTCCGAAGTCCGGAGACAGAAGTAACCCAATTCGCAAATCGTACATCGTAAATCGTAAATCGTAAATAATGATAACCACTGAAACATTCCGCCAAATGGCGCTATCGTTCGAAGGTGCTGTTGAGATGCCCCATTTCGGAAAGCCTTCTTTCAGGGTGAACCAAAAAATATTTGCCTCCCTGGATGAAAAATCAGCCAGGGCTGTTGTAAAACTGACAGATGTAGAGCAATCCGTATTTTGTGGTTATGACCATACAATAATGCAACCGGTAAACGGAGGATGGGGTAAGCAGGGATGGACCGTGATAAACCTTAAAACTGTTAGCCCCGAAATACTCCGTGATGCTTTAACAACCTCGTACTGCAATGTTGCACCTGTTCATCTTTCAGAAAATTACAAGCGTTTCTGAGTATGATCAGCAGGCAAAATACCTAAATGGAAGCCACACAGGCTTATGTTAACTCATAATAAAAAAGTGTATGAAAGTAATGAAATTCGGAGGAACCTCCGTAGGCTCACCGCAGCGAATGCATGCCCTGATCAACCTGATCAACGATGGCGAACCTAAGATAGTTGTACTCTCAGCCATGAGCGGAACAACCAATGCCCTGGTTGATATAAGCCAGGCACTTTACCGGAAGGAGAACGATAAGGCTGGTGAACTTATTGGGACATTGTATGCGAAATACCAGGGCGTGGTCGACGAACTGTATGCAACAGAAGTTTCGAAACAAAAAGCCGCTGAATTGATAGCAACACATTTCGATTACCTGCAGTCGTTTACACGCGATTTGTTTACCATAAATGAAGAACGGGCTGTGCTGGCCCAGGGCGAACTAATCTCCACGGCACTTTTCCAGTTCCTGCTCGAAGAAAAAGGCATACCCTCGGTATTGCTGCCCGCCTTGAATTTCATGAGGTTGAACGAAAATTCGGAACCCGACATGGCATATATTTCCGAAAACCTGAAACTTGAACTTAGTAAATATCCGGCCAGCGAACTCTTTATCACGCAAGGGTACATCAGCCGAAACGATTTTGGCGAAATTGATAACCTGAAACGGGGTGGCAGCGATTATACAGCCACTATTGTGGGCGCAGCAATAAGTGCTGACGAAATACAAATCTGGACGGACATTGATGGCATGCATAACAATGATCCGCGCATTGTAAACAAAACTTTCCCGATTGCCAAACTCACTTTCGACGAAGCCGCCGAGTTGGCTTACTTTGGCGCTAAAATTTTACATCCTACATGTATTTTGCCGGCGAAAGATCAGAATATCCCCGTAAGGCTGCTGAACACCATGCAACCGGAAGCAACCGGAACCCTTATTTCGTCCGAAAACCAGGCTGAAGGTTTCCGTGCTGTGGCTGCCAAAGATGGTATTACTGCCATTAACATAAAGTCGGGCCGGATGCTGATGGCTTATGGTTTCCTGCGGGCGGTGTTCGAAGTCTTCGAACGCTATCGTAAGCCGATCGATATGATCACCACATCGGAGGTTGCAGTTTCGGTTACCATCGACAATACCGACGAGCTCGAAAATATTGTGGAAGAACTGAAGGAATTCGGGACCGTGAATGTGGATACTGATTTGAGTATCGTGAGCATTGTTGGCCTTTTCCCGGCAGGGAAACCGGGTTATGCAGGCGCTATCTTCGATTCCTTGCGCGATATACCTGTACGTATGATTTCGTATGGGGGTAGCGAAAATAATATTTCAATCCTGGTCGACACCCGGTTGAAAAAAGAAACTTTAATGACTTTGAATGAAGGTCTTTTTGAATTGGAATAAGCATAGAAATTTTAGGACTAACAACACATGACAACATATAATAACGAATTAATATATAAATTCAGCCTCACTCCTACCCCGTTTTTTTATTACGACCTGGAGTTGCTCGACCAAACCCTGGAAAGCCTGAAGAAGGCTTCTGACAGGTATGGCTACAAGGTACATTATGCACTGAAGGCAAATGCCAACCCTACGATCCTGAAGCAGATCAGGAATTATGGGTTCGGGGCCGACTGCGTGAGCGGTAACGAAGTGAGCCGGGCGGCAGAAACCGGATTTCCCGGCGACAGTATAGTTTTTGCAGGCGTGGGTAAAAGTGATGAAGAAATAAAAACCGGCCTCGAAAATAATATTCACAGTTTTAATTGCGAGAGCGCACAGGAACTGGAAGTAATTGACCAGATTGCCGGAGCGATGCAAAAGATTGCGCCGGTTGCCCTGCGCCTGAACCCGAATGTAAGTGCCAACACGCATAAATACATTACAACCGGTCTCGAGGAAAATAAGTTTGGGATAAACCAGTGGGAACTCGATGCCATTGTCGAAAAGCTGAAAACATTAAAAAATATCCGCCTGGTTGGACTGCACTTTCATATTGGTTCGCAAATTACCGACCTGGGTGCTTTTAAATCGCTGTGCCTGAAAATTAACGAGTTTCAGAAATGGTTTGATCAGAAACGCATTCCGCTTCCAAACCTGAATGTGGGTGGCGGACTAGGCATTGATTATCATGAACCTGAAAAACACCCGATTGTAGATTTCGATTCTTTCTTTAAGCTATTTCACGATTATCTCGATGAATATGCCGGCCAAAAGGTTCACTTTGAATTGGGGCGCGCCCTTGTTGCCCAATGCGGAAGCCTGATTTCGAAGGTATTGTATATCAAAAATGGAATAAATACCAACTTCATGATCCTGGATGCAGGTATGACGGAACTGATTCGCCCTGCTTTGTACCAGGCATATCATAAAATTGAAAATATCAGTAATATCGGTGGACCGCTTCAGCGTTACGATGTGGTTGGCCCAATCTGTGAAAGCTCCGATTGCTTCGGCAAGGCAATGCAGCTACCGGTTACCCGGAGAGGCGATTTAATAGCATTACGCTCAGCCGGGGCATATGGCGAGGTAATGTCGTCCAATTACAATTTGAGAGAAAAAGTAAAAGCTTATTACTCAGATCAGTATTAAAATCCTTTGCACAAAAAAACCACTAAGATGCTCAACGGATGAGTATGCTTAGTGGTTTATTTTTTTGGTGATATCTTCATAGCATCATAGATCCAGATACCGGCCTGGTATTCCAGGTTATGATGCCTTTCGATAAGCTATTTTTTAAGCATCGAAATCTGCTCTTCAATCGCTTTAATTTTCGACTCGGCATCAGCCATTTTGCGACGCTCAACCTCAACAACTTCGGGTTTGGCATTGGCAACAAATCGCTCATTCGAAAGTTTAACCATAACACTTTTAAGGAATCCCTGGGTATAAGCCAGTTCCTGGTTCAGTTTTTCTATTTCGGCAGCAACATCAATTTTATCGCCCAGCGGAACATAAAATTCATTGCCCTTGATGATAAACGAAGCCGCACCGGTAACCTTTTCATTTACATACTTTATAGGTGTAAGATTACAGAGTTTTTCGATAAGCGAATCGAAAAGCAGGTTTGGTATTTCGTTGCCGGGTTTCAGTATAAACAGGTCGAGTTTATCCTTGATCGGGATGTTCTTTTCTTTACGAATAGACCGTATGGATGTAACTATTTCGAGGGTGTACGGAAAATGGTCCAGCATCTTTTCGTCGTACTTTTTCGGGACTGGCATTTGCGAAACCATAATGCTGCCGGCATTTTCCCCATACAGCAGGTGCCAAATTTCTTCGGTAATGAAAGGCATAAACGGATGCAGAACCTGCATGAGGTCCGACAACAATGATACGGCTGCTTTGTAGGTTTGCGCATCAATAGGCTGCTGGTACGCCGGTTTAATCATTTCGAGGAACCAGGAACAAAAATCGTCCCACACCAGTTTGTAAACACCCATCAGCGCATCACTCAACCGGTATTTATCGTAATGATCGTTAATTTCGGTTAAAGCCTGGTTAAAACGAGCCCTGAACCAGGTAACTGCCAGAGCAGCATACATAGGCTGCTGAAGGTTTTTATCCACTTCCCAGCCTTTGATCAGCCGGAAGGCATTCCACACTTTATTTGAAAAATTACGTCCCTGCTCGCATAACGATTCATCGAAAGGCAAATCATTGCCGGCAGGGGAAGTAAGCAGCATACCTACGCGAACGCCATCGGCACCATACTGTTCAATCAGTTTAATGGGATCGGGCGAATTACCAAGTGATTTCGACATTTTACGGCCAAGCTTGTCGCGTACAATACCTGTAAGGTATACATTTTTAAAAGGCACTTCTTTACGGTATTCCTGCCCTGCCATGATCATTCGGGCCACCCAGAAGAAAAGAATTTCGGGCGCTGTAACCAGGTCGTTGGTGGGATAATAATATTTAATATCCTCATTTTCAGGATTCCGTATGCCATCGAAAACCGATACCGGCCATAGCCACGACGAGAACCAGGTATCGAGGACATCTTCATCCTGGCGGAGTTCCTCCAATTTCAGTTTCGGGAATTTTGCCAGCGCTTTGCCATGTGCTTCCTCGGCCGAACGGGCTACAATTATGCTCCCGTCGGGCAGAAAATATGCCGGGATACGCTGTCCCCACCACAACTGCCGGCTGATGCACCAGTCGCGCACATTTTCCATCCAGTGGCGGTAGGTATTTTTAAATTTTTCCGGATGAAATTTAACTGTTTCATTCATTACCACCTCCAGCGCTGGCTTAGCCATATCGGCCATTTTGAGGAACCACTGCATCGAAAGTTTGGGTTCAATCACTACATGGGTACGCTCACTGTAACCCACTTTGTTGGTATATTCCTCAATTTTTACCAGATTACCGGCAGCCTCAAGGTCTTTTACTATCAGTTCGCGTACGGCAAACCTATCCAAACCCACATACATTTGTGCTTTCTCGCTCAGGGTGCCATCGGGGTTAAAAATATCAATACTTTCGAGGTTATATTTCTGACCTATCATGTAGTCGTTCACATCGTGTGCCGGGGTAATTTTAAGGCAACCTGTACCAAACTCACGGTCCACGTATTCGTCGCTGATCATGGGTATAGAGCGGCCCAGCAAGGGAACAATTACGCGCTTTCCGGCAAGATGACTAAAACGGGTGTCTTCAGGGTGGTAGCAAACTGCAGTATCGCCCAAAATGGTTTCGGGACGGGTGGTTGCTATAGTAACCCATTCATCCTGTGTACCTTCAACTTTATAACGCAGGAAATACAATTTGCTTTGAACTTCGCGGAAAATAACTTCTTCATCCGAAAGGGCGGTAAGTGCCTGGGGATCCCAGTTCACCATACGCACACCTCTGTAAATCAAACCTTTGTTATACAAATCAACAAACACCTGAATTACCGATTCGTAGCGGGCTTCGTCCATGGTAAAGCAAGTACGGTCCCAATCGCAGGAAGCACCCAGTTTTTTGAGTTGTTCAAGTATGATTCCGCCGTGTTTTTCTTTCCACTCCCAGGCATGCTCAAGAAACGATTCGCGGCTGAGTTCCGATTTATCAATTCCCTCTTCCTTCAGTTTAGCAACAACTTTAGCCTCAGTAGCAATGGAAGCATGGTCGGTACCCGGGACCCAGCATGCATTCTTGCCAATCATGCGGGCGCGGCGTATAAGTACATCCTGAATAGTGTTATTGAGCATATGCCCCATATGCAACACACCTGTAACATTGGGCGGAGGAATTACAATTGTGTAAGGTTCCCGATGATCGGGAACAGATCGGAAATATTTTTTTTCGAGCCAAAAGCCATACCATTTATCTTCAATTGATCGTGGATCGTATTTACTTGGTATTTCCATAAAAATATCGGGTGGTTTAATTTTAGTCTGCAAAGGTAGTTAAACCGGATGAAACTCGTAAATTGAAAATGTCACAAATTGAATATGTATCCCTGTACTTCTAACTCGTTGATAATATGGCTGCAATTCAACATATATCCAGACACAGCCTGAGAGGATATTTAGCAGGTTTCACGGATACAATACATTAATTATCAGAATAGTGTAAATCGTAGCTGAATACATGCAGATTGGTCAGAAACCTGATTTTTTGAATACAGGCAAAATAACATTTACCAAACTACAAGTCGAAAGATGTTAAAAACATCAGATGGTTTCATATATTTGCTGTTACGTTTGCAATGGAAAGCACTGCTATCGATACCTGAAATTGAATATCTATGGAACGCAAAAAAAGATTTGTAAAGCAATTTTTACGTTACTATCAATATACACAGGTACGCAATACCTTGCTGCGGGGAATAGCCGGCTACCTTATTATCGTATTAATTTTCGGTACAATTTTTTACCTTTTCAACAGCCTTTCGGCAAACATTAATGATACTTCGAAGCAGCTCAGCTATTTTGATTACCTGTATTTCAGCCTGGTTACATTTTCGACCATCGGGTATGGCGAAATAATCCCGGTAGGCACTGCCGGCAAAATCATTATCATGATTGAATCGTGTATTGGTCTCACTTACACCCCTTTCCTGGGAGGATATCTCACCTACCTATTTATTCAACGTCCGAAGGATTTTTTTCTGACCGATAACATATTCCTGCGTCATAACAACAACAAAATATATCTTTCGGCTAGGGTTGGCAACAAAGGGAAACCTATTGTGGATTGCGATGCCACGATAGATATGTTCCTGATTGAGAACAATATAAAGAAAACGCTGTTTAAACATGCTTTTTCAAGGCCGCTGGTAGAAGTATCGTGGTATATCAATCTGAGGCTCGACGATCCCGAAAACCCGGTGCCGCTGCAACATCTGAAAACCATATTTGCCAATCCCGAGATCTGCCTGATCCGCATTAAATTTTCGGGGCAGGATGCCACTACGGGTAATTCCATTCATTTGTTTAAATATTATAAGCCACAGGATATCAGGCGGGGAGGCAGTTTCCTGGATGTTTATAAATGGGAAGGTGTGGAAAGGAAAATCATAAACTGGAACAACTTCAACAAGACCGTTGAGATTAGTGAGGAACAAAACCTTGAAATTGACCGGCTTTTGGAAGAATAGAAGCATTTCAGCAGTAAATTTTTATGATTCTGCATCTTTAGGTCTAAACTTTGCCATAACATAAATACAAACCCAAATAAATAGTATTCAGTACATCAACGCTACAAACTATGAGAAATATTCTTTTGATCTTCCTGATATTCAGCAGCCAGATCGGGCTGGCACAAAATAAAAAAATAAGCCTTTTCAATGGCAGTGATCTTACCGGATGGAAAATTAACGGTACCGAAAAGTGGTATGTAGAAAATGGTGAACTGGTTTGCGAAAGCGGACCTGACAAGCAATATGGATACCTGTCGACCGACAGCAGTTATTATAATTTCGATCTTACGCTTGAGTTTAAGCTCGAAGCAAACGGAAACAGCGGAGTTTTTATCAGGTCATCCATCGAAGGCACTAAAATTAGCGGCTGGCAGGTTGAGGTGGCTCCTCCGGGTGAACACAGTGGAGGAATATATGAGTCGTACGGCCGTGGCTGGCTTATACTTCCAAAACCTGAGGATGAAAAAATGCTGAATGCCACCGGCTGGAATAAAATGCGCATCAGGGTGCTGAACAACGAGGTAACATCGTGGCTTAATGGCAATGAAATGGTGCACCTGAAAGATGATAAAATTGGCGAAGGCAAGGGATTTATTGCTTTGCAGATACACGACGGAGGCGGAATTAAAGTGCGCTGGAAAAATATTTACCTGCAAAAACTTTAGTCGTCGGGTATTCTGTATTGCCCAGGCAGACACATTAAAATATTGAGGACACCGGTAAGCATTTCCACCCCACACTTAAATGGCCCAATATTTGTAAACAAAAAACTTATTGAAATTGTAAATGTTCTCCACATACAATAAACATAAAACCATGAAGCGTACAATATTAATAGCTGTAATGATTTTTTTAAGCATTTCTGGTGTAAAAGCCCAGAAACCAATTACGCTTACTGCTGATAGCGTTAAATTCGGCAACCGGTATTATCCCGGATTCTGGCTGGGCATTCCCGAAGCAAGGCCGGCCGATGTAAAAGCCGACTGGATAAAAGCCATTGAAAAAGGAACAAAATCGAAAGTAACCACGGATCGCAACGAAATGACTCTTTTTGGGGCTTTACTACCTAACTTTACGAAAGGCAGTGTCAATATCATGAGTAAAATAGCCGAGAAGGACTCGCTTTCGTTATTGTTTGTTAGTGTTGAAAACGCCCGCGATAATTTCGTGAATACAAATTCAGAAGAATTTGCCGCACTGAGCAAATATCTGCTGAAATTTGGCAAAACCCAATATACCATAACGGCAAAAAAACAACTGGAGGCTGAAGAATCTAAACTTCAGGACCTGGAAAAGGAGCTCAAAACTACCCGTAAAAATAAGGACAAGCTCGAGAAAAACATACAATCCGCCCAGGTGAAAATTTCAGGGCAAAATGATAAGATCAAAAGTATTGAAAAGGAATTGAGCACCCTCGATATTAAAATCGGTAATGCTTCAACTGCTTTAAGTGTTATGGAAGAGGGTGATGCAAAAAAAGCTAAGAAGTCGGAATTAAAGAGCCTGCAAAAAACCAAGAAGAGCCTGCTAAAGGACAGTAATTCAGCACAAAGCACCATTGATAAGGCAAACACAAGCATTGCCGACAGCAAAAATGAAATAGAACAAAACCTGGCATTACAGCAGGACCTGGCAGATAAAATTGCTGAGCAAAAGCTTACTGTTTCCAAATACCAACAGAAACTTAAAACTATTGAAGCGTTCTGATGTAAATCAGCACAAATTCAAAATTCTTTTAAAATTTTGATACAAAAGATCACCTGTAAACGTGTGTTTACAAGTGATTTTTTATGCCAACAGCCCTACTTTGTCGAAGAATGATTTCACCACCTTTTGAGTTTACATAAAAAAATCCGGCAACAAATCCCGGAATAATAAGGGGCAATCGAAAATCAGCTGAAAAATTTCAGCACTCTTGTTTTATTTAGGGTACCCCTAACAAAAAAGCATACATTTTTCCAAATTCCCTTTAAAAAAGTGGCAGGTAAGTAAAAAATAATAGTCGACATTAAAAAAAGCCGTATATTTGCAATCCAAAGCTGATAAAAAGTGAATAATTTTAACACCACCTTCCTGTTTCTCCTTTTTAAACATACTACTATGTTTAAATGAGAATGGTTGTGCATGTGGGATAAAAAATATAACCGTTCTCTGAGAAAAACAGGGAACGTTTTTTTTTGCCTTAAAATCAGGAATAAGAATAAAAAGCAGATAGTTATGAAGACAGAACGGCCACAAAAGCAAGGATTGTACAGGCAGGAATTTGAGCACGAAAACTGCGGAATAGGATTTGTAGCTCATCTCAAAGGGAAAAAGTCGCATTCAATTATCTGCAAGGGTCTCGAAATCCTTACAAACATGACCCATCGCGGGGCGGAAGGTGCCGACAGCAAAACCGGTGATGGTGCAGGCGTTATGATACAGGTTCCGCGCGATTTTTACCTCATCCAGGGATATTCGTTACCACCTGCAGGCCAGTTTGGGACGGGACTGCTGTTTTTACCTCAAGATACTGATGATGCTGAAAAATGCCGGCAGATACTTTTAAAGATCATTGATGAAGAAGGCGTTGATTTTATCGGCTTCCGCGAAGTGCCCCGCGACAACCAGGTAATAGGCCAGTTGTCGCGCGATGCCGAACCATTTATCCAACAAATATTGCTGGGGTCTGAAATGTCGCAGGATGAGCTGGAATGCAAACTTTATATTATCCGGAAGCGGGCTGAAAACGAGATCCGTAACTCAGATATCAGGCAAAAAAGTTTCTTTTATATTCCTAGCCTTTCTACCAAAGTACTGATTTATAAAGGAATGCTTACATCGCCACAGCTAGGCGAATATTATCTTGACCTCAGGGATGAGCGCATGGAAAGCGCAATCGCCCTGGTTCATTCCAGGTTCAGCACCAACACCTTTCCCTCGTGGGACCTTGCACAACCTTTCCGAATGCTCGGGCATAACGGCGAAATCAATACTATCAAAGGCAACAGGTTCTGGATGGAAGCACGTGAATCTATCCTCAAATCCGATAAACTGGGTGATCTTTCACGTTTATACCCAATTATTCAGCCAGGCATGAGCGATTCGGCCTCGCTTGATAATGTACTCGAGTTCCTGGTGATGAGCGGCAAATCATTGCCATACGCCATATCCATCCTGATTCCTGAGTCAATCAACGCAAAAAATCCTATCCCTGCTGCCTTACGTGATTTTTACCACTATCATGCTTCATTTATGGAGCCCTGGGATGGGCCTGCTTCGCTGCTAATTTCAGATGGTCGTTATATAGGCGGTACCCTCGACCGGAACGGGCTTCGGCCGTCGAGATATTTAATTACCACCAACGACCTGATGGTGATGGGATCAGAAACAGGGGTTCAGACTTTTGCTGCAGAAGAAATCAAGGAAAAAGGAAGGCTGAAACCGGGGAAAATGTTATTGGTCGATACAAAGGAAGGCCGCATTTATTATGACAAAGAACTGAAAGCCAGGCTTGCTTCGGAATTTCCTTACGGGGAATGGATACAGCAAAACATGGTAAACCTCGAAGAAATTGAGACAGGTCAGAAAGTGTCGCCCGATATGGGCGATCAATATGAAAAATACCTCACATCTTTTAATTATTCGCTCGAGGATACCGACAAGATCATAAAGGAAATGGCCGCAACCGGCAAGGAACCTGTGGGCTCCATGGGCAACGATGTTCCTTTGGCTGTACTCTCGCACAAGCCCTATCGCTTGTTTAACTACTTCAAGCAACTGTTTGCCCAGGTAACTAACCCGCCTATCGATCCCATCAGGGAGGAAATCGTAATGACCTTGTCGGGATATCTCGGGTCGCTGCAACAGGTGGTTAAAAACCTGCGATACAAAGGATTTTCTGCAGCCAATCTGCAATTGCATTTTGAGCTGGAGAAAGGTGCAGAAGGGCTTCGCCATGCCGTAGACCAGCTTTGTACCGATGCCGAAAAAGCTGTTGACGAAGGCAAAAATTATATAATTCTTTCCGATCGGGGAATCGACGAGCACACAGCTCCAATTCCCTCGCTGCTGGC
>APMI01010185.1_pt1 | contig 11133 bp, 5 predicted proteins | sample 667938 | NCBI WGS metagenome assembly APMI01 (sample SAMN01084076, study PRJNA167559) | wastewater metagenome | biome: Wastewater | place: Denmark: Ejby Moelle, Odense | collected 2011-11-28 | reverse complement strand
GAATGCCCGGCCTGCCACGGCGCCCGCCTCAAGCCCGACGCGCTGCTGTGGCGCCTGCCGGCGGCCAGCGGCGCGCTGGCCGTGCATGAACTGATGGCGCTGCCGATCAGCGACGTGGCCGGGTTCGTGGCCGCGCTGGAACTGCCGGCGCCGCTGGATGAAGCCACCGAACTGCTGCTGATCGAAATCAAGGGCCGCCTCAAGTACCTGCAGGACGTGGGCCTCGGCTACCTCACCCTCGATCGCCAGTCGCGCACCTTGTCGGGCGGCGAAGTGCAGCGCATCAATCTGACCACGGCGCTCGGTACCTCGCTGGTGAATACGCTGTTCGTGCTGGATGAGCCGTCCATCGGCCTGCACCCGCGCGACATCGGGCGCATCCTCGGGGTGATGGAGCGCCTGCGTGACGCCGGCAATTCGCTGGTTGTCGTCGAACACGACCCGCAGCTTATGCTGGCCGCCGACCGTCTGCTCGACATCGGCCCCGGCCCCGGCGAGCGCGGCGGCGAGATCGTCGCCTACGGCCCGCCGGGCGGGATCGCCGCCGATCCGGACTCCCTGACCGGCGCCTACCTGTCCGGCAGAAAGCGCGTCGATGCGCACCGCCTGCCTCGTCCGGTATCGGCCGATGTGCCGCGCCTGACGCTGCAGGGTGCCCGCGAGCACAACCTGCAGGGCATCGATGTGGCGATTCCGCTGCAGCGCCTTGTCGGCATCACCGGCGTGTCCGGCTCGGGCAAGTCGACGCTGATCCAGGACGTGCTCTTTCCGGCGCTGGCCAAGCACTTCGGCCAGCCTTCCGAAGTGCCCGGCGCCTTCAGCGGGCTGGCCGGGCTGGCACACATCAAGGGCGTGGTGATGGTGGACCAGTCGCCCATCGGCAAGAGCGCCCGCTCCAATCCGGTGAGCTACGTGGGCGCCTGGGACGCGATCCGCAAGCTCTACGCCAACCTCGATGAATCGAAGGAGCGCGGCTACACGCCGGGCACCTTCAGCTTCAACTCCGGCACCGGGCGGTGCCCGACCTGCACCGGCTCGGGCTTCGAGCATGTGGAGATGCAGTTCCTGTCCGACGTGTACCTGCGCTGCCCGGACTGCGACGGCAAGCGCTACCGGCCGGAGATCCTGGCCCTGTCGTGGCGCGGCAAGGGCGTTGCCGACGTGCTGGAGATGACCGTCTCCGAAGCGCTGGCCTTCTTCGCCGACCAGAAGGCGGTGCAGGCCGCGCTGGCCCCGCTGGCCGACGTGGGCCTCGACTACCTGCGCCTCGGCCAGCCGGTGCCGACCCTGTCGGGCGGCGAGGCCCAGCGCCTCAAGCTGGCCGGCTACCTGGCCGAAGCGGCCCAACTGGCCGCCAAAAAGGCCAAGAAAGGCGCCACCGGCGATGCCGAGCCCGGCCTGCTGTTTCTCTTCGACGAGCCGACCACCGGCCTGCACTTCGAGGACGTGGCAACGCTGCTGTCGGCCTTCGAAAAGCTGCTCGACGCCGGCCACTCGCTGGTCGTCATCGAACACAACCTGGACGTGATCGCCGCCGCCGACTGGCTCATCGACCTTGGCCCCGAAGGCGGCGTCGGCGGTGGTCTGGTGGTGGCCGAAGGCACGCCGGCCGACGTCATCGCCACCCCCGGTTCGCACACCGGCCAGGCGCTGGCCGATTACGCCGCGCAGCTGGCCACCATGAATGCGGCACCAAAGGCCGCCGAGCCGGCGGTGCGCTACCGGCCGCTGGCCGACAACGCGATCCGCATCCACCACGCCCGCCATCACAACCTGCAGAACATCAGTTTGTCGATTCCCCGCGACAAGTTCACGGTGATCACCGGCCTGTCGGGCTCCGGCAAATCGACGCTGGCCTTCGACATCGTTTTCGGCGAGGGCCAGCGGCGCTACCTGGAATCCCTCAACGCCTATGCCCGCCAGTTTGCCCAGCCCTCGGCGCGGCCGGACGTCGATGCCATCTTCGGCATTCCGCCGACCGTCGCCATCGAGCAGCGGGTCAGCCGTGGCGGGCGCAAGAGCACGGTCGGCACGCTGACCGAGATCCAGCCCTTCCTGCGCCTGCTCTACGTGAAGCTCGGCACCCAGTACTGCCCGGACTGCGATGTGCCGGTGTCGCCACAGAGCTTCGAGGCCATCGTGGCCCAGCTCATGCGCGACTTCAAAGGCCGGTCCGTCACGCTGCTGGCGCCGCTGGTCATCAACCGCAAGGGCTTGTATACCGACCTCGCCAAGTGGGCGCGGGGCAAGGGCTTCGAGCAGCTGCGCGTGGATGGCGACTACCTGCCGACCAAGGGATGGCCGCGCCTCGACCGCTACAAGGAACACAACGTCGAGCTGCCGGTGGGTACGCTACAGGTTGGCGCCGCCACCGAGGCCACGCTGCGCGAGTACGTGGAGGCCGCGCTCGAACACGGCAAGGGCGTGCTCAAGGTGTTGCCGCCGGGCGAGGGCGCCGCGCTGCTGACGCTGTCCACGCTGCGCGCCTGCCCGGATTGCGGCACCAGCTTTCCCGAGCCCGATCCGCGTTTGTTCTCGTACAACGCCAAGCACGGCTGGTGCCCCGACTGCTACGGCACCGGCCTGAAGATCGACAACAAGGTTGAAAATCCGGACGAGCTCGATCTGGGCGAGCTGGAAGGCGAGACCGATGAAGCCTGCCCGAGTTGCCACGGCGCCCGCCTCAATCCGGTGGCCCGCGCCGTGCGCTTTCGCGACCTGGGCCTGCACGAGCTGGCCTCGCTGGCGGTGGGCAAGGTATCGGGCTTTTTCGACGGGCTGGCGCTGGTGGCCCGCGAGGTGGATATCGGTCGCGACCTGATCACCGAGATCCGCGGCCGGCTGGATTTTTTGCAGAAGGTCGGCCTCGGCTACCTGGCTCTCGACCGGGCTGCACCGACGCTGTCCGGCGGCGAGGCCCAGCGCATCCGGCTGGCGGCCCAGCTCGGTTCCAACCTCACCGGCGTGTGCTACATCCTCGACGAGCCGACCATCGGCCTGCACCCGCGCGACAACCGTCTGCTGCTCGACACGCTGGAAGCGCTGCGCGCGCGCGGCAACACGCTGCTGGTGGTCGAGCACGACGAGGACACCATCCGCCGCGCCGACCACGTCATCGACATCGGCCCCGGTGCCGGTGTGCGCGGCGGGCGCATCGTCGCCGAAGGCAGTCTGGCCGACCTGATGGCAGCGCCGGAGTCGGCCACCGGACGCTGCTTCGCCATGCCGCTGGTGCATCCGCTGGCGCCGCGCCGGCCGGTGCCGGCCGATCACCCGGCGCTGGTGGTGAAGGGCGCCACGCTGCACAACCTCAAGTCGGTCACCGGGCGTGTGCCGCTGGGCCGCCTGACGGTGGTCACCGGCGTGTCCGGCTCGGGCAAGTCCACCTTTGCGCGCGACGTGCTGCATGCCAGTCTGGTTGCCGCCGGCCCGGTGGGCTGCGCGTCCATCGACGGGCGCGAGCAGATCGGCCGCGTGCTCGAAGTGGACCAGACCCCCATCGGCAAGACCCCGCGTTCCTGCCCGGCCACCTACATCGGTTTCTGGGACGCCATCCGCAAGATGTTCGCCGAAACCAACGAGGCCAAGCTGCGCGGCTGGACGGCCTCGCGCTTCTCCTTCAATACCGGTGCCGGGCGTTGCCCGGTGTGCGAGGGACAGGGCCAGATCACCATCGAGATGAACTTCCTGCCCGACGTGAAGCTGCCCTGCGAAGCTTGCGGTGGCGCCCGCTTCAACCCCGAAACCCTCACCGTGCAGTGGCGTGGCAAGAGCATCGCCGACGTGCTGCGCATGCCGGTGGAGGATGCGGTGAATTTCTTCTCCGCCCACCCTTCGATTGCCCACCCGCTCAAGCTGCTGCAGGACGTGGGCCTCGGCTACCTGACTCTCGGCCAGCCCAGCCCGACCCTGTCCGGCGGCGAAGCCCAGCGCATCAAGCTGGTCAGCGAACTCTCAAAGGTGCGCGGCCGTGCCGGCGAATCGCCGACGGGCCCGGGCCGCCCGCTACCGCCGGAGCGCCACACGCTGTACGTGCTCGACGAGCCGACGGTGGGCTTGCACATGGCCGACGTGGAGAAGCTCATTCACGTGCTGCACCGTCTGGCCGACGCCGGTCATACGGTCATGGTCATCGAACATGATCTCGACCTGATGGCCGAGGCCGACTGGATCATCGACCTGGGGCCGGAGGGCGGTGACGGCGGTGGCGAGATCGTCGCCGAAGGACCGCCGGAAGCAGTGGTGAAAGTCGCGCGTTCACACACGGGGCGTATTCTCGGAGAGTTTCTGCTGACGCGCAGCGTGCATGAAGGATGAGCAAATTGAACAGAAATATGTGTCTGGGTGGCTGTGCCGCTGTGTTACTGACCCTGGCAGGCCGGGCGCTGGCCGGAGATGCCGCTGCCTGTGTGGCGATTGCCGACAATACCGAACGCCTGGCCTGCTACGACGAGGCCGCCGGGCGGCCGCACAAGGAGGCGCCGCCGCCGGAGGTTGCCCAGACCAGCCCCTTCTCGGCCCGCTGGGAGCTGGACGCCGAGGACAAGAAGGGCTCCTTCCTGATCAAGCCCTACAAGCCCACCTACATCCTGCTCGGGCGCGTCAGCAATTCGCCAAACGCCCAGCCTAGCTCTGCCAATCCGTCGAATTCAGTGGCCACGCCGATGGACGTGAACGCGGTCGAGTCGAAGTACCAGATCAGCTTCAAGACCAAGCTGTGGGAAGGCCTGTTCGGTCGCCACGGCGACCTGTGGCTGGGCTACACGCAGCAGTCCAGCTGGCAGCTCTACAACAAGAGCGACTCCTCGCCCTTCCGCGAGACGGACTACGAGCCCGAGCTCATGGCCGTGTTCCGTACCAACCTCGATGTCGGCGCCGGCTTCCAGCTGAAGATGATGTCGGTCGGCCTTAATCACCAGTCCAACGGACGTGCGCAGCCCCTGTCGCGGAGCTGGAACCGGATGACCGCCCAGGTCGGTATCGAGCGGGGCGACTTCGCGGTGATTCTGCGTCCCTGGCTGCGTTTCAGCGAAAAGGCCAGCAACGACGACAACCCGGACATCACCCGCTACCTCGGCCATGGCGACATCCAGGCCATGTGGAAGCTTGGTGATCACGGCATCGGCCTCAACCTGCGCGGCAATCTGCTCGACAATCGCGGCTCCGCGCAACTGGACTGGAGCTTTCCGATCCACCGCAACCTGAAGGGCTATCTGCAGCTGTTCAGCGGTTTTGGTGAAACGCTGATCGACTACAACCATCGCCAGACGACCTTCGGAGCGGGCGTGTCGCTGGTGGACTGGATGTAGGGCGCGTGAGAAATTGCAAACGGGATTTGCTAACATCATGCTCTCCCGGTCTTTCTGCCGCAATGCCAGTCACGATGGAGGTTTCCGTCATGCCCCTGAAGAGTTCGTCGATACAGCCATCGAGGGTGTTTTGCTGTCGGGTGGAAGCCTGAGCCGATGGTGAGCCCGTTCAAACTGAGCGTTTGCCCGCACGACACGGCCAAGAACCTGCTTGGCTGGTTCACCCTCAACACCTACCTGCAACGCAATCTCGGTACCGGCATCCATTTCGAACCGCAGGACAACTTCCTGGTCGAGCGCCAGGCGGTGCTCGACGGGTCTTTCCATGTGGTTTATGCCAACCCCTACAGCGTGCTGTGCTTCGCCCGCGAGAGGGGTTTTGTGCCGGTAGCCCGACCGGCCGGGGTAGTGGATGAGGCCGTGCTGGTCCGCAAGGCGGGTGCGGTGGCGGCGGATGGCCCGCGCATTGCCAGTGCGACCGACAAGCTGGTGATTCACGAGCTGGGGCTGGATGTGCTGCGTGGGCTGGATATCGATGTGGCCACGGCCACTTTCAGATTCGTCGGCAATCACCTGAATGCGGCCAAGGCGGTGCTGGAGGATGTCGCCGATCTGGGCTTCGTCTTCAACGAAACCTGGGACGGCCTCGCCGCGGCGACCCGCGCCCAGCTCGAAGTGGTGGGCGAGAGTCGTGGCGGTCGGGCTTTCCACTGCTTCATGGTGTCGCCCGAATGGGCCGACAAGCGCGAGACGGTCCAGCGCATCCTGTGCAACATGCACCTCGACCCGTCCGGCAAGCGGGTCCTCGACGACCTGCATTTCGAGCGCTTCGAGCCGGTCGGCGAAGAAGTGCTGGCGCCGCTGGCGGCCCTGGTCGGGCCGCCAGGCTAAGCGAACTGCCGCCCGAAGCGCCCCATTCCCAGCGCAAACACGCAGACGCCCAGCGTGCCCATCGCCAGCACCGAATCCCACAGCAGGTCCATGCCGGCGCCCTTCAGCAGGATGCCGTAGGCCGCATCGAGGAAGTAATGCAGCGGCGAGATGTAGGCCAGGATGCGCATCCAGTCGGGCATCGCTTCTGGTGGCGTCCATGCGCCGGAAAGCAGCAGCATGGGCATCAGGATGACCACCGTGAGCATGCCGACCTGGGCCAGGTTGCGGGCCGCGGTGGCGGCCAGCAGACCGAGGCCGGCGGTGGTGAACACGTAGAGCGCGGTGATCAGGAAAAAGGTGAGCAGGCTGCCGCGCATCGGTACGTGGAAAACCGGGCCGAGGATGCCGAAAAGGGCGATGGCGCTGCCGGCAAGGATCACCAGCGTCATCGCAATCACCTTCGGAAAGAGGATCTGGAAGGACGTCAGCGGCGTGACCATCAGTTGCTCGATGGTGCCGCGCTCCTTCTCGCGCACCATCGCCGCCGCCGGCAGCAGGATGGCGAAGAGGGTGATGACGGTGAGCAGTTCCGAGATACCCATGAACCAGGCGTCGTTCTGGTTGGGGTTGTACCAGATGCGCATGTCGGCCTGCAGGACCGGGCCGGCAATGCCCCCCGCGCCACCCAGGCCTTCACGTTGGGCGGCGGCTTCCAGCCCGTATTTGCCGACGATCTGTGCCCCGTAGCTCGAGGCCAGAAAGCCGAGCACCGAGTTGGAGGTGTCCACCTGCAGCTGCACGCTGACTTGTTCGCCCCGCTGCAGGCGTTCCTGGAAGCGTGGCGGGATGTCGAGCACCGCCATTGCCCCCGCATCGTCGAGCAGGGTGATGCTGTCGCGCGCGGCGGCCAGCTCGCCGATGGGCCGGAAGTAGGGTGGCTGAAAGCGGCTCGCCAGCTCCCGCGAGGCCGCGCTGCGGTCGCCGTCCAGGGTGGCGATGGCGGCGTTTTTCAGCTGCATGCTGACGCCCGAGGCGGCGATGTAGATGTCGCCGGTGAAGCTGTACAGGAAGAAGACCATCAGCGCCGTGTCGCGAAAGAGCTGGAGGAGTTCCTTCCAGGTCATCACGCGCAGGCGGCGCAGCCCGGCCAGCGAAAAGAGTCCGCCGTTCATGATTTTGGCCGCTTGGAAAACAGCAGGTAGCCCAGCCCGAACAGGCTGCCGGCGTAGGCCGCCAGCACCAGCACGTCGGGCCACAGGGCGCGCCAGCTGACGCCTTTGAGAAAGCTGCCGACGACGATGTTGGTGTAATACATGGTCGGCAGTGAGTGGGCGATGGCCGAGGCGCCAGGCGACAGGGAGGTGAGCGGCAGCAGCATGCCCGAGTAGAGCACCGCTGGAATGATGCTGACGATGCTGGCGACAATCATTGCCGCCACCTGGGTTTGCACCAGCATCGAGATCACCAGCCCGATGCCGGTGGTGCAGATCACGTAGAGCAGCGTGGCGAAGGCGAAGAAGAATGGGTCGCCCTTGAAGGGCGCGTCATACAGCCACACCGCCAGCGCCCACAAGACCATCGCGTTGGCGATGGAGATGAACACGTAGGGCGCCAGCTTGCCGAGCAGGAACTCACCCGGCGAGACGGTGGATGAGTAGATGTTGAAGATGGAGCCGGACTCCTTCTCGCGCACCACCCCCAACGCGGTGAGGAAGGGCGGCGACAGCATCATGATGAGCATGATCAGCTTTGGCGCCAGCGACCAGATGCTCTTCACGCTCTGGTTGTAGAGGTAACGTACTTCCAGCTTTACCGGCTGGACACGGCGTCGCGCTTCGTCCAGCGGAATGCCGCGCCCGCCAGAGAGGGCGCGGGCCATGTTGTCGAGGCTCACCGCGCTGTTGATGGCCACCACGTAGCCCTGGGTGGTCTGGGCACGCATCGGGAAGGTGCCGTCGATGAGCACCTGAACCGGTGCCGGTTCTCCGCGCGCCAGGTGTTCGTCGAAGCGTTCGGGGATTACCAGAGCCATGCGGATCCGGTTGTCGGCGAGCAGGCCGTCCAGCGCACGGGCGTCGCCGGCGTAGCCCTTGAAGTCGAAATAGCGCGACGAGATGAAGCGGTAGGCGTAGTCGCGACTGGCCGGGCTGCGGTCGTGATCGACCACCGCGAAGGGCAGGTGCTCCACGTCGAGACTGAGGCCGAAGCCGAACAGCAGCATCAGCATGGTCGGGACGATGAAGGCCAGGGCAAAGAACAGCCGGTCGCGGACGATCTCGCGCCATTCCTTCCACGCCAGGGCGACGATGCGCTTGCCGTTCATGGTGTCCTCCGCTGGGCTTCTTCGAGGGCGGTGACGCGCTGGACGAACACGTCTTCCATCGACAGCGGGCGCAGCACCACCGATTGCACGGCCACGCCGGCGCGGGCAAGCAGGGCTGGCAAGCGCGTCCGGTCGCCTTCCGCGTCTTCCGACAGCAGGTGCACCGCGCGGCCGTGCAAGGTGGCGCTGGCATGGCCGGCCGCACGCAGGGCGGCCTGGGCCGAGGCGGGGCGGTCGACGCGCAGCTCGAGGAGCTGGCCAGCCTCCTGTGCCACGGCTGCTTTCATGGCTTCGGGCGAGGCGTCGGCAACCACCTTGCCGGCGAACATCAGGGCCAGGTGGTCGCAGTGCTCGGCCTCGCTCATGTAGTGGGTCGTGACGAGGATCGCCACCCCGTCATTGCGCGACAAGTGAAAGAGAATGTCCCAGAAGACCCGCCGGCCAATCGGATCGACACCCGAAGTGGGCTCGTCGAGAAACAGTACCTGCGGCCGGTGCACCAGTGCGCAACCAAGAGCCAGGCGCTGGCGCAGGCCCATGGGCAGGCGGCCGGCGGCATCGTTCTCGAAACCGGCGAGGCCGGCCATACCGATCACCCACTCGGCGCGGCGCTTGCCCTGCCGGTCGTCGAGCCCGTAGATGCCGGCGTAAAGGCGGATGTTCTCGACCACTGACAGGTCGTGGTAGAGCGAGAAGGCCTGGCTCATGTAGCCGATGCGCTCCTTGATCGCAAGCCCGGCGCTGCGCATGTCGGCACCGGCCACCCGACCGCTGCCGGACGACGGCTTGAGGATACCGGTGAGCATCTTGATGACGGTGGTCTTGCCGGCGCCGTTGGCCCCGAGCAGACCAAAGATCTCGCCCTGGGGAACGCTGAAATTCACTGCATCGGCGGCGCGGAAGGCGCCAAAGACGCGAGTCAGGTCGCGGGCTTCGATGGCGAGGGCGGGCGTCTGGCTGGTTGCCACTGCGGCGGGTGCGTCGTCGTCCTGCAATTGCGTGTCGAGACGGGCACCCCGTTGGCGCAGCATGGCGACGAAGACATCCTCCAGTTCCGGCTCGCGGGCGAACCAGTCGGTGGCGGGTATTCCGGCAAGCGCCGCATCGACACCGGCCCGCGCACCAGCCGCATCGACCCCGTCGGCGAAGACGCGCAGCCAGCGACCCATTGCCTCGGTCTGCGGAAAGGTGGCCTTGAGGCGCGGCAGAGCGGTGGTCTGGGGTTCGGCGCGAAACAGGGCGAGGGTGCCGGGCACGCGGGCGACCAGTTCGGCCGGCGTGCCTTCGCCCATGACCTTGCCTTCATGGAAAAGCGACACGCGATGGAAGCGGTCGGCCTCGTCGAGGTAGGCGGTGGATACCAGCGCGGTGATGCCCTTTTCTTCGAGCAGCTTGCCGAGGATGGCCCAGAAGTCGCGGCGCGATACCGGATCGACGCCGGTGGTGGGCTCGTCGAGGATCACCAGGTCCGGCTCGTGGATCAGCGTGCAGACAAGGCCGAGCTTCTGTTTCATGCCGCCGGAGAGCTGGCGCATGGGGCGGTCACGGAAGGTATCGAGGCGGGTCATCTCGAGCAGCAGGCGCTTGCGCTCGGCGAGCTCGGGGCCCGGCACCAGGCGCAGGCGGCCGAAAAAATCCACGTTCTCGTCGATGGACAGGTCGGGGTAGAGATTGAGGCCAAGGCCCTGCGGCAAAAAGCCGATGCGGTCCTTGACCTTTTCGGCGGCGCGCGCCGAGTCGATACGGGTACCGAAGACGTCGACCGTGCCGCCGTCAAAGGACAGTACGCCGGCAATGGCCTTCATCAGGCTGGATTTGCCGGCCCCGTCAGCGCCCACCAGACCGTATATTTCACCGCGCTGCACGGTGAGCGCCAGGCCGTCGGCGGCGAGCCGTTTGCCGTAGCGCTTGGTGAAGCCGGCAACCTGGATGGCGGGTTCGGAGGGGGACATGCGCTTCAGTCCGGGCCGCTCACCATTGCGGTACCTGCCAGGGCACGCTGTCTTTCCAGCGAATCACCGCGTCGGCAGGCACGCCGGGGGACAGGCGGCGTTGGGGGTTGGCGTCGAAGTAGAGTTTTACCGCGTAGGTCAGCTTGACGCGCTCGTCGGGGGTTTGCACTTCCTTTGGCGTGAATTCGGCTTGCGACGAGATATAGCGCGTTGTGGCGGCAAATTCCTGGCCGGGGAAGGCGTCGGTATACACCTTGGCCGGCAGGCCGAGGCGTAGCTGGCCGATCAGCTTTTCGGGTACGTAAACCTTGAGGAAGAGCTTGTCGAGGTCGACCAGGTCGAACACCGGTGTGCCGGCCGCGACCATCTCGCCGGCTTCGCGCAGGCGGCTCATGACCACGCCGCCGATGGGCGCGCGCAGGGTCAGGTCGTCGACCAGGCTGGCAACTTCCTGCGCGGCGGCTTCGGCCTGGTGCAGGCCGGCTTCCAGGGCAGCGATGTCGTTGTCGCGGGCCTTGACCTTGTCGTCACCGAGGCGGGACGAGCGCACGGCCTGCTCGGCCTGGCGCAGATCGGCGGCGGCGGCGGTGTGGGCAAGGCGCATCTGCTCGGCGCGGCGCGGCTCGACGGTGCCGCGCTCGGCCAGTTCGTCGAAGCGCTTCGCATCCCTGGCGGC
>APMI01085777.1_pt1 | contig 11134 bp, 11 predicted proteins | sample 667938 | NCBI WGS metagenome assembly APMI01 (sample SAMN01084076, study PRJNA167559) | wastewater metagenome | biome: Wastewater | place: Denmark: Ejby Moelle, Odense | collected 2011-11-28 | reverse complement strand
CCGGGATGGCGTTGCACGATGGCCAGTGCCTTGCTGCCTCGCGAGCCGCCTAGGTCGATCAGCCGGTCAAACCGGCCCCGTTCCATATCGGTGGCAAACCCGTTGCCGGCCAGGCTTTCGACGCTATCCATAGCGCCCGAGAAAAGCCGGTCGAAATCGGCATGATGGTCGAGATAATCGAACAGTTCCTCCTCATGGGCGAGCAGGAAGGGCGGCGTGCCGCTGCGGATGCCGGCTTCTAGTTGCTCGAACCAGGGGCGGCTCATGGTTTCGGAGTTGTGCAGCAGGATCATGGCGCGAACGCTGTGCGGATCGTCACTGTGCAGGTAATGGGAGAGCTTGTTGTTGCGGAAAACCATGGGTGCCGTTTCTTCGAATACGCCAATTGCTGCGAGCAGGCGCATCAGGCGTCCGAGCGCATCGCCACTTGCACCAAGGCGCCCGGCGAGTTCAGCTGCGCTCAGGCACTCTTCCCCAAGATGCGTGGCAACATCGAGTCGCGCTGCCACGAAGAGCGCCCGCGATTGCCAGTAGGCAGAACCGATCTGGACGAGCCGGAAAGGCGCAGGCGTCAGTTTGCCGGGAATCGACTGCAACCAGGCGCCGAATTTCATGGCCTTGGCGAATCGGCGTACCGCTCCGGTATTCATTTGCAGCGTCATGGTTTTTCTCCTTCCTTGCCAGAGACAGACGGCGCCAGGCCGGCGGCGAACAGATGGCCGTTGAACGCTGCCAGGTTATGCAGAAAGGCCTCGTCCATGGGACGCTCCATCTGTTCCTCGAAGATTTCCTTGAGCAGCATGGGTGTCATGGCCAGGCTGACAAAGGCCAGGCGCAGGATGTCAGGATCGATGGCCGCTGCGATCTGCCCGTGCGTCTTTAACTCGGCGACCTTGCCTGCGCCGCGGGTGCGTCCGCGCTCAAGTAGCTGTTGGATGAAACGGCGGCCCGGCCCGTGGCGGAGTGCTAGCACCTTGAGAATCAGCTTAGGGAATTCCGGGCGGGCCGACATGGTCCGGTAATACAGTCCGAGGAAATCCGCGAAACCGGCCGTCGAGGCGAGTAGCTGCCCATCAAGAACGTCGAGCAGCGGGCTCAGGGTCTCGCGGATCATCTCCTCGTAGAGCCCTTCCTTGCTGCCGAAGTAGTAGCGGATCATCGACACGTTGGCGCCAGCGCATTCGGCAATGCGGCGGGTGCTGACCTTGTGATAATCGTTAGCGAGGAAGCAATCCAGCGCCGCCTTGATCAGGCGGCTGCGAAGGGGGGCGTTAGCGTTGGATGTTTCCACGATCGGCTCGACTGGTTTTGATGACGGTCAGGTTAGCAGCCGTCCAAGTGCGATCGGTAGGATTATCGTCAATCAATTATGGGGAAATGATTGGTTTTGTCAGGGGTATCGACCATTGCGAAGAAAATGACCGAAGCCGGGCGTTGCTGCAAGACAATATCGTGAGCAGGTTATTTGCTATTGATCGGCGTTCAGGGCCAATAGATATTGTCGGCACGCTAAACGCAGCATCTCGAGGTTTGCGTAATCTGGATCAGACGATTGGTTACTATGCCGAATAGCTGACCCACTGGGGATAATGGCAAACGGAGTGGTGTAGGGAAGTAGCTCGAATTTCCGCTGCGGCTGTTCAGCGGTTGTTCATGAAATGCAGCTTCACCGTCCGCTCTGGCCGACTTTGAGACGGGACTATGCCTTCGACGGAGCTGTGATGGATGGGCCATTTGTCTAATTGTTTAGTAGTCTTTTGGGTTTTCGAAATCGACCATCTAAGACAAGCTCGATCCCAGGTAACCCCGTCATGCCCCCTATCTTTCCTCTGTTGCGTAATCTGGAGACCAGTGCCATGAGGTGGCAGTCGGAAATTGTCACTTGGTTGGCGTCACTGCCGGTCACTGATTCGACTGACCGTTGATCTACAAGCAAGTATCCGTATTGTTATAAAGGCGTGAATGAGCCACGATATCGAATTGCTATAAGGCGCCAAGTCAGCATTTTAAATCAACAAGTATTTGGGGCTGGGTAACGTGAATTCAAACTCCATGCAGCGGAAGTCGTGCTTACTGATGTAAGTATCCATGTGTTGAAGACGTTCCAGATTGCTTCCCCACCAGATCAAGAGTGATCGGGTCTGAAATTCGTAGAAAGTGTTGTGCGGCGGGGCAAGTTTGTATTTTTTCGTGACCAGCGAATCAATAAACTCGGGCTTGAACTCCGAGTACGCTTTTGCAAGTTTTGCAAATGTGTACTGAAGTCCGCTGATTTTCACCGGATAGAGTGTCCAGATATCCTCAAGAATGCTGTTCAACTTAACTGTTCGTTCCTGGGCGCTCATTTCCGCTAGGGATGGGAACAGGTACTCCTGCTTGCCGGTAAAGGTTCGCAAATCACTGAGCAATCTTTCGCAGGTAGGCGAAATCCATGAGAAGTGGCGATACGGCGTAAATTCAAAGGAACGCTGAAGTGGGGTTCTTGTTGGATAACGTTGCTTGCCGTGGCAAAGCTTGGCTCCCTCGATGTCAGACCATTTTGCGGTAAGCAGATCTTTTGGCCGGGCAGGAAGGGCCAACATCAATAGGATCGCTAGTTGGTATTCTTTGGCAATGCCAGCAAACGTAAAGCAAAGATAGCGAATAAATTGCCAGCAATGAGCTTCAGTATGAAGGTAGAAACGCTCGTCTTCTTCGTTGCTATGTTTCGCCTTGCGGCGAACTTTTCCTTCTAGTGCAGTGATCTTCTCAGCCGGAAGCTCCGCTACTCGCGCTGCTTCAATTTCCTCGAAGAAGCGGCGCATGTTTATGCGAACCTCTTCGATTGGGGTTTCGGGGTGAGTGCCTACTTGCTTTGAGCGATACAAACCGTTTTTACGGTATCGCGCTTCGAAGATTCGTCGCCCCTTTTTGACCTTGAGTCGAAGCCCATCCTCAATAACGAGGATCGAACCTTCTTTCAAATCGGTATCGAGTTTGCTCAGGTCGTCCAAGGGCGGGGATTTCTTAGGCATCGGGGTCTCCGGGGGCTGTGAGATCAGGTAGGGATTATTCTACAAGACCCATAAAGAACCCAACTATATTTGCCATCAGACCCATCTATAAACCCGAAAATTTATATAACGACCCACTTGAAACCCAATTAGAAATACAGAAAAACAGTGTAGAAACGCGTTGTTTTTCTAGAACCCATCGGGTCATATACATATATTTCATTAAATTATAGGGTTTTCGTGGTTGAGGCGTAAAACCCGTGGCGCTTTGTTGTGGGCTCTCTTGCTTCTTGCTCAGCGAAATGCTTTCACCTATTGGGGCGAATCGATGCTCTTTAGAGGGGCAGGCTGTCCTATTCTGCTTATTAGGTTGCCTGCCCAGGGTTGAAGAGCGTAACTACCGATTGCGGGCTTTGCGCCTGTCTTCGCACAGTTGTTCTTTTTCTTCCTCACTCATCCGCTGCACGCCCAGTCGTCCCAGGTGGCGTTCAGGTTGACGCTCGATGCCACGTTCTCTATGGCTGCGATGATCGACACGTTCCTCGAATCCAGCTTGTTCTAGTGCTTCATTGTTGATATCTGCCCAAAGCTTTCGAATCCCCTGAGTATGATGTTTGAGCTCAGTTCGGCTGCTCGCACCATTGAGCTTTTGACATCCTCCTAATTTTGGATTCGTCGGGTTGAATCGCCGGAAGAACTGTTCCGGAGGGCGTTCAATCCCGTCTGGCATCCGATCGCATACCATGATGTGGGCGTGAGGCTGACTAATTCCCGCCAACGAAGATAATGGCTCATGGACGGCGTATTGGTAGGGCTTAGCTGCTGCATGGCGCTCGACAAAAGCTGAAATCATGCTCAGATGCTCGGATGTTGAGAGTTCGTTCGGCAAGCTGACTTCGAGCTCGCGATAAACAGCCGCATTTGCGCGTTCGTGTTTATCTGCTTGTCGCCAAAATTGGATGGGGTCGTCATTTGCCCAAGTGGGCAAGTTGCCATGTCCTTGGGCGATCAAGTCGGCTTCTTCTAATTCCTTGGCGAATTTGCCTTGTCGGGCGATGTAATTTGCATGCTTTGCAGCGTTTCCCTTTTTGCTGCTCTTGATCGAGAGATGATAAGTAGCCATTGTTTGCTCCAATGAATAGCAAGGTTGTGGTGAATGGCCTTGCTGGTTGCGGATTGGAAGCAGGGAATGGCAGAGTATTGAGCTCGGCAAGAGAAACTTAAAGTGCGCATCCATTAGCTATCTATTGTCTAAGCTAATGAATATGTTGAGTTAAGTGCTTATTCCTCTGCTTCTATAACATACGCAGTGGAGTAAAAAATTACACAGCATGATGAGGGAGATGGCATCTAGCCATCGACGTACGAGAAAGCAATCGTCAAAGCTGTCCGGTAAGATCGGTGTTTTCTTGAGGATGAGACTGACATGGCTGTTCATGATCGAAACAACGGCACGCATACCGTAGTCATGACCATTGCGGTGCCGAGAGAGAAGTTCTGGCACTGTTTGACGAACAGCGATATGTTGAAGCAGTGGTATTCCCAACTACCTTGGCAAGTAAAACAAGTAGATATGGATGTTCGCCCTGGCGGGGTACAGACCATTACCCTGTCTGGCCCCGATGGGAAAAGGCAGACCGTGACCGAAGTCTTTCTTGAGGTGATCGAGGGGCAGAAATTGGTTTTTACCGACGCGTTTGAGAAGGGATGGGTTCCTTCATCGAAGGCGAGCAGGGTGACAGAGTTACAGCTTGAGACGGTTCCGCAAGGCACTCGCTTGTCACTCAGCGTTGCGTATTGGAACCAGGCCGACTTGGAGTGTCAGGACAAGAATTTTGATGAAGGTTGGCATCAAGCTGTTGGCAGGATTGAAGAGCTTTGCCGAGGCCTCTAATTGGCTCTGGTTGGAGGAAGGCAACTGTATCTCCTTGGCTGTGAAGAACTGAAACTTGGCCTTTACCGCAATTTGCCAGCATCTGCCTGATGAGCCGCAATGCGACGGATTATGTTGAAAAACTCGGTCTTTTTAGCGGCTTGTGGAGCACGCAGAAAATCGACGTTCATAATCACTCTCTATGGAATGATTGCATTCTCGGGTACATCAAACTGACCCATGAAAATGGGCCCAAAAATCAGCTTTTGAGTTTTTCATCACAATCGTTAAGCTGCTGTCGTCGCAATTCAGCATGCGGCCGCTTAAATGCAATACTGGGATAAGAGCGGCTAGTGAACAAAGGCCTGTCCCACGTATTGATACTCGCGCGTCATTGCTGCTAATCTCAGCATAATAATGCATGCAGGCCAGCGACAAGCCTGGCACTGACACGGGGAGTAGGGGCATGGAGTATATGATTTGCCGATGGTCGGCCGCCTTTGACTGCGCGATCCTAGAGCTGTGCGTATGACTACCTTGGTCAAGCACAGCGCGGCCGGGCCGTATCTTGGGTTTGCATTGCAGCCTGTTCGACTGTGTTATCACCTTCTTTGCAGTCCGCTGGATTCAAGCGTGTCACTTGAGTTGCTGGATGACGTTGCCGTCCACTACGCCGACGGAACGTTACTCTTGGAACAATGTAAAAGCGCTCTGTCCCATAACGCTCTTTCTGACTGGTCTGAAGATCTTTGGAAAGCGTTGGCGAACTGGATCGACTTGGTTGCGTCGGGTGAGGTAGCCCTCGCCAAGACCTCGTTTCAGCTCTATGTGACACCTCCGCGAGCTGGCAAGGTTAGCTCGACTATGCACGCCGCCAGCGAGCCACTGGACGTACACGCGCTTGTCAAGGAGATCGAGAAGAAGCTGAAAGCGCGCGCGCAGCCGCCCAAGTGTATCGCTCACGTTCAGAAGTTCTTAGATTCGTCCGAGGCACAACGCGACGCGCTCATCTCACGATTCTCCATCGCCAGTGTTGACGCCGATCCGATTGCGCCCTTACGCGTCCTACTGGCCCCCGCAGTCCCCATGGCATCCATCGATGTCATCTGCCAGTCGGCCATCGGAATTGCCAAGGAGTGGGCTGACCAACGCATTCGCAAGGGCATTCCTGCGCAGATCAGCGTCGCCGAGTTCCGAAGGAATTTCCACGCCTTTGTTCAAAGGAACAACCTTCCTGGCTATCTTCCCTCATTCACCGTAGCGCTGAGCCCGGCAGAAGCGAAAGTCGTCTTGAAAAACCGCCCCGTCTTCATCAAGCAGTTGCAGTTGATTGAGGCAACGGAAGAGCAGCAGCTTCGTGCGGCCAGCGATTTCATGCGGACATCGGGCGACAAGGCGACGTGGGCAGAGCAAGGGCTCGTCTACGACGGAAGCTTTGACGACTGGGAAGATTCGCTGCTGCGGCGGCATGCTGCTATCCAGGGTGAAGTGGAGGACCTTTTCGCAGACAAGACGGAGGTTGTTCAAGGGCGGACGGTCTACAACCGGTGTTCTGTACTTGATGTGCCGCTTGATAGCCGTGCGTTGCCAGGACACTTCACCCACGGGGGCTTCAACGATTTGGCCGAAAGGCGATTGCTTGGCTGGCACGCCAAGCACGAAACCCTGCTGGACAAGGAGGAGGAACAATGACCGAGGTTGGCCGACCGGTTCGATTGAGCGAAGCCGCTATTGTCCAAAACGAGGCGTTGGGGGCCTATGTGTTGTGGAAGTTCGGATTGGGATTCCAAGAGCGTGATGGGCAGGCGGCTACGCTGCCTCTTGCGTTCCTTGTTTTACCGCTGATTCTGCACGCCCCGACTTTGGAGATGGTGTTGAGCACGTACAAGGCCTCTGGCCTGCACCTGTTTGTAGGCAAGCTGGGTGAGCAGCGAGAGGACCTCATTGCCGTCCATGGCCGAGCGTTCTCGCTACGTCAACTCAGCCTTGAGTCGCTCATGCGCGCCGAACAGTCTGGCCTGATTCATATCGACCCGACGACGGCAACAATGTGGGCCGTAGGTCCTTACGACGACCAGGCAGCGCCATCGCTCCCTGAGCGCATTCGTCGAATCGCGCCGGCATCCGAGAAGGTCGGGTATTGGTTCGCCGGCCTTTCCGATCAGCAAGTGGCCCATACCCTCAGAGTGGAGTTCTGATGTACTTTCAACTGCGACAAGTCATCTTATGGCCGCGACGTGGCGGCGAGCCGCGGATCGTAAAATTCGAACCCGGCATGGTCAACGTCATCAGCGGCGCATCTAAGACCGGCAAGTCTTCGGTCATCCCGATCATTGACTATTGCCTTGGATCCGATAAGTGTGCGATCCCGGTAGGCGTGATTCGAGAGACCTGTTCGTGGTTCGGTGTACTGATCGACACTGTTGAAGGTCAGAAGCTCCTTGCGCGTCGGGAGCCTGGCGAGCTGAAGAGCTCCGGCGAAATGTTCCTTCTTGAAGCGCCGGAGATTGAGCCGCCGCAAGAAATACAGGCCAAAAACCAAAACGTCGAGCATGTGAAGGCAGTTCTGAACCGGCTGGCAGGGCTGTCGAACCTCCAGTTCGAGCCCGGCACTGAAGATCGCTTCAAGTTTCGTCCGAGCTTTCGCGACTTGATGGCCTTCTTGTTCCAGCCGCAAAACATTGTCGCCAACCCAGACGTGATGTTCTTCAAGGCTGACACGACGGAACATCGCGAGAAATTGAAGACCATCTTTCCCTACATCCTCGGAGCGGTAAGTCCTGAGTTGCTACAGGCGCGCCACGAGCTAGACCGTATGCAGAGAGTTCTCAGACGTAAGGAAAGCGAGTTGAAGGCTCGAAGGGACTCGGGGGCAGCATGGCAGCGTGAGGGCTTCGCCTGGGTACGCCTTTCGATTGAATACGGGTTGCTGCCGCCACACATAGTTGTCCCTAACGATTGGCCTTCCACAGTTGACTTGCTGCGCGCTGCGTTGCAGAGCGACGCCAGATCTGCAACACCCTCGCTGGCATCGATGGACGTCATCATGACCAGGCTCGCGGAGTTGCGCACAGCTGAGTCCAATCTGGTGGCGAATCTCAATCAGTCAAGACAGCGGCTACATGAGTTGCGGCGACTGGACGAAAGCAGCGATGCCTATGGCAACGGCCTGCGTATTCAGCACGACCGACTGGGTCTGTCTTCATGGATTCGCAGTCTGTCGTTGGCTCAGCCGGTGGCTGTTCTGGAGCCAAGTGAGGCCGGCCGCGCCAGAATCGATCAGTTATGTGAGGCGCTAGAGGAAGTCGAATTGCGCCTGCGATCCCACCCCGGCGTCGCTGAGTCGCTAGGACGAGAGACGCTTCGGCAGCGCGAAACGGTGGATGGCGTGCTGGGGGAACTCGCGGCAGTGCGTCAGGAAATCCGCTCCCTGGAAGGTAAGTCCGAACAAGCACGAAAGGTTACTACTCGCGGTGAAGAGATCTCGCGATTTCTCGGTCGTCTTCAGGAGGCGCTGCGCCTGTACGAGACGGCGGATACCTCGTCGGCCCTCGGCGAAGAGATTGCGGCGTTAAAGGCGCAGGTCGAAGCCCTCGCGAGGTTCATCTCCGAGCATGAGATTGGTCGGAAGCTTGAAAATGCCGTGAACACAATTCAGGAGATCTCAAGCCGCCTGATTCCACAGCTTGACGGCGAATGGCCAGACGCGCCAATTCGGTTAGTCATTCAGGAGTTAACGGTCAAGGTTATCAGAGGTACGCGGGACGATTACCTCTGGGAGATTGGCAGCGGAGCGAATTGGCTCGCTTATCATGTTGCGCTGACTCTGGCATTGCAAGGATACTTCCTTGGATTGCCTCATCACCCGGTTCCTGGACTCCTTATTTACGATCAGCCAAGCCAGGTTTACTTTCCCGCGCGTCGGTCCGAAAGTTCTACTGCCGAGGCGCCTGAGCCTGAATGGAAGAATGAAGATGTGGTAGCTGTGAGAAAGGTGTTCGCACTCTTCGATCACGTCATCAATCGTACCGATGGCCGGATGCAGATTATTGTTCTGGACCATGCGGACGAGGAGGTCTGGGGTGAGCTAGCAAACGTCCACCGGGTTGAGGTGTGGCGTGGAAGAGGCCTGGTGCCATCGGCATGGTATTCGCCATCTGAGACAGGTATGCAGTAGCGATACAACGAACGCATTAACACAACCAAGACGACGCTTGTGACCGTCTGCGCTTTGCTGAGCCGAGGGTCGCATCGATTCGATGTGTGGTACTCCAAAAAATCTACCAAAAGGGCAAGCATGCCGGTCATATCAGTCGAAGAACTCAAACAAGCCGTGGTTGGCGGTCGTATAGGTGCAATCTCCATCGATACGTCAGTTGTCGAACGTCATCAGTACGGCTTCGAGAGCGGCGTCCTAGCCAAGATGTCGCAGTTCAGCCGGGCTAATACGATGCATCTTGCTCTGGATATTGTCCTTCATGAATTACGTTCGCATCTGACAAAGGAGGCAGACCTTGTTCGTAGCCAGGTAAAGAACGCGCTGAAGCCGCTCGGCAATTCATGGGGCATCCACAAAGGCGTACGGGAAGAAGCGCTTCGCATCTTGTTTGGCGATCAGTCGTGCGACGCACGGACAGAAGAGCGTCTGCAGGAATTTCTCAACGACAGTTCAGCTACGGTACTCACATGTGCTGAGTTCGTTGGGTTGCCGGAAGTCGTAATGCGATTCGTTGAGACAAAGCCGCCATTTGGTAACAAGGAGGCAAAGAAGCACGAGTTCCCAGATGCCATAGCATTGCTGGCTCTTGAAGGATGGGCTATCAAGAATGGGACGGCCGCTATCGCTGTTTCTTCAGATGGAGACTGGAAGCGGTTCTGCCTAGAATCGGAACGCGTTTACTACGTCGACGACCTGGCGCATGCGTTATCGGTATTCCAGGCAGGTGCTGACGATGCCGCAGCGTTGTTCAAGAGCATGCTAGAAAACGGAAAAATCGAGGATCTCGATGTGATCGTTCTGGACGCTATTGCTGAACAGTCAGACAAGATCCGGATTGATTTTGAGGCGACAGCTAACTGGTACTACGAAGAGGAACTGGACCAAATCGAGGTCTCATCTGAGACACCACTTGCTGATCAACTCAACGCGTTCGATGTAGTGGAGTACGAGGATGACACTCTCGTGCTTCAAACTTCACTGACGATCGACGTCACTGCACATTTCATCGCCAGCTTCCAACATTGGGACTCCATCGATCGCGAATACTGTGGCATGGGGTCGGCAACGGTAAGCCAGATGGAAGCGCTCGACCTGGACCTCATCATCACAGTGCTCTTCGATAATGGAAGCGTAACAATCGACTCAGTTGAATTGCTCCCTGCAAGAACGACGATGGATTTTGGTGAAATAGAGCCCGATTGGATGAGCGATTCTGGTGACGAGCCTGATGAGGAGGAACCGGGCTAGGGTCGGTTCTAACGATCAGGCTCAGAGCAGCCGTGACATACTTCTACTCTTGGCCGAACGGAATAGAGCTTGCATTATGACTATAGAGCAAGCCTTTGATCACGTGTAATGAGACGGCATCGGTCGAGATCGCTAGGTGGAATTTCGGACGCCAGTTCGGTGCAACCATCGCCTCAGGCGCACCCCTATCAAAAAGCACGTAGTTCACGCCGCCTTGGCATTGCACCGATCGAAAGGCGATGCCGTCGAACGCCCACCTCTTGTCATAGCGAATAAACTCTGCCAGCGCCTGAGTCATCACATATTCCGTGTCACTAGCCCGGACTGGGCATGCAATCTCGTCGTGTAGATATTCTAAAAGCATTCTATGCTCGCTGCGTTTCTCGTAGCTGGGATCGAAGATGCTCAGAGGTGCGTGCCGCAGCCTGCGGCTCAGCATCGTGAAATCGAAGAGTTTCAAAGGTGCCGTGGACTGGAATCGCCCCACCACCACGGCATCCCCGATCGAAGGGCGAACCTCGGCGATGCACGTGTCGATTTCGCGGGAAACGTAGAGTAGTGGAACGCCGGCAGGGCTCATGCGGTTGTTGGCTGCTCTCTCCATGGGGGCGACACCCAGTGCAATGGCAGCGTTCTCCGCAAACGACCGTACCTCCAGTTCGCCGCTGGCAATGCGGGAACGATAGAAGAAAGTGCCAGTGTCGAGCGTGGTGACCAAGGCAGGTGTCCCGAGGTGCTCCGTAAGCGCCCGGCGAACCCACCTTGTTTTTCAGGGTGAGGTATTTGGCAGCCAGCGATGAG
>APMI01014057.1_pt1 | contig 11135 bp, 12 predicted proteins | sample 667938 | NCBI WGS metagenome assembly APMI01 (sample SAMN01084076, study PRJNA167559) | wastewater metagenome | biome: Wastewater | place: Denmark: Ejby Moelle, Odense | collected 2011-11-28 | reverse complement strand
CGCTTTTGCGTCTTGTTGATCACATAGACGCGGCCTTTGCGGCGCACGACCTGGCAATCGCGGTGACGCGTCTTCAGCGAGCGGAGCGAGTTGGCAACCTTCATGGTCGTCTCCCGATGTCGCGGCGCATCACGCGCCAGATGAAAACCCATGCCTTCCCAAGGAAAGCGGCGAAATGGTGGGCGGTACTGGGATCGAACCAGTGGCCACTACGATGTCAACGTAGTGCTCTACCGCTGAGCTAACCGCCCACGCTACCTGTGAGATTGCGCCCCGAACAAAAAGGACGCGGGGCGAAACCGCGTCGGTCCCGGGGGCTATAACCAGAGTCGCATCCGGGTTCAAGGGGTTTCGATAAGGCTTTCGACGGGCAGTTTTTTCCGACTATAACAAAACAGACAAGGAAGGCCGCCATGACCGAAACCTATCGTCTTTTCCGCCCCGCGCGGCAAGAAACCTCGGTGATCTTCGCCTCGCCCCATTCCGGGCGCGACTATCCGGCCGCCTTCATTTCCCGCACGATTCTGGACCTTCAGACCCTGCGTTCGTCGGAAGATGCCTTTATCGACGATCTGTTCCGCCCCGCCGTCGCCCACGGAGCGCCCTTGCTGGCGGCCCGTGTGCCCCGTGCCTTTATCGATTTCAACCGTGCCCCGGACGAGCTGGACCCCGCGCTGATCGACGGTATCGCCCGCGCGCCGCACAACCCGCGGGTATCCTCTGGTCTTGGCGTGATTCCCCGTGTGGTTTCGGGTGCGCGCGCCATCTATCGCGGAAAACTCACCCTGGCCGAGGCCGAGGCGCGAATCTCGGGCCACTGGACACCCTACCACCAGGCCCTGCGCGAGCTGATGGATCAGACCCATGCCACCTTTGGTCAGGCCATCCTGATCGACTGCCACTCGATGCCGCATGAGGCGTTGGAGGGGCAGTTGCGCCCAGGCCAGATTCGCCCCGATGTCGTTTTGGGCGACCGCTTCGGCGCCGCCGCCTCCAGCCTCATCGTAGCCCGGATTGAGGCCGCCTTTACCTCTGCCGGCTTGCGCGTGGCGCGCAACACCCCCTTTGCCGGGGCTTTCGTGGCGCAATCCTACGGTCGCCCCTCGGTTGGCCGCCATGTGATCCAGGTCGAGATAGACCGCCGCCTTTACATGGACGAGGCCCGGATCGAGCCGCATTCCGGCTTCGCCCGGTTCCAGCATCTGATCGAAGGTGCCATCGCCGCGATTGCTGCAATCGGCCGCCCAGCCAGCTCGGCCCTTGCCGCGGAATGATCAGCGCAAGCTGCGGCCCTTGATGATGGCCCCCGCGCCGAATTTGGCACGAATAGCATCGGTCGCCCGTTCCGCCTTGGCGCGTTGCCCTGCCTGCAGGTCCAGCAGGTCGCGCGACAGGTCAGCCTCTGCCTCGGGTGCAAGGTCGGAAATGCCGACGCCGATCAGGCGGAACGGCCCCGCCACTCCGGCATGGTCAAACAGGTCTTTGGCCGCGCGGTAGATCCGGTCGGTCAACTGGGTGGGGTCGGGCAGCGAATGGCGGCGGGTCACAAGCTGAAAATCGCCGCGCTTCAGCTTCAGCGTCACGGTGCGCCCAGACAGAGCCTTGGCCTTGGCGCGGTCGGCAACCTGTTCGGCCAGCCGCCAGATATGGCCATCCAGAAGCTCAGGATCGGCGGTATCCTCGAAAAACGTCGTCTCCTTGGAAATCGACTTCAGCGGCGCATCCCGGCTGACGCGGCGGCGGTCCTCGCCGCGCGCCAGATGGTAAAGGCGCTCTCCCATGTGGCCAAACCGTGCCACCAGATCCTGCCGGTCCCAGCGCAGAAGATCGGCGATCCCCCGGATGCCCGCCCTCTCCAGCGCGGCTTGCGTGGCTGTGCCCACCCCCCAGATGATCCGCACTGGCTGTCGCGCCAGAAAGGCGGCCGTCTCGGCCTGCCCGATCACCGAATAACCGCGCGGCTTATCAAGGTCAGAGGCGATCTTGGCCAGAAACTTGTTGTGCGACAGCCCGATCGAGCCCGTCAGGCCCAGTTCGTCCTCCATCCGCTTGGTCAGACGCGCCAGCATGATGGCAGGCGGCGCGCCATGCAGGCGGGTGGTGCCGGTCAGATCAAGAAACGCCTCGTCCAGGGAAAGGGGCTCGATGGCGGGGGTCAGTTCCTCCATCATGGCCCGGATGGCGCGGCTGGCTTCGGTATAGGCCTTGAAGCGGGGCCTCACCACCACCGCCTCGGGGCAAAGTTTCAGGGCCTGAAACATCGGCATCGCCGACCGCACCCCCTTGATCCGGGCGAGGTAGCAGGCTGTCGAGACCACCCCCCGCTGTCCGCCCCCCACGATGACGGGCTTGTCCCGCAGATCAGGGTTGTCGCGCTTTTCGACCGAGGCATAAAAAGCGTCGCAATCCATATGCGCGATGGATAGCTGGTCAAGTTCGGGATGCACGACAACCCGTGGCGAGCGGCAGGCGGGGCAACGTGTGCCCGTCTGGAAGGTTGTCAGGCAATCACGGCACAGGGCGGGCATGAGGGCAGGATAGCACGGCCATCCGGGCGGCGGGAGGGGCCGGTGCGCGAGTTCTTGCGCGCGGCGCTTTAACGGTGCAGCTTGGACTCAAGGGATTTTCAGGAGGTTCACATGCCGTTTGAGGGAATGAGCGGAGGCAATGCCGTATTTCTGGCGCTTGCCGTTCTTGTCATCGTTGCAATTTTCAAGGCAGTGCGGATCGTGCCGCAATCGGAAAAGTTCGTGGTCGAACGCTTCGGGCGGCTGCACGCGGTGCTGGGGCCGGGCATCAACTTTACCGTGCCCTTCCTTGACCGGGTGGCGCACAAGATCACCATTCTGGAGCGTCAGTTGCCCAACGCCAGCCAGGATGCAATCACCGCCGACAACGTGCTGGTCAAGGTGGAAACCAGCGTGTTCTACCGCATCACCGAACCGGAAAAGACGGTTTACCGCATCCGCGACGTGGACGGGGCCATCGCCACCACCGTGGCCGGGATCGTGCGGTCCGAAATCGGCAAACTGGAACTGGATCAGGTGCAGTCGAACCGCGCCCAACTGATCGAACGGGTACGAGAGCAGGTTACGGCCATGGTCGATGACTGGGGGGTCGAGGTGACGCGGGCCGAGATTCTGGACGTGAATCTGGATGAGGCGACCCGTGCCGCGATGTTGCAGCAATTGAACGCCGAGCGCGCCCGTCGCGCGCAGGTGATGGAGGCAGAGGGCAAGAAACGCTCGGTCGAGTTGCAGTCGGATGCCGAACTCTATGCCGCCGAACAGCAAGCCAAGGCCAAACGTATCACCGCCGATGCCGAGGCCTATGCGACCGCGGTCATCGCCGGGGCGATCAAGGAAAACGGGATCGAGGCAGCGCAATATCAGGTGGCGCTGAAACAGGTCGAGGCGTTGCAGGCGGTGGCGACCGGCAGCGGCAAGCAGACCATCCTGATCCCGGCGAATGCGCTGGAGGCATTTGGCGATGCGTTCAAGATGCTGAAGGGGAAGGCATAAGGTGATGTGGACGGTGTGGTGGGTCTGGATGGTTGCTGGCCTTGTGCTGGGGGTGCTGGAAATCCTCGCGCCCGGTTTCATCTTTCTGGGCTTTGCGATCGGGGCGTTCCTGACCGGGCTTTTGCTGATGCTGGGCGTTCTGGGTGGCAGCGTGCCGGTGCTGCTGGTGGTGTTCGCCGTGCTTTCTTTGCTGGCATGGCTGGTCTTGCGGCGCACGATGGGCGTGCAGAAGCATCAGGTGAAGATCTGGACCAAGGACATCAATGACCATTAAGCCCTTTGTCGGGGCGAAAGCGGCGCTGATCTGTCAGGGGCACATCTTGACCTATCTGCGCGATGACAGGCCTGGTCTGCCCTGGCCGGGTCTGTGGGACCTGCCGGGTGGCGGGCGCGAGGGGGGCGAGGCCCCGGTCGATTGCCTGATGCGCGAGCTGGAGGAAGAATTTGGCCTGCGCCTGCCGCCTGCGCGCCTGGTCTGGTCGCGCGCTCTGCCGTCGATGCAGGATGCTGCGTTGGACGGCTGGTTCTTCGCCGGACGTCTCATGCCGGAAGAAATCGCCGCGATCCACTTTGGCGATGAGGGCCAGCGGTGGGAGATGATGGCGCTTGACCTGTGGCTGTCGCGGCCCGACGCTGTGGGCCCGTTGCAGGCGCGCACCGCGCTTGCCCTTTCGGAGATACGACTTGACTGACCGCCTGCATACCGCCCTTGCCGTGATTGATGCCGCCAATGCGGCCGATCCGAACCTTGAGATGGATCTGCCCGCTGCCCTGCTTTATGGCCAACGCATGTCGGCCGAACTGGAGCGGTTATTTCCAGATGCCTCGGATGTGCTGAAGATTGCGGCGCGCGGTCAGCATGTGGAACGCTGGCTTTTGCCGCGCAGCGCCTACCCCGAGGGCAAAGCAGGCTATCTGGACTGGCGGCGCGAGCAGGGGCGGCGACACGGGTTGCGGGTCGCCGGGATCATGGCCGATTCGGGCTATGCGCCGACAGATTGCGACCGGGTCCAGGTGCTTTTGCGCAAGGAGGGCATCAAGCGCGACGCAGAGGTGCAGGCGCTGGAGGATGTGATCTGCTTCGTCTTCCTGCGCTGGTATTTCGAGGGATTCGCCAGCGGACGCGACAGGGCCGAACTTTTGGACATCGTGGCAAAGACGGCGCGCAAGATGTCGTCCGAAGGCCGGGCGCGGGTTCTGGCCGAGTTTCCGCTGCCCGAAGAGTTTGCGGCGGCGTTCCGCGCCTGATCATGCTGCCCCCTGCCCCAACGAGAGGGAGGGGGCGCAGCCGCCTACAGCGTCGTTACCGTGGTGGTAAAGCCCGCTGGAAGGCTCGCCTCCAGCAGTTCCAGATCGGACGAGCATTCCGCATATTGCGTGGCCATTCCGGGGGGGATGACAAAAGCATCCCCGGCAGAAACCTCGCGATCCGGTTCGCCCTTCGCCTTGAGGACCATCGAGCCTTCCAGAACGAAGGTGAAATGAATGTCGGTGTCGTGCATCGTGGCGGGCGGCACCCCCCCCTCGAACCGCGCCACCTGAATGTTCGCCACCCCCTTGGTGCCCGCCGCAATGCCAGTATCGCGGCAGGTGAAACCGGGAATGCGGAAGGGCTGCCAAAGCGCCCCTTCCTTGACATGATGGACGAACCGCTGGCCCTGCCATTCGCGCGCCGGATCGCCGCGCCCATTGGGCAGGGCGACCACATGGTCGATGGTGGTGATGTGTTCGGCCGGAACACCGATCTCGACCACCTCGATATTGGGCGAGGCGTGGCAGACGCGGTGGCGGATCTCGGGCGGCTGGATCACGCAGTCGCCTGCGTGCAGCCGCATCATCTCGCCCTGATCCTCATACAGAACATCGACCCAGCCACGATAGCAGTAGATCAGTTGGAACCCGACGGTGTGGTAATGCACCATGTCGGGCACCGGCCCGCCATCAGGAATGCGGATATGGCTGGCGATGATCGAGCCGCCCAGGCGGCTGGGAATCAGGTCGCGATAGTGCATCCCGGCCCGGCCAATCACCCAAGGGGCGGAATCGCGCAGCCGGCGGACGCCGAATTCATGCACAGTTTCGGGCTGCTCGACCCTTGGCGACAGGGGCACCACCTCGATCACGGTGCCGTTGGGGGCCGTCAGAGTGGACTGGCCATCGGCAAAGTCCGAAGGGTTGTCGGTCAGGATGCGGATACGACCGGGGGGCACTGCGGCACCCTTTTCAATCCGCACCCGCAGCCCGTGACCCGAGAGCGAAGCGACAGAAGGGTTGTCGGCGGGAAAGATGTTTTCCAGCCGCATTCCCAGAACCTTGGTGAAAAATGGCAGGTCGTTCCGCAGTTCCTGCGTTGGCAGCAGAACTTCGGCAAGGATCGGTTCAGACATGGGGTGACCTTTCAGGGCTGGATGGCGGGCGCCGAGGAAAGCACGAGGAATTCGGCTCCCTCGTCGGTTTCGGCCAGATAGGCGTGGGGGGTTGTGGCGTCGAAATACAGGCTGTCGCCGGTGGCCAACCGCAGGGGCGCGTGGCTGGCCGAATGCAGAACCAAAGGGCCGCGCAGGACATAAAGCCACTCCTCTCCCGCGTGCGCGGCAAGCCCTCCGGCCTGATCGAGGGTCAGCGCCGTGGTGCTGTTAAGGAACGGATGCATCCTTTTGTGCAGCAGATCGCCGTTCAGAACCTGCGCCTGAAGCCGTGAAGAGCTGTAGGTCTCCCCCTGCCCGGCAGGCGTATGTGAGCGGGCACCGGGCAAAAGGGCGGCACCTTCGGCGAACAGGCTGGAAATGTCGGTGCCAAGGCGCTGCGCCAGCCCGTAAAGATGCGGGGCCGAAACCTCTGACGCGCCGGTTTCGATACGCGACATCGTGGCCTCGGACACGCCGGTTGCCCGCGCCAGTTCGGCCAGCGACAGGCCGCGCTCAAGCCGCAGGGCACGGATTCGAGAGCCAAGTGGGGAGGTGGCAGCCTTCATGCAGCAAGAATGAATGATTCTTGCAAATTTGCAAGATCAGCTTTCAGCCCTCAAGATCGCCTCCAACGCCTGTCGATAACCGGGATAGGCCAGATGCACGCCCAACTCGCTCTTTATCCGATCGTTCCGCACACGTTTGGAATCGCTGTAAAAACTGCGGGCCATCGGGGTCATTTCGGCCTGATCGAAATCGACGGCGGGCGGTGGGGGCAGGCCCAGCATGTCGGCGGCAAAGGAAATGATGTCTTCCGGCGGCGCGGGTTCATCGTCGCAGACATTATAGACGCGGCCGGGGTTCGGATGGGTCATCGAGGCCATCAGCGTCGCGGCAATATCCTCGACATGGATGCGCGAGAACACCTGACCGGGTTTCAGGATACGCCGCGCAGTGCCGTTGCGCAGCTTTTCAAACGGGCCACGGCCGGGGCCGTATATGCCTGCAAGGCGAAAGATATGCACCGGCAAGCCAGTCGCCAGCCATTGCTGCTCGGCCAGCACGCGCTGGGTGCCACGGGCGTTCTGGGGCGCCACAGGGGTATCCTCATCGACCCAAGCCCCCTGATGGTCGCCGTAAACCACCGTGGTGGAAAGATAGCCGACCCATTCGGGCCGCGCGGTGGCAATCTGGCTGCCCGCCGCTTGCAGGAACGGGTCGCCCCCGGCATCCGGCGCGGCAGAGGCGAGGATATGCGTCGCGCAAGCCAACGCCGGGCCCAGATCGCCCGGCCAGATCAGCGGGGTCACCCCCTCGGCCCGCAGCGCCTGGGCGCGGCTGCGGGTGGTGCCAATGACAGACCAGCCCAGTGGCAACAGGCGGCGGGCAAGGGCGGTGGCGGAATAGCCGTGGCCAAGGACAAGCAAGGTTTTCATGCCCCGGTTATCCCCCGCCCGCTGGCAATGGGCAAGCGACTGACACCAAGACTTCACTTGCGCCGCAACGCCGATGCCGGTTTAGATGCCCGACCAAAGCGAGACGCAAGATGATGAACGACCAGCCCCAGCCGATCCTGACGCCCGATGCGATGGGCCATGACAGTTTTACCGATGCCGCCGCCGCCGTCGCGCGGCTGGAGGCGCTTTATTCGCAGGCGACGACCTTTCTGGCCCGCCACTTCAGCGCTGCCGTTACCGGTGGCAAACCCGCCCACCGCATCCGCGCCTTTTACCCCGAAATCCGCATCACGGTCACCAGCCATGCCCTCGCGGATTCGCGTCTGTCGTTTGGCCATGTGCCCGGACCCGGCACCTATGCCACCACCGTCACGCGGCCCGATTTGTTCCGCAATTACCTGATCCAGCAGATCGGCCTTCTGATGCAGAACCACGGGGTTCCGGTGGAAATCGGGCCGTCCGATACGCCAGTGCCGGTTCATTTCGCGGTGGCGGGCAATCCCGGCGTCTCGGTGCCGCAAGAGGGGGTGTTGGAGTTTTCATTACGTGACGTGTTCGATGTGCCCGACCTTGCCACCACCTCGGACGACATCGTCAACGGCGAGCGGTTGCGCAATGACGACGGCTCATTCCCGCTGGCCCCCTTCACCGCGCAGCGCGTGGATTACAGCCTTGCCCGGCTGGCCCACTACACCGCGACCGACCCGACCCATTTCCAGAACCACGTCCTGTTCACCAACTATCAGTTCTACGTCGATGAGTTCGAAGCCTATGGCCGCGCCGCGCTTGGCGACCCGGCGTCGGGCTATACGGCCTTTGTGGCGACGGGAAATCAGGTGATCACCACCCCCGAAGGCGAGCTTGCCTATATCGCCAAGATGCCACAGATGCCGACCTATCACCTGAAACGCGCCGACGGGAACGGGATCACGCTGGTCAACATCGGGGTCGGCCCGTCGAACGCCAAGACCGCGACCGACCATATCGCCGTGTTGCGCCCCCATGCCTGGCTGATGGTCGGCCATTGCGCGGGCTTGCGCAACAGCCAGAGCCTTGGCGATTTCTGCCTGGCGCACGCCTATCTGCGCGAAGATCATGTGCTGGACGATGACCTGCCCTTGTGGGTGCCGATCCCGGCGTTGGCCGAAATCCAGATCGCGCTGCAAGAGGCGGTGGCCGAGGTCACCCAGCTTCAGGGATATGAACTGAAGCGGATCATGCGCACCGGCACCGTCGCCACCATCGCCAACCGCAACTGGGAACTGCGCGACCAGTCCGGCCCGGTGAAACGGCTCAGCCAAAGCCGCGCCATCGCGCTGGACATGGAAAGCGCCACGATCGCGGCAAACGGTTTCCGTTTCCGCGTTCCCTATGGCACCTTGCTGTGCGTTTCCGACAAGCCGCTGCACGGCGAGTTGAAATTGCCCGGCATGGCCAGCGATTTCTATCGCACCCAGGTGCAGCGCCATTTGCAGATCGGCATCCGCGCGATGGAGCGCCTGCGTGACATGCCACTGGAGCGCATCCACAGCCGCAAGTTGCGCAGTTTCGAGGAAACCGCCTTCCTTTGACGGGCGAAAACCCAGCGTTTCAGGTGGAAAAGGCTTGCGCTGCACTGCAAATCCATGGGAATGCGGGCCATTGCCCTTCCCGGCATAAGCCCTATGCCACCCACAATAAGGTGGCCAAAAAAGGAACTAGGAAATGTCGAAACCTATGACCAAAACGCAACTTGTGGCCGCCCTTGCCGATGCGATGAGCGCCGACAAAAAGGTCGCGTCGTCTGCTTTGGATGCGATTGCCTCGGTCGTTGCGCGCGAAGTTGCCGCCGGTGGTGCCGTGACGTTGCCCGGCCTTGGCAAGGTCGTCTGCAAAGCCCGCCCCGAGCGTCAGGTGCGCAACCCCGCCACCGGCGAAACCGTGACCAAGCCCGCTGACAAGCAGGTGAAGTTCGCAATCGCCAAGGCGCTGAAAGACAGCGTGAACGCCTGATCCGCTCTTCTGCGTAGATGTTTTGGGCCGTCCCGCCGGGGCGGCCTTTTTTGTTTGGCTTGGTCGCGCAACTGGGCGATGACCGACATCGAAACCCCGCATTCCGAAAAGGCAGCGCATCATGGCCCACGGCTATACCTCTCACATCGTCTGGACCGGCAATCGTGGCGCGGGAACGACGGGCTATCGCGGCTATGACCGGACGTGGAACATCGCGGTTCCCGGCAAACCGGTGGTGGCCTGTTCGAACGATCCGCTGCTGGGGGGCGATCCGGCGAAGATGAACCCCGAAGACCTGCTTTTGTCGGCTTTGTCCGCCTGCCATATGCTGTGGTATCTGCACTATGCCGCCGATGCCGGAATCGTGGTGACCGGCTATGAAGACAGCCCCGAGGGTCAGGGAGAGGTTGGACCCGGCGGCGCGGGGCGCTTCGTGTCGGCGGTGCTGCACCCCCGCATCACGGTGACGGCCGGAACCGATCTGATAGCGGCAGAGGCGATTCACCACCGCATCCACAGGGTATGCTTCATCGCAAGGTCAGTGAATTTCCCGGTCAGCTATGCGCCAGAATTCGTGGTGGAGAGCTAAGACACCGCATAGCCGAGGCCAGCCCATCCGCACAGATATGGCTGCGGTGAGCGCCTGCCGGCCCCCGTCATCGCTTTCAATCGTCGCGCATACCGAAACGCGACGCAGGCCATGCTGCGCCCCTTGCCCATGGCGGGAAGATGCATGCAGACGCCAGGAATGCCCCTTCGTCAGTTTCCGCCCAGGATGTCCCGCAAGACATCCTCTATCGGGTCACGGCGCGGCTGTTGCGGCTGGCCGCCCAAGGCCTCGTCCAATGGCTGGGTGGTGCCGGGGGCAACCTCGGCATTCGGGTCATAGGGCCGGGTGTAGGGGTCGGGCTGGGCGGTGCCGTCGGGCGCGGTCGGGCTGGGGGGAACACGCGGTTCGGGGATGATGACTTGCAGGTCATGGACCGGCAGGCCCTTGTTGATGCGCACCATCACCTCGTGCCAGATCTCGGCCGGAATACCGCCGCCCGTCACACCCTTCAGCGGCGTGTTGTCGTCATACCCCATCCAGACGCCCACCACATAATCGGCGGTAAAGCCGATGAACCAGGCGTCGCGGGCGGCTTGGGTGGTGCCGGTCTTGCCCGCAGCCGGGCGGTCGTCCAGCCGGGCACGGGTGCCGGTGCCGCGTTGGATGACCTGGGTCATCATATAGGTCAGTTCCTGCGCCGCCGTTTCGCTGATCACGCGGGTGCCAATACCGCCGCCCGCGCCCATCAGTGGATCACCCTCATCCCCCTTGATACGCAATTCGCGCATCCCATAGGGCGTGACCGACGATCCGCCGTTCAGGATGCCCGCATAGGCACCGGTCATCGTCAGCAGCGTCGATTCCGATGCGCCCAGTGCCAGCGCGGGGCCTGCGGCCATATCGCTGTCCAACCCGAAGCCCGCAGCGACGGCGCGGACCTTTTCACGGCCCACCGCCTCTGACACCCGCACGGCGGGGATGTTGCGGCTTTCGGCAAGGGCCTGGGTCAGGGTGATCAGACCCTTGAACTCTCCGTCGTAGTTCTTCGGTGTCCAGGGGCCGGACCCTCGGATATTGATGGTCAGCGGCACGTCCTCGACAAAATCGGCCGGGCTCCAGCCCAGATCCATCGCGGCGGCATAGACGAAGGGCTTGAAGGCCGATCCGGTTTGCCGCAGCGCCTGCGTGGCGCGGTTGAAGGCGCCCT